>Ga0209009_1000266_pt1 | contig 20714 bp, 16 predicted proteins | sample BlaSpr_A8_OM3_M2_FD_187979 | JGI IMG/M metagenome (GOLD analysis project Ga0209009, IMG submission 187979) | Forest soil microbial communities from Thunder Bay, Ontario, Canada - Black Spruce, Ontario site 2_A8_OM3_M2 (SPAdes) (version 2) | ecosystem: Environmental > Terrestrial > Soil > Boreal... | reverse complement strand
ACCCGCTTCGGAGATTCTTCGCGCTCCGCGCGATAGGTTGCAGATTTACCCGCCATATTTCCTCGCAATGACCGCGCCAAAAATAATGTGAAGCGCTCCGAATCCCGCGGCCAGAAAAAGATTGCCCCAGTGCCAGGGGCAGAAAAGCGCAACCGCTCCCAACACCATGAAACACAGGCCCATCAAAGGAACTACACGAATCGAAAATGCGCCGCCGGTGACCACGCCCGTTCCATACAACAGAAGCCATTCACCGGGAATGGCGCCGACTACTCCCGTGCGCAGTTGCAGCGCGGTAAGCAACACGCCGACAAGCACCGGCGGCGCAAAACTGTAAACAAAACGCCGGCCGGGTCCGGAGAAAAGGGAAGAGCCGGAAGCACGCGCTTTTGAGTATGTGGTCCAGGCGGCGATGGCGATGGCCAGAACAGCTTCTGCGATCCAGGTGAGCAGCCAATCGATCGGTGAGGCTTGGGTGGAGGCGATTGCTGCCGCTCCAAGCGCGGTGATGCCCATAGCCAGGCCGCCCCATCCGGGGACTGCGGTGAAGGACCCGGCTCGCTCCATGGTCTCGCGAATAAAGCGCAGATTGTCGCGAGCGTGATCATCGAGTGCGCGAGGAGCCGAAGAGCGCAGTCGGATTGGATCCGGATTAACCATGGGTGGAGGATAGCTTAAGAAGCGTTAAGTGTAAAGTACTTTATACGGCAAAGTGTGCAGCCCGATAACGGCGTCAGCTGGCCTCCCTCAATAGTTGGACGCAAATTACTTGTGTGGTTCGAGCCGCGAGATTATTCTCGGTGGGCTAGGAACCGGGAGGTGACAGATGAAACTGAATTGGGTTTTATTATGTGGGACGATGCTGGCTTTTACGCCTTTTATTGCAGCGGCCCAGCAAGCGAACGCGCCGGAGGCGAATCCGGTATCGAACGCGGTGCGCTCGAGCGTGGAGCGAGCTTCAAAAAATATGGTTGCGGCAGCGGACGAGATGCCGGCGGACAAGTACAGTTTCCATCCGACGCCGGCCCAAATGTCGTTCGGAAAACTGGTCTCGCACATGATTGGATCCAATTTTGGGCTGTGCTCGAAGATTTCGGGTGTCGCAGCGCCGCCAGAAGAGAAACCAAGCGAGACGGATCCGAAAGATAAACTGGTGAGCTCGTTAAAAGCTTCGTTTGATTTTTGCACGCAAAGTTTGACGAAGGTGGACGACTCCAATCTGGGCGAACAACTGACCGTATTCGGCGGCCGCAAGCTTTCTCGCGCGGCAGCGATGGTCGCGTTGACCAACGATTTTGCGGATCATTACAGCATGGCGGCGATTTATCTGCGGCTGAATGGCTTACTGCCGCCAACTGCTCAACCAAAATAGAAAAGCGGCTAGTTCTTGCCAGGTCGTTTTGGGTAACGCCCGACGATCGAGTTCCAGCGGATGATGAAGAGATCGAAGAACATCATCAAACTGTCTCGGAACATGTGGACCTTGGTTGCCGGGTCGTGAGCCCATCGCACGGCTACTTCGGCAGTCCCCAGGCCGTGACGTTTCGCAAGGAAAAGTATTTCGGGATCGAAACCGAAGCGTTCGATTCGCTGTTGTTCGAAGACGATCCGCGAAGGCTCGCGCACGAAGGCTTTGAATCCGCACTGCGTGTCGCGGAAGGGCAAACCCATGGCGATTCGCACGAATCCATTGAAAATCATGCCGGCGAGTTCCCGCAGGCGCGACTGGTGCGTGGTGATGAGGGAGCGATCGAGCGCCCGGGAACCGATGGCGACTTCGTGGCCGGCATCAATAGCGGCCAGAAGTTTTTCGCACTCCTCAATCGGCGAAGATAGATCAGCATCGGTGAAAAGTGCAATGCGGCCGCGCGCTTCCAGCATTCCGTGACGTACGCTGAAGCCTTTTCCTCGATTTTCTCCATTGGAAACCAAACGGAGGGAAGGCATTTCGCTCGCCCATTTTTCGGCGACCCGAGCGGTATTGTCGCGCGAGCCGTCGTCTACAACCAGAATTTCGATCTGACCGGCAGAAACATTCTTTCCGGCAAAATAATTGCGAATGTGCGTGAGTGTACGGGGCAGGCGTGACTCTTCGTTGTAAGCTGGAATAATGATGGAGAGGTCCGGCCGCGGAGTCATTCCTGCGGTGATCCCTGGGTCATTGGATGCCAGCCATAGTGCCCCAGAAGCGGGACAAAACGGCAAGCGTAGAGAGACTCTTGAGTGGTAGAGGCGTCGCGTTTAACTATGCGAAGCAATTCTTGATGATCGGATCTGCCGACAGGTATCACCAGACGACCACCTTCGGCCAATTGTTCGATAAGGGGCGGAGGAACAGCGGGAGCGCCAGCGGCCACGAGGATAGCGTCGTAGAGCGCGACATGCGGGCTCGTCAAGGATGTCATGGGAGGCCAGCCCATTGAACCGTCGCCTACCTCGACGCGGACATTCCTGTAGCCGAGGCGCGACAAACGTTCGCGCGCTTGAGAGGCGAGAGAAGGTTGAGCTTCAACGGCCGTGACATCGCGCGCCAAGAGCGCGAGGATTGCAGCCTGATATCCCGATCCGGCGCCGACTTCCAGTACACGCTCGCTGCCTAGGAGAGAAAGAGCTTCGGACATGGCTGCAACCATGAAGGGTTGTGAGATGGTTTGGCCGCTTCCTATAGAAAGAGGCTCGTCAGCATAGGCTGAAGCGAATTGCTCGGTTGAAACGAAGAGGTGCCGCGGAACGGTTGCCATGGCGTCGAGTACGCGCTGTGACGAAATACCGCGCGCGCGAAGCTGACGCGCAACCATTTCTTGCCGCGCTGCTTCGAACTTGTCTTCGACTCCCGAACCGGAATTAGTCCCACCACTCATGCTCCGCAAACGCTACCACAGGCTCGCGTGAGGTTGCTACCGAAAGGGTTCGTTGATGTATCTGCGTATAAATTGCATCTGTACGCTGTGTTCGATACGATTCTAGAAGATATATATGTCAGGGCAGTTGCCCGGACCGTAAAACAGGAGAATGAAATGAAACTTCGAAATGCCCTGATCGCTGCCTTGCTATTAACGGCAGGCCCGGCGCTGGCACAGACGCCCGCGGGCGGCACGCAACAAAAACCGGCAACTATGGCTCCAGTTCAACCAGGACAACCTGCGGCGAAACCGGCAGGAACGGACTCGAAAGCGCCGGCCGAGAAACTTGATCCGGCCAAAGAAGCGGCTATCCGGCGCTTATTGGATGTCACTGGCGAATCGAAAGAGGGCGAAAACATTAATACGGGCATGACCGGGCGGGTCCACGATGTGATCAGCCGCGCGCTTCCGGCAGACCAGCTACCCAAGTTTATGGATACATTTTCGCAAAGATTCACAGCTGGCGCGCCGGCAAGTGCGGTGACTGATGCCGTAGTAAAGATTTATGCCCAGCATTTTTCGATAGAGGACATTCAGGCAATAACCAAGTTTTACGAATCGCCTGTGGGACAGCGGATGGTGAAGGAAATGCCGGACGTGGCCCGCGAGTCGCAGGACTTGGGGATGCAGATGGACCAGAAAGTTGTGATCGCCGTGCTGCGAGGAATGTCAGACGAATATCCGCAGCTGAAGCAGATGCTGCCGCCAGATCCAGACCATCCAGCTCCAGCGCCGAGTGCGGGGCCTGCTCCGGCTCCAGCCCCGGGAACTCCAACTCCAAATTCCACTCCGGCTCCGGGCGCCAAGCCGACTCCGCCCCAGCAGTAAAAAGTAAAAATCGATTGTAGGTGTGTAGGAAAGGAGCTTGCTGAATGCCGCGAATTTTTGGGAGAAACAATCGTATGCAAAAATCACGCGGGCTGTGGGCCGGAATTGGTTTTCTGATAGCCGCGGCAGGGTTGGCAGCGTTTGCACAGCAATCGCCGCCAGCCAAACAGGCACCCATCACAGTGTCGGCAGCGATTAGCTTGAAGGATGTGCTCGACCAACTCGGGCGCGAATACGAACGGGACAATCCTGGGGCGAAAGTTACGTTCAATTATGCCGGTTCGGGGACATTGCAGCACCAAATCGAGCAGGGCGCGCCGGTGGACATATTTTTTTCGGCGGCGCAGAAACAGATGGACGCACTACAATCCGCTGGGCTGATCCTTGCAGACACGCGGAAGAATATCGTGGCGAACGATTTGGTGCTAATTGCGCCGTCTGCTACAGACAATATCCATACGTTTCAGGATTTGGCGAAGAGCGCGGTGAAAACTGTCGCGCTTGGCGAGCCTGCTACGGTGCCCGCGGGAATGTACGCACAGCAAACGCTGGAACATCTTGGGTTGTGGACCGATGTGCAGAAAAAGGCCGTCTATGCGAAGGATGTGCGGCAGGTGGTGACATTCGTGGCCAGCGGGAATGCCGACGCGGGGTTGGTGTATCGCACCGACGCGCAGACTTCGCCGAAGATTCGAACGATTTTTACCGCCCCTCCGAACTCGCACGATCCAATTGTGTACCCTGCCGCGGTGCTGAAAAACTCACAACAATCGGACGCAGCCAAAGTCTTTCTGGCGTTTTTGGAAACGCCCCACGCGCTGGAGATTTTCAAGACCTACGGCTTCAACGATCCGAATAATCCGCAAGGAAAAATCTGAAACGGTTACAATCCTGCGGATGGATTGGTCTCCTGTCTGGATATCGCTGGCGACAAGCGTAACGGCGACCGCAATCACGCTGGTAGTCGGACTGGCCGCAGCGGCTTGGCGCGAGCGACATAGCGGCCCGACGCTTGCGCTGCTGGACGGAATCTTCCTACTACCCCTGGTATTACCTCCTACCGTAGTTGGCTTTTTTCTTCTGTTGCTCTTCGGACGACATGGGCCACTGGGTCAGTTGCTCCTTCATTTTGGCGCCACAGTTGTTTTCTCTTGGCCTGCCACTGTAATCGCCGCAACGGTTGTTTCGTTCCCGCTGATGTACATAACCGCGCGCGCGGCTCTCGAACAGGTAGAACCTGGCCTATTGCAGGCGGCGAGAACGTTGGGCGCTTCGGAGTGGCGAGTCTTTCGTGAAATTGCCCTGCCGCTGGCGTGGCCGGGCGTTCTGGCCGGCGCCATACTTTCTTTTGCGCGGGCGCTGGGCGAGTTCGGCGCAACATTAATGATTGCCGGAAATATTCCCGGGCGAACGGAAACGATTCCGATTGCCATTTATTTTGCAGTGGAAGCGGACGACATACAGCGAGCGTTGTATTGGTGCGCGGTGGATGTGGTTATCTCGCTCGCGCTTCTGAGCGGACTTTATTACTGGACGCGCACGCAAGGTTTCGGCCGAGCGCGCCGATTGGCTCGCTGAGATGGCGCTCGACGTTCAAATCAAAAAAAAACTTCCCCACTTCGAACTGAATGTTGCATTTACAGCGTCCGAAGGACCGCTTAGCATTTTGGGACCCTCCGGCGCGGGCAAAACGATGTTGCTGCGATGCATCGCCGGATTGGAGCGGCCCGACCGGGGTCGTGTTGCCCTGAAGGATCGAATTTTATTCGACTCGGGGCAAAATATTCGAGTCCCCGCGCGGCGAAGACGAATCGGGATGGTGTTTCAGAATTACGCGCTTTTCCCTCACCGAACGGTGGTAGAAAACATTGCGTTCGGATTGCATGAGCTTTCGAGGGAGGAAAGAGCGGCGCGCGTGAAGGCGCTGATCGAACGTACGCATTTGAACGAACTGGCCGATCGTTATCCGCGCGCACTTTCTGGGGGCGAGCAACAGCGAACGGCCCTGGCGCGGGCATTAGCGATCGACCCGGAAGCGCTACTGCTGGATGAACCGCTCTCCGCGCTGGACACGCATTTGCGGAGTCAGGTGGAAGCACAACTTCAGGAGGTTTTTTCCAGCTATCAACGGCCTGCGCTTTTGGTTACGCACAACATCGAAGAAGCGTATCGACTGGGCGAGCGGCTCCTAGTGCTCTCGCGTGGACGAATGGCAGCGTATGGACCGAAAGAAGAGATTTTTCGGCATCCGCCGACGCGCGAAGTAGGGCAGTTGACAGGCTGTAAGAATTTTTCGCGCGCGCGAATGAATGCGGACGGCAGCGTGGAGGCATTGGATTGGGGCTGCAGGCTTCGCGTGGACCAAGCAATTTCCAAGCCGCCGGCGTATGTGGGTATACGGGCACATCACATTGATTTCCTAGAAGCACGGGCTGGAACGGACGCGTCAGAGAACGTTTTTCCGTGCTGGCCGGTTCGCGCTTCGGAAACACCCTTTCGCGAGACGCTCTATCTGCGACTTCAGGCACACGGCGAAGAGGCAGCATACGATTTACAAGCTGAGGTGTTCAAAGAGAAGTGGCTGCGCTTCCGCGATGTCCCGTGCCCCTGGCACGTGCGGCTCTCCCCAGAATCACTCTTCCTGACGCCGGAGTAGATGAGGAAGTTACCTAGTTGAAGTGCTTCACGAATTTTATGTCGAGCGCGTAACTGCCGTTTATATCGCGCAGGAAAATGATGGAGACGTCGCGTTTGAGGTAGTACTCCACTTGAATGAGCTGTTCCTGATCGGATGCGGCGTTCGAAGAGTACGTGATGGTAAGGTCACGGGAAAATTGTTGCACGATGGTGACGCGCGCGGCTGCGTTGGATTCTGTCGCAGTGCCGGCTAGAAATGGGTCTACACGAAACTGGCTGATGCCGAAGAGCTTTTCGATGCGCCCGCCGAATCCGGTTGAGATTGCTTCGGATAAAAGAGCAGTGGCTCCGTAGTTTTGACCACCGGCCGATTGCGAGCGCAGGGCGCTCTCTTGCCCCGTGTTGCCCAGGGCGAGGAGAGCGACGATGTCGGAATCCGGCAGCGGCGGGTCAGAGCGATAGTTGAGCACAAGACGGCTGGCGGGCCCGGTGAAATTTATCGTAACTTGATATTGGCTGATGACGGAAGTGGCTTCGATGTTGAGCACAGGGTCCAGGCGGAACGGATTTGCAAAATTAATATCGCCGCGCGTGAGCGTAAAATTGTTGCCACGAAATGCCATTTCGCCGCCCAACAAGTGGATGTGACCGAGCAAAACGGGCCGATCCCAGGTGCCACGGAGGTGTAGATCGCCATCAATTTCAACGTGAGCCCCGCCCCATTCGATGCGCGCTCCAGCGCTTGTGTGTCCAGAAACGTCGAAGGTGAGATTCCGCATGAAGGCGGAGGTGGAAATTGCAACCACTCCGGTTTGGGCGGAGGAAGCGAAGAACGAAGCCAAATCGACGCCTTGCGCAAAAAGCAAACGACGGACTTCTATGCGGCCTGAAAGAATCGCAGCGTCCTGCGTTCCCGCCAATTGCAGCGAGCCGCCGATCAACCAACTCATCCCGGCAGGGTAGCGAACGCGAACCTGTGGTGTCTCCGCATTGATTTCGTAGCGCATGGGCCCTTCGCCATAAGTCAAGCTGCCGCTGAGCGTCAATTGTCCGCCGCCTGATTCTGCGGTGACACGATCGAAGAGCAAACGGCTGCGGTCGAAGACGAGATTTCCGTTCACGTGGGATAGTCCGACGGGGAAATCGGAGTAGTGAGCTGAAGCGTCGCGGATGTTGGCGCGACCGGTGATGCGCGGTTTCGATATAGTGCCTTCGACGGAAGCGTTTACTTCTGCTTCGCCTTGCGCTTCTAATTCCGGTAAAAGTCCGGTGGCAAAACGCAAATTTATGCCGCCAGACAGATTGAAATGAAGAGGACGATCGCGGTCGAAGCGCGCTGAGCCGCTTAGCTGCATATCCGTATTAGGGCCGTGAATATGGGCTTGCTCGATGCGTACTTCGTTGCGGTGATAGACAATCTGGATGGGCCCGTCGTTCTGAAGTTGAACAAACTGATAGTCAAAAGAAATGTCGGAAATATTCACTTTCACTTCGATGGAGTCGGGTTTACGAAGCGCGCCCGAAATCGTGAACACACCGTTCACAACGCTCGGGCGCGTTAAATCTTTAAGATGAAGGCTTGCGGTGATGAGCGCATCCAGGTCAAATTGTTTTACGGTAAGATTTCCGGAAATTAGCTCGTCTCCTGTGAGTCCAACATCGAGCTGGCCTGTCAGTTCTCCTTTGGACATTTCGGAATTTACGGTGACGTGAGCGTTCCTGCCATCCGATTCGACCTCTGCGCGAAAATTACCTTCTTTGTCGGCGCCGACAGTGAGTCTCACGAGACGAATATTTCCGTTTGCAATGGGAGTGCGAATGGGTCCATGTCCCTGCACACTGAACTGAAGTTGTCCTCCAATGGGCAAAGAGGATTTCTGCAAGACGGCAATTTTTTCGAGGGCGATCCCGGCGCCATTGAGATTGAATTCTACGGTCTGCTCCGCGGGATGATAGAGCACATCGCCGTTCACGTGTCCGGTGTCGCGGCGAAGTTCGGCCTGCGAAAGTTGAATTTCGTCACGGGTGTAATGCAGCTGGGCTCCCAGGCGGTCGAAGTGATAACCCTTCGCTACGATATCGTCGAGAACGAAATTTCCATCCAGGACGGGGACTGCACTCGTTCCGCTGCCGTGAAAAGTACCGCTGAGGAGTCCGGTAACGGGATAGTTCGTGCCCAGCATTGCTTGTAAGTCAGCGCTGGGACCGCGTTCAACTTTGGCGTCAAGGATCCAATGGCTGGCGGGTACAAAACTCCAGTCGCCATCGAAATCCAAGCGGAGATTGAGCGCTGCGCTAAATTGGCCTCGTCGGACGGTGGCGTTGGCCAAACTGAAAAAATCAAGCGAGTACTCCAAATCGCCTTCGATGCTGTCCCAATAGAGTGCGTCGTAATGCGCGTTGACGGCGCTGAAATGTCCGACAAACGTGGGACCGGCGATGGGGCCCACGATGCGTCCTCGATATGCGATGTCGCCGGCTTCACGGGCGGGCACTGCACCAACTCCGCGCAGCTTGTTGATGAAATCGTCCCACGGTAGTAAATCGTGCGTGTTGAGTTTCAGTTCAAGAGCGGAATCACGTCCGCCGAGATAACCATCGAACTCGATCTTTGTATTTGGTGTGGAAATCTCGCTTTGAGTGAACGTGGCGGTTCCGGCGTCACCAATGTAGTCGTAAGTAATGAATGCAGCGGCCGGGGTGATTCCCGGTGGCGTGTAGGATGGAGGAGTCCAGCGAGATTGACCTTTGGAGCGGAAGTGCGCGAACGCTGCGGTCCAAGTATTAACCGAGACGACGTCCATAACGGAATCCCAGTGCAACGTATTCACAGGGAAATTCGGATTGTCCACGGCGGCGTAGGCGGCAGCGAGACTGGTGCCGTGCAAGTGGGTTTCCGTACGGACGGTCTGAGTCTTCAGATCCATTTCCAGGCGGCCGTCAACGGTCCCGCCGAGTGCGCGTATTCCAAACTTTGGCAAGACTAAAAGTTCACGCGCCAGATCGTAGTCGCCCCAAGTTTCGATGCCGCTTTCATGGAACCAAACATAAGGCAGGCTAACCTTTTGGGCGGAGTAGTGGCCGCTGGCCGTCCAATCACTTCCGTCGTAACGAGCCTTACCGGAAAAATCCGCGATGGCATCGGGAACAAGGGGCTGACGAAGGACTGTACGAAAATCAACCAGGGAGACACGTGCGCGATAGCGGAAGTTCCAATTCGGTTGTGAAAAACTGGCCCGCTCAGCGCGAAGATTGATTTCAGAGTGCGGTAATTTCCAGACAAACTCGTCGAGCTCGAAGGCGTTACGGTGGAGAGTGAACTTAGCGGAGAGATCGGAGCGGAAGGGCGCGTCCTTGCGTTCGGCAATTTCTACTTGCTTCCACTGGAGGTTGCCAACGTAGGAGTCGGCGCCTTGTGCAGCGGCTTCGTAATTCAATTTAAATTCGAAGTTCTGTCCTTTTGCCGTGAGCGGCAGGCGACGGTCGTTGACCAGGGCGCTGCCATCTCGCAGTTCCAGCCAACGGATTTGCAAATCGAAAAGACTCTGGCGCCAGGACTCAGTGGCGGCAATTTTTGGGGTGGGCAGATTATTGTGGCCGTCCTTATCAAATTGAATTACAAGCTGTGGCCGGTCAATTACCAATTCGCTCAAGGCAAATTGCCGGTGAAAAAGCGAGAGAACCGTCACTGCGACGTCAACACGATCGGCGTGGAATAAAGGCGGCTGGCCGGCGCTTTCCAGGCCATGGAGCGTTAAATTCTCACCGCGAGCGGTTAAACGTAAGAATTTTAGATGGAATGCGCCGAGTTCCACCCGCGCACCAGTTCGAAGCTGGAGCTGCTGCACGATTTGATCGCGAGCCCAGCGTTCGACAACGCCACTTTCGTATAACCCGAAGGTGACAAGGCCGACGACGATCAAGAAAACGAGAAAATATAAGCTCCAGCGAGTGAGACGATAGGAGCTCACGATGGGCTCCGATCGTTAACGATATCGATCTTCAATCGTTGACGCGTATCATCCAGCCACTTTTCCGCGCGGTCGTTGATGGCGCGTTGAACGAGGACTTCGCGGATGGTGTCTTCCACATCCTCCAGCGGGGGAACGGGCTCATTACGAGCTTTGAGCTGAGGCACGAATTCCTCGTTGTAATAATTTTCCACTTCTTTGTCGTCCACCTGAGCGGCGGCACGGAAACGGTAATCGAGGAAATGCGCGAGATAGAGCTGCTGGGCCAAGATTCGTTTGACCGCCGCTTCGGTCAAATCCACTGCGGTCAGACGTTTGTGAAATTCTTCAGGAGAAGGGAATTGTTTCACAAACTGCTGATAGGCATTTTCGATTTCGTCGGCGGACGGAAACGGGTATTTTGCGGTATTGGCTTCGCCGCGCACGATCCACTGTTCAGCTAGTTCGCCTATGAGCTCGCTTCGAGGCTTGGCTTTGCCGTCGGAAAGAATCTGGAAAGCACCCAATTCGTGGACTTCGCTTTCCAAGATGATGTCATCTTCAATGCGCGCCGCTATTCCATCGATGGGGATCGCCGAGGAATCTTTTGTAGGCGCGGGCGGTTCGGACTGAGAAGCGGATTGCGCGTGGACCTGCATGGCTCGGGGTGCCCCCAGCAAAGCCAGGAATCCAAGGATCAATATGCTGCGTGATAACGAGCGTCTCATAAGCGAGTCGTCAAAAGACCGGGCCAATGTTGAACGAAAATTCGAAACGCGGCAGACGGAAAAGCTGCGGCACACTGGACGGCGCAATAGTAGCCTGATATTGAGCCGGGTTGAGTTGGAAGCCGAAGTCCACTCGAACGGGGCCGACTGGCGTTGGATATCGCAGCCCAAAACCTATTGTGTGCGAAAAATAATTCAGGTTGGTAGTGGAAGACGGCTTCCAAGAAAGGTTTATGTGCGTTACATCGCTAAACACGTTGCCGCCATCGTAAAAGAGCGTGCCACCTAACTTATTGCCGATGTAAGGAAGCTTCATGGGAAAGCGCAATTCCTGGTTGAAAACCAGAAGCGCCAGACCGCCAATGGGAAAGCCGGTACAGGGATCGCGAGGGCCCGCTTCATTCAGACCGAAACCCCGCAGCGAGGTTGCGCCGCCGGAAAAGAAACGCTCGGGCAATGGAATCACTTGCTCGGTGACCGGTGGAGCGGTGGAGCTGCAACTCGTTGAGCCCCCTTCCGCGGAGCCGCCTTCCACCGTCTGGCCGAACGGCTGTTCAAAACCAAAACGAGTGGCACGCGCGAAAACAAAAGCACGTCCGAAGGGGTGAAACGAGGAGTTCTGAAAGAATCCGCGGAAGAAACTGGCGCTGGAGCCTAGTGAGGTTGAAGCGACGCTCAAATCAACGGTGTTAAAATTTCCGCGCGTGGCATCTGCAGGATTGTCACGGCGCTCGCGCGCGTACGTGATGCCAAACCCGGATACCAAGGTAGGCTGGCTGAACAATGGGATTTCGTCGGGAGTGATGTGAAGATCGGAAGCGGTGACTCGACGGAAAAAGTACCGGTAGAGTAGGGAGCTTGAGCGCGAAAACTTCTCTGCAACTTGAAAAGCGCCCTCGTAGCGAACGGACGTAAACGTCTGAACGTCTTGCATCTTATCAGCCAAACCGATGAGCTGGACGCCGAGCGAGGGATGTCCGCCAAAGTTGTCAGCGGTATAGCTCACAAGCGATCGATATTCGAGGGTGCTTACGCGCGCTCGGAAGGTGAGGGTCTGCGCCAAGCCGAACATATTCGAGCGCGAAGCTTCGAAGATCAGGCGCGGGCTGCTGGCGATGACGGTAGCGTTGGGATTACAACTGGATGAACTTTTACTTGAGCTGCTGCAACTAGCGCCAATTTGCTGGACTTCGAATCCTGCGCCGTATCCGATGGTATAGCGCTTGCCTTCCTGTAAATCCACAACGACAGTTTTCTCCGGATCGGTCCCGGCCGGATTCTGCGGCTCGATCTGCACGCGATTAAATACGCCGAGGTTGTAGAGGCGGCGTTGAGTCTCAACTACATCGCTCTCGCGTAAGGGACCGTCCGATTTGATTTTTACCTGGCGCGAGATCACACCGGGCCGAGTGAATTGGTAGCCTGTGATCAAAACTCTTGCTACTTCGATGCGCACGCCCTCAACGATGCGGTAGGTAAGCCGCACTTCGGTGGCTGAAGCACCGGGCGTTATTTCCTCCTGAAAATGAGCTTCGGGGAAGCCTTCGTTGTAATACATAGCCAGAATGTTGTTGCGGTCACTGGCCACGCTTGCGGCGGAATAGGGCTGGCCCGGAGAGGAGCCGATGACGCCGAGGAGAGCCTCGGTACTGATGACCTTGTTGCCTTCAATGTGGAGATTGTCTACCAAGGTTTGCGGGCCTTCCACGATGGCGAAGGAGACGAGGAGGTTTCCTTTCTTACCCTGATAGTTGTCATCGACCGAAGGGGTGACTTTCACATCGAGGAAACCATTGGAAAGATATACGCCGCGAATGGAATCGGCGTCGTCATTCACCAATTGTTGGCTGAAGCGGCCATTCGAACCGAATGAAGCGGGCTGGAGTTGCAATCTGCTTTCCAGCAACTTCTTGTCAAAATATTTGTTGCTGGTAAAACCGACGTCAGCTAAACGATATTTATCTCCAAGAGTAACCTTGTAGCTGATGACTCGCCCCTTGTCAGCGGAGTCTCCACCCGAAGTGAGGTCAACGTTGGCATTGAAATAGCCTTGGCGTTGAAAATAATCGCGGAGATTGCGACGGCCTTCCTGCAACAAATCTTGGTCCACGGCTCCTTCCGCATAAATCGGTAAAATCGTGTGAAGCTTGCCTTTGCTCAGGTGCGCTCCAACGATTTCGATGCTTACGCGAGGGCCTGCGTTCACTTCATATTTCAGAGCCACGGTATTAAATTTTGGATCGTAGGGGCCGGGAGTAATCAACACTCCGGCGCCCAGATAACCTTGGTTCACCAGATACTTTTTGAGACGGTCGCTGGCCTTGGTAACGCGCGCGGTGGTGAGTTGATTCTTCACTTTGATCTTGGATCGATGTATGAGCTCGTCGTCGGGATAGGGAGTTTTATTTTGAACCGCGAAGCTTCCAATTACGGCGCGCTGACCGGGATCTACTGTGATGGTCACGTCCATCTGGCGCGTGTCTTCGTGAGGAGTAAGCTTCCAAGTTTCTTTTGCTTGATAGAGGCCTTCATTGTGAAGCGTATCTTTTAAACGGTCGATGGCTTCCAGCAGAGCGCTTTGACGGAAAGGCTCCCCCAAACCTAAACGCAGCGCGGCCAAAGCGGCAGGCTCGCTGGGCGGATCTTTTAAGCCTTGTATGCGGATTGAGTTATTGAAGTAATTGCGGCGGACGAGAAAATCAAGGCGGATGCCTTTCGGAGTGGGTACGGCCTTTACTTGTAGATCGCCAAAATCGCCGGTGCGGTACAGTTCGCGCAAGGTGTCGCGTTCCTTGGCAATGTCAAAGGGCTCTCCAACGTGTAGAGGAAGCGATGCTATATGCGGTGCTATCTCGTTTCCAGACCCATCCAGGATGCGGATTTCGGCCACCGGCTGGCCTTCCAGCTTAGCTTCTTGAGCTCGTACAGGGAGGCAGGCGACGAGAATGAAGGCAAGAACTGCGACCCCTATGGCAGCCAGGCCCGCGCACCGGCGCAGTGGATTCGACGTGTTCCAAGAAAGTCTCATTCGCCCAGAGAATTAAGAGGAAAGGTTAGCATGTCGCGTTGCCTGAGAGACGCGAAAAGGCGCTATGATGAAGTTCATACTAGGAAACAGGCGATGAACAGCGAACAATCCGAAAAATACTCGCGGCAGATTCTATTTCCGGGCATCGGCGCGGACGGTCAGGAAAATATTCTGGCTGGAAGCGCAGTGCTGGTGGGTTGCGGCGCCTTGGGGACCGTCACCGCGAATTTGCTGGTGCGCGCGGGGTTGGGACGGCTACGAATCATAGATCGGGATTTCGTGGAACTATCAAATTTGCAGAGGCAAACTCTTTTCGAAGAAGCGGATGCGCGCGAGCTTTTGCCCAAAGCGGTCGCTGCGGAAAGGCGGCTGCGCGCAATTAACTCCGATGTACGAATCGAAGGGATGGTCGCCGATCTGATCCCGGAAAATGCGGAGGAACTTCTGGCGGGGTCCACGGTGATTATCGATGGCACGGACAATTTCGAAACGCGGCTTTTGCTGAACGATGTGACGTTGTCGTTGAACATTCCGTGGATTTATGGAGCTGCGATCGGAAGCTACGGTGTGACATTTACGGTTCAGCCGGGGCGGACAGCTTGCCTGGCGTGTTTGTTAGAGAGCGCGGAGAAACCGAGCGACGCGTCGGCAGAGGCTACTTGCGACACAGCCGGAATTCTGAACGCGGCAGCGGGAGTGGTGGGTTCGATCGAAGCAGCTGAAGCGCTAAAAATTCTAGCGGGGAAGCCGGAGGCGCTGCACGGGAAGTTGCTGTCGTGCGACGTTTGGAGCGGGAAATTCCAATCCGTTCGCGTGTCGAGCAATCCTGATTGTCGCGCGTGTGGCCGACGCGAGTTTTCTTACCTGGAAGGAGACGTTCAGCCGCATATCACCATGTGTGGCCGCGATTCAGTGCAGATACACGAGCGCGGTCGCAGATTGGATTTGGGAGCGCTTGGACAGCTGCTGAAGAATGGTTCTGTGTCCGAGGTGCGTAACAACAAATTTTTGCTCCGCTTCCAAGTGGCGCCGTATGAGATGACGGTTTTTGCCGATGGTCGGACTATTGTAAAAGGGACAAAAGATCCTGCGGTTGCGCGGTCGCTCTATGCGCGATTTGTGGGAGCGTAGTGAAAGTGGATAGTTTCTAGATACGAAGTTCTACGGAACGAAATTCAGCTAGGTACACGCGGAGAAGTTCTAACCTGAGAAACGGCGGATAGCTGACTGGCGCATCGCGGCACGATCCATATTTTCCCGGGTGTTCATCAGTGTCAGTAGCGTGCTTAGAACGCGGGCCTTTAGTTCATCGGACATGGGAAATCCGCTAGTGGCGGTGTTGACTAGAATCTCGCCGCGCGCAGAGATTTTCTGCATAAATTCCACTTGGCGTTCATGCTTGGTGTTTCCTAACGCGGTTTCGCGGCGCATTTCCGCGCATTCGCTCTCGATAAACAGAGTGAAATGAAGGACGCACAAATGCTCTCCGGCGAGCCCGGACGGCACGCCGACCTTACATCCTTTCGCGCTGCAAATCTCGGCCACAAACACACACCTGTAGGACGCTTTCTGGTTTGTAACATTATCTGAGGAGTGAATTCCAGTTTACCTAAACGTGGTGCGCTCAATCAGATAGCAGCAAGTTGGCGAAATTCAGGTTTGCCGGATTCTCAGGCTTACTGCGCGAAGATCACGTCCCCGTGACGGTTGGCGACTTCCCAAGCGGTTCCTTCGATATCCATGTGGAATAACGAGTTAAATCCGATCGAAGTTGAGATCACGGACGAAGTTATTCGGAACGGCGAGAGTTGCTTGCGATAGGCCTGCCGTCGTGTTACACACGAACTCGCAATAAATATTCATCCTACAAGGGCTACCAAGGTTTCCGTGCCTCACCTTTCTCAGCACGATGTGATGACGATGTTCCTCGCGCTAGCTGTCCTGCTGGGGACGGCTAAACTCGCGGGCGAACTGATGCACAAGCTTGGCCAGCCATCGGTGCTGGGCGAAATTCTTGCGGGGATCTTGCTGGGACCGACGATGCTGGGTCATTTCAAACCGCAGATATACGCCTTTTTGTTTCCCAGCACCGGAACTATGCCGATTGTGCTGGAAACGGTCACGACAATTGGAGTCGTATTTTTTCTTCTGACGGCGGGACTTGAAATTGATCTGCGTAGTATTTTTCGTCAAGGAAAGAGTGCGCTGCTGGTGAGTTTCTTCGGCGTGGTAATTCCTTTCGCGTTGGGTTTTGCCTCCGCGTTTGCATTCCCGCAGTTTCTGGGCGCGGGAACCGGGGCCAGCAGACTGATCTTCGCGTTATTTGTGGGCACGGCGCTCTCGATTTCGGCGCTTCCGGTGATCGCAAAAATCCTGATGGATCTGAACCTCTTGCGAACTGAGATGGGGACGGTGGTTATGTCCTCCGCGATGTTCGACGACCTGGTGGGCTGGATTTTGTTTTCCATGGTTCTGGGGATGATGAACGCCGGGCCAGAACATTCCATGAATAGCGTTAAGCGAACGGTCTTGCTGGTGTTCATTTTCGCAGGACTGGCGTTGACGGTTTTGCGTTGGGTCATCGACAAAATACTTCCGCTCATTCAGGCGCACACGAGTTGGCCAGGCGGAGTTTTGGGATTTATTTTCACCCTAACGCTGGCGGGGGCGGCTTTTGCCGAATTTGCGGGAATTCATGCGGTATTTGGCGCTTTTATTATCGGGATTTCGGTTGGGGAATCGACACACTTAAGAAAACGAACTTCCGAGCATATCCATTCGATCGTGACCAATGTGTTCGCCCCATTCTTTTTCGCAAGCATCGGCTTGCGAACAAATTTCGTGACCAAGTTTGACTGGAGGCTCACGTTAACGCTGATTGGCGTTGCTTGTCTGGGGAAGTTGCTGGGAGCGGGTTGGGGAGCGCGACTTGGCGGAATGGATCGCCGCACGTCGTGGGGCGTGGGACTGGCCATGAATGCGCGGGGAGCCATGGAGATGATCCTAGGACTACTCGCGCTGCAAGCCGGGCTGATTCGCGAAACCATGTTCGTGGCGTTGGTGGTGATGGCTCTCTTTACCTCGATGATTTCGGCTCCGGCTATACATTTTCTACTTCGGAGGCGGCGGTCTTTAACCTTGAAAGATATTGCGACGAGCAAACTTTTCCTTCCGAGTATGGGGGAGCGCACCAAGCAAGACGTTTTGAAGCATGTGTGCGAGTTGGCGGCGGACAGCGTGAACAATGCGCCGGAAAGGTTTCTGAGGCTGGTTCTGGAACGGGAGAGGATAGTTCCGAGCGGGTGGGAGAACGGACTGGCGGTTCCGCACGCGCGCGTGGGCGGGCTTCCCCATCCTATCGTGGTGATCGGCAAATCCGAGCGAGGCATCGATTTTGACGCGCGTGACGGGAAGCTTTCGCGACTGATCATTTTGATTCTTACAGGCGATAACCAATCGCAGCACGATTTGCTCGGCGACGCGGGAGAAATGTTCAGCCGCAAGGAAGCCATCGATCAAGTGCTAAGCGCAGGGAACTTTGTGGAGCTAATCGCGGCGTTAAACGCTCCGGTGAAATAGAGCCGCGAATTACTACGAACCAGAATTAAGGACGCGATCTAAGGAGTTACCTCTCCGGAATCCCCAATACAAACTATTGTATTTACAATACTTAGACCCTTCCTCCGGACAATCCCGCGATCACCCGACGGCATCCAATCCATGGTAGGCAAAGAGCATGAGCTAAGGTACGAACGTCGGTACCCTCCTGCGCTGGGTGGGCGTAGCCATTTCCTTCCCCTGCGGTTACGCCCATGAGGCGCAAGTCCTTCAAGAGCGAATTTCAACCACAGCTTAAAATTCTGCGATCAATCGCAGGGCGTAACTGCGCGAAGGTCCGATTGCGTTACCGGAGAAGAGTCCGCCGAAATCGATTACGTCGAGGACATTGGTCAGGTTCTGCCCGTCCGCCTGCAACCGCATATTCAAGCGATCGGACTTATAAATGTTTGCGCCCGCCGCGGCGTTGACCTGAAAGGCAGGAAGAATGCGTCCACGCGGGAAGTTGATGCGATCCACTACCTGCTGGCCATACACTTGAGCCACCCCGGCGATGCACTGAGGAAGAGTCTCGCCGTCTGGGCACTGAAAATCGAATGGCAGGCCCGAATCGTATTGAACCCCGAAAGCAATCCAAAAGCGCGAGGTAACCTGATACCGTACGCGGCCGCGAACAGTATTGCGCTGGTCTTGCGAGTCGGGAAAATGCCCGGTGGTGGGTATGACCGCGTTGGCTCCGAGAAACAAGCCGCCGGTCACGGGAAACCACGCGTTGCCAACGGTCCAGGAATAGCTCAAGAAACCCGAAAAACGGTGCCAATCGGGAATTTCGAGTTTCGCCTCCGCGCCATAGATGACAGATTTCCGGAATGCAATCGGGAAGCTAATGGTGGTATTGGAGATCTGATCGTCGTCAGCATAATTATTCACCAACCGGCGAAAATAATTGGCATCCAGCTTCAGCCTACCGAATAAAGCTTTGGTCAAACCCGCCTCGTAGTAATTTCCTTCGGACGGTTCGACCGGTAATTGGAGGGATACGGGATTCAGTGTCGTAGCCGCCGTTGAACTGGAGAGCAGAATGTTCTCGAAAGAGGGCGTCTGGAAAACCCGGTCGTAGGAAAAATGCAGCACAAGGCCGGCGGAAGGGAAATAGCGCGAAATGGAGAAACGCGGATCCACTGCCTGACGGTTCAATATCAGCTGATAGTGGTCCCAGCGGAGTCCGGCGCTGATGGTCCAATTTCCCAAGCGAATCAAATCCTGCACGAATGCGGACTGCTCTAGGTCCGGACGATTTGCCACGAACGCGAAAGTAAGCGGGGTTTGCGGGTCAAATTGGGTCGGGTCGGCAATTGCATATCTGAAATTCTCGTTCAGAAAAATATTATCGGACTCAAATCCGACTTTCCACTCGTGGCGGCCGTGCACGGCGGTAAGCGTACCTTTGACGTATCCTTCGCGAAACCAATTGTGTTGAAAAACCTCTATAGGGGTCGATGCCGCGTTGGAGTTGAAATCATTTGCGTTGTCTCGCACCATCACGCGAAAATCGGACACTACGTGGGATGAAAATGTGTGCTGGTAAGTCGCGATCCCCATGGTCTCGATGTTATCGGCCGTTTGGCGCTGCCCCGCGAGTTGCTGCACCATTTCGTTGGGGATGTCGTAGCGCGAGGTTTCGTGCCGGACGCTGAGGGTCAGGCGATCGTTAGGCGTGAAATTGCGCTGATAGTGAATCGAAAAATCGCTGAGCGTGCCAGTGTTCGAGAAATTCTCAGGCACTACAGGGTTCAAATAATGGTTGGTCATGCTGCCGCTGGCGCTGAATCCCAGCGTGTTTTTGCCCCACACATATTGCCCCTGGGCGAATATGCCAGCGGTATCGAAGCTGCCACCAGAAAGCACAACTTGGCCGTGAAAACCCGCTTCAGAATCTTGCAGTGTGTTGACCTCGACTACACCTCCCATTTTCCGGCCGTATTCTGCGGGAAAGCCTGCAGTATAAATGCTCATCGACTGGACGTCATCCGCTTCAATTTCGGGACCGAAGCTCGGCCAGCGATTGTCCGTGAGAGGAATGCCATCCACCACGAATTGCGTTTGATATTCCGAGCCGCGCGGGTGGAGCACAGCATTGCCCTCGTAGAGCCAGCCGGGTTGCGAATTCACGAGATCCTGAAGCGAACGACCCGGAAGCGAACTGAGCCGGTTTTGGATAATGTCTGAACCTATCTGGTTAACGGCGCCGGCTTGATCGGGATCGATCAACGTGTTTGCGGCGCTCACAGTTACGGATTGACTCACCGTCGGGAGTTTTAGTTGGATGGCATATTCCGTTGCAATCGAGGAGCGAATCTCCAACGGTTGGGACACCGGCGCAAAACCAGGCTGCTGAATTTCGAGTTGATAAATTCCATATGGCAGGCGCTGCACGGTCAAAGAACCGTGATCGTCGGTCACAAAGCTACGCCGATACTGATTGGCCTCGCTTACGATCTGTACGCTGCTTCTTACGCCGAGGCCGGATGGGTCGGTAACGCTCAAGCGCAACTCGCCGTTATTACTCTGCGCGAATGCCGAACCTGCAAGTAGGAAAAAAAGGGCTATCCAGTTCTTCACTCTGTTGGCCTCTGTAGAGTCTCTAATTTCCCAACAAACCAAAATCCAACCGTCGAAAGACCGTCTACATTTTAGACTGTCATTTGAATATTCCTTCTGTTCAGGTTTTGTTCAGTGTTTAATAAGGATTTCTTGCCGGCGCATGACATCATAACTTTCGATTATCGGTATGGATTCCATAGATCGGCCTGCCAGTCGTGCCAGTGTTCGCGCGTCGTGCCGATCATTTTTTCGATTGCTCTTGGTGATCAATTCCACTTTTTGGGCGTGCGCCACGATCACTTGGTGTCCCAACTCTGTTAGCAGCCGGCTTATCCAGGGAGAATGTGTGCCTGTCTCCATGGCGATGAGACTTCGCGGTATCTTTCCAAAAGTCTGCTTGATCGCTTCTGGTGTCGTCGATACTTTCTGTTCCAGAATGATTTTGCCTGCTTCATCCAAAACACAGTAGAACGACCAT
>Ga0209009_1000264_pt1 | contig 20795 bp, 14 predicted proteins | sample BlaSpr_A8_OM3_M2_FD_187979 | JGI IMG/M metagenome (GOLD analysis project Ga0209009, IMG submission 187979) | Forest soil microbial communities from Thunder Bay, Ontario, Canada - Black Spruce, Ontario site 2_A8_OM3_M2 (SPAdes) (version 2) | ecosystem: Environmental > Terrestrial > Soil > Boreal... | reverse complement strand
TGGGCTGGCGCTGTCTGTAGTTGCTTTTCAGCAAACGCAAAATACTGTGCCGGCGCAGGGGTTTTCGCCAAGCCTTTATTCGGGGTTGCGCTGGCGGATGATTGGTCCGTTCCGCGGCGGACGCTCGAACGCTGTTACCGGCGTGCCGGGGCAGCCGATTGCTTTTCAGCAAACGCAAAATACTGTGCCGGCGCAGGGGTTTTCGCCAAGCCTTTATTCGGGGTTGCGCTGGCGGATGATTGGTCCATTCCGCGGCGGACGCTCGAACGCTGTTACCGGCGTGCCGGGGCAGCCGAATACTTTTTATTTTGGTTCTGTTGGCGGCGGCGTTTGGAAATCTGAGAATTCAGGGCGGACGTGGACGCCGATTTTTGATTCGCAGCCGGTGGCGTCGATCGGGGCCATCGCAGTGGCTGCGTCGAATACGAGCGTGGTTTACGTTGGGACAGGCGAGTCGGACATGCGCTCGCAAATCTCGTTTGGCAATGGCGTGTACAAGTCAACGGACGCTGGGAGGACGTGGACTCACGTTGGGCTTGATAACACACGACAAATCGGACGCATCCTAGTCGACCCGCGGAATGCGGATATTGTCTTTGTCGCAGCGCTTGGGCACGCGTACGGCGCCAATCCGGAGCGGGGAGTGTATCGGTCGAACGACGGCGGCGCGTCTTGGAAAAAAGTGCTGTTCAAGAACGAGGATGTCGGGGCGATTGATCTGGCGTTCGATCCGCAGAACTCGCGAACGATTTATACGACGCTTTGGAATACGCGGCGTCCACCGTGGGCCATTTATCCTCCGGCATACGGTCCGGGAAGCGGAATATTTAAATCAACGGACGGTGGAGACACCTGGCAACAACTTTCCGGCGGACTGCCAAACGAGCGAGTAGGACGGATTGGGATCGCTGTTGCTCAGGCGAATTCGAATTTGGTTTACGCCATCGTTGACGCGAAAGAAGGCGGGCTTTATCGCTCGGACGATGCGGGAGCTTCGTGGCACAAAACTTCGAACGATCATCGGATATGGGGCCGAGGTTGGTATTTTTGCAATGTTGTTGTAGATCCGAAGGATCAAGAAACAGTGTACGTCTCGAACACCTCGCTCTATCGTTCAACGGATGGCGGAAAAAACTGGACTTCGATTCGAGGCGCGCCGGGCGGGGACGATTATCACCAGTTGTGGATTTATCCGGACGATCCAAAGCGGATGGTGCTTGCCAGCGATCAAGGCACGGTCGTCACCGAAGATGGCGCGGCAACGTGGAGTTCTTGGTACAACCAGCCTACAGCGCAGCTCTATCATGTGGCCGCGGATTTTCGTTTTCCCTACTGGGCTACGGGCGCACAACAAGACAGCGGGGCCGTAGGACTTCCCGAGCGCAGCGGCCACACAGAAATTTCGATGCACGACTGGAGCGGGATCTGCGCGGGCGATGAAGCCGGCTACACCGCGCCCGATCCGCTGCATCCTGAAATGCTTTTCGGCGACAACGTGACGAAATGCAATGTGATTACCGGCGAACTGCGCAATGTTTCGCCCGAGTTGAGCCGGAAGGGACCGTTTCGCAGGACTTGGACCTTGCCGCTCGTTTTTTCTGAGGCTGACCCGCGCGCGCTTTATTTCAGCGATCAGTTTTTGTTCAAGACTTTGGACGGCGGAAACAGTTGGAACCAGATTAGCCCAGATTTAACGCGCGAAGATCCGGGCGTACCGCCGAATTTGAACGAAGCGACCGCTGCCGATGCCCCTCCCGACAAGCGGCGCGGCGTAATTTACACAATTGCACCTTCGCCGATTGCCGCGCACGCCGATTTGATATGGATCGGAACCGACGACGGCTACATTCAGAAGACCGTCGATGGCGGCAAGATTTGGAAAAACATGACGCCGCACGAGCTCACAGCTTGGAGCAAGATCGTAATGATGCAAGCTTCGCACTTTGACGCGGAAGAGGCCTACGCGGCTGTGGATCGTCATCGGTTGGAAGATAACGACCCCTATATTTATCGCACGCGCGACGGTGGCAAAAGCTGGCAGCGGATTACGAAGGGCTTACCCGCGGGCGTGTACATGCAAACCGTGAAGGAGGATCCGAAGCGCAAGGGATTCCTCTTTGCTGGCACGGAACTTGGCGTGTACGTTTCTTTCAACGATGGCGACGACTGGCAATCGCTGCAACTGAACTTGCCGCCGGTTTCGATGCGCGACCTTGCGGTTCATGACGATGATTTGATTGTCGCGACACATGGCCGCGGCTTTTGGATTCTGGACGACATCACGTCACTGCGACAGATCAATGACAAAGTGGCGCAGTCCGAGGCGTATTTGTTCCAGCCGGCCGATGCAATTCGAATGCACCCGGGAACGGACTACGGCTCGCCCATCCCGCGCGATGAAGCGCTCGCCGAGAATCCGCCGGTCGGCGCGATGATCGACTACTATTTGAAGTCACCAGCAACCGGCGCCGCGCTCCTCGAAATTCTCGATGCAAAAGGCCAAGTGATCCGCCGATATTCGAGCGAAGATAAGGCGCCTCCCGTGAAACCCGAAACACTTGATTTCCCCGCATTCTGGAGACCTGCACCGAAGCCGCCATCGGCTGAGGCCGGCATGCACCGCTGGATTTGGGATCTTCATTACACGGCGGTTCCGGGAAGCACTCACCTGGTGGGCGATGAATTTGTCGTCGCGCCTCGTGGAGTAACAGCGTTACCCGGAACTTACACGGCGAAACTTACGGTGGGCGGCCAAAGCTACTCCCAGCCGCTGAAGCTTCAACTGGATCCGCGCATAAAGACTTCCGCTTCAGAACTCCAAAAGCAGTTTGACGCTGCCATGGAAGTATCGCGACGGCAAGCTGAAATCAGTGAAGCGCAACGTGCTCTAAATCAACTTCTCTCGCAAGCGCGTACACTTCGCTTGCAACTTCACGATAACGCTTCACTCGCGTCGGCCCTGGATGCGCTCGTCGCGAAAGCGGAAGACGTCGCTGGAGCTCCGCCAGCTCATTTCGGCATGGTTCCGTCGAAACCAGCGGTGGAGCGTGCAGATTTAGAATCTCTGAGCAGGAAGCTTGCAAAAATCTTTTCCGCGATAAACAACGGTGACGCCGCGCCTACGGAAGAGGCCATGAAGGCATTTAGCTCAGCTCAGACAGATCTCGCTGCTGTGATGGCGAAATGGAAAGCTCTAACGACTAAAGACCTTCCTGAGGTGAATAGCCAACTAAAGCGAGCCGGGCTTGCCCCGATTGTAATTGGAGCCCAAGCTTCCGCGCCTGCCGAAGAACCCCCGGGTGACGAGGACATGAACTAATCCGGAAGGATCTAGCCGAAACGAATCTGCCGTGACGCTTCCGTCATGTGGCGTATTCGCGACTTAATCTGCGGAGGGGACCTCTCGCGGTGTTGCGATCGTTGCGCGTGGACGCTTGCGTTTCCAAAGATAATCTTTGCGAAGCTTTTCCTGATGTTTCTTCACTTGCCGTTCAATTTCGGTAAATGCTGCTTTCGCGCTGGCACGAACGTCGGAATCAGGGCCTACACCTGTCGCGTGCAAGGTTCCAGTGGGAAGAGTCAGGTTCAGAGAGAAACTAAACTCGTGCTGATGCGGATTTTTTCCAAGCGATTCGTGGAGCAGAACGGAATCCTCAGGATAGCGTTTCAAGAGTCTGTTCAGTTTTGCAACGTAATGTGCGGTTTCATGTTCAATCGTTTCGCGTAATTCCGGTTCTATGTGGCTGTAGGTGATTTTCATCAGAGCACCTTATATAGAATTGATGGCACTGCGGAAGGAGGGGTCTCATAGAAGACGTTTTAGGATAGCGCTCGGCGCCCCGCGTTGCAACTTGTGTTGCGGCGATTTTCCCGCGGGGAGCACCGCGAGATTCTTTGAAGGGTTTGCAGGATTGACACCCCGGACAAGGGCATCATACGCTGCCAAGAGATGACCCGCGGAACCCGTAAGGCTACAGAAAAACAAGTTGAACCTGGCCAGCGCGCAAAGGTGCTGGTAGGGCCCGCTGGATGGGCTTATAAAGACTGGAATGGCGTAGTTTACGCGACGCCTCGCACACGCGATTTCCATCAAGCGACTTATCTAGCAGAATTCTTCGACACGATTGAAATTAATACTTCGTTTTATCATCCGCTTCAAGCGTCACACGCGGCACAGTGGGTCCGGCGCGTAGCAGCGAACCCGCGTTTTCTTTTTACTGCGAAGCTATGGCAGAAATTCACCCACGAAGGCGGCACGAATCTGGACGATGAGAAGGCCGTTCGAGCCGGATTCGATCTTTTGCGTGGGGCAGACAAGCTTGGCGCGGTGTTGCTGCAGTTCCCTTTTTCGTTTCATTTCGAAAGCGAAAATCTCGCTCGTTTGACACAGATGCTGGATTCGTTTCGGGATTATCCGCTGGTGGTGGAAGTGCGGCATTCCTCCTGGGCCAACCCAAAATTTTACGAGCTGCTGCATGAGCGCGGAGTAGGATTCTGTAACATCGATCAGCCAATCATTGGTCGGTCGATCGAGCCAAGCGAACAGGTGACGTCCGCGATCGGATATGTGCGGTTGCACGGGCGCAGGTACGACACTTGGTTCAGCGATGATCCGGCGGCGCCGGTGGAGGAACGCTACAACTACCTTTATTCGGAAGAGGAATTGGAACCGTGGGCTGAAAGAGTTCGCAACGTGTCAAAAGATGCCAAGACGACATTCGTCATTACCAACAATCACTTTCAGGGAAAGGGTGTGGTGAACGCGCTGCAGCTTATCCACATGCTGAATAACAAGAAGGTGAAAGTTCCGGAAACGTTGCGCCACCATTATCCGCAGCTCGATTCCATCGCGACGGAGCCGTCGAAAGAACCCACGCTTTTTCCTCTTCCTCCAAAATGAATGGAAAGGCGAAAGTGGGCACACGCTTCGCTGAGTCTGGTTTGGGGCAGAAAAATTCCAGCTGTTGGGAAGCTACTTCTTGAAGAGATCCTCGAAGGCCTTGCGCGCGTCGTTGGGACGCCCAGGAGCGGCAGCAATCGGGGCAGCTACAGCATAGTTCACCGGGGACGTATCTTTTTCGACGGTCATGCGGAATTCGAAAAACGTGCAATCGTTTTTCGCGTCTTTTTTGGCGATGCGCTCGGGGATAGGCTGCGTGCATTCAAACTGCTTGCCGGTATCGAAGTGGACGCACTGTTTGCAGCAGTGCAATTCGGCGTGGCAACGCGGACACTGACCATTCGGATCGAAGCCCGGCATCAGCACCGCGCCGCAACTGGAACAGCGCGCCCTCATTACGGTTCCCACCATGCGTGGGGTTCGCGGGCCCATCATTTCCTGCTTGGGGCGGGGCTCGCCCTTGGGACGCGAGTCGCCGTTTGAGCGGTCAGCTCTGTCCCTTTTCTTGTCTTCGGCGTCGCGGTCGCTGTAGCCCCTTTGCTTATACTTCCGGTCCATCGGACCTCCTGAGAGTTGCCAAATCATACTTGCAATTGCGTGATGCTGCGGAAAATGAAAATGTTCGTGGATGCCGCACAAGTAACAGAGCGCCTCTTGTCGTTAGCCTGGTCACGACCCCGCCCCGTTGCGATTGGCCCAGAACTTTGAAAAACCTTCCAGCGGGAGATCTGGTTGCAAAAAAGTTCTCGGTTGGCCGGACGCGGCGAGGAGCGCTTGCGCCGCCAAGTAACCGCTTCGGACCGCGCCTTCCATGGTGGAAGGCCAGGAAGTACGAGTCCAATCGCCCGCAAGGAAAAGATTATTCACGCTGGTCTTCTGCGCCGGACGCCAGCGGTCCACACCGGGCGCAGGCGAAAACGTTGCGTTGATTTCCTTAATCACAGTGGCCTTGCGTAAGCGCGCCTCGCGAGTGGCCGGTAAAACTTCGGCGAGTTCGCGACAGCAAAGAGCGATGATTTCCTGGCGGGACTTCTCTACCAGGTTATACGAAGCGCTGATTACGAGTTGTAGATACTGGCCGTCCGCTTCCGCGTCGAAAGACTGATCGCCTTGAGCAGTTTGACGCGCAGCCGCTCCATTGGTTTCATCAGTTCCATACAACAAAGTTTTGTTAAAGACCCATTGGGTGGTGTGGTCGAGCAGCGTAAGGAAAGGCTCGGTCATCACCGTGCGGTCGTACCACAAATGGACTCCGGTGATTGGCGACGTTTTGATATTCGACAAACCAGAAAGAGATCCATTCTCTTGCGCCATGTACTTCGGCAGCAGGTTTAATAACGTGTCATGAGGCACTGCAGCAACACAGACATCCGCTGAGATTTCCGTGCCGTCATCCATCAAGACGCTTACGAAGCGATTATCTCGGACATGAATTTCGCGTATTCCGGCGCGCAATCGCACTTCTCCGCCCCGCAGCGTCACGGCTTCGCGGCAGCCTTCGTATAGTTCTGCTAGAGGCACTGAAGGAATCCCGACACGATATCCATCTCTATTCGCAAGAAAACCTTTCCAGAAAACTTCAATCCCGTAACACGCATCCGTTCCCGCTAATTCTTCATCGAGGGCGCTCACCAAGACCACGCGCCAGAAACGATCGATCGCAGCGGGCGTCTGCTTCAATCGCTGCAACCAACCGAGCATCGAAATGCCCTCGATGCCCGGCGGATTGCCGCCTGCCGTCGCGATGGCCATCATGGCGCTCGCGATGCTGCGTTTGTCCGCCAAATTCAACGAACCGAACAGCAGGAACGATGGCGCCAAGTGCATGGGCGCAGGTAGAGGCGATGCTTCCATCGTCGAACGGCGGCCTTGCGCGTCCACGAAATAAAGCCGGTCGTAAAAACGAATCTTGCCGGTGGCGCCAACGCGAGAATAAAAATCAGCTAAATTGGTGCAGCATCCCAGCGTGACGTGCTGGCAGTTGTCCACTTCACTGCCATCCGGCAACGTGTAGGAAGTAGCGCGTCCGCCCAGGTGGGGACGCTTTTCGAACAGGCGGACTTGAAGGCCCGCTTCAGCCAGCGCGACGGCGGAGGACAGTCCTGCCAGACCGCCGCCGATCACTAGAACGCTTTGCGAGGGCATCCTTCTTCCACCAACCGCTCATCCCCGCCGTCAGGAGATATTGAATTTTTTCGGCGCTGGACAACGAAACGCGCGAAGAAAATACATCGAAATCACTCTCTTCGATCCGCGCCAGGAGACTGCTGTACGTTCGAATCAAAGTCCAGAGTGTGGCGCGGCTATCGGCATCCACGCGATCGACGAGCGAGGCGCCTTCACGATAAAAATGCCAGGCGCGATCGGCTTCGAACTCGAGCAATTCTTGAAGGTGTGGAGTAAGCGGGCCGGAAAGTTGCGATTGCGTTATTCCGAACCGATCGAGATCTTCCTGCGGAAGATAGATCCGGCCCATTTCGAAATCACTGCGGACATCGCGAATGATGTTGGTCAACTGAAACGCGAGGCCCAGGCGTTCTGCCAAATCCGGCGCTTTCGGATCGCGGAAGCCGAAAACGTGCAGGCAGGTAAGACCAACCGTGCCTGCGACACGATAACAGTATTCGGAAAGGCGGTCGAATGTGGCGTAGGACGAGACGGTCAAATCCATTTCGGCGCCTAAAATCAGGTCGTGAAAGTAGCGTGAGGGGATTTCGAAACGCGCGATGGTGTCAGCCAGGGCCGGAAGAATCGCGTTGGCGGCCGTACGTCCGGCAATGGCGTCGTCGAGCATTGCGCGCCAGCGAGCGAGGCCATCGCGCTTCGAAACGAGGTCGCCCGGCTCGTCGGAAACGTTGTCCACCAGACGCATGAAAGCGTAAAGGGCGCAGAGAGCATTGCGCTTTTCCTTGCGCAGTCCGAAGAAAGCGAGATAGAAGCTGCTGCGAGATTCTTTCGTGATTCGGGCGCATTCGGCGTACGAAGCAGCCACCCTTTCTGTATCGGACTGTGAGACCGCCACGGGATTCGAAGACGGGCGGAAAGTCCGATTAGCTTTGCACGAGGTTTGGGCCGGTTGGGGGGCGGAAGGATTACCGCCGCGCGAAAAGACGCGCGAAGCTAGAGCGCCAGCTAGCAGGCGCACCTGTGTCCATTTCGTGAGGGCGGGCCGATGCTCGAGAGTGTTGTAGCCCGAAGACTCGATGGCATCCAGAACGGCCAGTCCGCCGCGGCTGAACATCTCCAGATCGACACGCAAAAATGGCTCGACCGTCTGCGCGAGCGGAAGGCCCGCGTGGAAAAGAGCGCGAGTGCGCGCAATCAGGACTTTCATCAGGGCAACGTAACGCGCGTCGAACTTTCGTGCTACGACATCAGTTTCCGTCAAACCGTGTTCAGCCAGAGCGTCGATGGGAATATAAATGCGCCCCTTTTCAAGGTCGCGCGAAACGTCCTGCCAGAAATTCGCAAGCTGCAACGCGGTGCAAGTGTAATCGGAAAGTTTTTGACGCGCGTCGTCGCGGTAACCGCACAGATAAAGGACGAGCCTGCCGACAGGATTTGCCGAGTAGACACAATAGTCGAGCACAGAATCCCAATCTGCATAGCGGTGGACTGTCTGGTCCTGCCGGAAAGCGCGCAACAGATCGCTGAAGGGCTGAATAGGAATGTTCTTCTCGCGAATCGTCTCGCGCAGGGCGATCAACACCGGGTGCGAAGGCCCGCGGCCGGGTTCGTAAATTGTTCGCAGCTCAACTTCCCAGGCATCGAGCAATTCAAGCGCGCGGGCGGGATTGGCGACTTCGTCACCCAAATCGTCGGACCACCTGCAGTAGGCGTACACATTGTAGAAGTCCTGATGCAGACGGCCTGGCAGCAGGCGGGAGACAACATTGAAATTCTCGTAGTGATGGGTAGCCAGCCAACGTGTGTAACGCTGTGCCGCGGCGGGGTCGCAGCGCTCCGCGGGGAGATTGCGCGCAATTTTCAATTCAGGTGTGGCTAACATGGTGCCCTGATTCGGGCGGCGGTTGTTCCAGTTCAAATTACTACAGCTTCTGCATTTGATGCCAGTGCGAACACCTAGGGAATGACGGCCGTCTTCATCTCGCCATTGCGGTGCTTCATGTGCTCAAAAACTTGGGGCAAATCAGACAGCGGCGCTTCGCCTGAGATGAAATCGCTAGCTCGAATTTCGCCGCGCGCTATGGTTTCCAGCGCTTCCCGCATAAATCGGGGCGTGTGATGGAAAGTGGACTTGATGGTGATTTCAGAATAGTGCAGTGCCGTAGGATCGATTTTCACTACCGTACCGCGAGGGCAACCGCCAAAAAGATTTACGGTCCCGCCCTTTCGCACCATTTGAAGCGCCCATTGCCAGGTGGTGGCCGTGCCCACTGCCTCAATCACGGCGTCCGCGCCGCGACCTTCCTCGGTGATCTGGCGAACCAAGCCGACGGGATTTTCAATCTCTGCTGCATCAAATGCCGCGACTGCTCCTAGACGCTCGGCCATGCGCATCTGGCTCTTGCGCTTTCCTATGGCGATGACTCGCATGCCACGTCCGGAGAGGATGCGTATGAATTTCAGACCGATGGGTCCGCAGCCGATTACGACTACCGTGTCACCGCGATTGACTCCCATTTCGTGAATGCCGCGCAACACACACGCGAGCGGCTCGGCCATGGCTGCATCAACGAATGAAACATTTTCGGGAATCGGCAACATATTCTGGCGAACGATTCTTCCAGGGATGCGAATGTATTCGGCGTAGGCGCCGTTGTTGAAAAGCAAATCTTCGCACAGATTGGGCTGGCCTTTGCGGCAGTAGAGGCAAACATTGCAGGGCGCGGAATTCGCAGGCACCACGCGCATGCCTTCGCGGAAGCCGCCGTTTACCGCGTTCCCTTTCAACTCAATGACGCCGGCAAGCTCGTGACCGAAAAGCGAAGGAGGCTTGATCATGCGTTGATGAAATCCCTGCTTCCAAACTTTCAAATCGGTCCCGCAAGTCAGGGCCACTTCCACGCGCACCAAGACTTCGTCATCTGCGAGAGTGGGGATATCAACGCTCTCGATTTTCAGATCTTCAGCGCCATACAGAACGGCCGCTGTCATATGTCCATTGCGTTCGCGATCTACTCTCATTCGTGCCGTATCACCACTTTCAAAGTATCATCAGCGGGACGAGCCGCCAACTCCAGCGCTTCCTCGATTTGCTCTAGCGGGAAGCGGTGCGAAATCAATTCGCGCACGGGCAACTTGCGTTCAAAAACCAACGCCGCCGATTCCGCCTGATCGTCCACCGACGCGCTATAGCTGCCGAGAATTTCTTTTTCTTCCACACCCACGGCAGCAGCCGAGAAGGTGAGCTGCGTCACCGGGTCGTTGTGCGCAAACAACAGTATGCGCCCACCGGGCCTGGTTAGGGCCAAAGCTTCTGGAACTAATGCCGGACTAGGCACAGCGACCAGAACGGCGTCCGCCCCCCGGCCATCGGTGCGCGCGCGAATCTCGTGAAGCAAGTTCGCGGCACCTGGGTCAAAAGATTCTTTTGCGCCAAATCGCTTGCTTGCGGCGCGACGCCCGGGCATGGGGTCGCTGGTGAAAACTTCGGCCCCTTCATATTTTGCCAGCAACATCAGCAGCATTCCAATAGGGCCTTGGCCGATCACAAGAACGGTTTCGTCTTTAGCCACGCGAGCTTTGCGCACCGCTTTCAGGCAGGTATTCACGGGTTCTACGAAAGTGGCTTCTTCAAAACTGACCTCTGCAGGCAGCGCGATCATACCTCGCTCGACAATCCATGGCATTGCGCGAACGTATTCCGCGAAACCTCCGCCATTGGGATCGAAGCCAGCCGTAAGTCCAACCTTCTTGTACCCGGCGCACTGAGAAAAAAGTTTTCGCTCGCAATAAAAACAGGAACCGCACGGAATGTGATGGAAGCTGACCACGCGGTCGCCGGGTTTAAATTTCCTGACGCCGCGGCCGAGCTTAACTATGGTGCCAGCAAGCTCATGACCCAGAATTTGCGGAGGCGCTATGAAGCCATGGTGAATCTTCTTGATGTCTGTGCCACAGATGCCGCAAGCGGCCACTCGGAAAAGAAGTTCGCCTTCACCAATTTCAGGAATCGGCACTGACTCAACCGTCACACGGCCTTTGCCGCGATAAACGCCTGCGCGCATGTGGCCATCTGCCGGATGCTGACTTTTCCGGTGCGAAGAACGCTCGGATTCAATTGGACTGATCGTTAAGCTCATACAACTTCTAAAACGCTCCCGCAGTTAATTTTGTTTCAAGGGGCGCCGTACGATTTGCCAACGCGGCAACATAGGCGTCCAAGAAACGTGATACCGACTGCGCTGCCACCCGGCTATTTTTGCCGAGCCGGACCAGCCCCGGAAGGGACTGCGGTTTGAGGGCCACTTGGCCCAGCACGCGCGGGATACTGACCCGGCCCTGCTCCGTGAGAATTTCACTCATATCAAGCGGCAAATCTTCATCGAGCGTGTCGCTTATCGCGCGAATGGCCACAGCCGGGACTCCAGCGCCTTGAGCTTCACGCAAGATCTCAAAACTCTCCATCTCCACAGCGTTAGCCTTCGCGCTGAGAACCTGCTTCTCACGCGCAGTTGTAATCACATGATCCGCGCTGTAAAACTGTTCGACTACCGTGGCGCCGGATTCAGCCGCAAATGACACCAGTGCGCCGCTGCATTGAAGCAACCGGCTCATGCCATCGGCAGGCGCCGCTTCGGAGAAAACGCTCCGGGCAGCCAAGACCTCTCCGATGCCGTAGTTATTTTGCAGGCCACCAGCCAGTCCGGATGAGACGCAACAATCAAAAGCATCGAATCCACCGCGCAGGATTTGGGAGGCGATCAGCGCGGCTTGCCTGGCGCCGACCCCGGTTAATGCGACAGTGACTCGCGCGGATGAGAACTCCGCTAGATATACGTCCACGTCGCCCAGCTTTGCCAGCTTGAAATCGTGCGAGGCTTGCCAGGGAGCGAATTCGTTTTCCAATGCGAAGGTGACGAGAATTCTCACTGCCATTCCTTATGCCGCGGCTGCGTGCGCAACGGACTTGTTTCCTGCGCCAGCGTCTAAATATCCGTGCTGCTGATACCAATTTACGGCGCGTTCGAGCGCAGCTCCAACCGAAGTAGGCTTGTACCCAAGTTCACGCTCGGCTTTGTCACTCTGCACAAACATGCGATGGCGGGACATTTTTACGCCTTCGACCGGAATCTGCGGTTCGCGTCCCGCAAGACGTGAGAACAGCTGATCTGCGTATCCTGCGGCTAGCGCAATCGCATGCGGCAACCGCAGTCGCGGCGCCCGACGACCTGTAATCGCCGATAATGCGTCAAGAATCTGCTTCAGCGTCATGTTCCGCCCGCCTAGAATGTATCGCTCGCCAGCGCGTCCTTTTTCGGCGGCCAGCAGATGTCCCTCCGCAATATCTTCCACCGGCGCCACATTCAGTCCAGTATCGACGTAAGCTGGCATCTTACCTCTCAAGAAATCCAGAATAATGCGGCCAGTCGGCGTCGGCTTCCAATCCCACGGGCCCACTGGCGCGGTGGGATTCACGATGACTACGGGCATGCCAGCGGAAGCAGCTTCTACGGCAACGCGCTCGGCCAGAAATTTAGAGCGTTTGTAATGCCCGATCATTTCGTCAAGGCTCGCCTGAGTGCCTTCGTTGGGCAACACACCATGCCGAGGTACTGCAATTGTTGCTACCGTACTGGTGTAAACAATGCGTTCAACGCCCGAATGGCCCGCAGCGTCAAGCAAGTTGCGGGTGCCTTCGACATTAATCTGGTAAATCTCTTCGGGCCGAGGCGTCCACAACCGGTAATCGGCAGCGACGTGAAAAACGCGACGAATTCCCTTCAGAGCGCGTCCCAGCGATTTCTGGTCCCGCAGGTCACCTTCAAAATACTCTACGTGTAACCCAGCGAGCGCCTGTAAGTTGCTATTGGGCCGAACCAGAACGCGGACCGATTGGCCTGCGTTGACAAGTTGACGGGTAACGTGGCTACCTACAAAGCCGGTGGCGCCCGTAACAAGCGCGGTCATAAAATGCGGAACACCTCATCCTGCTGCTGGTTTGACGGCGCTACTGGGAGCACACGCTTGCTTGAGCCATAGCCGTTACCCTGTGTATCGGAATGAGCGTTGCCATTGCCCTGGCCGTTTGCCTTGACCTGAAGTTCTCTTTCGCTTGGCTCGCCGATCAAGCCGCCCATTTTTCCTGAGAGAGTCCAGGTGAGCATCTTCCAGGTATCGCCTAGCTTTTTATTTCCGCCCAGAACGGCGGAAGCTTCGTAACCGGCATGGACCATGCAATCTTCGCAACGAGGATCGCGGCCACGGCCGTACTTTTCCCAGGGAGTGTTATCGATGAATTCCTTGAAGGTGGCGTGGTGCGCATCGGTCATCAGATAGCATGGGCCTTTCCAACCACGGGGGTTGTAAGTTGGATTGCCCCAGGCGGTGCACATCAATTCGCGTTCGCCGCGCAGATATTCCATGTAAATCGGCGAAGTCACGATGTTGTAGCGTTCGAGGAGTTTGCTGGCCTGTTTGAACTTGTCGCGAATTTCATCGCGCGACATAAAAATTTCCTTGGTCATCACGGCGGCATAGGAATAAGCCGGAGAAATCATGTGGCCATCAACACCCAGTGTTTGCAGGTAGGCGAAGAGGTCCGCAATCTCTTCGATATCAGTTTCCTTATAAACCGTGGTATTGGAGGTAACCAGGAAGCCTGCGGCCTTAGCCGCCTTGATGCCTTCGATTGCTTCGCGAAACACGCCATCGCGCTCCACGCAAATATCGTGGGTCTTCTCAAGGCCGTCCAAGTGGACGTTGAAAAACAGGCGTGAAGTGGGCTTGAATTCCTTCAAGCGCTTGCGGATGAACATTCCGTTAGTGCAAAGGTAAATGTGCTTTTTGCGGTCGAGAATTTCCTTTACCAGGCGATCGAGCGCAGGATAAATCATGGGCTCGCCACCGCAGAGCGAAACAATCGGCGCGCCGCAATCATCCACCGCCTTCAGGCATTCCTCAACGGTCAGCATCTCGTTAATCGTAGATTTGTATTCGCGAATGCGACCACAGCCGGTGCAAGTAAGATTGCAGGCATGAAGTGGCTCGAGCATCATCACCAGCGGAAATTTTTCAGCGCCGCTCATCTTCTTGTTGGTCAGATACCCGGCCATGCTGGTGGTCAAGCTTAAAGGTACTCTCATCCATTACCCCCGTTGTCTTCCAATTAGATGCTGCAACTCCGCCGCAGGTATCTGCAGACCAGCAAAAGGGCGCCGACCTTTCGACAAATTGTCGTAGCGCGCCAAGGCATAAAGCGGGAAGGAGTTTCGATACAGATGATATTTTAGATAAAAGACGCATGGGAACCCTGTGCCGGTAAATTCGGGTTCATCCCAAGTGCCGTCAGAATTTTGCTGCTCCAGAAGCCACGCGACAGCTCGCTCAACCGCAGGATCGTCGGGACCGACCGTTGCTAGCAGGCCGATTAAGCCCCACGCCGTCTGCGAAGCAGTGCTCTTCCCTTTGCCTTTCAGCGCAGGATCGTAATAGGAAAGGACCGACTCGCCAAAACCGCCGTCACGATTTTGGACGGAACGCAGCCAGTCTGCAGCGCGCTGACAGTCAGGCTGATTGGACATGCCGATCTTTTCGAGCGCTCGCAACACTCCGCTAGTTCCATACACGTAATTCACACCCCAGCGGCCAAACCAAGAGCCGTCCGGCGTTTGTTCGTGACGAATGAAAGCGCGAGCTCGCTGTATGACTGGATGATCCGCGGGCCAACCCATTTGCCCCAGGCATTCCACGGTGCGAGCTGTGACGTCAGCAGTGGAAGGGTCCAACATGGCGTTGTGGTCGGCGAATGGAATGTGATTCAGAAACTGCAAATTGTTTTCGTGATCGAAAGCGCCCCAGCCGCCATCGCCATTCTGCATACTAATGAGCCAGGCTAGGCCGCGGCGCATGGAGTTTCGCAGGCGCTCAGAATCGGGATCGGCGACGCGGCCGAGAGCCATTAAGACGAACGCGGTATCGTCCACATCAGGGTAAAAATCATTACGAAATTCAAAGGCCCAACCACCCGGGTCAGCGTTTTGATTTTTTACCTGCCAGTCACCGGAACCAAGAATCTGATTGCGAACAATCCAGCGTTCGGCATTGATTAAGGCGGGATGCGCAGGATCGAGTCCGGCTTCTTCGAGAGAAACCATGGCGATGGCGGTGTCCCATACTGGAGAAATACAGGGTTGAACCCGAATGGTTTCGCCCTCTTCGATTTCGTAGCGCGCCAAGAACTTGATCTCGCGGTCAACCAGAGGATCGTTTTGATCTTCGCCCTCTGCGAGCAAGGCATAAATCGAATTCATCATCGCCGGGTAAATCGTCGCGAGGCCCTCGCTGCGTTCCAACCGTTCCAGCATCCACTTGCGCGCATAGGACAACGCCAGCTTGCGGAAGGGCTTCCAGCGCGAGCGCTCGTAGATCTTCAGGCCTCGATCGAGAGCAAGAAACACGTTGCGCCAAGTGATAATGCGCTTGTCCCAATCGAATGAATGCGGCTTTTCACCTTTGGTTTTAAAAAGCTCGTTAACGGTGACGGCTTGCGGCAAATGCCAGTCGGGCTTGTTGCCATAGATAATTGAAAGGGGAATGACGATGCCGCGAGTCCACGAAGACATCTCGTAAATGTTGATGGGAACCCACTCAGGAAGAAGCATCAGTTCGGGCGGAATGGAGGGAACGATGCCCCAATCGATGGCGCCAACCATTGCCAGGTAAAACCGTACATAGGAATTTGTGGCTTCGATGCCTCCCAGAGCGATGACTTTTTCTTTTGCAAGCACGACGTGAGGCGCATCCATAGCGTCGCCAGCCAAGCGAAGCGCCAAGTATGCTTTTACAGTAGCATTCAGCTCGGACGGGCCGCCTTCAAAAATGTTCCAGCCGCCGTCAGGAAGCTGTTTTTTTCGAATATAATTTGCGAGTTTTTCTACTTTAGGCGAGTCAAGCTGGCCAAGGACATGCAAATAGAGAATGTAATCGGACTCTAAGGTGGTGTCCGCTTCGAGTTCGCCCCACCAATAGCCTTCCTGAGACTGCGCCGATAATAGCCATTCCGCGCTTCGCGAGATGGCCTGCTCAACCTGAGACTCAAAATCCCGGATTGGGGCCGTGGCTTGGGCGCTGGCTCCAAACGAAAAATCCGTCCGTGATCCTGCTCTCGGTGTCATCAATCCCTCAGAAGACCTCAGTCATATACCATCAACAGACCGCCCAAATCATGCCGGGCAGTTTTCAAGCGACCTATGAAGCAACCCTCGCCCTGTTAGTTCCGTACTGGTGAACGATGGACGGCGCTAACCCTGGCAACGGCTGCACCGGCACTCAACTTGCTTAAATCTTTGCAATTCCTGTTAACCCCTCAGTCGCCGAGCGGTCTGTCCCACTTCCAAGAACCACCGTAGCGGCGAGAAAAGTTTGCCCTTACTCGATGTCGGGAGTACGCCGGAACTGTAAGACTAATATTATCTTTGGCTTTACCTCCTGGGTCAACAGAAAAGGTCAATTTCAGTCCTATGGGATGACTGGGAAGCCCAAATGGGTGCACATAGAATTCGTCATCGGTTAGAGACGTGTATCAAAACGACAACAAAACTGGAGGCTTCTATATCGCGGCCAGCAGGGCGAAACAGCGGCGAACGGAAGCCTACCTTCAGATGCCCTAGTTACGTCAGACGACTGGCACACTGTCCGTCAATGTCGACACTTAAACTGGGCCTTAGCGCTTCGCCTTTTCGATGTTCTCAATGCGCTCTATCAAATCCGGCAGACGTGTGAACGCGGCGTATTGTTTTTTGAATTTTTCCAAAGGCCGCGCCGGAGTCCCCCAGACCTTCTGGCCCTTTCGAATGGTTTTGCCCGATGGCACACCGCCTTGGGCTCCGACGATGGCCCCGTCCTCAAGGTTGCAATGGTCTGCGATGCCCACCTGCCCGGCGAGGGTTACGCCTTCCCCCAAGGAAGAGCTTCCTGATATTCCGGTTTGAGCGGCCACGATTGAGTGTCCGCCAATGGAAACGTTGTGAGCTATTTGCACCAGGTTGTCGATTTTGACGTCGGCTTCAATGCGGGTAACACCGAGCGATCCACGATCGATCGTTGTGTTGGATCCAATTTCAACGTCGTTGCCAATTTCCACAGCGCCCACTTGAGGAAATTTCCAATGCCGGCCTTCGCCGAAAACATAACCGAAACCGTCGCTGCCGATTACCGCGCCCGAATGCACTTCAACCCTGGAGGCAAGCTTCGCGCCGGCATAAAGCGTCACGCGCGGATGCAGCCGGCATTTCTCGCCGATTGAGCTACCGCGGCCAAGAAAACAGAAAGCCTCTACAATGCTGCCTTCGCCGATTTCCACTTCGTCTTCAATCACTACGTACGGGCCGATAAAGACATTTGGTTTCAGAAGTGCGCTTGACGCCACGATTGCGGAGGCGTGAATGCCAGGAGGCGGCGAGAAATTCGGCAGCAAACGCGTGGAGGCTTTGGCGAAAGCTAGCTTCGGATTATCGACCGCCAAAGTTGTTTTATTTTTCAGCAACAGCCCTTCGGGCGTTACCACACATTTGGCTGCCGATTCTTCGGCTCGGCTTTGGTGGCGCGCGGACTCCACATAGATTAGATCATCAAGCTTCGCGCTCTCTGGCCGGGCCACTCCAGACACGATAGAGTTGCCATCCCCCACAAGATTCGCGCCGAGAAATTCTGCGAGTTCAGAAGCCCTAAGAGCCATGGGTTACCTCTCTTTAGTTAACCATTCAGCCGCGCTGAAAAAAGCCGGCTATGCAGGATAAATTTCCGGTTCGCCGGGTGGACGCGTTTTCCACCTTTTGTGCACCCAGAGCCATTGGTCCGGGTTTGCGCGCACGTAATTTTCAATGATGCGCGTGAAACGCGCGGTGTTCTCGCGAACATCTTGCTCCTCATCTCCCGTGCGGGAAAGTTCTACAGCGGGTTCGAAACGCAGACGATATTTTCGTCGCGCTCGATCCCATGAAAGGAAACCGGGAACGACCGCCGCATCGGTCCGCAAAGCGATACGCGCCAGGCCGGAGGTCGTGGAGGCTGGGATGCCGAAAAAATCCACGAAGACGCTTTCTTCCAAAATAGTATTGTGATCGGAAAGTATGCCTACGGTGCCGCCATCAGCCAGGATTCGCAAAATAGAACGCGCCGACTTATTTTTTTCGATGGGCTGATTGCCGGAGAGGCAGCGATAGCGGTTAACCAGAGCATCCACACGTCGGTTGGCGATGGGCCGCACCAGGAAATGGAGCGGATGTCCATAAAGCGCGTGGGCGAATGGGGCCAGTTCCCATGCGCTCATGTGGCCGGTAAGGAAAAGCACACCCTTTCCGCGTCGACGCGCCGCATCGAAATTCTCGAAGCCGTCCAGGACCACGATTTTCTCGATGTTAGTGCGCGCGTACCGGGGAAATTGCGAAAACTCAGCAGCCATCCAGCCAATCTGCTGAATCATGCGACGGATCACGCGCTTTCGCTGCGCCTCGCTCCAGTCGGGAAAAGCCAAGGCTAAGTTGAACATTGCGGCGCGTCGTAGCGGGCGTCGAAACGCGTAAGCGGCGGCCGCGAAACTCTCTCCCACTAATCGCGCGACAGGCCGCGGAAGCAATCCGAGCGACTTCACGCCGATCCAGGTAGCGGCGTATTCAATCCATTCACGCATGCGGGAGCCATTATGCTAGAGGCGGTAAAGGAGACGCCAGCAGTAGAAACGCGCAGATCCGTGGCGCAATGTTAGACTCATCCGGCTTGAGCTCACTTTCAAAAGAACGTCGCAACAATTTTTGGGCAGCCGTCGTCGCAGCCTGCGTTGTATTCATTTGTCTCTTTTCGGGTTTGGGCGCTGTCGGTCTGCTGGGGCCGGACGAGCCGCGCTATGCGTGGATCGCTCGAGCCATGGCGGAGACAGGTGACTGGATTACTCCCCGGCTGTACGGCCAGCCGTGGTTTGAAAAACCGATCCTTTACTATTGGGCCGCGGCGCTTGGGTTTCGCCTGCATCTGCCTTCCGAAGTAGCTGCTCGGCTACCATCGGCGATTGCTGCGCTTGTGGCTGCCTTGGCGATCGGCTGGCTTGGATGGAAGCATTATGGCGTTGCTGAAAACTTTCGGGAAAGTTCCGCGCTGTTGGCTCCGTTGATTTTTTCCAGCTCTGCGGCGGTTATCGGATTTTCCCGCGCTGCTACTCCGGACATGCTTTTCAGCGCGTTTATTGTCTTGGCGATGGTTTCTGCGTCGGGCACTTTGCAATCACGGGGAGGGTTGCGCGCTGCATCAGAATTGGTTTCAAGAGGGTCGCCGAGCGAAACTTTCGATCTTGCGCTCTTCGGCATATTTCTTGGCCTAGCGGTTCTGGCGAAGGGCCCTGCGGCGGTGATACTTGCGGGCGGAGCGATCGCATTGTGGGCTCTCGCCACTTCTCAGTGGCGCCCCGCTATTCGACTAGTCCACCCAATCGCCATCGGATCGTTTTGCGTTGTCGCGCTGCCCTGGTACGTGATGTGCGCCGCGCGCAATCCGGATTTCATACGCGTTTTTATTTTTCAGCACAATTTCGAACGATATCTAACCCCTGTGTTTCAGCACCGGCAGCCCTTTTGGTTTTTTGGGTGGGTCACGCTGCTGGCCACGTTGCCGTGGACCGTGCTTTTGATTTCCGCCGGTCAAGAAGGTTTGCGGCTGTGGCGCGAAAAATCCTGGGGCAATTCGCCGGGATTTTTTTATGCGTGTTGGGCGATTTTCCCGATTGTTTTCTTCAGTCTCTCGCAATCGAAATTGCCGGGCTACATTCTTCCCGCTGTTCCGCCGCTGGCGCTTCTTTGCGCAGTGAGTGCGCCGCGTGTTTTTCGACGAAGCCGCCTTGGTGCAATTTCGGTAAGTGCGGGCGTTGCTTTAGTGTGGGCCGCGCTTTCGTTATTTGTCTTTTATAGGGCCCGCAAATTTCCGTCGGGAGGGGTCGGAACGATCTCGCCGCTAATCGTATCTAAATGCGCGATTGCGATCAGTCTTTTGCTCGCGATGATCCTGTTGTTCGCTGGCATTCGCCAAAAGCTATCGCTGACGGTCGCTATCGCCTCTTTATCTGTCGCGGCGACTGTCGCAGTGGCGAATATGGCAATTCTCCCAGCGCTGGATCCTTATCTATCGGCGAGACCTCACGCGGCCTTTCTGCGGGGCGACCTACGCCCCGATCGCATCTTCACTTACCGTTTGAATCGCTCGTGGAATTACGGACTCGCTTTTTATTTTCGGCGCGAACTTTCGGAGTGGTCTCCGAACGAACCAGATGCGGCGCTGGTTTTGACCAATCAAAAAGGAATAGAGGAAATTACTAAAGCCGGAAGAGTGCAGGGCGAGTTAAACGAACCGCAACAAGGAATCTTATACGTACCGGTCAGCCCGCTTCCGCGCTAGTGGAGGGCGGTAGGCGACATGTTCACCAGAAAGAAACTGACCACGATATTTTCGTAATTCTTCCTGTCCTCGTCGGTCATCTCGGAATACCTCATTCGCGTGCGGACCGTTTGCTTTGGCTCAGGAGAGAGGATGAATAACTGCAGGGTTTGGTTGGCGAGCGCGGGACGGCTGTCGGATTGGAAGAAAAGTTTTGGCACGCCCTTGATCAAAGCCAAACGCGTTGTGACGGGAGGCTCGTTCCGGTATTGATAATTCAACAAGCGAAATCCCCAGTCACAGAAGCGGCCCACGTATGGCAAAACGGCGAGACCCGATTGTGCCGCCT
>Ga0209009_1000262_pt1 | contig 20903 bp, 18 predicted proteins | sample BlaSpr_A8_OM3_M2_FD_187979 | JGI IMG/M metagenome (GOLD analysis project Ga0209009, IMG submission 187979) | Forest soil microbial communities from Thunder Bay, Ontario, Canada - Black Spruce, Ontario site 2_A8_OM3_M2 (SPAdes) (version 2) | ecosystem: Environmental > Terrestrial > Soil > Boreal... | reverse complement strand
AAAGTTCCACACGTCATTCACTGCCGAATATGGTCGGATCAGTTGAACCGTCGAAGGAATAGCCGACCGGAGGGAATTCAACGCCGCTCAAAGCAAGCTAATGGGGAAATCAACGACCATGAAGCCTAACCACACCAATCGGGCTCCGTCCCAGCAAGAATCGCCACGACCGCCGCAACCACAAGTCCGAGATGCACCCCGCCGGCGATCCAAGGAAGGCGGCGCCTCAGGTGTCCGTCTCCTTTCATTTTCGTATCGGGCGTTCGGACCTCTTTCGGTGCGCCACCCCAGTAAACGACCTCAAGACTTCTTGTTCGGCCACGGGAAGGTCGACCAACTGTCCCCGCCAGGGGTTTGCACCACACTCGGGTTATTATCGGACAGCGAGACCTGCACGCCGAGTGACGGGCGCAGCCCAGCGTTCCTTTAGCCGCCCCCTCGCCCGGCACACGGCGTGCTCTCGCGCCCGCCCCCACGCGGCCGAGCCGGGCTCCGCGAGGCGCGGTCCGCGTGAGGCCGTCGCCCAAAGCTGCTCCGCGCGGCGCACGTAGGAGCTAAAGAGGCAGCGGTGATGCTCGCCGAGTCGAGAGGCTGCACGGGCGTTGCCCCACAACGGCAAGCCCCCGCCGAAGCAACGACTGTGACGCCGACTATCGGGGGGAACTCGGCGCGCCAGGGCTGCGCACGGCCCGTCGCAGAAGCAGCGCGAGAAAACCCGAGTTGATAACGAGGCCACTCAATCCGCTAACCACAATGCCGCTGATGAGCCCCAAGGCACCGCGGTCAGATCGAACCAAGGAGGCCTGGCTCAATACGAAGAGACCGAGGACACCCAGCACTCCGCTTAGAAGACCACAACCCGCGATGAGCAGCAGCCCGGGCGCCCCCCGTAGGGCCACGGCCCTAGCAAAGGCGATGGCGTTACCAAGGAGGTAAGCCACGGCCATCGGCGACATGCCTACGAAGAAGATGACCACTGCCTCCTCACTTTCACCCTGGCCGCTGAGTCGCGCCGTCAAGAAGAGCCAGGCTCCCGCCAACCCAAACACGACGAGCTGGGCAGCGGTGAAGGCAGCCAGCATCGGACTGACCCGGCGAGCAGCCACGGTTCAGGGCCCGCCAGGGATCGGTTGATACCAGCCAGGCGAGTGCGCGTGCGCGTTGGGATCAACATAAATCCAGCATTTCGTAGTGATCCCGTTCGCAAACGTATTGCTGTTTGCGCCAGAGCCGATTCCTGTAACCGCGCTCAGTGTGCTGTAGGGAAGCACGGGATAGCTCGACGCCGCCGCCTGCAGACACTGGTCGAGCTTGCAATCTGGATCCGGCCGCCACGGCGTGCACGTTCCACCGGTGTCGGTGGGCTCATCCCGTTGAAACATCGCCGTCCCGTTTAGATTGTGAAGACCGTAGGTCCGCCGGCCTCGTGGACCGCTTGTGCTCTCCACGTAACAGTGGTTCTTGCTCGATGCATATCGGCCGATGATTGGAACGTCACCTGCTCTCACGGGGCGACAACATGTCCGAACGTCGAGCCCACTTGGATCCGTATAGCCTACGGGGTTGCTGAGCATCGCCGCATAGGCGCTCGGCCGCGGCGCAAAGTTACGGAGTTGAGCCCCCCAATCTGGATCTTCTGCGAGGAACCGACCCATCCCGGGGCCATAGTATCTGGCGCGATAGAAAAGAGTGCCGGCTTCGCCTGACTCTCGGGCAGTGTACGTGAAAGGATTCAGCAGAGACCCGGCTTGGTTGCGGGTCTGGCCCCAGGCGTCGTACAGGTAGGAGTTCTGGACGGCGCCGGAGGAGTTGGTCACGACGGTGATGGAGCCGAGGGCGTCGGCGGCGTAGTAGTAGACCTGACCGTTGCGGGTCATGGCGAGGGGCTCGTCGATGCCGGGTCCGAAGAGGTAGTCGGCGGGGGTTGAGCCCGCTTCGCTCACCAGATTCAGGCCGTCGTAGAGATAGGTCGTGTTCGTGCCCGAAACTGTCTTCATGGCCCGGCGTCCCTGGTAATCATACGCGTAGCTGGCCGTGGAGGCGCCGGACATAGCCTTCAGCCGGTCCTCGGTGTACCAGGAGAGGTTAAGGGTTCCATTGAAGCCGAACTTCGAGGTGGTGTTCCCATCCGGGTCGTAGCTGTACGAGTTGACGCCGTCCGACAGCAGTCTCTGCCAGTTGTTCGAGTTGCCCGCGACCTTCTGGTAGGTGTAGGCCTGCGTCGCACCGTTGACGACGCTGGTCAGCCGGTTCCCGATCGGGTCGTAGGTCCAGGAATCCACTTCGCCGGCGAACGGCGGAACGTTGGGGTAAGTCACCCGGCTCAACTGGTAGAGCGGATCGTACTCGTACCTCGTGAGGTGGTTGACGAGGCCCTGGCTCGGGACGGTCGCTGTGACGGAGACACGCTGGCCCAGCTCGTCGAACTGCCCCGTGCCCTGGTTCAGGTCGTAGCCGTAGGCATGGGTCGCAACGGTGCCGGCCACTGGATCGAGGTTCGACACTTGCACGAGGCGCCCCTGATCGTCGTATCCGGAGTTGCGGGTCAGGCCGTTCGGGAATGTCAACCGCTGCTGCTGACCTGCCAGCGTGAACTCGTACCGGAATTCGCCGGCAACCGGAGTCCACCGGATCGTCCTCAGGCTCCCGTCCGGGTAGTACCCGTACGTTGCCGTCGGGCCTCCCGCGACCGCGTAGCTCGCGACCGAGTCGTCCCCGTTGTACAGATAGGTGATCGTCCCTCGACTTCCCTGCGCGTTAACGACGATTCGGCCGGCACCGTCGTGCGTGAAGGAGTGAGTGTCGATCACGCCGTTGTCCCCGTGAGTAACGCTCATCAGGTTCTGACCTGCATAGGTGTACCAGTCCGTCACGTCGCTTGTCTTTTTCGTAAGCCTCTTAGAGCGATCGTACTCGTAGGAAACCGAGCCGCGGCGCAAGTATTTCGTGGCGAGCTGTCCGTCGTCGTAGTAGGCGTAGGACTCGAACGCGCCGTCGGGAAAGGTAACCTTCGAAAGCGAGCCCGTCAACGAGGCGTACGAATAGGTCGTGACGTTGCCGTTTGCGTCCCGGATCGACGTCAGGTGGCCCTGGCCGTAGGTGTAATTGGTCACGTTGCCGAGGGCGTCGATACTCTCGACGAGGCGGCCCAGCTGGTCGTAGCCCTGCCTCGTGACTCTGCCGTTAGGGTCTGACACCACGGTGAACAACAAGCCAATCAGCGAGTCGTAGTTGTCGTAGCTGAAGGTGGTCGTGAAGTTGAGCGGCGAGCCGGGAGACGGCGCCGGGAGAGTGACAGCCGTGATCCGATCCGCGGCGTCGTAGGCGTAGATCGTCGTGTGGCCGAGGGGATCCGTGACCGACGTGACACGCCCGAGAGAGTCGTAGCCGTAGGAGGTGATGGGGCGCGTTCCCGCGTCGTTGTTTGCGGGAGCCGTAACGGCTGTGAGATTTCCGGCGGCATCGTAGGCGTAGTCGGTGGCCCAGCCGGCTGCGTTCGTGACGCGCGTGGTACGGCCGGAAGAATCGTAGAGGTACGTCGCCATCGTGTCGGCAGGTCCGTCGCTTCGGACCCGGTAGACATGGAAGAGCGAGCCCGGCGACGGACTTCCCGGGGGGTAGTAGTCGTAACGCCAGGCCTGCCAGTCGGGGTCCACGGCACCGGTTGAGGGGTTGGTGGGCGTCACGGAGACGACCCTGTCCGGGAAACTAACGTCGTAGGCGTAATCGAAGCGGACGGCTTGAGCCCCCTGGTAGTCGCGTGTCTCCGAGGCCAGATTGCCGCGTCCGTCGTAGGTCTTGTTCGTCCTGATTCCAAGCTCGTCCGTTTGCTGCTGGACCAGGCCCTCGGGTGTGTAGTCGGTGACCTGCCTCGGCCCGATGTTTCCGGAACTGCCGTAGATCTGAGTCCTCGAGGTTATCAAGCCATCGTCCGTGAACGTGAAGAGCCAGTGGTCGCTCGTCGCGAGAGGCCGCTTTGTCGTCTGGCTCGGCGAGAATGTGTACTTGTAGGTTTCTCCCCCGGTCGTCAAGGTGTCCACATCGCACTTAATGCCGTACGGGACCGCGGTTGATTTCCGTCCGGAGCCGTCGGCGATCTGCGAGAGGAGGGGACCTGTGCCGGTCTGGACGTAGGCGTACGCCGTCGTTCTGCCGGCCGCGTCGACGACGGAGGTGAGGAGCCCCGCGCTGTCGTAGAAGTACTGGACCTGGCGGGCGGCGGAGTCCTGCACCGCGCTGACCCGGCCGTCCGCGCCGTAGTACAGGTTCACGTAGCGACCGGAGCCGGACGCGTCGGCCAGCTGCTGCAAGCGGCCACTTCCGTCGTAGATCATGTTGATCGCATTCCCGCCGTCGTCGGTCATGAACATCAAGGCGCCGGTCGATGAGAAGTGATAACGCTGCCGCGTCTTCTGAGGAGTCAGGTCGAAGGAACCGTCTCCGTTCTTCACCAGCGCCTCAAACCGTCCCGTGGGCGGAGCGTAGGTCACCCCGTCGGTGTTTTCCTTGAACCGGTATCGCGAACCGTCCGGCATCGTGACGTCGGCTTCCCTGCGGAAAACCCCTTGCGACTGCAGGTAAACGGCGTAGAAGAGGCGGCTCTGAATATTCAGGGTCCAGCCGACCCCCGCGGGCCCATCCACCGGCCGCGCGCTGTCATAGGAGCGGCTCACCTTCAGCGCAAGTCCTGATGTCGACACCGTCAGGTCGGTTGCTGAGTTGACGAAGTTGCCGTTCTTGACGAAGCACGGAGAGGCGGTGCACGTGCATTCCGTGCATCTCGCGGCTGGGGGCGGCGGCGGAGCCTTGGGCACGGGGGTGCGCGCGACTCCGCAGGCCGGCACCGGCCGTGCGGCCGCCAGCGCCAGGAATCCGCAGAGCAGTGCCAGAGGAATCCGCGGCAACCGCGGCACCGCGTGCGGGTAAGGACGGCGGCTTGTCGGTGCTTTCATGATGGCCTCAATAAGCAATCATCGTCAAAGTGTTGCGCGATACCGCGTTTCCGATTCCGTCGCTCGCCGTCACCGTCAGCGTGTAGGCGCCCGGCGCTACCCACATCCCATTGTCCGCGCGCCCGTCCCAGGAGACCGTCACACGTCCCGCGTTTCGTCCATTCGCCGCCACAGTCCTGAGGACGGATTGAGACTGTTGATTGAAGAACGCGATTGAGACGGTCACAGGCTGATTCTGATAACTGGAAACATCGAGCGAGACGACCTGGGAGCCCAATCCCGGGTTGTAGTTGGGCGGCTCAACGGCGAGGTTGCTCAGTGTAGGCTTTGTGCCAAAGAGGACGACGGCATTCTGTGAGAACGAGCCGTCGCTCCGGAGCAAGGCGATGCTGCCGATGTTTCCGCGCAAGAGTCCTGCCGGATCGACGCCCGCCCACCAGCCGGTATGAGTCCCGGCCTCCTGATACTCCCCGGCCGGAGAACAGAAGTTGTCCGGAAGGGAGCAGGCGCTCAACGCCGGGCCGGGCGTGTTGCAGTCAAAGCCGCCGGGACTGTAGAGGAGCCAGACCCTTCCCGCGCTGAACAGAAAGTAAGAGAGCGGCAGCAGGCTGTTGTGGAACGGCTGGAAGGCCGGTGTGGGGGTGAGCCACGCCTGACATTGAAACCCCGGGGAGTTGTTCGTGGTGTATCGGACGCTCAGGTCCCAGACGATCGATTCGGGCCCTGCCGTGGCCGTTGCCGTGTAGAAGTACGGCCCGTCCGGGAGCAGGTTGCCCTGCGCGTCCCGGCCATTGAAGACATCCGAGAAGACGCCGGCGACCCTCGTGCCGCTGAAGAGGGTTCGAACGGTTTGACCTGCGAGATTCTTTATTGTGACAACCTCGGTCAGCGCGAAGGGCACGGCGGATGAATAGGTCACCGTGCCCCCGCCGGCGGCGCTGAACTGGTCCACGCTTTGCGCCATCGTGAAGTTGCCGATCGTCAAGGTCTCCGTGGCGACGCCGGTGTTCCCCGCCTGATCAAGAACCTGGAGCCTCAGCGTGTATGTCCCGTTGGCGCGGCCCAACGTCAGCCAGGTCCCGAGCCTTGCATTCGAGACCGCCGTCGTCCCGGCCGCGATCTGGGTCCACGATGCGGGAGGAGACCCCGCGCCGTACTCGAGCAGCCAGTTCTTGAAGTTCGCATCCGTCCCCGTGCCGGACACCTCCACGTCGGTGTTTCCGTTCTGGTGAATGTTCGACAGCACCGCTCCCGCGGCGGGAGAGGCTATCGAGGCCGACGGAAGGGTCCGGTCCAGTGTGGCCATCGCGGTCGCCGACACCGTCTGGCTACCGTCCGTTACCGTTAGATTCAGCGTGTAGGGACCGTCGGGCTGCATGACGTTGCTGGCGTTCTTCCCGTCCCAGGTGACCGTTATCGCTGGATCGGCGAAGCCGGTAACCGTACGGACGGTCGACCCGCCGGCGTTCCTGACGACCACGGTCCAGGCCCCCCCGTCGAAGCTTGCGGCGCCGGTCAGAGTCGTCGTTTCCTGAACGTTGTCGCCGTTCGGGCTGAAGAACGCGGGCGCCAGAGCGACGCCGGAAAGGGTGAGTTGGCGGGCGAGATCAATCGCCACATGACCGAAGACGGGGGTGGCCGCTGTGCCCGAGGCGGTTTCCAATCTGTAGGCGTAGGAGCCGGTTGGCTGAGGCGTGCCCGCGTTATCCTTGCCGTCCCAGGTCAGGCTGACGCTTGCGCCAGAGCCCGTTATCGTTCGGATGACCGTGCTGCCGCTGGAAAACGTCGCTTTCCAGCTTCCGCTCATGGCGCTCGAGAAGGAGAGCGCCGCGTTGATCCCGCTGGAAGGGTTGAACGTGCTGTTCCCCAGCACAAACGATTTGACGAACTGCGGCGCGGAAGCCGCGGCTGTCAACCAGGGCTCGAAGCGCACGCCGGCAGAAACGGACTGTCCGGCGCCGGGCCCTGATCCCGACGGACCGGAGGCGGAATTCCACCAGTTCAGGTCGGCGCTAACGGGCGTCCCCGAAGTCTGGTTCTTCAACCCGGCCGAGTTGTTCGTGAAGTCGCAGTTCTTGATCATCGGGCTCGCCAGGGAGGTGCTGACGCCCGCGTAGGCGTTTGTGTCGAGACGCACGTGATCGAGAACTGGAGAGCTCCCCTCGACGTGAACGGCCCCGCGAAAGCCATTCGTGCTGTCATTCTGGCCCCCGTAGCTGACCGTTGCGTATGCAATCGTCGAGGTGGTCTTGCCGTACAGCCGGAGGCAGTGCCAGAAGCCGGCCACGGGACTGGTGGAGTTGGCCGTGAATGTGATTCGCTGGGTTGAGGTCCCGACAGCGTTGAGAGTCCCCTCGGCGAAACGGCCGACGATCAAATCACCCCCCGGGGGAAACTTCAGCGTCGCGCCCGGCTCGATCGTGAACACGGGTTTCGCGGAGCCTTCCACGTCCAGCCATCCTCGCATGACATACGGAATGCCGCCGTTTCTCCAGGTGGTGTTGACTTCAATGGCTCCCGTGCGGACATCGATCGCATCGGCGCCGTTGCCCGACACCGTCAGACCCGAGAGCGCGTCGAAGCTCACGGGGGCGTCCATGCTGATGGCGAACCCGGAGTTGCCGGAAATGGTCGTCGCCTGCACCGATGGAGTCGCGGGGTACTTTACGTAGAGTCCCACGGGGTTGCCGGAGATCGTCGCGCCACCGATGTCCGTGGAACCGCCCAAGAGCATGATTCCCGCCACGACGCAGTTCTGGACCGTCACATTCTGCAAAGCCGGAGACGAGTTTTCGGCGTAGATTCCCCCGTAGTGGTCGCCGAGCCCATCGGCATAACCCCCGTCGCTGACGGTGGCGTACGAAATCCTGGAGGTCGAGGTCGTGTTCCTGTAGAACTGGAGGCCGCGCCAGGATCCCGGCCCGGGCGTGGAAGAGTTGGCCGTAAACGTGATCCTTTGCGAGGAGGTCCCAACAGCGCTCAAGCCGCCAGCGCCGTTGCGGCCGACGAAGACATATGTCCCCGGGTTGAACTTCAGCGCCGCGCCCGCCGCTATCGTCCAGACCGGCGTCGAGGGGCCTTCGACGCTCAGCCCCACGCTGACTACATACGGAATGACGCCGTTTCGCCAGGTCGTGTTCACGTCTATTGTGCCGGTGCGGACTTCGATGGCGTTTGTGCCGTTTCCCGAGACGGTCAACCCGGAGAGCGCGCTAAAGCTGACCCGTGGATCGATACTCATGGCGAACCCGGCATTCCCGGAGATCGTCGTCGTCTCCAGGGACGGCGTGGCGGGATAGGACACGGAGAAGCCGACCGGATTGCCGGTCAGCGTCGACCCGCTGACCGATGGTGACCCACCGATGACCAGGATCCCCGCCACGGCCGAGCTCTGGACGATCACATTCTGAAGGGTCGGCGAGGAGCCAATGACGGAGATCCCTCCGAAGGTGTTGCTGAACCCACCGGCGTAGCCGCCGTATTCGACGGTCGCGTAGGCGATTTTTGAGCTCGAGACAGCAAGGCTGTAGAAAGCGATGCCATGCCAGTAGCCGCCTGTCGGACTGGCCGTGTTGGCCGTGAACTTGATCGACTTGCCTTGCTTCCCGACCGCGAGCAGCTTGCCGGCGGTGGTGTTGCCCACCATCAGCCTGGTCCCCGCGTTGAACTTCACCGTCACACCCGCCTCGATCGTCAGGGTTGGAGCTGGGGAGCCCTGAACAGTGACGTCTGCTGTCACGAGGAACGGGCTATTGGCGAGAGACCACGTCGCGCTGGCGGAGATCGTTCCGGAGACAAGGGTGTCCGCTCCCATCGTGCTCGCCAGGCCCGCCACCAGAATGGCCGAGAGCATCCGCGCGGCCATTCTGCCCGTGTCCCGCGCCGGCGTCATGGCCTGACCCGAGCCGAGGCCAATGCGGGCAAAGCGCGATTCCCGACCGTGATGATCGCGTTTTCAGGAAGCGCGGTCGCAGTTATCGAAATACTGAAGCCCGGCAGAGCCGCTATGTACTCCTTGCCGTCTTCGTCGAAACCGTTCCAATGGTCGATGACGGACCCTGCTGGCCGAGGCTCGCCGGCGACGATGGTCCTCGACACTCGAAACGACCGGGCTTGGAGGAAGACCCGTGAAGGCGCGGACAGCTTGTAGGCGACAACCCCGTTCTGGCGGTCGTAGAAAGTCGTCACCACATCTACCGGTTTGGCGTTCCTCCCCGAAGGCAAATAGATGTCTCTTCGTCCCGGGTTCCGCAGCTCGATCTTCAGCGAGTAGGCTCCGTCGGCGACGACCCCTCCCTCGTCGTCCCTGCCGTCCCACGACCGTGAGAGCTTTCCCGCCTCGACCGGTTCTCTCGACACAAGCCTACGAGCCACGCGGTCATCACTGTCGAGCACGAGAAGAGTGAGAAGGCCCGGCCTCTCGACTGCCAGGGAAATTCCGATTGTCTGTCGGAGGCGCGGATTGAAGAAGCCTTTCGACACGGACACTGAAGAGATTCCGCGCGAAGGTGAAGCGTCAGAGTGCCCGGCAAGGAGCAGGGCGACAAGCACGCACCCGGCGAGCGCCGCCAGCGGCGGGTGGCCCGTCTCGGTCGAACAGCCGCGCATACTCGCACTACTCTTCCGCCAACTACCTGCCGACGATCCAACGCGAAACTTCGTTTCCACTCTCTCCTCCATGAATCAGGATGTTTCTCTGTTCTCCATATTGTCGCGAGCGAGCCGTTGTCGCTGTTTCAAGACCTGGCCTTGCTGGAACGACGTTCGATTGGCTCCGGGGTCCCGCGACAATAAGGAGGTGAGCCCTCTGGGGAGGATTAACTGCGTGACTCTGCGTATTCGTGACCGTCTCTCAATTCGGTTTTTTACCCTCGCCGCGGCCTGCTGTCTCGCGACACCGGATGCCCGGGACTTGGGCGCGAACACCGCAGAGGACAACCCGGTGCTTCTGTGGGACAACGCCGCTCTTCACGCGATCCGCGACACAGTGGCCGGACCGACGATCACCGCGAGAGCCCTCGCGATCGTTCACACCTGCATGTTCGACGCGTGGACGGCCTACGACCGAGCCGCAGTCCCGACCGTGAGGCATCGTGACTGGCGCCGGCCGAGGGCGCAAGCAAGCGACGGCAGCAAGGCGCTTGCCGTCAGCTTCGCCGCCTACCGCGCACTGATCGACCTCTTCCCCATCCAGCGCGCGCTCTTCGATCGAGTGATGAGCCGGCTCGGCTGCGATCCTTCCAACGCGTCGATGGACCCGGCCACGCCCCAAGGAATCGGCAACTCCGCCGCGGCGGCCGTGCTCGACGTTCGCCACAGGGACGGTTCCAACCAGCTCGGGGACCTTTCCCCAGTGCCGTACTCGGACTACACAGGCTACCGCCCGATCAACTCTCCCGCCGCGATTGTCGATCCGGATCGATGGCAGCCGCTTTCTGTCCCCAACTTCGGGGAGCAGGCGCCGCAGGCACAGGTTTATCTGACTCCCCACTGGGGAAACGTCGCTCCCTTTGCGATGACATCCGGCTCCGCGCTCCGGCCCGCCCCGCCCGCGAAATACCCATCGGCCGAGTACAGGGACCAGGCGGCCGAGGTGATCACGATCAGCGCAGCGCTGACGGATGAGCAGAAGGTGACCGCGGAGTACTTCGCCGACGGCCCGAACACGGAGTTCCCGCCCGGGCACTGGGCTCGCTTCGCGGAACTCGTATCCCGGCGCGACCGGCACACGCTCGACGACGACGTGAAGATGTTCTTCGCTCTCGGCAACGCGCTGCTTGACGCGAGCATTTCGGCCTGGGACGCCAAGCGAGCCTACGATTCCGAGCGCCCGGCGACCGCGATCCATTGCCTCTACGCGGGTCGCCTGATCCGGGCATGGGGCGGCCCCTTCCAGGGCACGAGCGCCATCCTCGGGGAGGACTGGCGACCCTACCAGTCGTCGGCCGCTGCCGGCCCTCCCTTTCCCGAATACTTTTCCGGGCACAGCGTCTTCTCCGCTGCGGCGGCGGAGATCCTGAGGTCCTGCACCGGCAGCGATACCTTCGGCGCCTCGGTGACCATTCGCGCGGGCACCTCCATCGGCGAACCGGGGCTCGTTCCCGCTCTCGACGTCACACTCTCCTTCCCGACCTTCTCGGACGCCGCGGACCAGGCCGGCATGTCACGCCGCTACGGCGGCATCCACTTCGCCCGGGGAGACCTGACGGCCCGCTCCCTCGGCCGCGTCATCGGGGCCGCGGTCTGGGCAAGAGCCAGCACATATTTCGACGGAACCGCCTACCAGACCAAATCCGCTCCGATCGAGCAGCCCGATCGCCGGCGGCCGGCGTGAGGCGTTAACCGAGCGGTTGCACCCCCCTCGCAGGAATCACCCGGTTGGCCCGTCGGCGTCCTGCTCGGCGTCGGCGTCGCAGTGTTCATCCGGTGCAGGGCTGATATACTGCCCCCGTCCTCGTTCGCTCGCCTTTTGTCGGACCCGATCTGCCAAAATCCGAACGGTCAACAAAACGGGGTGGCGTGACCGTTCTGCCGGCGGCCGTTCACGCGAGCGCCAGGCCGGAGGATATGCCGGCCGGACCGGCATGAAGGGTGGGTCCAGATGAAACTCTACGTAGGCAACCTCTCGTACGAAACCGACGACGCCGCGCTGCGCGAGCTCTTCGTCCCGTTTGGCGAGCCGGACTCGGCCAAGGTCATCACCGACCGGGACACGGGCCGATCCAAGGGGTTCGGGTTCGTGGAATTCTCCAACAACGCCGAGGCGACCGCCGCCATGAATGCCTTGAATGGCAAGGAAGTCAACGGGCGGGCCCTGACGGTCAACGAGGCGCGTCCGCGAAACGATTCGGCGGGCGGCCGCGGCGGAGGCGGAGGCGGGTCTCGCGGCGGCCGCGGACGCTTCTGAGCATGAGGAACCCACGATGACCGCCAAAAAAGGAGCTCCCGTGACCGCCAAGAACGCCAGCCCGGCCGGACCCGCCGCCGGCTCCGAGACCGTGTACAGCGCCCGACTCACGCTCAAGGAATGGTTGACTCACCTGGAGAACGCCGGTCTGCTCAAGCCGGGCGCGACGCTTCGGATCCTGACCAACAGAAAACTGAAGAGAATCTCGCTGCCGGGCGCCGTCGCCAGCTAGCCGGCGCGTCCGCGCCGGCTAATGGGAGGCTTCGGGAGCGTCCTGCCGGGGTGCCGGGGGGTGCGTCCAGGGGTCCGAAGCGGCCACGAGCTTGAGCGCGGCCCTGCAGATCGCGAGAGGCCGCGTCGGCGCGGTCGCCGAGACGAGCCGGGAATAACGCGTGGCGGTGGAGTCTTCGGAGACGTCGTCGGTGGCGGGGCTTCTCCAGTGGAAGGTCCAGGAGTCCCCGTCTTTCAGGCTCATCCATCGCAGCGGAGGCCGGTTCAAACGCGCGATGACGAGCTCCGCCGCGTTCTCATCGGCCGAATAGGCCGGAACCGTCGAGATGGGTTTTCGTCCGAAAACGCGCAACTCGATCAGGCGATCCAGGTAGGCGCCCGCATCCGGTTCCGACACGGCTCCGGACGGCATCGTCGTTTTTCCCCTCCTTGATTGCGGAGCCGCGATTATAGCTGGAAAGTTGAGAGATGAGAGCTGGCGTATCGCACCGCGCAAAACGTAACCCCCGCGGCTAATCGCCGCGCCTTCGAGACGGTAACCCGGCGATAAGGGTCTCGGGGAGGTTTAAGGGATGGGCGAGGATCGAGGCGGGAGTAGTTCCGTGCGATTTTCTTTCGGTATCGAGACCGTACCCGGGAATCCCTCGCGAGGCATCCAGAGAACCGCCCCCGCCGAAGGGCAAGCCGCTGCTCAGTTCGGATCGACCGCCACGCCGATGGGGTTGTTTGCGCCTGTGATGAAATTGTCGTTCACGTTCAGTCCGCCCAGGTCGGCACGGCCGATCGCCCCGATCCCAGGGAAGAAGATATTGGTCCAGTAGATGTGACCGGAATCGACCGCCACGCCGTTCGACTCGCCACCAATTGCCATGAATAACTGGTTCACGTTCAGTCCGTCCAGGTCGGCACGGCCGATCGGCTCGAGGGTTATGTTGGTCCAGTAGATGTGGCCGGAGTCGACTGCCAGGCCTCTGGGGCTTACCAATGAGAGGGTAATGAAGCTCTGGTTCGCACTCAGCCCGTCCAAGTCAGCACGGCCGATCGTTTCGGTGAATAGGTTGGTCCAGTAGATGTGCTGGGAATCGACCGCCACTCCAAAGGGATCGGACGCACCGGTGATGAAGCTCTGGTTCACGTTCTGCCCGTCCAGGTCGGCACGGCCAATCGTGTTGGCGTCGAGGTTGGTCCAGTAGATGTGGCCGGAATCGACCGCCACGCTTCGGGGGCCGGTCGCTCCGACGATGAAGCTCTGGTTCGCGTTTTGCCCGTCCAGATCGGCACGGCCAATCGTCGCGGGGGAGAAATTGACCCAGTAGATGTGGCTGGAATCGACCGCCACACCGTTGGGGGCAGACGCGCCGGTGATGAAGCTCTGGTTCGCGTTTTGCCCGTCCAGGTCGGCACGGCCAATCGTCCCGGAGCTCACGTTGCTCCAGTAGATGTGGCGGGTTCCGATGAGCACGAGGCTCGTGGTGGCGGTGGCCTTCCTGCCGCTGGCGGTGAGCGTCGCAGTGAAGCTTCCGGCCGCGGTGGGGCTGTAAGCGACGGTGACTGTGCACGACTTCGCGGGACCCAGGCTGGTGGCGGTGCAGGCGTCGGCGGTCTTCGTGAAAGCCTCAGACCCCGTAAGCGCAACCCTCAGCGCGCCCGTGGCCGAGCCGCCCGAGTTCGTGAGCAGGAACGTCTGCGATGCCGTGTTGCCGACGTCAACCGTCCTGTAGTCATAGGTGCCGTTTATCGACGGCGTAAACGCGAGCGCCGCCTGTCCGGCGGCCTGCCCCGCCGCGGGCACCAGCAACACGACTGCCGCCGCCAGTGCGCCAATCGTCCGAATCGATCTCTGCATCGCTTGGTTCTCTTGGTGAGCCGACCGCAGCCGTCGAGCCAGTTCCAAGGAAGCAACAACCGTTTATCATGCGCCGGAAACCGTGTCAACGGCCCCATGGCGCGATCACCCGATCTCCCGATTCCTAGGCGGGGGGCAGGCCGGCTTCGATTTCAGCCTTGGGGAGGACGATCGCGTTTTCCTTCTTTCCCTGGTCCACGCAGACGTAGCACGCCTTGTACACGTCGTCGTAGCCCATCTTCATCTCCCGGCTCGTGATGAAGATCTGCCGGGGCGGATAGGGTTGGTCGAGCCGGACGAGCGTCAGAAGGATGCCGGTCTCCAGCCGCACGCGCTCCCCGAGGGCGAAGCGGTGCGGCGGCTCGTTCGTGCACGCGTAACCCGCCCCGATCTCGGTTGCCAAGGCTGGTTACGGCGCGGAGGCGGGCGTGCCCTTCTTGACGAGCACGCTGCCCCGGGCCACCGCTTCCGAACCGCAGAAAACTTCGCCGTCGAACTTCACGATCGCGCCGAACCGCGCGGAAAGGCGCACGCGGACCTCGAGGATCTCTCCGGCTCTCGGAGCGCGCTCCACCTGGAAACCGTCGATTCCGGCCAGAAAGCCGGTCCGCCCGACATCCGGATCGCCCCCCTCGAGGAGCAGGGCCGCTTGCGCGATCGCCTCGGCGAGCAGGAGCGGCGATTGCCACGCCTCCCCGGCAGACGCGCGGCCGTTTGCCGACACCGCGACGCGGACCGTCCCACGGGAAAAATCCTCATTGCGCGGTTCGAGCACGGTCTCGACGAAGCGAAAAGGGTAGGCGTGGGGAAGGTCGGGCGAGACCCTCACGCGGTCTTTTTCTGCTCGATGAAGTCGCAGAGCGCGTTGACGGACGAGAACGCCTTGACGCCGACTTCTTCGTCCTCGACCTTAATGCCGAACTCCTGCTCGAGTCCCAGCACGAGCTCCAGGGCGTCGATGGAATCGAGACCGAGCCCCTCGCCGAACAGCGGGGCGTCGCTCTGAATACTTGCCGGGTCGATTTCGAGCTTCAGGCGGCGCACGATCAGGTCTTTCACGCGCGGCGCCATTTCTTCCTTGGTCATCGGGTCTCCTCTAGGCGCGGATTATATCCGCGCCTAGGCCATACCGCCGTCGACCCGCCAGACTTGCCCGGTCACGTAGGATGCGCGCTCGGAGGCGAGGAACCCGACGACGGCGGCGATCTCCTCGGGCTTGCCGAACCGAGCCAGGGGGATCTGCTTGACGAACTCGAGACGCGCTTCCTCTTTCAGGTGGGCGATGATCTCCGTGTCCACGAGGCCGGGCGCGACGGCGTTGACCGTAATGCCGTGCGTCGCCATCTCGAGCGCGAGCGCCTTCGTGAAGGCGATCAGGCCCCCCTTGGCGGCGGAGTAGTTCGTCTGGCCGACGTGCCCCGAGATGCCGCTGACGGAGACGATGTTGACGATCCTCCCCCACTTCTTGTGCAGCATCCCGCGCACGACGGCCTTGGTCATGCGAAAGGCGCCCTTCAGGTCGACCTCCATGACGGCGTCCCAGTCCTCTTCCTTCAGGAACGGGAAGAGCGCGTCCTTGATGATCCCGGCGTTGTTGACAAGGATTTCGGCTCCGCCGAAATCCTTAGTGACTCCGTCGCCCAGGGCCTTGACAGCTGCGGCATCTCGGACATCGGCGACATAGGCATGAGCTTCGCCTCCCTGCCGCCGGATTTCCTCGGCCGTTGCTTCGGCGCGATCGAGGTCCTTCTGACAGGTGATCACGATGCGGTGGCCCGCGGCGGCGAGCTCGAGCGAGATCGCCCGTCCGATTCCGCGGGAGCCGCCGGTGATGATGGCCGTTTTCATGGGGAAAGTTGAGAGTTGAGAGTTGAGGGTCGAGAGTCGGGGCCCCGACTTTCGACCTTTGACGTTCGACCTTCGACCAACATCAACATCGTCAACTCTCGCGCAATATACGCGACACGGCTTCGATCGCCTCGAGTGTTCCCGCCGGCCGGCACGCCACGCTGCGATCGATCCACCGGGTCATCCGGGTGAGCATCTGGCCGGGGCCCGTCTCGAGGAACACGCGGTGGCCGTCGCGAACCATCGCCTCGACCGTCGCGTTCCAGAGAGTCGGATGACAGAACTCGGTCCCGAGAAGCCGGCGGACGCCCTCTCCCGTTGACTCGATTCTTCCGTCGGGGCCGTAATAGGGGACGATCGGATCGCGAATCGAACGGCAGGCGGCAACGAGCGGCGCGATCGCGTCGGCGACGGGCCGCATCATCTCGCTGTGGATCGGCCAGCTCATCGTCAACGGGAGAACGCTCAAAGCCCGCGGCGCGAGGTTCTCCAGAGCGGCCCGGACGGCCGGCCCGCTGCCGGTCAGGACGAACTGGGTGCTGGAGTTCACGTTGCCGATCCAGACGGGCAGGCCCCGGCCGCGAAGCTCCTCGCAGGCCGCGTCCACGATTTTCCGCCTCGCGCCGACGACCGCTCCCATCGCGCCACGGATGCCGAGCCTCTCGGTCTCGCGCCAGACGGCGATCAGGATGTCGAGCCCTTCCTCGTAGGAGATCGCGCCCGCGGCGACCAGGGCGGCGTAGTTTCCCAGGCTGTATCCCGCGGTCGCGGGTGGGCTGATCCCTTCGCGCGCGAGCGCGCGGGCGGCGAGCGTCGAGACGAGATACACGCCGGCCTGGGCGGGGAGGTTGCCTCGCAGCGTCGCCTCCGGTCCCGAGAAGAGGATCCTCGCGAGATCCATCCCGCACTTCTCCGACGTCAGCGCGAAGAGCTCCCGCGCCCGGGGGTCGGCCTCGTGAAAATCCCGCCCCATGCCGACGAACTCGGCGAGCTGACCCGGGAAGAGAAACGGGGGCACCGGGCCGGAGGTCATAAAGGCAGGGAACGCCTCAAGCGGCGAGCCGCGGCAGGACGTCCGCGAGAGCGACGCAGCGGTCGGAGGCGAGCCAGCGCTCGAACCGGTCCGGCAGACCGCGCAGGTTGTAGAAGTGGACGAGCCGAAGGAGGGGATCCAGGCCCTCCATCGGAGGATGCTCCGGATCGAACTCCCAGGGATGAAAGGTGAAGATCGCCGGCAAGCCGGCATCGCGAAAGCCGTCTTCCTCGCGCCGCAGCCGCTCGGCGGAGAACATCCGGAAGGGCCAGCCTCCTCCCATCGGGAGCGTGCGCCCGAAACCGCGGCCCGTCAGCGGCGGCATCTCTATGAGCGAGCTCCCGTCGAGGTCGATCCGATGGGGGCCGGGCAGGTTCTCCGCGCGCCCGAGCGGCGGCACCGCGGTCATCGAGCTGTCGCAGAGAAAACCCTCCTCCGCGAGGACGGAGAGCGCCGGATCGCCCGGATGGCGAATGGACCATTCGGCGGCGCGGTAACAGCGGGCCGGCAGGCCGGAGGGCTCTTCCACGCGTTCGCGCGCCCGCGAAAGATCGTCCCGGAACTCGCCCGCGGTCATCTCGTCCACCCGGCGGTGAAGATCTCCATGGACGGCGATCTCGTGGCCCCGCCGCGCCGCCTCGCGTACGAGGTCCGGATGCCGCCCCGCGATCCAGCCGAGAAAGAAGACCGTCGCGCGGTGGCCGCCCCGATCCAGGCGTTCCAGCAGCGCGAGAAAAGTCTTCTCGATCCTCGGCACGAAACTCCCCCACCGCCTCGGATCGGAGTAGTAGTCGTCGCCGCAGACGTGAAACCAGTCCTCCACGTCAATGGTCAGCACCCGCGGCGCCCGGCCCGGCATTCGAAGAGGGGTGATCCTGGGCGGCGCCATGGAGGGGGCATTGTAGCGGGGGGTCTCAAACCGCCGAAGGCCTCCCTGATCCACGCCCGATGTCCTGAATCGCAAGTTCCTGCTGCCAGATACGTCCGGTCATCCCGAGCCCCTCGCCCCCCTTTGTCATCCCGAGCGCAGCGAGGGATCTGCTCTCGCGCTTCCAACAGTTCCGGAGCAGATCCCTCGTCGCGCCGCTCCTCGGGATGACAGGGCGGGGCACAGGGCCGGAGGAGTCATTCGGAGGGTTTCCGACTCGATACAGGAGATCCTTCGGCGCAGTGCGCCTCAGGATGTTCGAAACGGACTGAAAGCTCCGCTGTCAGTCCGTTTCGAACACCTTGTAGTACACGGCTCCCCAGGAAATGATCCAGGTGTCCCGAAACGGGCGGTAGTGCGAGGGGCCGCCGTAGATCGCGCGCACCGGGACATGACGGAACCTCCTGACGTGGGGAGCGGCCTTCAGCAAGATCTCGGTCTCGATCAGGTAGCCACGAGCGGAGAGCTTCAACCGCCGGAGCAGACCGGCGGCGATCACGCGGTAGCCGGACTGTCCGTCTTCGACGTCGTGGCCGGTCATCCGCGTCAGGATCCGGCTTCCGATCTCATTGGTCCGGTAGCGGACGGCGGGCGTTTCCTCGGGCCGCGCCATCCGCGACCCGATGACGAAGTCGTCCCCCTGTCGGGCAGCCCCGAGGAGCGCCGGGAGGTCGTCGGGATCGTGCTGCCCGTCGGCGTCAACGAGGGCGACATGGGTCGCTCCCGTTTCCAGGATCCTCGCGAGGCCGGACCGGATCGCGCTCCCCTTTCCGCAGTTGCGGGCAAGACGGATCACTTCCGCCCCGCCCTCTTTCGCGAGATCCCCTGTCCCGTCCGTCGATCCGTCGTCCACGAGCACGACGCGAGACACGTGCCGCAGAAGCCCGCGCACGACGCCGCCGACCGTCTCGGCGGCCTGGTACGCGGGAATCAGAGCGACCGGCGAGAAGGGGCCGGCCGGTTCGGCGGAAGGCGTCTCGAGGCTTTCAGCCATCCTCCGATCCTATCCGTGCCCTTTCCCTTTCCGTTGACTGCCAGCGTCGCTTGTGAAAAAGTTCACAAGAGCGATGGCAGAGAGTTTCCTGCCGATTCTCCTTCTCATGGTCGCGGCCGCCGGCATCGCCGGCGCGATCCTGCTTCTCTCCTCCGTCCTCGGCCCGCGGCTCTCGACGCGGGAGAAGCTCGGCACCTACGAAAGCGGCGTTCCGCTCGTGGACGCCTCGCGCAAACGTCTCTCGATACGGTTCTTCCTGGTCGCGATGGTCTTCATCCTGTTCGACGTCGAGATCGCGTTCCTGTATCCGTGGGCGCTCGTGTTCCGGTCGGGGGGACCGGCTCTTTTCGTCGAGATGCTCGTCTTCCTCGCGACACTTGCCGTCGGCTACGCCTATCTCTGGAAGAAAGGCGCGTTCGACTGGTGAGCGGCCGCCGGTACTCCGTCGCGGAATCCGGAAGGCCGGCCGAATTCCCTCCCGAGGCGCGCGCGCGGATCGAGAAGATCCTGAAGCGCTACCCCACCAAGCAGGCTGCCCTGCTCCCGGTCCTCTGGGTCGCGCAGGAGACGTGGGGCTGGATCTCGAAGGAGGCGGCCGAGGAGGTCGCGAGGATCGTGGAGGTTCCTCCCGCGCACGTGGACGGGGTCCTGACCTTCTACACGATGTACAACCTGCGCCCCGTCGGAAAGAACCTCCTGCAGGTCTGCACCTCCATTTCCTGTCACCTCGCCGGAGCCGGGCGGCTCCTGGAGCACTGTCGCAAGAGGCTCGGCGTGGATCTCGAACAGACGACCCCGGACGGGAAGTTCACGGTCGTCGAGGTCGAGTGCATCGCCGGGTGCGACCGGGCCCCTTCGATGATGGTCAACGACACGTACCACGAGCCGATGGACGAGAAGAAGCTCGACGCCCTGCTCAACCAGCTGTCGGCGGACGCCTGAGATGAGTGAGAAGGTCCTCCTCGCGCGCGTCGGCCGCGGGAACTCGCGCTCGATCGAGACGTACCTCGAGGACGGCGGCTATGCGGCCCTGCGCACGGTCTTCACCGGCGGCTGGACGCCGGAGAAGCTGACCGACGAGGTCAAGAAGTCGGGGCTGCGCGGGCGCGGCGGCGCTGGCTTTCCGACGGGATTGAAATGGACCTTCGTCCCGAAGGACACGAAGGGAAAGCCGGTCTATCTCCTCTGCAACGCCGACGAGTCGGAGCCGGGGACCTTCAAGGACCGGCTGCTGATGGAGGAGGACCCGCACCAGGTCCTGGAGGGGGTCATCCTCTCCTCCTACGCGATCAAGTGCCGCAGCGCCTACATCTACATCCGCGGCGAGTTCTACCTCGGCGCCCGGATTCTCGACCGCGCGATCGAGGAAGCGTACGCGAAGGGATACCTCGGCGAGAACATCCTGGGATCCGGCTACTCGCTCGACGTCACCGTCCACCGCGGCGCCGGCGCCTACATCTGCGGCGAGGAGACGGGCCTCATCGAAAGCCTGGAAGGCAAGCGCGGCCAGCCGCGCATCAAGCCGCCGTTCCCCGCCGTCTGGGGCGTCTTCGGATGCCCGACGATCGTCAACAACGTCGAGACGCTCGCCTGTGTCGTCCACATCGTCAACCGGGGCGCGGAATGGTTCGCGAAGATCGGGAGGAACGAGAAGAACTCGGGCCCCAAGCTCTATTGTCTTTCGGGGCACGTCAATCGCCCCGGAGTCTACGAGGCTCCGATGGGCCTGCAGATGAAGGAGCTTCTCTTCGGCTCCGACTTCGGCCAGGGGATGAAGGACGGCCGCAAGGTCAAGGCCGTGATCCCGGGCGGCGCCTCGGCTGCCATGCTGACGCCCGAGGAGATCGAGGACTGCCCGCTCGATTTCGACGGGCTGGCCGCCAAGAAGTCCATGCTCGGCTCGGCCGCGATCATCGTGATGAACGAGGACACCTGCATCGTGAACGCCGCGCAGAACCTCGCGAAGTTCTTTTCGCACGAATCCTGCGGCCAGTGCACGCCCTGCCGCGAGGGGACGCCCTGGCTCCACAAGGTCCTGACCCGGATCGAAAACGGAGAAGGCCGGATGCACGACATCGATCTCCTGGAGAAGATCTCCAACCAGATGGCCAACGGCATGACGATCTGCGTCTTCGCCGATGCCGCGATCGCGCCCGTCCTCTCC
>Ga0209009_1000261_pt1 | contig 20981 bp, 19 predicted proteins | sample BlaSpr_A8_OM3_M2_FD_187979 | JGI IMG/M metagenome (GOLD analysis project Ga0209009, IMG submission 187979) | Forest soil microbial communities from Thunder Bay, Ontario, Canada - Black Spruce, Ontario site 2_A8_OM3_M2 (SPAdes) (version 2) | ecosystem: Environmental > Terrestrial > Soil > Boreal... | reverse complement strand
TCGCCGATGCCTTCTGCGCCTCACGCCTGGGCGGGGATGGGGGCCATTCGCTCGGCACGCTGCCGCCTGGCACCAAATTCAGGGCGGTGGTCGAACGCCACCGCCCTGCTACTAATAGCTAGTGCTCGAGACAGACGAAGTGGTGGGCGCCTGGCGGAATTCGCCCGTGGCGGCCGTCCCCCCGAGCGAGGTCGTCCTGGTCACCGACTTCGACGGTACCCTCGCCGACATCGTCCCGGACCCGGCCCAGACCTTCGCTCGGCCGGAGGCACTCCAGGCGCTGAGCCGGCTCGTCCAGCTACTGGCTGACGTCATCGTACTGAGCAGCCGAACGAACCCGCAACTCGAGGCGCTGGTGCCGATCTCCGGCGTCCGGCTGATCGGGGACAGCGGCCTGGCCATCCCGCGGCACGCACACAAGGAGGCGCTCGAGCAATTCAATGCGGACGTCGCCGCGCCGCTCGAGCGCATCCCGGGCGCATGGCTGGAGCTGAAACCGGCCAGCAGCGCGATCCACTTTCGCAACACGAACTTGAGCGGTGACGAGATGCTGGCGCTCCTCCAGCCTCTTCTGGACGGGCGGCCGTTGGGGGCCTACCTTGGGCGCAAGGTGGTCGAGGTCCACGCACCCAAGGCCGGAAAGGGCAGCGCGCTGGCCGCGCTATTACCAGGTGAGGATCCAGGCGGCGTTGTGTGCTTCGGAGACGACGAGAACGACCGCTCGATGTTCGAGTACGTGAGCTCGCTGGACATTCCGCACATGTGCGTGGGTGTGGGCTCGCCTGAAGCGCCGGCCAACCTCTTCGACAACTGCGACATCGTCGTCTCCGGACCGCTGGAGGCAGCGGCCCTGCTCAACGAGATCGCCGAGTGGGCGGAGGCGAATTCCCCTACTGGGCCGTGAGGCTCGCGACGCCTCCGTCTTTGACCTCGAGGTCCGCCCACATGCCGCTGGCCTCGTTGCCGTCCACCAGCGACGCGATCCGGTAGGTCCCAGGCGCTGCCGTTGTGAACGCGAAGCCGGACGACTGGCCCGGATCCAGGCCGCGCTGCGGGTTCGGTGTCGACCAGTCGGCATACACAGGTTCGGTGGCCTTGCCGTCCGAAACGATCGCGCATGAGTTGGGCACGGTTCCGTGGTTCAGGCACTGGATGGTCACCTGCCACCCGACCGGGACCGTGAGAATAAGCGACCCATTGCTGTAGCCGTCGTAGTTGAACTGGTTGTCGGTGGCCGGATGGCCGGCGATCAACGTGACGACCGCGACGTGCATCGCAAGGTCGACCTTGATGAAGGTCTTGGGGTCGGGCTGCGTGCCGGCGCCGGTTCCGGTCACCGGGTCGCACGAAGTCATCCCGATTAGGAAGAATGTTCCCAACGCAATGAGCCAGGCTCCCCAGCCGCCACCGCGCCTCGTCCTGTGGTGGGAGGCACTCGACACCTGGAAGCAGCTGGCGATCTCCTTCCCGGTCTTCGCAGTTCTGACGTTCCTGCTCAACGTCGGTCCATTCAACCAACCGATTCTGCGCTCGGTCTTCTACGGAGTGTTCGAGGGCGGGGTGCTCAGCGGGCTGCTGGCGGTGGCTACCAGAACGGAGCGCGGCCGCCGCTAACGCGCTTCGGGCCTGGCGCCCGCCCACTCACGTACCGGCGAGATGACCAGGTCACGCAAGTCCTGCACCTGCCGGCTGATCCACCGCGTGATGTCGTTGCTGCGCACGACCTCGCGAGCGCCTTCGTTCAAACGGCGCTTCTCCTCCTGGCCCATCGTCAGACCGGCATACATCGCCGCCGCTGTGGCCTCGACGTCGAACGGGTTGATCGACAGGACGTGAGACTGCAGCTCTTCGTGCGCACCGGCGTTTTCGGAAAGCACGATCACTCCATTGGTCGCGTTGACAAGCGCGCCCTCCTTGACCACCAGGTTCAGCCCGTCGTAGACGGGGTTGACCAGAAGAACGTCGAAGTTCTTCAGCGACGCGACGGCCTTGCGCTCGCTCTCCCCGATCTCGAGCCGGACCGGAAGCCACGCGTCCGTCCCGAACTCACTGTTGATGCGGCCGACCGTCTGCCGGATCTGGCGGAGGTAGCGGGCGTAGACGCCCACGTCCTGGCGCGACGGCTGGAGGAAGGCCCAGAACTGGACCTGGCCGCGCAGCTCGGGGTGATAGCGAAGGAGCTTCTCGTAGGCGATGAACCCGCGAACGATGTTCTTCGACGGATCCGTGCGGTCGATTCGCGCGATGAGGTACCGCGGTCGCCACGAGGCGAGGTCGCGCTCCTGGCGCTTGACCCCGCGCGATGAAGCGAGCCGCGACGTCGTCGACACGTCGATCGAGATCGGGTAGTGGCGCGCGTACACGACGCGACCTCCGAAGAAGACCGCTCGCTCACGCTCGTCCACCTGGAGTCCGGCGTTCTCCTCGCAGGTCAGCAAGAAGTTGCGCACGTCGAGGCTGGACTGGAAGCCGACGATGTCACTGCCGAGCAGTCCCTCGAGGATCGTGTCGCGCATTTGCTTGGGCAGCACCTTCCAGTACTGCGGGGTCGGCCACGGGACGTGAACGAAGTGGTGGAGCATCGCCTCAGGCAGAGCCTTGCGGACCAAACCCGGCACCAGGTAGAGCTGGTAGTCGTGGACCATGACGAGTGGCCGTCTCGGCGCCTGGCGGGCGACCGCCACCACCTTGTCGGCCATCTGGCGGTTGACGGCGACATAGCCCTCGTTCCAGGCCTGATGGATGCGATCGTCGATAACAGGCTCGTTGCCGAGGTCCCAGAGGTAGTGCTGGATGAACCACAGAACGGGGTTGGCGAAGACGCCGTAGTACAGGTCGTACTGCTCCTTCGTCGGCATCGCGTAGTGAAGACGTCCGGTGGAGTTGAGGAGCGGAACCGTGTACGGCGCGCCGGGGTCCGCGGCCAGCTTCCGCTCATCGTCGTTGCGCGCGCACGCGACCCATTCGGCCTCGGTCGCCTCGGCCAGCGTGAGTAGGGCAGTGACGACTCCGCCGGCGCCGCGTTTGAAGCCGCCATCCGGGTTGGGCTCGCGCGGAGCGCGGTTGCTGACAAGGATCGGGGAGCAAGCAGGTAGCGTGCGGGCCACATAGGCTCGCATCGAAGACCCGGGACTTCCTCTTTCGATGATTGCGCGCGGGCCGCGAGTCATGGTCACGCAGCCTCCTGCCTGGTCCGGTTTACCGGACCAGTGTGAATCGGTCTACCGGTATCTCACGCACCCGGATGCCCGTCGCCCTCGCGAGGGCGTTTGTCAGCGCCGCGGGCCCTGGGATCGCAGGCGGCTCACCGACCCCCTTCGCGCCAAGCGGGCCCACCGGCGAAGGGACTTCCACCAGCACTACATCGATGAGCGGCACCTGGTCCGCCGTCGGAAGCTCGTAATCCAGGAAGCTGCCGCTCCGGAGCTGGCCCTCCTCGTAGAAGAGCTGCTCGCCGAGCGCCCGCCCGACCGACTGCACCGACCCTCCGTGGATCTGGCCTCTCGCCTCGGGCGGGTTGATTGCACGGCCGACGTCCTGGATCGCCGCGTAGCCGGTCAGCTGAAAAGCTCCTGTCTCCGAATCGGTGCGAACCCGCGCGATGTGGACGGTGAACGCCGGCGACGCGCTCTGTACCGCCGAACGCCCGGTCGCGTTGATGGGCCGGTGGCGGCCCATGAACTCCGTGCTCATCGCCACCAGTCTTGTGATTTCGACGAAACGGTCGGGCACGCCCTTGACCGTGACCCGCCCGTCGACGATGTCGAGGTCTTCCGGCGCGGCTTCGAGCTCTTCGGTCGCGATCTCCAGGAGCTGCCGCCTCGCCTCCAGTGCGGCTTCCCAGACCGCACCGCCGACGCTGTACGTGACCTGGCTGCCGGCCGCCATCGGGCCCTGTGGCGCGAACGACGTGTCGCCGATGACGACGCGAACCTTCTCGGGCGAGACTCCGAACGCCTCAGCGGCGATCATCGCCAGACCGGTCGACGATCCGCTGATGTCGGGCGATCCGATGAGGATCGACACGGATCCGTCGGGCTCGACCCGGCAGCCCGCGGCGGCCGGCGACCGAGCCCCGCCCCACGATCCGAGCGCTACGCCGACGCCCTCCCCGATGCCGACCGGGGTCGTGTACAGCGGATGGTGGCGCGCGGCCTCGAGGCACTCGACCATCGCGATCCGGGGCCAGCTGGCCCCGTCGGCGTTGAGGTCGCCCTCGCGCGAAGCATTGTGCAACCGGAGCTCGATCGGATCCATCTCGAGCTTGACAGCCAGTTCGTCCATCGCGGACTCGAGGGCGAAGTAGGCCTGCGGGGCACCAGGCGCGCGATAGGCGTCGGTGGGCGTCTTGTTGGTCGCGACCTCGTAGCCGGTGATGTCGAAGTTGGGAATCCGGTAAGTGCCGGCGAGGAAGGAGCCGGTGATTCCCGCGTGCCAGCCGCCGGTCGCCCCGTTGTCGTAGTGGTAGCGCGCGCGCACCGCGACGAGGGTCCCGTCCCGCTTGGCGCCAAGCTCGATATCTATGCGCGCAGCGGGCGCAGGGTGCCCCATCAGGAACTCCTGCTGTCGCGACAACGCGAGGCGCAGGGGGCGGCGCACCTTGCGGGCCAGCAAGGCCAAAAGCGTCTCCAGCAGAGTGACCTTCCCGCCGAAGCCGCCGCCGACCGGCATCGAGATGACGCGCACCTCGTGCGGCGCGGCATCCAGGACCTTGGCGATCTCGTCACGCACCGCGAACGGACCCTGTGTCGGCGCCCAGATCGTCACGCCGCCATCAGGCTCCGGCCGCACCATCGAGACGTGCGGCTCGATGAACGAGTGGTGCACGCCGGCAATCCGGTAGGTCGCCTTGATAACGGCATCGGACGCCGCCAGGCCTGCATCGACGTCGCCGCGTTTGTAGGTGGCCACGGAGCTGACATTGCGCGGGCGCTGCACCGGTTCCGCCTCGGACTCGGTCGCCGCTCCGTGCATGGACGCATCCCCTTCGGAGCCTTCGGCGTCCGCCTCCAGCACCATGGGCGCCTCGTCCCGCATGGCCTGCTCGGGATCGGCCACGAAGGGGAGGGGCTCGAAATCGATCTCCACCAGGGCCGACGCGTCGGACGCAGCCGACTCGCTTTCGGCGATGACCGCCACCACCGGCTGGCCGGCGTAGAACACGCGGTCGACCGCCAGTGGCTTGTCCGGACCCGCCGCCTCGACGTCGGGCAGGTCTGCCCCGGTGACCACTGCCAGCACGCCGGGCGCCGATCGGGCGGCGCCTGTTTCGATGCCTCGGATGCGGGCGCTTGGCAGGTGGCTGAGCACGAGCTGGACGTGTAGGAGCCCGGGCAGGTCGAGATCGGCCGTGAACCTCGTCGACCCGTCGACCTTGCCCCGGCCTTCCTTCCGCCTCAGACCCAGACCGCCTACCGCCACAGGGCGATGATGCCACGATCGGGGAAGGGGGCTCGGGCACGCGGGTAGACATTCACCGCCCGCACAGCCACAATGGGGGGTGGAGTAAGTGGCGGCGATCGGTTCGCCACCCCTCGTCGGCGCGCTCTCGCCCCGGTGGTCCCGCGAAGACACCGGGAAGAAGGCGGGGGGGAAGAGGCTCTCGCCTCAAGCTTTTGATAGGGGAAAGCTATGACTCCAATCTCGTTACGGATCCTCAAAGCCCTGGCTCTTGCCGGCGCGGCAAGCCTTGTGCTGGTCGCGTGCGGCGGAGGAGGAGGGAACAACAGCACGTCTCTGGCTTCGAACCAGACGCTGAGCTTCCCGATCCTTTCAGACTTCGGCACCCTCGACCCGGCCGTCGCCGACGCGGAGACCGACCAGGAAATTCAGCAGAATATTTTCGACGGTCTCGTCAGGTTTGACCAGAACCTCAACATCATTGCCGACCTCGCGACCGCCGTCCCGACCGCGTCGTCGGACGGTTTGACCTACAACTTCACGCTGCGCAAGGACGTCACCTTCTCCAACGGCGACAAGTTCACGTCGAAGGACGTCCTCTACTCGTGGAACCGGGCGGCTGCAATGCAGGGCGCGTACGCGACCAACCTCTCTGCCATCGATGGGTACAGCACGGTATCGACCAACAAAGTCAGCGGTGCGGCTCTCGAGACTTTGCTCGAGAAGAACGACCCGTCTGTGACCCTGAAAGGCCTGACCGCTCCGGACCCGTACACCGTGCAAGTCAAGCTGGCGAGCCCCGCCGGCTGGTTCCTGACAGCCATCTCGTTGGCCGGAAGCACCGGATGGATCGTCGACCAGAACGCCGTCAAGCAGGACTTCGACAACTGGTGGACCAACCCCGCGACCGCCATCGGCACAGGGCCATTCAAGATGACGGCTCGCGTTCCCAAGCAGTCGGTTGACTTCGCCGCCGTACCGAACTGGTGGGGCTCCCCGAAGCCAACGCTGACGAAGGTTCACCTCGACGTCTCCGTCAACGACGCTTCAACCGCCATCACGAAATACGAGCAGGGTGGTTATGACGCCGTCGGCTACGGCGGCTACAGCAGCCTCCCCGTCGCCGACATCCTTCGCATCCAGGGCACCAGCAATGAGAAAGCACAGCTGCTGCTCCAGCCTAAGGTGCGGACCTACTGGGTCAGCTTCAACATGGTTCACGACGCAAAGCGCCAGGCAGGCGGGCCGTTCCTCCTCGCTGACGGCCAGGCTGCACACGACATCCGGTTGGCCTTCGCGCTCGCGGTGGATAAGACCAAGTTGGTCTCGGTCGTGTGCCAGGACATCGTCTGCACGGCGGCAACCGGCGGGTTGATCCCTCCGACATTGATCGGGTACATGGGCGCCAACCAGGACCCGCTGGCCAAGTTCGACGCCACCAAGGCCAAGCAGCTGCTGCAGTCCGCTGACCCAAGCGGCACCAAGACCAAGGGCCTCACCTACACTTACGACCCTGAGAACGCGCTCAACAAGCCGACCGCAGAGTTCCTGCAGTCGCAGTGGCACGACAACCTGGGGGTCGACGTTTCGATTGCGCCGGTCTCGCACTCGCAGTTCATCCAGGCCCGCCTGAAGGGCGCTTACGCCCTGTCACGTGACGGCTGGCAGGCCGACTACAACCACCCGCAGGACTGGTTCGACAACCTGTGGGGCAAGTTCGTGGGCTGCCCCGACTCGGGCTGCTCCACCGGCTATGACACCGCGGCTTACGACACCCTGCTGGCCAAGGCCGACGCGGAACCGATGCCGGCTGCGCTGGCGGACTACAAGTCCCTCAACCAGATGCTGATCGACGACGTGGTCTACATCCCGCTTTACTACTCGGTCGGCTCGTTTCTGACCAAGCCGTACGTGAAGGGATTCGGTAGCAACTCGTTCTTCGACCACTACTGGAACCAAGTCCAGATCCTCTCGCACTAAGTTCGATCGCAAAGAGGGCGTCCGTTCGAAGCGGGCGCCCTCTTCTTTTAACAGCCACAATTCGTAGGGGAGCAATAGGGTGAAGTGCTGAGCAGAGGCACGCTGATCTATATCAGCCAGCGCTTGGTGCTGATCGTCTTCACCGTGCTCGCCGTGTCATCGATCGTCTTCCTGGGGATTCACCGCCTGCCCGGGGATGCCCTGTTCAACGAGCACCTCCACGGCACGCAGTACGAGCTGCTGCTCCATCACTACGGCCTTGACCGGCCGCTATGGGACCAGTACACGAGCTTTCTGTCCGGTTTGCTCCTGCACGGCAACCTGGGCGAATCGCTCGTCAACCGGGGAGTCCCCATCACTCCACTCGTTCTCCGCGAACTCACGGTCAGCGCGGAGGTCGGGCTATTCGCCCTTGTGTTCACCATCGGCCTGGGCATGCTGCTCGGCGTCGTGGCGGCGATCCGCCAGAACACGTGGGTCGACTACCTCCTGACGACCACCTCAGTCATCGGCTACAGCATGCCGAGCTTCGTCATCGCGACTTTTCTCATCCTGATCTTCGCGGTCTGGCTCGACAACTTCACCCAGGGCACCTTCTATTTCCAGATCGGCTGGACGGGCCGGTTCGGCACCATCGGCGAGATCTGGCTCCCGGCCTTCGCGCTGGGCTTTCCTTACGCCAGCATCGTCGCGCGTTTGACGCGCGCGAGCATGCTTGAGGTGATCCGCCAGGATTACATCCGCACCGCGCGCGCGAAAGGCCTGCGCGAAACGGTGATCATGGTCCGCCACGCCCTCCGCAACGCGCTCATCCCGGTGATCACGATCCTCGGGCCCCTGGTGATCGGCATCATCACCGGCGGCGTCATCATCGAGAACATCTTCGGCATCCCGGGCCTGGGTAAGGAGTTCGCCACGAGCATCCTGAACCGCGACTACAACATCGTCATCGGAGTGTTCACCATGTACGCCGCGATGATCGGGCTGGCCAACCTCGGCGTCGACCTGATGTACGTGGTGATCGACCCGAGGATTCGCTACTAAGTGGTCCGCAACAGCCGGTCAGACCGCATCTCGGGCCTCAGGACGCCGATACGTGCGTCAGGGGGCCCGGCGCCCCGTCGTCACGCATCCACGGATGCGCTCCTAGGGGCGCCACCCCTTCCTTCGTCTCAGCGCCCTGACCGGCGACCTGTCGGTCGCCTGGCCCGAGCTGCGGCCCGCCCGGCCGTCGCGGACCACTAGTGGCCGTCACAGCGGCGGCGGTGATCAGCCGCCCGGCGACGCCAGAGCAGGCGAGCCTGTGGTCAGACGCCTGGCGCCGCCTCCGCCGCAACCGCATGGCGTTGATCAGCGCCGCATACCTGGTTTTGCTGGTCGGCGTCGCGCTGTTCGCTTTGGTGCACACGCCTTACTCGTATCGGGAGGTGGGCGTCGCGAGGCCCTACTCGGGTCCGAGCGCGGCCAACTGGTTCGGCGCCGACATCCTCGGCCGCGACGTGCTCAGCCGGCTCATGGTCGGGGCCCAGATCTCACTCATCGTCGGGGTCGGCACCCAGGTGCTGATCCTGGCTGTGGGCGTCCCGATCGGGCTGCTCGCCGGCTACTACCGGGGATGGCTCGACACCGTGGTGTCGTTCATCATCAACGTCTTCTACGGCATCCCGGATCTGCTGGTGGCCATGATCCTGCTGCTGCTCCTGGGCCCCAGCCTCAACAACATCATCATCGCGATCGTCGCCACGCGCTGGATGGACATGACTCGATTGGTTCGCGGCCAGACGCTCGCCATGCGCGAGCGTGAGTTCATCGAAGCCGCTCGCTCGAGCGGGGCGAAGCCCGCCAAGATCCTGTTCGGGCACATCCTCCCGAACTCGCTCGGGCCGATCATCGTGCAAGCCACGTTCGGGGTGCCGGCGGCCATCCTGTTCGAGGCATTCCTGAGCTTCCTCGGAATCGGCGTACAGCCCCCGACCCCTTCGTGGGGATCGATGGCAGCGGACGGCCTGGCCGCGATCCGGATCGCGCCCCACATGGTGATCTTTCCGTCGATCGCACTGTCGCTGACCCTCATGGCTTTCAACTTCCTGGGCGATGGGTTGCGCGACGCGCTCGACCCCCGCCAGAAGCGATAGTGCCGACACCGATCCTGCAGGTGAAAGACCTGCACACCGAGTTCCTGACCGACGGCGGGATCGTGAAGGCCGTCGATGGGGTGAGCTTCGACCTCTACCCAGGTGAGAGCATCGGCATCGTCGGCGAGTCCGGCAGCGGGAAATCCATCACGGCGCTGTCGATCCTGAGGCTGGTGCCGGACCCGGGCCGAATCGTCTCGGGCCAGGTGCTCTTCCACAACAAGGACCTGCTGCAGATCAGCGGCGAGGAGATTCGCGAGATCCGGGGTCGAGACATCGCGATGATCTTCCAGGACCCCCAGAGCTCGCTCAACCCGGTGCTGCGCACCGGGTTCCAGATCGACGAGGCGATGCTCGCGCACGACAAGGCGACCAAGAAAGAGGCCCACGTGAGAACGGTCGAGTTGCTGCGGCGCGTACGCATCCCGGCGCCGGAGACCCGGGTCAAGGATTTTCCGCATCAGCTCAGCGGTGGAATGCGCCAGCGGGCGATGATCGCGATGGGCCTCGCCAACGCGCCATCGATCCTCATCGCGGACGAGCCCACCACCGCGCTCGACGTCACCGTGCAGGCGCAGATCCTCGAGCTTCTTGGCGACTTGAATCGCGACCTCGGAACGGCGATCGTGATGATCACGCACAACATGGGCGTGGTGGCAGGGCTGTGCACACGAGTCCTGGTGATGTACGCGGGAGAGATCGTCGAGCAGGGACCCGTGGAGCAGATCTTCGAGCACCCGCAGCACCCATACACGTGGTCGCTGCTGCGCAGCATCCCCCGCGTCGACGCGCTCCGGCACGAGCGCCTGCGCTCGATCGAGGGCCTGGCGCCCGACCTGCTGCACCCTCCGTCAGGCTGCCGCTTTCACCCGCGCTGCCCGTTCCGAGTCGACAAGTGCTTCACCGACGAGCCCCGGCTCGAGGAGGTCGCCCCCGGCCAGCAGGCGGCCTGCTGGGTGACGATGGACCGCGCGCGTAAGGAGATGAACGCCGACGACCTGGTCGACATCCGTCCGGGGGCCGGCTCAGGCGTGCACAAGGGCGAGCTCACCGACTGATGGCCGAAGCCGTGCGCTCGGACCTGACGCCGATGCGGGCCGGCGCCAAGCCGCTCGTGCGGGTCGAGAACGTGGTCAAGCACTTTCCCGCAGGTCTGGGCCAGTCGGTCAAGGCGGTCGACGGGGTCAGCTTCGAGATCGTCGAGGGCGAGACTCTTGGGTTGGTCGGAGAGTCGGGCTGCGGAAAGTCGACGCTGGCGCGGCTGGTCACCCAGCTGCTCCCGGTCACTTCGGGAAAGATCTTCATCAACGACGTCGAGGTGACGAAGCTTCGGGGCGAGCGATTGCGCCAGCAGCGACGCCAGATGCAGATGATCTTCCAGGACCCTTTCGCGTCCCTGGATCCGAGGATGACGATCGGTGACATCATCGCCGAGCCACTCGTCAACTTCGGCGTGATGCGCGGGCGCAAGCGCAACGAGCGCGTGCAGGAGCTGCTCAAGATCGTCGGGCTCAACCCCAACTTCAACAACCGGTATCCACACGAGTTCTCGGGTGGCCAGAGGCAGCGCATCGGAATCGCTCGGGCGCTGGCGCTCAATCCGAAGCTCGTCGTGTGCGACGAGGCGATCTCCGCGCTGGACGTCTCGATCCAGGCGCAGATCGTCAACCTGCTCGAGGACCTTCAGCGCGAGTTCAAGCTCACCTATCTCTTCATCGCTCACGACCTGTCGGTCGTCCGGCACATCAGCGACCGCGTGATGGTCATGTATCTGGGAAAGATCGTCGAGGTCGCCGACAGCGCCGGCACGTACACGAACCCGAAGCACCCGTACACGAAAGCGCTGCTCTCAGCGATCCCGGTGCCGGACCCCAGGATTCAGCGTGGCAAGCGCCTGGTCGAGCTGTCGGGCGAGATTCCCTCGCCGCTCCACCCGCCGTCAGGCTGCCGGTTCCACACCCGGTGCCCGATCGCCCGCGTTCCTACACCATGCGCCGAGGTTGAGCCGCCGCTGGAGGAAAAGCTGCGCGGCCACCTTGCCGCCTGCCACTTCTCGCAGGACGTTTAATGCTTGAGGATTCGTGCCTGAGTCCAGTAGTCGTCGTATAGCGCGTTCCCGCCCACGCCCGCGACGTATGGATGTGACAGGTACTGCTGCACGCCATAAACGAGGGGCGCGAAAACCGAGTCGTTGATCAGCATGTGGCCGGCGGTCTTGTAGTCGACCACGCCCTGGCTCAGCGGCGCAGCGTCGGCGGCGGCCACCACCTTGTCCAGGTTCGGGTTGGAGTAGCACGATCCCGACGAGCTCGCGCCGGTGACGAAGAGGTAGTCGAACCAATCCTGGGGATGGTCGTAGTCGGCGCTCCAGCTCTGGCGAAACGCCGGGTACGCGCAGCGGCCGTTGCGGTCGTCGAAGAACGTCTTTCGATCCATCTCGGTGCACGCGACCGACACACCGAGGTTCTTCTGCCACTGGGCCTGCAGGTTGGTGCAAACCGCCTTGTTGAACGCGTTTGTGTCGTAGGTGTAGGTGAGGCCCTTGACCTTTGAGCCGTCGGGGTCCCACGTCTTGTACTCGGCCTTCGCAGCCGCCGCATCGAATGTCGCGTTCTCATCGACACCGTCGCCGAGGTAGCCCTGCAGGCCTTTGCTGATCAACCCGCCGGTCGCGGCGATGCAGGCGGTCTGCTGATTGCACAGGGCGCCGACCAGCGCTGTGCGGTCGATCGCGGTGCTGAACGCATGCCGTCCCGCCCTGCCGGCCTCGACGCCGGCAAACGGGCCGCTTCGCAGGTTGAACCCGACCCAGAAGGTCAGGCCGATCGGGACCAGGTCGAGCTGGCTCTTGAGCTTCGGATCAGAGGTATAGCGGGTGGCGGCAGCGGGCGGCAATCCCTGGCGCCCGTAGCCGATGAGACTGAACACTCCCGACTCGTATTGCGTCACCTGAGCGGCGGCGTCCGGCACCACCTCCATGTGCACGTGCGTCAACTTGCCGGTCGAGCCTCCATACCAACCGACGGCCGGCTGAAAGTCCATCGACTGGTCGGGCACTCGCGCCGTCATCCGAAATGGCCCGCTTCCCACGAGCGTCTCCGGCTTTGTGAACCAGGCGTCCTCGCCCGCGGTCGCGATGACCTTCTGATCGACGACCCAAAACGGCCAGAGGCCAACCTCAGTGAGGAAATAGCCTGCCTTCTTGGTGAGCGTCGCGGTGAATGTGAAGTCATCGACCTTGGCGAGCCCCGTCATCTGGTTGGCCCTGCCCGCCGCGACTGCGTCGTACCCCGCCACGACGTCGAACAGCCCGGCGTAGTCGCCTTGCTTCGCCGCGGCGCGGTTCCAGCTGTAGATGAAGTCGTCCGCGGTGATGGGGTCACGGTTGGAGAACTGGCCGTTGTGGCGCAGGTGGAAGGTGTACGTGAGGCCGTCGGCAGAGATGGTGGGCTGGCCTACGGCCAGGTCCGGCACCTCGCGAAGCTGGCCATCGAACCTGTACAGGCCCGAGAAGATGTTGCGCAAGATGTCGACGTCGGCGGGCGCCGAGATGAGCGCAGGGTCGAGGTCGGCGACATCCTGGAAGATCGGGAAGCTCAGCGTCTGGTCGGCGGCGAGTGTCTCAGCTGGCGCGGACGAGGTGTTGGGCCTGCCCACGAGGACCACGAGCAGCAGGCCGATCAACGCGATCGCAACTCCCACACTCCCGGGCAGGTACCGGCGAACCCCGGAGCGGGGAGCCTTGGGTGGCGCGACTTCTTCAGACAGTGAGGATCACCTTGCCCGTGCTCTTGCCCTCGGCCACCGTTGCCAGCGCGCGCGGTGCCTCGCTCAGCGGAAGCCGAACGGAGATGTGTGGCTTGATCTTTCCCGAGTCATAAAGGTCGAACAGCGCGCGGGTCGCGGGTGGAATGAGCTCTGGCGCGCGCTTTGAGTAAAGGCCCCAGTGGAGTCCCACGACGGAGTAGTTCTTGATCAGCACGTGGTTGGCTGCAGCCTGTGGGATGCGGCCTGAGGTGAAGCCGACGAGCACGATCCTTCCCTCGAAGGCGATGCATTTGGTGGACCGGTCGTAGACGTCGCCACCGACCGGGTCGAACACCACGTCGGCCCCGCGACCACCGGTAACGCGCTTGACCTCCTCCACGAAATCCTGCGTCTTGTAGTTGACCGCGTGATCCGCTCCCAGCCGGCGGCACACCTCTACCTTTCTGTCCGAGCCTGCGGTCGCGATGACCGTTGCGCCGGCGGCCTTGCCCAGCTGGATGGCGGCGCTGCCGACGCCGCCCGCGCCGGCATGGACGAGCAGGGTCTCTCCGGCCTGGAGGTTGGCGCGGCGATGCAATCCGAACCAACCGGTCTGAAAAACCAGCGTGAATCCACCGCCTTCTTCGAAGGTCATCTTGTCCGGCATTCGGGTGACCGACTTCGGCGCCGCGTCCGCGATCTCCGAGTATCCGCCGTGAGTGAGGCCTGCGCTGTCGAGCAGCGCCATCACGCGATCTCCTGGTTTGAAGCCGGAGGCGGGGGGCGCGCTCAGGACCTCGCCACTCACCTCGACACCGGGGACGAAGGGCAGCTCGGGTTTCACCTGGTAGAGCCCGGCGACCATGAGCGCGTCGGGAAAGTTGATCGCGGCGGCCCGCACCCGGATGCGCACCATGCCTTCGGCAGGCTCGCCGGCGGCGATCTCCTCGAGGTTGAGGGACTCCGGACCACCGAGCTGCCGAACCACCCAGGCTTTCACCCGGGCAAGGCTACAGCAGGAAGATCAGCCGGGCTGCGGGCGGTGCGGCTCTGGCCGATCCATCCGAAGCCCATGAACCGGCAGAATTCCTATTCAGCCGGTGTAGCTCAGCTTGGTTAGAGCAGCGGTCTTTTAAACCGATGGTCCAGGGTTCGAATCCCTGCACCGGCACCAACGATTTTTTCGGCGAGCGATTCCACGCGGGAGCCGGCACGCGCGTGGGTCCGCTTCGAGTAAAACACGTCGGCGCCGGCACTCGCGCCTATCCCCTCTTAAATCTGCCGCTCAGGCGGCCTTCGTCTTCAGCACCTCAAGGATCGTTTGCTGCTGCTGCAGGATCTTCTGCTGTTGCTCGAGCATCTGAAGCTGCGTCACGTTCATCGCATGAAGAGTGGTCAGGGTGACGTGATCGGCTTCGGCGCGTGCGTCCTGGCTGGCGGAGATGATGTTCTGGCCGACGATGATGATGGGCAGCAGGACCAGCTGGAGGAACGACTGACTCAACCAGGCGACGCCTATGACTGTGTCTCCACGCGTGAAGGCCTGCCACGCCTGAGGGAATGAGACCAGCGCGATGAACATGAAGGCATAGGCCGCCCACATCGTTCCGACGCTTTTCGTGATCAGGACCGCTAGCCTGCTGTTGAACCGGCCGACGACGCCGGCTCCGTGTACGAGATATCGGACCTGAGGCGTGGTGACCAGGCGAGGTAGGTGCTCGGTCGGCGCCGCCTTTGCGGCCGCGTACTCAGCCCGGTGCTGGGGACTGCTCTTGCGTCTCTCCACGGTCCGATCTGTCATCTCTTCCCTCCTCGACATTTGGGCGTCCTCGACGCGGAAAATTGTTGACGGAATTGTGGCTCAGGTCACGCCAGGCCGAACTTTGATTGAGCAGCAGCCGTGCTGAGGTCCTCGTCTTTTGACGGATTTCGACTGGCGTATGACCGCATTGGCTCGGGTCCCCCGGTGGTATTGCTGCATGGATGGCCGGGCCATCGCGGTGACTTCGAGGGGGTGGTCCCGCCTGCATATTGAGTCCCGACGCTCAGCGCGAATACTGGTACCAGTCATTCCATAGCTCGACAGGGTCCCTGATTTTTTCCGCCGCGCCATGCTGCGGTTATCGTCGGGGATCGGTCACTTCGTACCTGTGGAGGCGCCTCAAGTGTTCGTCTCGGCAATCAATGGCGCGCTCCGGTGACCAATCGAGTGCCGGCGTGGATGCGCGGCTCAGGGCCACCAGCCCCGGTTGCGGCGAACCAATAGATAGAGCCCGAGGAGTATGAGCAGCAACGGCCACAGGACGTCGCCCGGAAGCCACCTCAGCAGCCCTAGGTTCAGAAGGAGATAGTAGGCCCCAATCACAAGCAGCACCGCTCCCCCTAGCCAGCTGCCTCCCCACCAGTTCCACGGCCCATACCAGCCGCCTGAATATCGCTGCGTGCGCCAGTAATCGTGCTGTTGATGACGCCACACACGCCACTCGTCCCGAGAAGCGCCAGCACCAGGTGGCGCAGGGGGCGTCGTGGGTTGGGTTGGCGGGGGCTCGCCGGACATTGGTCGGATCGTACTCGCGCGGGGCCGCCTGGCACCTGATCCCGTAATCCGCGTCGACGATGGGCGCGACTCTGAAGGACTGTCTGAATTCTTCTGATCTTGCACAGGGAACTGAGGCTGAGTTCGTCGTAACCACCATGGAGATAGGGTTTCGTAGCGTCGTGGGCGGCCGTTCCTTAAGGAACCGCTGGTCGCTTGCGCTTGCTCTGGGAACCGGTTTGACGCTGTCGTTCGCCGTGCCCGCTGAGGCGGCGACCGACGCACTGGACCAGTCCCAAAACCTCACCATCGGCGCCGAGCTGGCGCCCTGGATGGCTCAAACCTTTACCGCCGGGATGACCGGTCAATTGGACCGCGTCTCGCTGGCTACGTCCATGGTCGCCGGGAGCGGTACGGTGGCGGTCCAATCTGTCACCGGGACCTTCCCGGCCGGAACGGTCTTGGGCACGACGTCGTTCAGCGGCGCTTTGACGGGCAACCGCCAGTTCCACGACTTCGCGTTCACTCCTGCCATCTCGATCACGGCGGGCTCGCAGTACGCGATCGTCGTCCAGATGGGGGGACGCTCGAAGCTGACCTGGTACGACGCCGGCGGCTTCGAGGCCTACCCGGGCGGCCAGCTCTACATCGGGTCCTCGAGCTCCCCCTGGGCGCCCGACCCCGTGTTTGGGGCCGACTTCGCGTTCAGGACCTGGGTGATCGGCGGCATCGCGCCACCGCCCAACCAGCCGCCGGCCGTGGCCACCGACCGCACGACCGTCAGCGTCAACGAAGGCACCGCGCCCACCATGACCGGCACCTTCTCTGACACCAACGGCGTCACCGTCTCCCTGACTGCTTCCGCCGGCACGGTCACTCAGACCGGCACGAGCGCCGGGACCTGGTCGTGGACGCAGCCGGCTTCCGACGAGCCCTCCAGCCAGTCGGTGATCATCAAAGCCGACGACGGCCACGGGCTCGCCAGCACCGCGAACTTCACCGCCACCTCCACCGGTGTCGCGCCGACGGTGACCGTCTCTCGGGCAACCTCCGGCCTGTCGGCCGCGTCAGTCAGCTCCGGCGCGACCGCCTCCAGCCCCGAAGGCACGGCAATCAACCTGAACGGTTCAGCGTCCAGCCCCTCGGCTGAAGACAACACCGCCGGCTTCACCTACAGCTGGAACGTGACCAAGGACGGCGCCTCGTTCGGGACCGGAAGCGCGGCCGCTCTGAGCTTCACTCCCAATGACGAGGGCACCTACGTCGCCACCTGCCATGCCACGGACGACGGCGGCATGACCGGCACCTCGTCGGTGACCTTCATCGGGACGAACGTCGCGCCGTCGGCCACGATCACGGGCGTCGCCTGGACACCGCAGCTGGTCCTCACCGCTCACCAATCGGTGAGCTTTGCGGGGGCCTTCTCCGACGCGGGAACCCTCGACACCCACACGGCTGACTGGAAGTTCGGCGACGGCGCCACGAGCACCGGGTTCTCCGCGGTGCACGCATACAATGCGGCTGGGACATACACCGTCACGTTCACAGTCACCGACGATGACAACGGCGCCGGCCAGGCGACCAGAACTGTGACAGTCCAGACTCCCCAGCAGGCATTGACGGCGTCAATCGGCGGTTATGTCCAGAACCTGAAAGGGCTGAACGCCGGCCAGAAGAACAGCCTCATGGCCAAGCTCAATGCCGCCGCCGACTCGGTTACGCGCGGCAACACGACCGCAGCGAACAACCAGTTGAACGCCTTCCTCAACGAGCTGCAGACTGATCTCAACAGCGGGCGCATCTCGGGCGACGACATGACGATGCTTCGGAACGCGGTCCACGCAGTGCAGGCCGCGCTCGGCACCTACAACCGATTCCTGGAGTGGTGGCCGCTAGGGGCTTAGACTCCGGCCATTCTCGATGGCCGAAACCGCCCTCCCACCCGCCGACCTGCTCCCCGTCGGCCGCCGCGCCAACCTCCCGTACCGAGCCGTCCGCCTGATCGCCCTTCCGCTCCTCAGGTTCTTTTTCCGGTTCCAGGTCGAGGGCCGAGAGACCATCCCGAGCTCGGGCACCTACATAGTCATCGCCAACCACCTCAATTGGCTGGACGAGTTCGCCCTTCTGATGCTGTTCCCGGTCGAGCCCAGGCTGCACTTCCTGGCTGACCCGACCGGCCTGGTCAAACGCAGGTTTCAGTGGTGGTTGATCCGGACCACCGGCGGATATGTGCCCGTGGTGCGAGAGCGCCGCGGCGACCCGGCCCTTTATCACCACGTGGATCGCTGCCTGGAGGTGGGAGGCGCCGTCGCCATCTTTCCCGAGGGGAACTACGGGCCGGAAGAGGGCGAGCTCATGCCTTTCAAGAAGGGCTTCGCTCATTTTGCGATCAAGGCTGGGGTGCCTGTGGTCCCCGTCGCGCTATCAGGGACCAAGGACCTCTGGTTTCGCAAGCCGATCCGGGTGATCATCGGTGAGCCGATCGCCCCGCCGGGCTACGATCCGGCTTCCCTGACGCAGGCCGGCTTTGACAGGGTCCGCAGGATGCTCCCGCCCTACGCGGAGCCGCACGGCCCGAAACTCCTCCGCCGGTGGCTGACACATCTTTTTTAACGGCTACCCAAAGTTGCCACCACTTTGGTAAGGTGCGGGTTTCCCGGTACCTGGGCCCCGTCTTCCCGACGTCTTCGCTCCGAGCTCAGGCCTGAACAGCGCCCCAGGGGTAGGGCGACTTCGAGGAGGAGCGTTTGGGGTTGGTGCCGCTATTGCGGGCAGTGCTGGTGTGGGGTGTGATCCTGGCCAGCGTGGTCCTGGTTCGCCTGGACCCGCCGCCGGCGGTGAGTAGCGCCGTGGCGGTCACGCAGCTCAGCGCTTACGACCGGTTGTCTGTCGTGCAGCAGACGCGCAACCAGCGCGTCCAGGCGGCGCAGATGGCCCAGGTCACCGCGTGGGCGGCCGAGCTCAAGCAAGGCCTGGCCGACTACCAGGCGCAGCAGGACGCGCTGGCGGCCGCCCAGGCACGGGCCGCGGTGATCGCCGCCCGCAGCAATCACGCCCCGCCGCCGCCGTACATCGCCAAGATCATCAACGATGCCTTTGGCCCGCTCGGTCCGGCTGCCGTCCAGTGGGCGATCAACGTCGCCTACTGTGAGTCGCGATATCACCCCAACTCGGTGAACTCGGACAGCGGCGCATCCGGTCTGTTCCAGTTCATGCCGAGCACCTGGGGCGGGACGCCGTGGGCGAGCCAGTCGCCGTTCGACCCGGTCGCGAACGCCCAGGCCGCCGCCTGGCTGTACAACCGCTACGGTCCGGGCCGCTGGACCTGCCAGGGCTGACCTCTTACGTAGACTTGCGGCCGCGTTTGCGGAGCAGCCGATGCGTCCCCGCGTGAGCCCGCTCGCCGACGATAGCCGAAGCCGTGAACGGCTCGGTCACCGGCGCCTTGCGTGGCCGGCCGGCGGGCCGGCGCGTGCGGATGAAGGCCTCGATGTCGTCGGGGAAGATGGCCCAGACAGATCCCACCTTGATTCCGTAAAGCCGCTGGCGGGCCAGCATGCGCCGCACGTAGGCCTTGGAGGCTTTGAGCTCGGCAGCGGCCTCGGCAACAGATAGTAGGCGTGGGCGGTCGATCGGCAAATATTAGCACGCACACGCAACCATTTTCTGCTATAGTGAGCGGCAGTTCGTTTCTGGACTGAGGTGAGAGCCGCGATGGTTCTCCCGGTTGCCGCCGCTTGCTGGAGATGCGCCCTGCGTGCGCCCGGCGTGGCAGTAGCCTCTTGGCCCCCCGCTTCGCGCTTACTCCTTAGGAGGAGACGCATGACTGAAGTCAAAGACACAGCTGCCCGTTTCGTCACCGCATTCAACGCTCACGACGAGAAGATCCTGAATGAGCTGCACGCGTCGGACATCAAGTTCAGCGCGCCAGGCGGCTTCAAGGCCACCAACGCATACGAAGCAACCGCTTACGCGAAGCGCTGGCTGAAGGGCTTCCCGAACGGAAAGATGACCGTGCGCAACGAGATCGTGAGCGCCCCCTGGGTTATCCAGGAAGTGACGATGGAAGGCACCAACACCGGTCCCCTCGAGGGCCCGATGGGTACCATCCAGCCGACCAACAAGCATGTGGTAGGCAAGGGCGTCCAGATCTTCAAGGTTGAGAACGGAAAGATCACCGAGGCTCGGATCTACTTCGACATGCTCGACCAGCTGACTCAGCTAGGTCTGACGCCTGTTCCCGCGACGGTCTAACAACCCTCGTCAGGCTCGGCCCCATCGTGGGGCCGGGTCTTCTTTTTTATTCGTCGACGGTGAGGGTGAGCTCCAGCTGATAGATCGTCTGCGGCTCTTGGGCGCCCTTGAGCAGCATCGGTTCGTAGTTCGTCACCTCGAAACCGGCCGGCAGCAGGTTGCGCGTGGTCTCTGACATCAGCACTCGAGCGGGCCGCACCTTCGACAGGTAAGAGCTGTTGTTCACCGGAACGCCGATCAGGGTGAACTCCAGGCGCCGCTCCGAACCGACATGCCCCGCCACCACGTACCCGGTGTCCAGGCCGATTCCGACTGAAATCGCGGGCTGGCCGCCATCGACCAGCTGCCGGTTGAGCCGATCGATCTCCCTGACCATTCCTCGTGCCGCCTTCAGCGCCTGGGCCGCGTGGTCCTGCATTGGGTTTGGGGCGCCGAAAACGACGAGCATGCCGTCACCCTGGAACTTGTCGATGTTGCCGCCGTGGGCGAGCACGACATTGATCATCAGCTCGAAGTAGCGGTTCAAGAAGTCCACGAGCTCTTCCGCTTCCATCCGCTGAGACAGCGCCGAAAAGCCCGCGATGTCCGAGTTCAACATCGTCACTTCGCGCCGCTCGCCGTGAAGAAACGGGGTCGTGCGGTCTGAGCGCGCGAGTACGTAGTCGGTGACCTGCTTGTTGACGTGCAGCTCGAACAGCGAGCGGAGCAGCTCCGAGCGTTCGTACTGCCGCGCGTTGTCGATCGCGATCGCGGCAAGGTCGGAGATGGCCTGGAGGAACTCCTTGTCAGTCTCTTCGAAGATCGCCGCGCGAAAGGGGTTGTCGACGTAGACGGCGCCGATCACCTTGCTCTTCGTGACAAGTGGCACGGCGATGATGGACCGGAGGTTCTGCAGGATCACCGACTGCCGGCCCTTGAAGCGGTCGTCG
>Ga0209009_1000260_pt1 | contig 21046 bp, 20 predicted proteins | sample BlaSpr_A8_OM3_M2_FD_187979 | JGI IMG/M metagenome (GOLD analysis project Ga0209009, IMG submission 187979) | Forest soil microbial communities from Thunder Bay, Ontario, Canada - Black Spruce, Ontario site 2_A8_OM3_M2 (SPAdes) (version 2) | ecosystem: Environmental > Terrestrial > Soil > Boreal... | reverse complement strand
GAGCCGCTCGGCCTCGGCGAACATCGCCGCAGACTCATTACCGGCATGCGGTCCATCGTTCCACTCGACGACTAGCGCGTCGCGACCTTGAAACGCCGTCCACGTGTCGCCGGCGACGACCGCAACGCCGTTCGACATCTGCACGACGTCGCTCACACCTTTGATCGCCTTCGTCTTGGCCGCGTCGAAGCGTTTGACGCTGCCACCAAAAACCGGCGAGCGCGCGATCGCCGCGTACTTCATCCCCGGGACTTTGACGTCGATCCCGAAGCCTGCGCTGCCGTCCACCTTCGATGGCACGTCGAGCCGCCGCGTTCCGGATTTTCCGATGAGCGTAAACTGCTCGGGCTTTTTGAGCGGAGCATCGCCGGATGCAGTCAGTTTCGCCGCGGCGGCGGCGAGGCTGCCGTACGTCGCGCTGCGATTGCTCGCGGCGTGGTACACCGTCCCGTCGCGCGTCGTTAGCGTCGATGCGTCGACGTTCCAGCGTTGCGCCGCAGCCTGAACGAGCATCGCGCGTGCGTTTGCGCCGGCCTGGCGTAACGGCTTCCACGATGTGCGCATCGATTGACTGCCGCCCGTCGACATCCCGCGCTCACCGGGATAGAAGAATTGCGGCGCGGGCGAGGCGACTTCGACCGTCATCCGCGCGAGCGGAACGTCGAGTTCCTCGGCGACGAGCGTCGGCAGGCCGGTCATCACGCCCTGTCCCATCTCGGTGCGATTGATGACGATCGTGATGCTGTCGTCGGGATGGATGCGCAGCCACGCGCTCGGGGTAAAATCCGTCGCCGTTTGCGCGCCGGCCGGCGTCATGACGCCGTCGCGTCCGGCAAGCAGGATGAAGCACCCGGCGAAAGACGCCGTCCGTTTCACGAAACCCGAGCGCTTCACGTCGACTTTCTCAAACTGCCGGCGGCGCGATGGATCGCGGCGCGAATCCGGTCGTAGGTTCCGCAGATACAGATGTTGCGCATCGCCGAGTCGATCTCAGCATCGCTCGGATCCGCGGCTCGCGCCAGCAGCGCGGCGGCGGCCATCAGCTGCCCGGATTGGCAATAGCCGCATTGTGGAAGCCTGTTCGGCGATCCAAGCCTGCTGCAACGCATGCGAACGATCGGGTGAGAGGCTCTCGATCGTCGCGATCGACTTTCCGCGCGCTTCTGAGACCGGCATGCGGCACGAGCGCTGTGGACTTCCGTCGACGTGCACGGTGCATGCCCAGCAGAAACCGGTGCCGCATCCGTACTTGGTGCCCGTCAGTCCGGCGACGTCGCGAAGTGCCCAGAGCAGCGGCATCTCCTCCGGGACGTCGAGGTCGTACTGGCGCCCGTTCACGCGTAATGAGATCATGCGCTTTCGTCTCCTGTAGGCGGGCTTTTTGCCGATACCACCGCCGCACCTCGCGAAGAACTCGGTGACCGGTCGCAAGCGAGCGTGCGCGCGTGTTCACAGGATATTCCTACGTTCGGGCGGTGGGTGACGCTGCTTCCTCAGCTCTTCCAATCGATGGAGTAGGTTCGGAACAGAACGCGTCAGCCCAAGGAGCCTCCATGCGTATCCGCCTCGTTCCAGCCCTCATCGCCGCCGCAGCGTGCGCCGTACTCGTGCCGGGGATGTTCGCCAAGCCCAAGCCGTTACAGGCGATGCCGACCTTCGCGCAAGCCTACGGCGTTCAGTGCAACACCTGTCACACACAGGTGCCGCTGCTCAATGCCTATGGACGCTACGTGCAGCGCACCGCCTACGCGGTCCTCGATCGGAGCACGCTGGCTCGAGCCAATCCCGTCTGGCTTGGCGAAAGCTTGAACTACGATTCGACGGCGGGTGCCGGCACCGGTTTGCCGCGATACTCATTCGGCAACTTCGCGGTTCATGCGGCCGGATTCGCAACGCCGGACGTCACCTACCACGCGCAACAATGGGTCGTCCAGAACGAGCAAATCGGCGGCATCGACACCTTGTGGGCTTCGTACAATAACCTGTTCAACCACAGCGGTCACCTCGTGGTCGGCAAGCAGTTGAATCCGGCCCCCTCTCCGTACAGCCAGACGTTCGATATCGACGGGCCGTCGGCGTCGAGCACGACCGTCGGCGAGCACAGCTGGGCCGCGACCTACGGTAACCGTTGGGGCGCGAAGTTCGCCTACGTTCGCGGCGCCCTCGACGCCGAAGCCGGCTACTACCTGACCGGCGACGACTTGCAGGGGATCAGCGATTTCAGCCCCGGCGACAAGACGCTTCAATGGAAGGTCGCCTACGCGTCGTCGAAAGTGCCCGTCGAAGGTGGATTGTTCGGAAGCAACGGGTCCATCCCGGTAAGCACCGGCACCGACCATTACAACTCGGTGGCGGCTTACGTGCAGATCGATCCGAACGAGTTCGGACGGCCCGGATTACTCGCCATCCATCACATCGGGGCCGATTCGAATCCGGGCGTCGATACGGCTTCGGGCAACGTCATGCCGGCGACGATCAGCCGCGGTACGAGCGTCGAACTGTACGAGCCGATTTTAAAGGGGAGCGCCGTCATCGGCGTGCGCCACGACTTCAACAACGACGGTTACGCGACGCTCTCGAACGGCAACTCGATCAACCTGGGCTTCAACGTGCCCCACTTCAACTTCTTACACGGCTACGCTGAAGCAAATTTGGGGGGAAACTCGGCGCTCACCGGCGCTTCGGGCGGACCGACGTGGAAAGGGATGCTCTGGCTCACGCTGCCCATAAAGGCGGTCAAGTAGCGCTCCTCAACCTGTAGCCGCCAGCAGGGCCCGGCCGTGCGACGTCCGAGTATGACGTCGTGGGGTTAGATGGCTGAGGGTGCACTCGATCGCGAACATCTCAGCCTCGTCGTCGACGCCGCGCCGATCGCGATCGTCGTCGCCGACGAAAAGGGCCTGATAACCCTCGTCAACGCGCAAGCCGAGCGTCTGTTCAACTACCGCCGCGGAGAGATGCTGGGGCGGCAGCTCGAGATGCTGATCCCCGATCGTTTTCGTCACGGCCACCCCGCTCTGCGCGCGGGCTTCCACGCGTCGCCTTCGACGAGACCGATGGGCGCGGGACGAGACCTCTTCGGATTGCGCAAAGACGGCACCGAAATGCCGATCGAGATCGGGCTTAGCCCCTTCAACACGCCCGACGGGGCGTTCGTTTTGGCGACCATCGTCGATATCACCGAGCGCAAATACGCCGAGGAGCTGCGGCTGTTGACGGCGCGCGAACAGCGCCGGAGACTCGACGCCGAGGAAGATCGCGATCGGGCGCTCGATGCGTCTCTGTTGAAATCGCAATTCGTCGCCACCATGAGCCACGAACTGCGTACGCCGCTGACGACCATCATCGGAATGACCGAACTTCTCGGCGAAACGTCGCTCGAAGATGGGCAGCGACGCTACTGCGAACAGATCGACGAGTCGGCCGAAGCGCTCCTGGCCATCATCAACAGCATCCTCGATTTCTCAAAAATCGAAGCCGGAAAGGTCGAGGTCGAAGAGCGCGATTTCGAACTTCAGACCGTCGTAGAAAGCGCCGCCGGCGTCCTCGCGCCGCAAATCCGGCGAAAAGCGCTGCGCCTTCACACCTACGTCGACCCGTCGATCCCGCCGGCTGTCCTCGGCGACCCCGGCCGGCTGATGCAGACCCTGCTCAACTTGATCGGCAACGCTGTGAAGTTCACGCAGCGCGGAAACGTCGTCGTGCGCGCGTTACCGGTGGAGACGTCGCTCCGGCGCGCGGTCATTCGTTTCGAAGTACAAGATACGGGGATCGGAATCTCCGCCCAAGTTTTGCCGCGGCTTTTCGAACCGTTCGTTCAAGCCGACAGCTCGTCGTCGCGAAAGTACGGTGGAACCGGCTTGGGGCTTTCGATCTGCAAACGGCTGGTCACGCTCATGGGCGGCGAAATCGGCGTCGAAAGCGAACTCGGTCGCGGCTCGCTCTTTTGGTTCAGCGTTCCGTTCAAACGGCCGAGTGCGGTCCTCGCGAGTCGAAAAATATTCGGCGTTTGCGCGCTTATCGTCTCGGACGACCCGACGTTCGCCGACATCGTCGCGCGCTATCTCGAGGCGTGGGGGATTGCAAGTCGTCGCATTCGTGCCGCGACGGAGATTCGCGCGGCACTCGAGTCGGCGAGCGCCGGAACGCCTGCGGAGTGGATCGCGATTGTTGACGCGGACGCGGCGGACTCCGCCGTGGTCACCGCTGCACTCTCCGCGGCGCCCGAGATCGGATCGTCGCGGATCGTCGCGGTCGGCGACGAAGACAATCAATTGCCAAAGCCGCTTCGTCAATCGGAATTCTTCGATCGAATCAGCGATGCTCTCGGCAAAACCGCCAGAATCGAATCCATTACGCGCGAGGCTCGGGCGTCGCGACCGCGCAGCGCCCAGCCTAAGTGGTCCGAGGCCATCCTAGTCGCCGAAGACAATGCCGGCATTCAAGAACTGCTCGGCCACCAACTTCGCGCGCTCGGCATCGAAGCGAAATTGGTCTCCGACGGAGCCGAGGCCGTCGCTGCGTTGCACCGGGAACGATTCGGCGCGGTGCTGATGGATTGCCAGATGCCCAACCTCGACGGTTTCGAAGCGACGCGTCTTATCCGCGACGAAGAGCGCAAGTCGGGACGCCATACTCCGATCATCGCAATGACGGCCAACGCCTTCAAAGAAGACCGTGAAGCGTGCCTCGCCGCCGGCATGGACGATTATCTGGCCAAGCCGGTTCGAATGGAAACGCTGCGCGGGATGCTCGAACGGTGGCTGCCTCAGTCGTCAGAGACCGCCGGACGCTGACCGCTTCCAGCGACGCTTCGTGCGCGTTCTAACCGTCAACGCCGGCTCGACTTCTCTCAAGCTCGAACGGTACGAGTTCGACGGGACTCCCGCGCCGATCGCTCAGCCGCCCGATCCAGTTGCCTCGGCTTCGGCCGACGTCGCGCGCCTCGAAGACGAGATCGCCGCGCAACTCGCAGGGGACCTCGACGCCGTCGCGCATCGCATCGTGCGATTGCCGGACGCGACGGCGCCGGTCGTTGCGCTCGACGAAACGCTGATCGCCGGAATCCGGCGCGTCGTGGGCGACGCTCCCTTACACGATAGCGCGACGTTGGCGGCGGCGGATCTCGTGCGCCGATTGCGCCCGGCGTTGCGGCAGTTCGCAGTCGCCGACGGCGCCTTCCATCGCACGCTCTCGGCCGCCGCCGCGACTTACGCGATTCCGCGCGAGCTGACGCGCAAAGGATTTCGGCGGCTGGGTTACCACGGCCTCAGTCACGAGTACGCGGCGCATCGCGGTGCGGCGCTGGCCGGACTCGACGTTCGCCGAGCGCGAGTCGTCACGGCGCATCTCGGCGGCGGATCGTCGCTCTGCGCGATCGCCGGCGGAGCGAGCATCGACACGTCGATGGGATACACGCCGCTCGAGGGGCTGCCGATGGCGACGCGCAGCGGCTCGGTCGATCCGGGTTTGCTGCTCCATCTCGTTCGAGGTGGGATGCCGCTCGTGGAGTTGGACGACATGCTCGAGCGGCGTTCCGGATTGCTCGGCATCTCGGGGCGAACCGGCGACGTTCGCGAACTGCTCGCCGCGCGTAACGGCGACGCGGATGCAGCGCTCGCTCTCGACGTGTTGGGCTGGCGCCTGCGCGCCGGAATCGGCGCGATGATCGGCGTCCTGGGCGGCGTCGAACTGCTGGTGTTCACGGGCGGCATCGGCGAGCATGCCTCTTCGGTTCGCGCCGACGGCGCGCGCGGGGCGGAGGCATCCGGTGCGAAACTCGACGCCGCGCGCAATGCAAACCTCGCCGGAGAGGGTCGAATCAGCACGGGTGATTCGAAGGTCGCCATCTACGTCGTGCGCGCGCGCGAAGGCTGGCAGCTCGCGCGTGCCGCGGCAGCAGTTCTAGCTGGCTAACCGGGCCAGGTCCAGTCGCGGATCGACGGCGGATCTTCGCCGCAGTCTTCGATGTAGCGGCGATGGTCGACCAGCAGGTCGCGCAATTTTTGCTTGACCCCTCCGGCCGTGTCGCGAAAGCGCGTGACGCGCTCGATGACGTCACCGGCGAGGTGATAGCGATCGAGCCGGTTCCGGACCGCCATGTCGAAGGGTGTCGTCGTCGTGCCTTCTTCGACGTAACCGCGCACGTGGAGATTTTGATGGCCGTGCCGGCGATAGGTCAGCCGGTGTATCAGCCAGGGGTAGCCGTGAAACGCGAAGATGATTGGCCGACCCGTCGTGAACATTTCGTCGAAATCCGCATCGCTCAAAGCGTGCGGGTGTTCGCCTGACGATTGCAAAGTCATTAGGTCGACGACGTTGACGACGCGAATTTTGATATCGTCGAGATGCTCGCGAAGGAACGCCACGGCGGCGAGCGTCTCGAGCGTCGGGACGTCGCCGGCGCAGGCCATCACCACGTCCGGCGCGGCGCCGTCGTCGTTTGAGGCCCACTCCCAGATCCCCACGCCTTCGGTGCAGTGCCGAATCGCGGCGTCGATGCCGAGCCACTGCAATGCCGGCTGCTTCCCGCTCACGATGAGGTTGATGTAGTTGCGGCTGCGCAGACAATGATCGGCGACGGAAAGCAGTGTGTTTGCGTCCGGCGGCAGGTAGATGCGTACTGTATCCGCTTTCTTGTTGAGCAGAAGGTCGATGAAGCCGGGATCCTGGTGGCTGAAGCCGTTATGATCCTGTTGCCAGACGTGCGACGTCAAGAGGTAATTCAGCGATGCGATCGGGCGGCGCCACGGCAGCTCTTTCGAGATCTTCAGCCATTTCGCGAACTGGTTGACCATCGAATCGACGATGTGGATGAACGCCTCGTAGCATGAAAACAAGCCGTGCCGGCCGGTCAGGAGATAGCCCTCGAGCCAACCCTCGCAAAGATGTTCGCTCAACACTTCCATCACGCGGCCGTCCGGCGCGAGATGATCGTCGGTCGGAAGAATGCGTTCGGTCCATTCCCGATCGGTAACCTCGAAGACCGCGTCGAGCCGGTTTGAGGCCGTCTCGTTAGGACCGAAAAGCCGGAAGTTCGCCGGGTTGGCTCGCATGAGGTCGCGCAGAAGACGGCCGAGGACGCGCGTCGGTTCGGCCTTCGTCTTACCGGCAGTTACGTCGACTGCGTACGTTCGAAAATCCGGCATGGCGAGATCGCGGAGCAGCAGCCCACCGTTTGCGCGGCGGCTCGCGCTCATCCGTCTCTCCCCCGCCGGCGCCTCTACGGCGATCTCGGGACGGAGCGCTCCGCGCTCGTCGAATAACTCCTCGGGCCGGTACGAGCGCAGCCACGTTTCGAGAATTCGAAGATGCTCAGGGTGAGACGCGAAATCGGCGACCGGAACCTGGTGCGCGCGGAAGGTCCCCTCGACCGCAAGCCCATCGACGATCTTCGGTCCGGTCCAGCCTTTCGGCGTCACCAGCACGATCATCGGCCAGCGCGGGCGCTCCATTGCGCCGCGCTCGCGGGCCGCGCGCTGAAATGTGCGAATTTTCCCCAAGACGCTTTCGAGCGTCGCGGCCATCGCGCGATGCGTCGGTTCGGGTTGGTCGCCTTCGACGAAATGCGGTTCGTAGCCGTAACCCGTCAGCAATGCGATCAATTCTTCGCGCGGGATGCGCGCTAGAATCGTTGGATTGGCGATCTTATAACCGTTGAGATGCAGGATCGGCAATACGGCGCCGTCGCGCGCCGGGTTGAGGAATTTGTTGGAGTGCCAGCCCGTTGCGAGCGCGCCGGTTTCGGCTTCACCGTCGCCGATCACGCAGGCGACGATCAGCTCGGGATCGTCGAACGCCGCGCCGTATGCGTGCGCCAAAGAATAGCCGAGCTCGCCGCCCTCGTGAATTGATCCCGGAACTTCCGGCGTCGCGTGGCTGCCGATCCCGCCGGGAAACGAGAAGCGCTTCATCAGACGCTGCATCCCGGCTTCGTCGCGCGTAACGTCGGGATAGAGTTCGCTGTAGGTCCCTTCGAGATACGCGTTGGCGACCAGAGCGGGTCCGCCGTGACCTGGACCGGCGACATACAACACGTCGAGGCCGTGCCGCCGGATCAGGCGATTGAGATGGACGTATATGAAGTTGAGCCCGGGCGTCGTCCCCCAATGCCCGAGCAGCCGTCCCTTGAGATGTTCGAGCTTAAGGGGCTCGCGCAGCAGCGGGTTCGCGAGTAAATAAATTTGACCGGCGGAAAGATAGTTCGCAGCGCGCCAGTAGGCGTCGATTCGGAGAAGGTCTCCGTCTGGTAATTCGGCCATCGCCGGATCTTACGCCGCCGCCGCCGTTATGCCGCCCACCCCACGCTTTACACGCGTTCGGGCTTTGGGCTCAGGCCGAAACCGTCGCGATGATTTCATCCAGCATCGCGCGCGCCGTCGCTTGCGAAAAGCGCAGCCCCAATTCCATCTCGGCGGCGTCCGCTCGAGGTGCGACGGGATCGTCGTACGCGCCGTCGAGCTGCAAGCGCGTCAACTCTCCGTCGCGGAGGATGCGCAGCGTCCCGTCGAAACGTGGGAATCGTCCCTGATCGGCGGGCTGCCAGTGAACGATGTAACAACCGTCGCCGCCTCGCTCGGTTGCCTTTACGGTGACCAAGACGTCGCGGACGAGGGAGATGTCCGCGCCGAGCCCCGACAACGAGCAAACCGGATTGACGGCAAATTGTCCGCGATCGAGGGCATATGCGCGCAGGGCGTCGTCGGCTCGTGCGGCGTCGATGTGCAGGACGGCATCGCGACGGATCGGCTGGGCGTTCATACGCCGGCTGCGGCGCGTTTGTTCGCTTTCGCCGTTTCAACGCTGCGCGAGGACTGCTCGATGAACGTTCCGATTCGCTGCAGCAAATCGCGCCCCGTACTCTCCGCGATTGCGCGACCGATGGTCCGATCGAACGCTTCGCCGAGCGCTCCCAGCGGCGGTTCGTACGTGCCGTCGAGTGCGATCAAGCAACTTTCATAATCGTCGGCATTCGGGATGGAAATTCTGCCGGTGAAGCGGGGGAAGGGGCCGCCCGCCACCGGTGCCCAGTCGACGGAGTAGGAAGCGATCATCGCGGCTTTTTCGTGGATGCGCGCCAAACGGATGACGCAATCTCGCGCCAGCATCAAGAGCGGCAAACCCGGGAGGACGATCGGCACGCGAAGCGCCAGAATCGCTGCGTCGTCGACCGCGTAGTCGGCGAAGAACCGTTCCAAGAACTGCGGAGCCTGGCTGACGGGACAGGCGACAGGCCTCGTGAGGTTGAGGTGAGTGATCATTTCCCCCAAAGCCTACCTGGGCGATGTCCGCAAGGCGTGAAGGCTGTGCGAATCTAGGGCGAAGGAGCCCCTTCGTCGCGCTGGGCGCCGGCGGCCTGATTTAGGAGGATCTCGATCTCCCCGAGCGCCTGCAGGACGGAGTCCAGCCGAGCCGGGGTCGGCTCGATGATCCCGTCGCGAAATCCCTCGACATTTGCGATCGCGATGGCCAGCTGGTTGCGAACGTCGTGAATTACGCTTTTCACGCCGGCTTGATCATCTTATAACCGACGCCGAAGACGGTCACGATGTACTGGGGCCGGGTGGGGTCGGGTTCGATCCGCGCCCGCAGGTTGGCGATGTGGCGATCGAGGGTTCGGTCGAAGACGTCGCCATCGGCGCTGACTCGTTCGAGCAACTGATCGCGTGTGAGCGTCTGCCCAACGTGCGATGCGAGCACGTCAAGGATCTTGAACTGTGTCGGCGTCAGGGTCACCGGCTCGCCGCCGACCCGCACTTCGTGCGCGACGTTGTCGATGGTGATCGCGCCGATCTGCCGTTCGGCCGCAGAGGGTTCGCGTTCGGCGCGTTCGCTCCGGCGCAGGACGCTTTTGACGCGCGCTACCACCTCTCGCGGGCTAAACGGCTTGCCGATGTAGTCGTCGGCTCCCAGCTCGAGTCCCACCACCCGATCGACCTCGTCGATGCGGGCGGTGAGCATGATGATCGGAACGTCCCGCTCCGCCCGGATCCGCTTCAAAACCTCGGTGCCCGGCAAACCGGGCAGATTGAGGTCGAGTACGACCAGGTCCGGGTGATGCGTCGAAAACAACTCGACGGCCGTCGGACCATCGGACGCCCGAAGTACCTCGAAGCCGTCATCGTGCAGATACTGTTCGAGGACGTCCAAGAGCGACGGCTCGTCGTCGACGACGAGCACTTTCCGAACCGCCATGATTCCTTACTAGCAGCCCGTCTGGGTGCGGTCCTGCGATTCGTCCGCGAGCGTTCGGAATATCAGGAGGGGCCGGTCCCTGGCGATCCGACCCCTCCCTTTCTTGCGTCAGCCCTTTCGATCCGCGACTGTTAGCCGTCGCTGCTGCTGGACGTTAGCCCCGGATGGGGATCGTCTTGCGTTGGATCGATTTTTCAGGCTGCAACGCGATCTTCAGAATGCCGTTTTCGATCGTTGCCGTCACTTCTTCGGGATCGACTTCAGACGGCAAGGTCAGAGTACGCGAGAACGAGCAAAACCAGATCGTCATGTATCATGCGAGTACCTCGATTTCGTCATCGGATAGGTAGCAGCCGGGATCGGACGCCCAGAGATTGCCGGTTGCGGCGAAGGCCCGGGCTCGAAAATTGCCGCCGCACGCGTCGAAAAATCGGCAGTCGCGGCAACGCCCTTCAATGTGCTCGCGCCGATTGCGAAGCGCGCGCAAGGTCGGATTCGATTCGTCGCTCCAGATCTCGCTGAACGGCCGCCGCCTGACGTTGCCGAACGTGACCTGCCTCAGGAATTGATCGGGATGGACGTTTCCGAGCCAGTCGATGTCGGCGATCCCGAGCCCCGACGAGTTTCCGCCGCCGCCGTTCCAGCGAAGCAAGTCGTAGGCTTCTTGCGCGCGCGTGCCGCCTTCGGCTGCGAGCCGCAAGTACGCATAGGGCCCATCGGCGTGGTTGTCGACGGTGAGAATCTCGCGCGGATCGCCCTTGGCCACCAACTCGCCGGTTCGCAGAAAGATCTTGTCGAGTGCGGCGCGCGTTTGGTCCGCATCGAGCCGAACGACGTCCTTTCCGCGACCCGACGGCACCAAATGGTAGAAGCAGGCGCGCTCGATGTTTTCTCGCTCGATGAAATCGAAGATCGCGTCCAAGTCCGCGACGGTCTGCGGCGTCAGGGTCAGTCGCAAGCCCACCTTCTGCCCGACGGCTTTGAGATTGCGAATCCCGCGCACGGCGCGTTCGAAGGCTCCGGCGGCGCCGCGAAAATAGTCGTTCGTCGCGCCGATGCCGTCGAGCGAGATGCCGACGTACGCGAAGGCGAGCGCCTTGATCTTCCACGCCGTCGCCTCGTCGATCAGCGTGCCGTTTGTCGAAAGCGTGAGCTTCAGTCCGAGCGACCGCGCGTACGCTGCCAGCAGCAGCGTATCGCGTCGCGCCAGCGGTTCGCCACCGGAGAACAGGACCGCCGGGACGCCGAAACCGGCGAGGTCGTCGAGCAGCTTGCAGCCTTCCTGGAAGCTGAGTTCGCCGTCATATTTCTGCGCGGCCGAGTCACTATAACAGTGCGTGCAATGAAGGTTACACGTCCTGGTCACGTTCCAGACGACGACGGGCCGGCGTTCGCGAGCCGAACGTGAGGCGCCGCCGCCGTGACCGTAGCGGAGCGCGTCCATCGGTTGATCGAGGCCGAAGAGAATCTTGGTAACGTTAAACATCTGCCAGGCTCGCGGCGTTGGCCGAGACGAACGCACACGACGGATCGCTCGCGAAGGGATCGCCGCTCGCGAGATAGGCGCGCGCGCGAGAACCGCCGCAAATTTGCTGAAACTCGCACAGCCCGCATTTTCCTCCGAACGTCTCGGGCCGGCGCAGGCGCCGCAGCGCGGGCGACTCACGATAGATTTCGACGAGCGGACGTCGTCGAACGTTGCCGACGCAGAGCGGCAGAAACCCGCTCGGGTAGACGTCGCCACGATGCGAGACGAAGATGAAGCCGCGACCGTCGCCTATTCCTGCGAAGCGCAAGCGCTCGCGGGGCAGCGTGTTCGTGGCGTGTTGCATCGAGTAGCGGCGGTAATGCGGCGCCTCCGTCGTTTTGACGTCGAAGGACGAAAGCTCGGCGACGACCGCGAGCCGCGCGAACGCGCGCTCGCTCTCCTGCGCCGAGAGACACATATCGGCCGTCGCTCGTCCGATCGGAAGGACGAAGAAGACGCTCCACATCGCGACGTCCAAACCGGCCAGCAAATCGGCGAACGCTTCGATCCGGTGGACGTTGACGCGCGACAGCGTCGTGTTCATCTGGACGCCTATCCCGTTCTCACGCGCGGCGGCGACGGCGCGAAGCGTCCGCGCGTACGATCCGCGTACGCCGCGGAACGCGTCGTGCTCGGCGGCCTCCGGGGCGTCCAGACTGAGTGCGATGCGGCGCACGCCGGCGAGCGCGAGCCTGCGGATGGCCTCGTCGGTCAGCCGGCCCGTCGCGCTCGGCGAAATCGAGACGGGAAGGCCATGGGCGCAGCCGTATTCGACGATCTCATACAAGTCGTCGCGCATCATCGGGTCGCCGCCGGTCAGGATGAAGAGCGGCTTACCGAAGGCGGCGACCTGATCGATCAGGCTGAAAGCTTCGGCAGTCGACAGTTCGAGCCGATCGCGCTTGGGCCGTGCTTCGGCGCGGCAGTGGCGGCAGGCCAGCGCGCAGGCGCGCGTCGTCTCCCAGATTACGATACGCGGCGCGCGGTCGTACATTGGGTCATACGAAACACTCGGGAGCATGCCACGATTCAATCACGCCGATTGCAACGTTTTGTGAACGTGTTGTGAAGGACGCGCATTAAACTTCGCGCTTAGCCGTCTGCGATAAAAGTCTGAGGTGCGCGAACTCTTGGTTCCGATTTCGAGTCGCGCGTGAAAAAGTCGTGAACGCCGGCCACCGATGATTCGCACGGCGTTCGTCACGCTTGCTACGGGCATTGTTACGCTTCACATACCGGATGCTCGGTAGAAAGCGAAATCACTAATGCACCTTCGTACTTTTGTCGCAGCCCTGGCCGCGACGTTCGCGCTTTCGATCGCCGGGGCACTCGCCGATACAACGACGGCGACCGCTCCGGGGATCGTATTCACGGCCTCCAACTGGCAATTCACGCCAGGAAACATCGCGGCCCATCCAGGTCAAACGATCGTCCTGCATGCGAAATCGATTGAGGGCGTGCATGCGCTGATATCGGATGACCTCGGAATCAAACCCGTGATGCTGCTCCCGGGGAAGACCGTCGACGTTACCTTCGTTGCGCCGACGAAGCCCGGCAAGTACTACATCCACTGTCACCTTCCGTGTGGCCCCGGCCACGACAAAATGACCGTCGTGGTGGACGTGCAGCCGTGAAACGCGCGCTCACTGTCGCGACAGCGTGCGCGGTGTTGCTCGCAAGCGCGTTTTTCGGGCCCTCAAAACAAGCAGCGACGGCCCTGCCGACGTTCGCGCAGGCGTACCACGTCGACTGCAAAGTCTGCCACACGATGGTCCCGGCGCTCAACTCGTACGGCCGGTACATCGAACGGACGGCGCTCTCCGGACTCGATCCCACCGTCATTAAGTCGGTGTTGCCGTTCCTCGTTAGAGAGGCGGTCACCGGCCGCAGCACCGGCAAGTTAGACGCCACCCAGCCGAACCAAAAGGTCACGTTCGCGAGCGTCTCGGCCGATGCGGTCGGCTTCTTTGGAACGTCGGTCACCTATCGCGCCGAGCAGTCGTTTTACAGCAACGACGTGAGCGGCGGCGGCTTCGGACGGGGCTGGTTCGCTTACAACGATCTGTTCCACAAGAACGGCCACCTGATGGTCGGGAAGATCGAGCCGGCGACGATGCCCGTCTACACCAATTGGTCGGACATGACCGGCTTTGGAAGCTCCAGCGTCGCGGTTGGGAAGCACACCTACGCACTCTCCTCGGCGCGTTGGGGAGCGAAGTTCAATTACGTGCTCGCTCCGCTCGATGCTGAGATCTCGTGGAGTGCCGGTGGAAGCAACCTGATCCAAGCCTCGGATTTCACGACGAAACCCGGCGCCGACAAGGTCCTCCACTACAAGCTCGCTTACGCGACGCCCAACAAGCCCTATGAGGTCGGAGTCTACGGCGCCTCAGGCGGGTACGTTCTCTCGACAACCGCCTTCGATCGCTACTCCGCCGGCGGGGCGTACGCGCAGCGCGACCCGGTCAACGGCGTCCCCGGCGTGATCCTGTTCTACCAAGTCACCTCAGACTCGAACAACGGCACAGGAACCAAGGGTGCCATCGTGCCGGCTGCAAGCCACGCCTATGCCGTCGAAGTCTACGAGCCGATCTTCAGGAACGACGTCATGATCGGATTCCGTCCGGTAGAGTTCACCAACAACGGCACCGGAACGATCAGGCACTTCGGCAACTTCGATATCGGTCTGCACGACCCGCATATCCCGTTCCTGTACGCGACGATCGAATCGGCCTTCGCCGCCAGCACGAACTCACCCAACGGACAGCCCGTCTGGCGCTTCTCGGTCAAATGGGCCGGTCCGATTCGGGGACCTTTCAAACAGTAGAGAGATCTTCGCGAACCGGATAACCCGAGCCGGGAGTAAAGTTCAGCAAAACGAGGACCCGCGGGGGCGCGGGTTCTCGTTTTGCGTCCAGCCGCGGGGGTCGGGTTGGCTGACGCCTAACAGACCGCGAGATGGAGGGCACATGAATTTTCGATTCGTGCTCGCGTTAATACTCGCGCTTGCAGGCTCGCTGACGTACGCCGTACATCTGCGCGGCAACGCCGCGGTCGCCGCGGCGCCCGACGGCAAAACGATCTTCACGACGAAATGCGCGGCCTGCCACCAAGCGACGGGTTTAGGCGGCGGCCCGTATCCGCCGCTGGCGGGAAACGCCGACGTTACGGCTTCCAATACTTCGAATCTCATCCTGACGGTGCTCAACGGCCGCAGCGGGCCGATCCAAGTGAACGGGAAGACCTTCAGCGGCGCTATGCCGGCTTGGAAGGATCAACTTTCCGATGACGACATCGCGGCGGTGCTGACGTACGTTCGTTCTACCTGGACGAATAGCGCTGCCGCGGTCGCGGCTGCACAAGTCGCGTCGGCTCGCAATCCGACCGCGCTCAGTGGGGCGCAGATCTTCGCCGCGAAATGCGCGACCTGCCATCAATCCAATGGAGTAGGCACGAGCGCATATCCTCCGCTCGACGGCAATCCGCACGTCGGCGCGAGCGATCCCAAAGAGATGATCGCGACGATCGTAAACGGCCGCTCGGGACCGCTGGTCGTGAACGGCAAGACCTTTAACGGCAAGATGCCCACGTGGAAAGGCCAGCTTTCCAACGCCGACATCGCCGCCGTCGCGACGTACGTCCGGTCTGCGTGGAGCAACAAAGCTTCCGGCGTGAGCGAACAACAGGTCGCGGCCGCCGGATCTGCCGTGCTTAGCACCGTTGGGGCTTCGATCTTTTCTACCAAATGCGCGAGCTGCCATGGTGCGAAAGGGCAAGGCGGCGGAGGCGGAATGTTTCCGGCGCTGGCGGGCGATTCGCTCGCGAACGCTGCCGATGCGAACGGCCTGATCGGAGTCATCGAACATGGGCGAAAAGTGATGCCGTCGTGGAAAGGCCAGCTTTCGCCCGGGGACATCGCCGCCGTGGCGACGTTCATTCGCTCGGCCTGGGGCAATAAAGGCGGTTCGGTGAGCGAGCAAGACGTCGCAGCGGTGAAATGACGCTCGCCCAAAAAGTCTGCGTCCCTTGTCGCGGCGATGTCCCGCCGCTGACGCGCGAACAGCTCGCTCCTTTATTGGCGCAGATCGACTCCGAATGGTCGGTTCGCGATGCGCGCGACGAGAAGGGGCGAGATTTTACTTTTCTCTCGCGGACCTATCGCTTCGAGAATTTCAAGGACGCCATGGCCTATGCCATTCGAGTCGGCGAGATGGCCGAAGAACAACAACATCATCCCGACCTGCACGTCGCTTGGGGAAAAGTCGGCGTCGAGATCTGGACCCACAAGATTGGGGGCTTGACCGAGAGCGACGTCGTCTTCGCCGCAAAATGCGATGCGCTTGCGAGCTAGTCGCGCGACGTCAGTGTCCACGCCACTTCACAATGGTAGAACGTGCACATGCATTACTTGATTCCAGCGCACGGGCCCCGCTCGTCGCTCGCGTTGCTCGTCTTGCGCGTCGTCGTCGGCGTCGCGTTCATCTTCCACGGGAATATGAAGCTCCCCGATCCTACCCGTTGGGCAGCGCGGTCGCTGCCGGGAGTCCCCGCGTGGCTACAGGTGATCGTCGCCCTCGTCGAATTCGGCGGCGGCTTCCTCTTGATTCTGGGATTCCTGACCCCGCTCGTGGCTTTTCTGATCGGCTGCGACATGACGGTCGCGATCTTCGGCGTGCACATCCCGAAAGGCGGGCACTTCGTCGGCGGTCCGGGTGCATTCGAAATTCCGCTGCTCTACCTATGCTTGATGGCGGCCTTCTTGTTGACCGGGCCCGGCGCGTACTCGATCGATGCGCTGATCGCCGCGCGGTTTGCTCGGTTGCCTAGGAACGGGTCGCAACCGGACCTCGGCCAGGTCGCCTAAGCCCGATGACGTCGTCTAAGGACAAACGCCGTCATCGGCGGCTATACTCGGACCCAAGGAGGGCGCATGTCCAGCGCCCGACACACGCATGAATATCGTTTCGATGAGATTCGCCGGCGTCGCACTGGGCGCCGCAGTTAGCCTCTCGCTGTTTGCCGGACCTGTGCTCGCGCAGCCGAGCTACGCGATCAGGCAAGAGACGATCAAGGGCCGCATCTCGAGCTTCGACGGGAAGTACCAGCTCACGGTACGCGACGAGCGCGGTTACCTCGACCGCGTAAGCCTGCGCGACGGGACCATCATCAATCCGACCGGCCTGCGACTGGTCGCCGGGATGACGGTGACGATCGTCGGTCGAACGGCCGGCAACGCGTTCGTCGCCTACGAGATCGACACGCCATATTCTATCCAGCCGCCGGCGTATGAATATCCGCCCGCCTATCCGTACCCGACGGGATACGACTATCCGGAATACTATCCGGCTTATCCCTACCCGGCCTATCCTTATCCGGCGTACTACCCGTATCCGAGTTATTACTCGCTGAATCTCGGGATCTGGATCGGCGGCGGCCGCGGCCACTTCGGCCACGGCAGGTAAGCTTTCGACGGCACCCGGCTGAGGGCATCGCCGTCGACGAAGGCGTCGCGCCTTGCGCGCGAAACTTCGCCTGAGCGTTATGCTGCAATTCGGGAGACGTCGTGACGACCAAAAAGCGGAAACGCAAAGCCGCCGTTCCGAGGCTCGGTCCGCCGACGAACCTTCGTCCCGCTGGAGCGCACAAAGACCGGCGGAAGAATACGCGCGCGCAGCGCGAGCGCGAGGCGCTGGAGGAGGAAGCGAAGGACTCGGGCTGATCCTGTCGCCCTCGGCTGCACTGCCGCGAGCGATCGCCGCCTTTGGCCTCTTCGTCGCCTTGACGCTTGCGCTCGCCCTTCGATTGAGCGCCTTTTTCGACGCGCTGGATTGGAGCCTGTTCGTCGTCGCCGTGGTTGGCCTGGCTGCGGCGATCCAGGGCTTCGCACAAAATGCCGGCGCATTCTCGAAGTCGGGCGTATTCTCGAAGTCGAGGGAAGTCGTGCTCGCTCTTCCGGCGCCGGAGTTGGATCGAGACGGCGCGGCCGAGGTGCTCGAAGCGTCGCCCCTCCCGATGCTTCTGATCGACGCGACCTACCGCATCGTGGCGAGTTACTCGCACGAATTCGAAGCGCTCTTCCACGCGTCGAGCTTGCGCGATGAAGATTTTCTGCGAGTTCTACGGCGCCTGGTGTCCGAGCCGAAAGTGAATTCGACGCGCGATTTTCTCGCTGATCTCTTCGATTTCAAAGGCGGTGCCGATGTCGCCGCGCGCAATCCGCTGAAACGCGTCGAGGCGATGGTCGACGGGCCCGCCGGCGGAAGCGTTCTCCGCGTCCTCTCGTTCGGGTTCAAGCGCATCGAGCGCGGGGACTCGATCGAACGCGCCGTCATTTGGGTCGACGACCTCACCGATCGGCTCGCCGCCGAGCGATCCAGGGGCGCGGCCGAGGCGCTCAAAGCGCGTCAATTCGAAGTCCTTGCCGAGGTGATTCACATCGAGCGAGAGAGACTCGATGCTTTCGTGGCCCGAATGCTGAAGAATCTGAGTGCGATTGACGACCTCTTGCGCGCCGGGGACAAACCGTCGCCGGACGAGACACAGGCGTTCCGTAAACGCATAGAGGACGTCCTCACACGGGTCGACGCAATTACAGCCGAAGCCGAGCGAGTGAACTTCCGCCGTTTTCGGCGTCGTTCGGCTGCATATCGTGCAAAAGTCGTGGAACTGGCCGAGCGGGACTCGTTCGGCGGCGACGATTTTCTAACGCTCGTGATGGAGCAGTCGGCGTTCCGGGCAGAAGTCGACGACCTGCTGAAAATTCGCGAACTCCTCGATCGGCCACCGGCTGACGACTCCGCTGACCGGACGCTCGACGCCGTTTCGCCGGCGAGCGAAACGGAAGGCCCGTTACACGATGCCGTCGTCGACGAGGTCGAAGATCTCGCGCGGCGGCTCGCAGCCGCCTCCGGGAAAGAGGTCATCGTCGACGCCGAGGGCTTCGACACGCGCTCGCTCGGCGAGCGGCGGCGCAATATCGTCAGAGACGTCCTCGCGGAATTGACCCGCAATGCCCTCGAGCACGGAATCGAAAGCCCCGAAGTGCGTCAGCTGGTCGGGAAACCGCGCGCCGGACTCATTCGAATCCGGCAGACGAGCGGCAGCGTACCGGATGTTTTTACGTTCGCTTTTCGGGACGACGGCGGCGGACTCGACGCGCCGTCTTTGCGCGAGCGCGCCCTCGAGCACGGATTGCTCGAACCCGCGAGTGCAGCAACGCTCGAAGATTCGCAGGTCGCCGCCTTGATCTTCGCGCCGGAGTTAACGACCGGGATGGATGCGGTCAAACGAAAGATCGTCGACGAATGCGGCGGTTCGATCTCCGTCGACTCCGAGGACGGAGTGTTTTGCGAGTTCTCCTTCGTCGTGCCCGAAGGCTTTAAGTAGTTTTCGCGCGCGGCGCGAACATGTCCAGGAGCGCGCTGGCGACCGCGGCGATCGTCTCGGCGGTTTCGCTTGATTCCGGCTTGGGCTCGTGCGCGGGCTCGCTCGGTTCGACGCGCGGCGGCGGGACGAAGCGCGGCGCTTCGACCATGCGCGGCGCTTCGACGTGAGCCGCCGCCTCTGCGATAGGCGGTTCGCCGAGTGTCGCAAGCATCCGTTCGGCCTCGATGCGGCGACGCGTCGCCTCGTTTTCGGCTTCGCGCAGCTCGACGACTTCGGCACGCAGGTGTCGTTTTCGCTCGGCTTCTGGGTCTACGGAATTCATAACGCTGGTGGAGTGCGCGGTGACAAGTTCGGGTACCTCGACGGGCGATGCGATCGCCGTCGGCGGCGGCAGGTTGGTCACGGCCGGCGGGGCCGGTGCGCAGTTGTGCTCGAGGCTGGCTTTGACGCGCGCCATCGCGACCAGCGTCGCTGTGGCGTCGCATTCTCGAGCTAGCGTCGCCTCTTTCCGACGTTCCGCTTCGGTCAGACCTTCCAGCTCTTCGCGTTCGGCGCGGAAGCGGTTCTCCTCGTCGCGTTCCGCCGTGAGGCGGCTCTGAAAGATCGCCGTTTCGTAAGCGGCACGCTCTTCGACCATCTTCTCCTGGAGGACGCGGTCGCGGTCGCCACTTCGTTCTGCATCGGCGCGCGCCGCGGCGGCAAACGCCGCTGCCGCGCGATAACCGCCCATCCCATGTTCGAGTTGCTCGCGTCGCAAGCGCGCCGCCGCCTCGCGTTCGCGCGCGCCCGCCAAGCGCGACTCCAGCACCACGAGTTGTTGCAGGGCTTCCGCGCGTTGCCGCTGCTTCTCGCGGGCCGCCACCTCCGCGTCTTCCAACGCGTCGGTCTGTTCCAAGCGTTCGTCCACGATTACCGGTAAAACGGGCGCCGGCTCAACGGCGCTCTTTGTGGCGACGCGTCGTTTGAGGGCGCCGTTTGTCACAGACGGTGAGCCGGTCGCGCGCTTGCGCGAAGAGCCGTTGGAGCCGCGTTTCATGCCGATTCTGAAGAAGGTCCGAGGCGGTAGTGGATGGTCGAGTTCGCTTCGCTCTGCGGTGCGCTTTCAACTCCCGAATCGTCGAGGCGCGGCCCGAAGTAGGACGGATCGAAGGAACCGCGTTCGGCGAACCGCGCCGACGCGGCTTGAATCTCAGCCGCGAGGTCGTCGCTCGTACCGCTGCGCTTGATCAGCATTGCGACATCGCCCTGCGAGAACGTCGGCATTTCGATAACGGAGCGATCGCCGTCGCCCCCCTCGATCGCCGGCAGCGACGTTTCGAAGTTGAGCGGACCGACTGCGAGTCTGGCGCGTACTTGCCGGACGAACGCGACGATCCGTTCGAACATTTGCCGTCGTTGCACGGGATCGGCGAATGGGCGATCGACGAGGAGCCACACGATGACGCCGAGCCCGATAGCGACCGCGAATGCATTCGCGGCGGCGAGCGGTAAGCCCAGCGTCGGCGTCGCTTTGCGCATGATGTAAGCGACGACCGGCTCGCCTACCAGGGCGATCGCGAAAGTGGCCGCGCCGAGTTGCGGGAGCCCGCAACTCGAGAGGATTCGCTCGATCCAACGCAGGCCGCCGCTTCCGACGACGAGCGCGAACGCGCCGATCGTCCAGAGCGGATTCCAATTTTCGATTCCGGGCGACGAACGGGGCCCCGGCAGCGTTGCGACCAGCGGGTCGAGATAGAAGGCTCCGACGAAAGCAGCGATCGCGAGAACGAGACCGAAGCGCGCGATGACGGGGAAGCGAACGCGACAATCGGCAGCGACGATGCCCAACATGAACGCCGGTGCCGCTCCGATGTCGAAGCGATGGGCAGCCGTATAGAGATCCGCGGCGCCGGCTGCGACGGCGAGTGCGTAAAAGAGCACCGGTTTGCGCACGTAAAT
>Ga0209009_1000259_pt1 | contig 21128 bp, 14 predicted proteins | sample BlaSpr_A8_OM3_M2_FD_187979 | JGI IMG/M metagenome (GOLD analysis project Ga0209009, IMG submission 187979) | Forest soil microbial communities from Thunder Bay, Ontario, Canada - Black Spruce, Ontario site 2_A8_OM3_M2 (SPAdes) (version 2) | ecosystem: Environmental > Terrestrial > Soil > Boreal... | reverse complement strand
CACGGCCCAGGACACCGAGCGCCGCCGCCTGGAGCGCAACCTGCACGACGGCGCCCAGCAAAACCTGATTGCCCTGAAGCTGAAGATCGCCCTGATGAAGAATCTCGCGGCAAACGATCCAGGGCGGGCGGAGGCAGCTCTCGATGAGTTGACGGGCGATGCCAACGAGGCCATCGAAACGCTTCGCGAGCTCGCGCGCGGTCTTTATCCTCCGATCCTCGCGCAAGACGGGCTGGTCGCCGCCATCGAGGCCCAAGCCCGCCGAACGCCGGTCCCCGTCGACGTGGTGAGTGGTCCTTTGCCCCGCTATCCGCAGGAAACGGAGGCGGGCGTGTACTTCTGCGTCCTGGAGGCGCTGCAGAATATGATCAAGCACGCAAACGCTACAAAGGCGACCGTGAGCATCGACCAGCGCGATGGCCACCTGGTTTTCTCGGTGTCCGATGATGGCCGCGGGCTGGATCCCGAGCGAGCGCGATCCGGCTCGGGCATGCAGAACATGCGCGATCGCCTTGAGGTGCTGGGTGGCGAGCTTCAGGTCGAGAGCTCGCCGGGCGCCGGTACGCGTGTGACCGGCTCTATTCCGGTGGCTGCGGCGTCGACGGCTGGCGGGCTCGTGCCTGCAACGCCTTTAGCTGCACCCAGTCGATCTTAGGTCGGGGCAGTCCTCGCCGCTGTAGATAGCGGCGGGCCGCTCGCCGTTTGGCAAAGGCAAACCGGACCATCCCGGCCAGGCCGCCCATTCCGATCCCGGGCACGAACCGCGTCGGCCGGAATAGCCAGGTCTCACCGCCGGTCGGCTCGAGTGTGCCGCGAACCATAAAGCTGCGCAGGTCCCAGAGCAACTGGTTATGTCCATGGCAGAGCAGACTCGCCGGCCCTTGCCTGATCCCAATCCAGCCCGGCAGAGACACGCGCAACACCTGTTCCGTCTCGTCCAACTCGGGTGCGCATCGAATGCTTACCGGATACCCGTCGCCATCCACACCGGTCAGGACCGGGCTCGAAAACCTAGGCAGGTGTCGCTTGACCTCATCCCACATGCAGCGCTTCAACCACCTTCGGCGATCTCGAGATGTCACCGTGTTCCCACCAGAGGATGCGCCGGGGTGTGACCGTGATCTCCAACCGCATGAAATACCAATCAGAGAACCACCGCATCGCCGGGTTACTCGTGTACATCGCGCCGGCGGGTTGGCGGCAGTACACAAGGATGACCTCGTTCTCGAAGCCGCCGATCGAGGTTTTGATCTCGTCCGGGGCAACGGCATCGCCCTGCACCAAGACTGCCGGCGGGTCAACCAGCCCGCTTCCCGTCGAATCCGAAAAGAGCAGCGAGACCCGAGGATTGCGCCGGATGTTGAGGGCCTTGTCCGGGAGGCCGATCGAGGTCGTGGTCATGAACTGGCCGGTCGAAGCCCGGAAGAACGGCAGATCGGTGTCCCGTCCACCGCCAGGGTCGAGAACTCGCAGGTGCGAAATTCCCGAAAAACCGCCTCAACCTCTGCCGGAATCGGAAGAGCCATCTCGCCTCCTGTCGTCAGCCTATTCCGGCAGTGCCTCGCCGGTAAGCCTGCAGCCTCCCCAAGAAAAGGGGGGCTAACCCTACGGCGGGACGGGTGACTTCCCCCTCGACGGAATCCCGAATATGGATCAGGATCGGGGCATGCCGGGCAAGCCACGGTTCAGATACGGCCTCGCAGGCCTGGTCGTGGTGACCAGCGTCGGTCTCTACGTGGTCTCGACCATTTTGGCGGGATCCAACAACTCTGCGCCTGACAGCAACTGGCTCCTGACACCCCTTCCCCGCCTCCTGCTTGGCTCGCTCTATGGGATCGTCGGCGCGCTTATCCTGGTCCGCCGCCCGGACAACCGGATCGGCTGGCTCTTCTGCGCCTTAGGTCTGCTGTGGCCCTTGGAGTCGGTTGCTCAGCAGTACGCCCAACGTGGCCTGCTCACCGCACCTGGCTCCTTGCCGGGTGCCGCCGTGATGGCCTGGCTCCAGAGCTGGTTGCTGTGGCTATTTTGGCCCGGAAGCGTCGTCTATTTGCTCCTTCTCTTCCCGACGGGCGCGCCGCCGTCACGCCGCTGGTGGCCGGTCGCGGGGGCCACCGCTCTCTTTGCCATCACCATGGTCGTGGAGTCGCTGGTGTCGCCCGGACCCTACAACGACGTCATGCGGTCAAACGGCGTGATCAGCTACTGGTTTCCCGCAACGAATCCCTTCGCTTTCCAACCGCTCCACAATCTCCTCCTTCTTCCAGACACATTGGCTCGGATGGGCACGTACGCTTTGATCCTCGTGGCCGCAGTTGCTGCCATCCGTCGTTTCCGTCGATCCACGTCGGTTGAGCGGCAACAGCTGAAGTGGCTTGCCTACGCCGGGGCCGTGATTTTTGTCGGCGTCCTTGTGCTGATCACCTCGCGCCAACAGGTCGGCCAAGTCGACACCGGTCTCGACATCATCCTCGTGGGCACGCTGATTGGCATTCCCGCCGCCGCTGGGATCGCGATCCTCAGGTACCACCTGTACGACATCGATCTCGTCATCAACAAGACGCTCCTCTTCGGCGCGATGGCCGCCTTCATCACCCTGGTCTATGTCGCGATCGTGGTCGGCATCGGCCATGTGGTTGGCACGGGCGGCAAGCCAAATCTCGGACTTTCGATCCTCGCCACGGCGCTGGTGGCCGTCGCCTTCCAGCCGGTTCGTGAACGCGTCCAGCGATTGGCGAACCGCCTGGTGTATGGGAAGCGCGCCAGTCCCTACGAAGTACTCTCGCAATTTTCCCAGCGCATTGCCGGCACATATTCGAGTGAAGAAGTCCTCCCACGAATGGCCCGCGTGCTGGGCCAGGGTACGGGCGCATCGCGGGCGGATGTCTGGATGCGGCTCGGTGATGCAATCGCGCCCGCCGCCTCCTGGCCCTCCGGCGATAGTCCGGCACCGTCGCGTGTTGCGATCATTGGGCAGCAATTGCCCCCTGTCCCGGGCACCAGCCGGATCGTGCCGGTTGGGCACCAGGGGGAACTACTTGGGGCCCTGAGCATCAACAAGCGTCCGGGTGAAGCGCTGACGCCAGTCGAAGAGAAGCTCCTCGCCGACCTGGCGGCGCAGGCAGGCCTCGTGCTCGAGAGTGTCCGCCTTACCACCGAGCTTCATGATCGGCTGATGGAGATCTCGGGACAGGCTGTCGAGCTTCGGGCTTCGCGGCAGCGGATCGTGGCGACGCAGGACGCGGAGCGGCGCCGGCTGGAGCGAAATATCCACGACGGCGCGCAGCAGAACCTTGTTGCCCTGACCGTGAAACTACGCCTGGCAACCAACCTGGCAAAGCGTGACCCAGAGCGCGCTCGAGATTCGGTCAGGGCGCTGAAAGATGAGAGTGATCAGGCCCTTCGGACGTTGCGCGCATTGGCGCGCGGCATCTACCCGCCGCTGCTTCGGGAGCAGGGCTTGGTCGCGGCGATTCGCGCCGAGGCAGAGAAGATGCCGGTGCCCTCCAACGTCGTAGCAGACCACCTCGACCGTTTTGCTCCCGACGTCGAGGCCGCCGTCTACTTCGTCTGCCTGGAGGCCTTACAGAACGTCACCAAGCACGCGAAGGCCTCGCGCGTCGAGATTAAGCTGCGCTCGAGCAACAGTGCTCTCTCCTTCGACGTCACCGATGACGGACTTGGTTTCGATGTGACGAAAGACACGGCAGGCTCCGGACTTCGGAACATGGCCGATCGCATCGAAGCCATGGGCGGCCAGCTCGAAATCCGGTCGTCGGCCCACCAGGGTACGACTGTCAGCGGCCTGGTTCCCATTCGGGCCGGAGAGCTCGTGCGATGAGCGCTCGCACCGCGACCCGGATCGCCTGGACAGCCGTCGGGCTATCTGCCGCCATGGGAATCGGCGGGCTCGTGCTCAACCAGTTGGCCGGGCTCGGGTTGTCCGGATCTCCCATGGAATGGATCTTGATCTTCTGGACCCTGACCTTCGCGCTGATTGGGGCGCTGATTGTTTCAAGGCAGCCAGGAAACATGCTGGGGTGGGTCTTCACGCTGGTCGCGGTGCTCGTCACCTTCGACCTCGGCGCGTCGGCCTATGGCGCGTTCGCGGTCTACAACCAGAATGGCGTCTGGCCCGCCGGCGTCGCGGTCGCGTGGCTGGGCGGAGGGTGGATATGGATTCCCATCAGCGCCCTTCTGGTGATCTTTATCCCGCTCCTCTACCCCACCGGCCGCCTACTGTCTCCACGTTGGCGCTTCGCGGTCTGGTGTGCGCTTGCATTCATTTTGCTCGCCGGCATCGGCAACGCCCTGTTTCCTGGACCGCTTTTTAACCAAAGCCGCCTCCGCAATCCGTTGGGACTCGAAGGCTCTGCGAACCTGCTCGATGGGCTGCGAAGCGCTTCGCTGATCCCAGGAGTCGTTGGCGGGGTCGGCGCGCTGGCATCCCTGGTCGTGCGGTTCAGGCGCGCGAGAGGTCAGGAACGCCAGCAGCTCAAGTGGTTTCTGCTCGGCTGCGTCCTCTTTACGATTCCGTTCTCGCTCCACGGCCCCGTCCCCAACGAGATTCAGCAACTCGCAACCGTCTTGCTGTGGCCCGCCCTGCCAATCAGCATCGCGATCGCCATGCTGAAGTACCGGCTTTATGACATCGACCTGGTTATCAACAAGTCGCTGGTGTTCGGCACCCTAGCGGTGTTCATCACCGCCGTCTATGTCGGAATCGTGGTTGGGATCGGGACATTGGTCGGTAGCGCCGGCAGAGCCAACCTGGCCCTCTCGATCGTCGCCACGGCGATCGTGGCGGTCGCCTTCCAGCCGGTGCGGGAGCGTGTCCAGCGGATCGCGAACCGTCTTGTCTACGGCAAGCGGGCGACGCCTTACGAGGTGATGGCCGATTTCTCCGAGCGGATGGCCGGCGTTCTTTCCGTCGATGAGGTGCTCCCCAGGATGGCCGAGGCGGCGGCTCGGGGCGTCGCCGCCCGCGCGGCGCGGATCCGACTCTTGCTTCCGGATGGGTCTGACCGCACGGTCTCCTGGCCGGCCGCTGCGGAGGCTGAACAAGTTGACCGAGTCCTCCCGGTTTGGTATCAGGGCGATCCCGTGGGTGAGATCGCCGTGGCGAAAGCGGTGGGCGAGCCGCTCACACCGGCCGAGGTCAAACTGCTGACTGACCTGGCGACCCAGGCCGGCCTCGTGCTGCATAACGTGCGCCTGACGATCGAACTGAAGGCACGCCTGGCGGAAATCTCAGCGCAAGCGGCTCAGCTGCGCGCCTCACGGCAGCGCATCGTTGCGGCGCAGGATGACGAGCGTCGCCGGCTCGAGGAAACGATCCGGCTTGGCTGCGAGCAGCAGCTGAGCCGCATCAGGGATGCGCTCACGGCCGCAGAGACAGAGCTGCCGAACGATCCCGGCGCTGCCGTCGTGGCGCTCGAGCGATTGACCGGACAGGCGACCACCGTGCTCGAGGAGCTCCGTGAGCTCGCGCGCGGGATCTACCCACCTGTCCTCCAGGATGAAGGACTGGTTGCAGCGCTCCGGATCCAGCTCAGCAAAACGAATGCATCGGTGGATATCGAGAGCGACGGGATCGTCCGTTATCCATCGGCGATCGAGGCGGCCATTTACTTCTGCTGTGTTGAAGCGCTAAGGGGCCTGACGAGGCCGTCGGCGGTGCGTCTTGGCGGCGACGCTGACGGCGTCGACTTTTCGATCACCGGATGCGCGCCCCTCGACGGTCGGTTACAGCGGATGGAGGACCGGCTGGAGGCGCTCGGCGGTTCACTCCACGTCGACGGCGATAGGCTGGGCGGTTCGATACCCCTCGTCTAGCCGGATGCAGCCAGGCGATATAGGGCGATAGCCCCTACGACGAGGCCCAGGACCAGGAGGATCCCAAAAACGGAGCGCGGCCCCTCTCGTCTCGCGGCGTATGCGGTGCCAAGAAGCCAGACGGTTAATGGGAACGCCTCCAACGTCTGCCACATTCCCAGGACAACCGTCCGGTAGAGCGTCGCGAACGCCGGCAAGAGCGCCTGCTTCTGGGCCGCACTCGCCGTCACATACTCATTGATCAAGGGTGGGGCTGCGGCCGCCATTGAGGCCGCGCCGATCGACCCGATGACCACCACCGCCAGACCGGCGGCCGCGAAGAGGTCCACGTATCTGGGGGCTGGATAGCGGGCGCGCAGATAAAGGACGATCGGTGCGAGGCTCAGATAGCCCAACATATCGATCAGGCTCCCCCAGCGGATGAGCGACGCGCCACCGGAGCCTGACGCGAGTAGCTTCGATGGTTCGACGCTCAGACCGAAACCCGCTGCAGCGGAATACATCGAACTCGCCACAGCCTCGAAAACGAAAGCCGCGACGGCGAACGCGATCGCAACGCGACCCGAGATCCGGCTAATGCTTTTTGGCGCCCTCCCAGGCGGAAGCGAGCCGGTCGGGCTCGAATTTGGACTTCGAAATGTAGGTGGAGGCGCCACACTCTGCGGCACGCGGGGCGTACTCAGCCTCTTCATAGGTGGAGAGCAGCAGCACGACGACGGTGCCGTTCGAGTTCTTGAGGATCTGCCGGGTCGCCTCGAGGCCGTTGATGCCCGGCAGGTTGACATCCATCAGGACCAGGTCGGGGTGCAATTTCTGGCTGGCCTCGACCGAGGCTTCGCCAGTCTCGGATTCCGCGATCACCTCGAAACCATCCGTCGCTTCGACGACGGCGCGCGCCGCCTGCCGGAACGGCGCCTGGTCGTCGACGATCAATACCCTGACTGCCATGTGTCCAGCTACAGAATGGCAGATTTTTCGGACCGGTTAAATGGTGCCAGCACCACCTGAACTCGGCGGCCAGCCCAACCGGCTGGACCCCGCGTGAAGCCCTATTCTGTTGCCGTGCCGATCCGGGTCGTGCTCGCCGAGGACAATTACCTTGTCCGGGAAGGTGTCCGCCAACTGATCGACGCGCAGCCGGAACTCCAGGTGGTCGCGGTGTGCACAGACTTTGACTCCCTGTTAGCGGCCGTCGAGGAGCATAAGCCGGACGTCGTGCTGACCGACATTCGCATGCCGCCAACCGGGACGGACGAGGGCATCCGAGCGGCGGAGCGCCTGCGGCAGTTGCATCCACGGATCGGAGTTGTGATCCTGAGCCAGTTCAGCGACCCGGACTATGCCCTGGCGCTGCTGGAGAAGGGCGCCACCGGGCGGGCATACCTATTAAAAGAGCGCATCTCCGACATCGAACAGCTGGTCATTGCCATCCGCGAGGTGGCGAATGGCGGCTCAGTGATCGATCCGAAAGTGATTGAGGGCCTGGTGGCGGCGAAGGTTCGCAAGCCCCAATCGCCGCTCGCCGAGCTCACCCCGCGGGAGCACGAAGTCCTTGCGCTCATGGCCCAGGGAAAGAACAACGCCGCGATCGCAGCCACGCTTTACCTCACCGAGCGCGCGGTCGAGAAGCACATCAACTCGATCTTTTCCAAGCTGAGCCTCGCCGAGGAGAAGGACACGCACCGGCGCGTGCGAGCCGCATTGCTCTACCTGTCGGAATCGAAGGCGTAGTCATGCCGGCACCATCCTCCCGCAGCCGGGTCTGCAACGTCCTGGTTATCGGTACGGGCGCCGCCGGACTGCGCGCGGCGATCGCCGCTACCGAGGCGGGAAGCCAGGTGCTGGTAGTGGGTAAGCGACATCGCCTCGATGCCCATACCGTACTTGCGGCCGGCGGCATCAATGCGGTGCTGGGCACGCGCGATCCCCAGGACACCTGGGAGCAACACTTCGCTGACACGTTTCGCGAAGGGTATCTTCTCGGCCATCCGCGCGTGGTCGAGATCATGGCCCGGGAGGCGCCGGACGCCGTGCGCGAGCTCGCCGATTGGGGCTGCCAGTTCGCGCGACTCGACGATGGCCGGCTCGATCAGCGATTTTTCGGCGCGCACAAATACCGGCGCACCTGTTACGCCGGGGACTACACCGGTCGCGCCGTCCTCTACACCCTGGCGAACCGAGCGCAGCAGCTCGGCATTCCGGTGATCGAAGATCAGTACATCTCGCGCCTCCTCGTCGCCGATGGCGTGTGCTTCGGCGCGTATGGTTTCGACCTCGTGTCGGGGGACCGGACGGTTTTCGAGGCGGATGCGGTGGTGCTCGCCGCCGGTGGCCACACTCGGCTCTGGCGCCGCAGCTCCTCCCGACGGGATGAAAACTATGGCGAGGGGATGTTCCTGGCGCTCGAGGCGGGCTGCCGCCTGATGGATATGGAGTTGGTGCAGTTCCATCCAACCGGGATGGTCATGCCGGAAGAGATCGCCGGCACCCTGGTGACCGAGGCCGTCCGCGGTGAGGGCGGCCATCTCTACAACCGCGACCACGAGCGGTTCATGAAACGCTACGACCCGGAGCGCATGGAGCTGAGCGCCCGCGATCGCGTCGCGCTCGCCATCTACACCGAGATCATCGAAGGCCGCGGCGGCCCCAACGGCGGAGTCTTCCTGGACATCTCGCATCTCCCCAAGGACGTGATCCTCGAGAAGCTGCCGAGGATGTATCGCCAGTTCATCGAGTACCAGATGCTGGACATCTCGAAGCAACCGATGGAGGTGGCGCCAACGGCGCACTACTCGATGGGCGGCATCGTCGTCGACCCGGAAACCCACGCGACGAACGCGGTTGGCCTTTATGCCGCTGGGGAGTGCACCTCCGGCCTGCACGGCGCTAATCGCCTCGGGGGCAACTCGCTGGCGGAGACCGTCATCTTCGGTCGGCGCGCCGGCGCCGCCGCGGCCGCCCATTCGCAGGAATCCGAAGTTCAGCGTCGCTCCAAGAAGGCGGTGCAGGAGGCGGAGGGCGAGCTCCAGGGTCTGATCAAGCCGGGAAGCGAGTTGGCCCGGCCCCTACAGCGGGCGCTCCGCGATTTGATGTGGGAGCACTGTGGGGTCGTCCGAGATGAGACCAGGATGCGGGACGGTCTACGCAAACTCGGCGATCTCGCGAAGGCCGCGGAGAGCGTCGACATCCGCCCCGGGCAAGAAGGGTGGGTTGAGCTGGAGCATGTGCTCGATCTGCGGGCGGGGCTTCGAACGGCGGAGGCGACCCTTCGCTGTGCGCTTGAGCGCCGCGAGAGCCGGGGAGCTCATACCCGATCCGATTTCCCCAATCTGGATCCAGGCCTGGAGCGCAACTTCTACACCCGCGCGGAGGGCGCAGACAGGCCCTTGACGGTCTGGAGCGAGCCGGTTCCCCCCATTTCGGCGCCGTTGAAGCGAATGCTCACCGACGAGGAAATGGAGGTCGCCGGAAGGCTGCTCGAGTAGCGCCGGAGCATTCCCCTCCCCCGCCTGCGGGGGAAGGTTAGGGTGGGGGCCACCCCCACTGCGGCTCGTGTTTCCACCATAGACGGCGGTCTCCGGAGCCTCTAGGCTTACGGTGCTGACGAAGGCATCGCGAGAGGAGGTTGGCCATGCGCTATGAATCGTCGACAACCTCGGTTTCCTGGATCCCGTCGGAAGCGATCCCAGGAATGATGCGACTGCCGTTCGACCTGGGTCCGGTGCATTACGACGATCCGCCGAGCGACCAGCTGACCGACATCGAGGCGTTGTCTCGCTCCGGGGCCGTCCGCTTTATCAACGAGCTGCGGGCCTGGGTCGAGGTGGAGAACGGTTGGATCGTTCGACACGGCCATTCAGGCCGGGGCTGGATCGGCAAGACCAAGCTCGGATTCGGCTCGCGAAAGATCCTTTATCCCGCGATCGGCATGCGCGACATCCGCCCTGAGCCGGAGGCCAGCAAACTGTCCGTCCGCTTTGTCCAGACGAGTGGCGGACGCGTGGCGATGCCATTGCCCCGTAAACTCAACCGTCCACCGTTCGTGCAGATCGTGCCACCACTGGTGTGGACGACGCTGGCCCTCACTATCAACGCCGATGGCTCATCGAAGGCCGAGGTCATCGGCGCCAGCCCGTTCCCCAGGCACTGGATCTACGACGATTCCCTGCGACTGGCCAACAAAGTTGCGGTGACGGACTTCAAGAGCTGGTCCGGCGACATCTTCGGTGAGCGCACACCGTGGGGCGCAGAGGATTCCCCCGCTTTTGTAACCGAGGTCGAGACCGCGCTCGAACGCGAGCTGTCCCAGACCATCATGCGCGGCGGCAGCAAACCCAAGATCCGCAAGCTCAAGACGGGCGAGGCCCTCGTCGAGCAGGGCCAAGCCGGCGACGAACTGTTCCTGCTGCTCGACGGCGTCCTCTCGGTGGACGTCGACGGTAAAGCCCTCGCCGAGGTTGGACCGGGCGCCATCCTTGGCGAGCGGGCCTTACTCGAAGGCGGAACACGAACCGCGACGCTGCGCGCGCTCACTCCCGCGCGGGTCGCCGTCGCCAGCGCGGAACAGATTTCTCCCGAAGCGCTCGCCGAGCTGGCCACCGGCCACCGCCGCGAAGAGAACTAGTTCGAAGCCGGGTTCCCCACTTCGTCTGCGGGAGCCAGAGCGCTCGTCCTGAGGGGGATGGCCCCGGAGACGGTTGTGCCATGGCCGGGCGAGGAATCGACGCGGAGCGTGCCGCCAACTGCGCCAACCCGATCCATCATGTTTGTCATGCCGGCGCCACGCGGATGTGTGGAGAGATCAAAGCCGGCGCCGGTGTCCTGCACATCAAAGATCAGCGTGTCATTTTGCTGCTGAATCCGCACCGTTGCGGTCGCGCCATCCCCGGCATATTTTCCGGCGTTCTGTAAGGCCTCGAGGCAGCAGAAGTAAACGGCGGCTTCCAACTCGGGTGGGTAGCGCCCAATCCCGTCGGCGTGCACCTGCGTCGGGATCACCGCCCGGCGCGACGCAGCGACCATGGCGGCGCCGAGGCCCTCGCTCGCGAGCAACGGTGGGTAGATGCCGTGGGCGAGCGTGCGCAATTCATCGAGTGCCTTCGAGATCTCCTGGCCCAGTTCTTCGAGCAGCCGCGCCGCGCGCGCCGGGTCACGGTCGCTCATCTGGCGCGCCAGTCGCGCCTTGACCGAGATGGCGACGAGATACTGCTGCACGCCGTCGTGGATGTCGCGCTCGATCCGTCGACGCTCCGCGTCGGCGGCCGCCACGATGCGCGCTCGCGATGCTTCCAGCGCCTCGGCATGCTGTCGCAGGTCCTCGAGCGTGGCCTCGAGCGCGGAGTCGAGGCGGGCGTTGTTGATCGCCACCCCGACCTCGCGCGCTAGTTCTTTCAGCGTGGCGTCGGCCTCAGCGGGCAGCGCTGGTGCACCTGACCGGCGTTCCGCGACGATCAGTCCCAGCAGGTGACCCGTGTGACTCACTGGCGCGATGCGGATCGTTGCCCCATTTCGTTCGGCGAGCACAGCGGGCAGCCACACCTTGGCCCAGGCGATGCCGGACACCGGCGCGTGCGCAACGATCGATTCATCCGACCCCGTCAACGCGAATCGTGCCGGACCCCGTTCAGGGTCCGAGATCGTGCGCTCGAGGCCGCCCCCTGACGCGGTCCAGACCTCGGCGGCGTCGAGGCCGAGGTTGCTGCGGAGCGACTCTGTCATGTCGCGCAGGACTTCGCTCAGGGGGATGGTGCGGTCGAGCCGGCTGGCGAAACTGCTTCGCACAAACCCGATCGCGCCGAGTCGGGCCGCGTCGCGGCGCTGCCGTCGGATGGCAGTGACGGCGACGTACGCCACGGTCGCAACCGCCATGGCCAACAGGATTGCTCCAAGCAGGAGCGTGCCGGTGTCGAGCTGGGGCATCTCAGCCCACCCCGCGGAGGGCCTCGGCGGGGCGCAGCTGTGCCGCTCGCAAGGCCGGAAGGAAGGTCACCACGAGCACGGCGGCGTAGACGAGTGCGACCGTCAGCAAGATGTCCGCGTAATCGAGGATGAATTGACTCTTGGGAGAGAGGCTGGTCAGTAGCGGCCCTCCAAGCCCAAGGGCAACAGCGAGGCCGACGACGAGCCCGACCGTCGCGATCAGCGCCGTTTCGATCAGCATGCCGGCCAGCACCTGCAACTTCCGATAGCCGACCGCGCGCAGGACACCAATCGCCCGTCGTCGCTCGATGACGGCCCGCAACGCCACAGCGCCTAAACCAAGAATGCCGACCACAAGGCCAACCCGCATCAACTCGACAAAGAAATTGTTGAGGCCCAGGTTGGCGTCGTACTGCGCTTGCATCAGCTGCAGCGTGGTGCTGGCCTCCGCGCCTTGCGCCAGCACGGCACGCTGGAGATCACGGGCGAGTGCCTGCGGCGCGGTTCCGTTCGCCGCCGTTAACAGCAGGGTCGCGCCCGGTGGGGACCCGGCCAACGAACTCAGTGCGGGCTCCGAACCGACCAGTCCCGGAAGGAGCCCGGGAGATGCGCCGCCCGGCGAAGGGAGTTGCGCTACGACTGTGAACCGCACCGCGCCCTGCCCGGTGGCCAGGTTGGCGACCGAGCCAACGTTTAATGACGAGGCCACCAACTTGGGATCGCGGCTGATCGCTGCCCAGGCGGCTGCGTCGTTCGGAAAGCTTGGATCGCGATTGATGAGCGGCATAATGCCGCCGCTTAGTTGCTGCGCGCTCAGCCCATAGACGGTGATCGATTCCTGGTGCCAGTCGACCACGCCCCTGAAGTCCGCGTATTTCCACTTGACCGGTCCCAGGAAGGTGCGGCTGGGTATGGTCTCCCGCCGCGCCACCTGCGGCGTGAGTTGCGCCGGCAGGGTGAGGTGATCGGTCCCAACGACGGTGGCGCGAACATCCCAGCCGCCCGTTGCGGGTGCCAGATCGCGCCGAGCGGCGCTGAGCCCGCTCTGGACCATGACCAGCACCGCGGTCACGATCGAGAACGACGCGATCACGAGGCCGGTGCGGAGCGGACGGCGCGCCGAATAGGCGAGCGCGGGTCGCAGTGTCGCGCGCAGCCAGCCGGACGGGCGGCCGACGAGTCCGCCGAGTCCTTCCAGGGCGCCCAGGTTCGAGGTCACCAGCACCGAGAGCCCGACGACAGAAATAACCAGCGCGACGGCCAATGGCCATGCCGAGGCCGCGGCCGATATCGTGGGGCTGACGAACCACCAGTAGGCGATCGCCCAGGCGGCGGCCGCCACCCCGGCCCCCGAGAAGCGTATCCGATCAGAGACCCGACCGCGGAGCAGTCCGGCCACGGCGATGATCGAGAGTGCGCCGCCCGATGCACGGAGGAACGGGTTGCCGAACGCCACCGCGGCGAGGCCGCCAACGCCGAGCAGCGCCAGAAAGGCCAGCCGGCGTCGGGATGAGTGGGTTGCTCGCTGGGGCTCTGGGAGGTCCCGAATGGCCGCCGAGATCGCCATCGACGACGTACCGATCGAAACGATCAGCACGGTGACGAGGTTGATCAGCGATGCCGCGGCGACCGAGCCAAACAGCGACCCGGGCGCGACCGAAAGGACCCAACCAAAACTGTCCGGGGTCTCTGGACTATTGCCGACGACGAGCGCCCCAAGCACCAGGCCGGCGGGCAAACCAAGGAGCGCTCCGGCAAGGCTGTAGAGCGCGCCCTCCGTGACCGAAAGCTGGATCAATCCGCCGCGTGTCAGACCCAGCGCCCGCAGCACGGCTAACCTCGGGCGCCGCTCCTCCGCGAGCAGCACCGCCAGGTTCGCGACCATCGCGGTGGCCGCGAGGGCCACGATCACCCCAAATGCGGTTACGAATCCCCTCGACACGTTCTGCTGACGGCTGGCGAGATCCAGCTGCCCACGCTTGGGCTCCAGGACCTGGAGACCGTCGCCCACCACGGCGGCGCGAACCAGCGGCGCGAGCTGCACGCCGGCGGCCACCTCGCGCTCGGCGTTGCCCCGCGCGGACACGCGAATAAGGTTGATACGGTTTGATGCGACCAGGCGCTGAATCGTCGGCAGAGCACCAAAGGCGGACCGCGGGTTGCCATACGCGCCAGCACCCTGGTGCAGGATGATCCCGGTGACCGTCGCGGGCTGAGCTCCCGCCGCACCCGCCAGGACGCTAAGTCGGTCACCCACGCGGGCGCCGAGGTCGTCCGCCAGGGCCTGCGTCAAAAAGAGACCACCGCCGAAGAGTTCGTCGCCGTAAGTTGACCGCCCGTCGGTGAGCGTGAAGGGATCGAACCGATGCTGGACCCCAAGGTCGAAGCCGGTGAGCTGAACCCCCGGTTTGCCGAAGTTCCGGTCGACGTCAACCGCCGAGGCCGTCGTGACCAGCGCGCTCTGGAATGCAGCCGCCTGACTCAGCGACGGGTCGGCGGCGAGCCTGCCGGTCAAGGCTGGATCAAACATCGTTCCACCGCCGGTCACCTCGATGTCATCACGGCCCCAAGTTCGAAACGCCGCGGCGCGGTTCGATTGATACATGCTGTCCTCGATCACCTGGATCAGGAAGATGGAAGCCCCGGCAATCATCAGCCCGGCCACCACCACCGCGGTCTGTCCAGGGCGGCGAACCGCTTCCCGGAGGGCGATCGTGCCGACCAGTGGACGGCGCCAGATGATGAGGCCAAGCACGCCGTAACACAGCACGAAGAGCGCGACCAGCACAGTGAGAAAGTTCATGAGCTGCTCCCTACTCCTGCAGGCGCAGCGCCTGCGCCGGCGGCGTCCGTGCCGCCGCCAACGCCGGACCAAACGTCGCCAGCAACACGGCCGCGTACATCAATGCAAGGGTGCCCACGAGGCTGACGACATCGAGGCTGAAGGGCCTTGCGGTGATAGTCCCGTTTAGATAGAGGTAGGCAGCGGCAATGCCGGTGACGGTCCCAACCACAACTCCGCAGGTCGCTGTGAGCGTGGCTTCCGTTACGACGCCGGCAACCACCTCACCCCGGCGAGACCCAAGTGCGCGCAGGACGCCGATGGCACGCCGTCGCTGCACCACCGCGCGGAACGCGAGGATGGCCAGGGAAAGAAGGCCGATCACCATGCCCATTCGCATGAAGAGGATCGGGACCGATGCGAAGAGTTCAAAGGCGACATCCCGCTGCCTGAGGAGGTCGGCAATGGCGGCCACCTCGGCTCCGTCCGGTAGGAGCGCCTGATGCAACTGCCGGACCAGGACATGCGGATCCACACCCGGTTTCGCCTTGATCAGCAGGGTGGTGCCCAGCGGAAGATTCCCGAACGGCGCGAGCGCTTGGGGCGAGCCGATGATCCCGTCGAGGATCGGGTCCCCCAGGTCGCCAGCCACGTTGCGGGTGACCAATCCGTTTGAACCGACCAAGGTGAGTCTGACGTCGGTGTTGAATCGTGTCCAGAAGACCCAACCTGGATCGTTTTGCACGCGGCGCCATGCTGCCGCATCGTTCGGAAACAGTGGCGAGCGGTTTGTCATGTCACTCCCCATTGGCGGATTGCGCACGAGCTCCGGCGTCAGCTCGTACACGGACAGGCGCTCCTGGTGCCAGAGGGCCGGCGTCCCCACCGGCGAGCTCACCTGAACCGGACCGAGATACGAGCGTGTCGGGATCGATACCGACGTGGCCAACTCCGCTTGCAGCGCCGGTGGCAGGACCATCGAGCGTTGGGTGGGCATGAAGACGCTGATGTCATACGGGGCGCGCGCGTCGGACTGCCGCGCCTGGTTCGCGAAATCGGCGATCAAGACGTTGTAGAGCACGATGACCGACAGCAGCATCGCCAGCGTGGCGACCGTGAGGCTGGCCCGCAACGGCCGCCGAACCAGATACGCGAGCGCCAGCCGCAGCGTCGCGCGAAGCCGCCCTGACGCGTTTCCGACCGCCGAGGCAGCCGCCTCGAACAGGCGCACGTTGCTGACAACAGCAAGCGACAGGCCGAGGGCCGTCACGGGAAGGGCAAGGACCAAGTCGACGCCGCCCGATTGCGACGTGGAAGTCGAAAAGGCAACCGCCAGGCTCGTCAGCGCCCAGGCGGCCAGGGCCAGCCCGGTGGCGGTCAGGCGAGGACGGTCCGGGATGCGGCCGCGCATGGAGAGTGCCGCAAACGTGATGAGCCCCGCGCCCCCCAGGAGTCGCAAAGGCTCCGGGAATGGCGGAGATGGAATGACCAGGGCGATCAGAGAGCCGACCGCAAGGGCTGCGTAAGGTAGGCGTGAGGACAGCGAGCGGCGGTTGACACTCGTTGGGTCCGGAAGATCGCGGATGGCGGCCGCGATCATCATGTCGGACCTGATCACCGCTGCCAAAACGACGGCCGCCAGTGTGACCGCGGCACCGGCGGCGATCGCCAGCGCGGCTGCGGTGGGCCTGACCGAAAGTCCGATCGGCAGATCGCGGCCGAACGCAATTCCGCTGCCGGCTCCCAGACCACGACCGGTTCCCCGCACCGTAGGGGCGACCAACACCCAGCTGACCAGCAGCCCGGGCACGATCCCGAGCACGGCAGCGACCAGGCTATATAACGCGCCCTCAATGGACAGCACTGCAATCAGTCCGAGCCGGGAAAGGCCTAAAGCCCGCAATACGGCGAGACGCGGGCGGCGCTCCTCGACCAGCGTGGTCATCAGGTTCACCACCAGCACGAGGCCGGCGAGCAGCACGATCATGCTCAAGATGTTGGTGAAACCGCCGGTGGCGTTACCGGGATCCTGCTGCTGCCGCGCCGCGGTGATGTCATCCGCCTTGCCTTCGCGGACCTGGAGTTGAGATGCCTCGGGTAGCCGGGTCAGGGCGGCGGCCACGATCGGGACGAGCCGGTGACCAGCATCCAGCTCAGCCTGGCGGTCGCCAGGCGCGGCTATCCGGATGATGTTGACCTGCTGCGTGCCAACGACGCCGTCCAACGTCTGCAGCGGGGCAAAGACCGCCGGACGCAGGCCGTACGAGCCGGGTCCGGCGGGTGCCAGAATTCCTGCCACCTCGAGGTCGCCGGTCTTCGCGATGCCACTGCCCTGTCCGATTGACACGCGAAGCTGATCCCCAACTCTGGCAGCGACTGAAGTGGCGAGCGACTGGCCGATGAAGACCTGTCCGGCCCGAAGCTTTTCGCCAGTGGCTTGGCCCCCATCAACCAGCTGGAAGCTCCCGAAACTTGGCTGAGTCGCGGGGTCGAAGCCGATCACGCGAACGAACGCGTTGCTCGACCGGCGGTCGAGGTCGGCCACCGACCCGACGAGCTCCAGGCCAGCCTGAACCCCGGCTGTCGATTGGCGCACCCGCGCATCGTTCGACACTGTTTGCGCGATCGCCGGGTCGAAGAAGCTGTTGTCCGGCGCGGTTACGGTCAGGTCGACCCGGCCCCACGACTGAAACGCCCCGGCCGCCAGCGAGTCGTCGGCCGAATTCTGCATCACCTCGGAGACAAGGATGGCCCCCGACCCGATCATGAGACCGGCCACGACCAGCGCCGATTGCCACGGCCGCCGGGTGGCTTCACGAAACGCAATCCGCGCAAACAGCGGACGGCGAAGGGCGATTAGGAGGAGGGCCGCGTAGGCGACCACGAACAGTCCTCCGAAAAGGAGGAGGGGCCCCTTCATCGATCTAGCTGGAGGTGACCGTCGGGCGTGCCGGCGGCAACGGCGCCTCGATGCGACCGTCGCGCATCCGCACCGTTCGTTGGGCGCGGGCGGCAACTGCCGGGTTGTGCGTCACCAGCACCATGGTCTGTCCTTCCTTGTTCAGGCGCACCAACAGCTCCACGACGACCTCCGTGCCTTCCGTGTCCAGGTTGCCGGTTGGCTCGTCGGCCCAGACGATGGCCGGCTGATGCACCAGGGCGCGCGCGACCGCGACGCGCTGCTGCTCGCCGCCGGAGAGCATGTCGGGTCGGTGCTTCGCGCGGTCGGCCAGGCCGAGGGTTTCGAGCATCGCCATCGCCTGGTCGCGCGCCGGTCGAGGCCGCTGCCCGAGCAGGAGGAGCGGAATCTCGACGTTCTCGACCGCGGTCAGCACCGGCAGGAGGTTGAACGCCTGAAACACGAACCCCATGTGGCGCGCGCGATATCCGGTACGGGCGTTGTCCGAGAGCTTTTCCATGTCCGAGCCGTCGACCAGGATCTGGCCGCCATCGATCCGCTCGAGGCCCGAGAGGCAGTTCAGGAGCGTCGTCTTTCCCGACCCCGACGGCCCGACCACGGCGACCATCTCGCCACGGCCCACCTCGAAGTCGACGCCGCGGAGCGCCTCGACCTCGGTCCCGCTCCGGTACACCTTCCGGACCCGGTGCGCGGTGACGATCGCCTGCTCCGGCGCCTCGACCCGGGCGATCTCAGGCTCTTGCGTTGTGATCATGATCTCCTTCCTCCGTGGCGGTATCGAGAGGGTAGCCGCCGCCTCGCGGGTTGTCCATAGCTCGCTGGCCCATTCGTGTACTCGCAGTCTGGCTTACCAGGACGCCACCGTCGCCCGTGCCTGCCCCCGAATTAGGGGGAAGCTAGCCCTACCGGCGCTCGCCCCTCGATCGTGGTCCCCCGGCCCGGCACGCTCCTGACGTCGAGCGACCCACCGAGCGCCTCGAGCCGATCACTCATGTTCTGGAGGCCCGATCCGTGGGGAACTGTCGTGGAATCGAAGCCCTTCCCGTCGTCCTCGACTCGGAAGGCTAGATTGGCGCCTTCCGTCCAGAGCCGCACGCTTACGCGGTGAGCCTGCGCGTACTTGACGACGTTCTGCAGGGCTTCAAGACAACAGAAGTAGACGGCGCCCTCGACCTCGCGAGGTTGCCGCGCTACGCCGTCGAGCTGCAAGTCGACGGGGACCGGGACGCGGCGTAACTGCGACCGCAGCGCCGCCTCCAGGCCGTCCGACGCCAGAAGTGGCGGGTAGATGCCTCGGGCGAGCTCGCGCACTGTATCGAGAGCCTCATCGGCGTCCTGCTTCAGCTGCGTTATCAGGGTGCGGACCTTGGTTTCAGGCTGGGCGACCGCCTCGGCAAGCCCGAGCTTGATTTTCAGCGCAACCAGGTGCTGCTGCGCGCCGTCGTGCAGGTTGCGTTCGATCCGGCGGCGCTCCTCATCCTGGGCGGTGACGAGGCGCTGCCGCGATGCGCGGAGTTCGTCGAGCCGTGCAAGGAGCTCCTGGTTCAGGCCGACGTTCTTCAGTACAAGGCCGGCCTGGCCGGCGAGATCCGTAACCAGCTTCTGTTCGACCGTGTTCATGGTCTCGCCTCGCTTCTTGTCAACCGCGAGCGCGCCTAGCAGCTCGCCCGCGTGGCTGACCGGGACGACCGTGTCGCGATGCATGTTGGGCAGGGTGCCGTTTTGTATGACCAGAGCGGTGAGTGGCTCGATCGCCGGCGGTGATGAGGAGGCGAGCATGAGCCGGTGCCCAGCCCGCACCCAGACCTCGGCTCGCTCCGCACCAGTGCCCTGCGCCAGGATGCGTGCCATCCGGTCGAGGATGTCTTCGTGGGAGTAGGTTGCTGAGAGATGCTCGCTGAACTGTGAGAGCGCCTCGTATGGTGTCGCCCGCTTCCCGTAAACGAACCGGTTGGCCAGATGCTGAGCCCGCTGCCGGAGTGGCTGAAACGCGAGCGCGATGATGGCGGTCGCGACCAATGAAAGCAAGAACCGCTGGTTGCTGCCGATCATCGCCCCGATGCCCACGACCAGCAGGACGTACACGGCAGTGATGACGGCGGCGAGTCCTCCGTAGACCAGCGCCTTGTTGATGATCAGGTCGATGTCGTAGAGGCGGTAGCGCAAGATGGCGATGCCGATCGATATCGGCAGGGTCGCGGCGGCTAATGGCAGCAGCGGTCCGTTCTGGAGGGGCGGGAAGAACAACTGCAGGAGCAACGAAACGAACAACACCGAAACCGCGGCCAGCAACCACTTGATCTGCTGTCGCTCGCGCTCATCTCCTCGACGAAAACGAACAATGAGCGACACGATCGCCAACAATGAGGCCGCCACGAAGCTGAGGGTGAACGGGACTTCAAGGACGCTCAGGAATCCGGCCACACCCTTCACGCCCGCCGGATTCGGCAGTGGCGCCGTCGCCGCCGGATCCAGGGAGGCAACGACAACCAGAAGCACCGGGATCGCGACGAGCCCGAGAACGATGAACCAGCGCCGGCTGAGCAGTGCGCCCGTCGGGTAAAGCAAGGGGAGCACGACGAGCAGCCCGGCAAAAAGAAAGATCCAGACGAGCTGACCGACCCAGTTGACCCAGAGCGCCGCTGGCAGCAGGCCTGGGTGAACGTAAACGGCGACCCCGACGTAAAGATGAGGGAGGTCGATGAAGAGCGCGGAAAAAGCGATCGCCAGCAACAACCACCCGATGCGGTTGGCAGGACGGCGCCAGGCAACGAGAGCGCCGACGCTGCTCATCGCGAGGATCGCCGCGAACCCTGCAACCGACGAACTGTTGGGCCGAAACGCCTCTGGTGCGCCGCGCCAGTCGACCCCGAAGGTCAGGAGTAGCTGAAACGCCAATAGGGCCATTACCAGGAGCCAGAGCAACGCCGCGACCACAAAGGATCGTCCGGGCATTGCTGCGGGACGAGTGGCGGTGACCATTTGCTAAGCGGGGGTCAGGGATGCGATCCGGTATGCTTGGACCGGCGCGTGTCGCCCTTTGACCTGGGCCAGTGGCAGCGCATCGGCTGTGACCGAGCCATCCAGTGCCCGATAGGTGGCGTCGCTCAGAATCGTCTCTCCGCCCTTTGCGAATTGCTGGAGGCGCTGGCAGAGGTTGACGCTGTCGCCAACCACGGAATACTCCAGGCGCTCCTCAGACCCGAGAAGGGCTGCGGCGACCTGCCCCGTGGACAGGCCGATCCCAAGTTGAAATGCCGGCAGCCGCTCGCCAGCCCAGCGGCGGTTGACCTCGGCCTGGGCCTCGTGCATCGCGTGCGCGGCGGCGAGCGCTCGCTGGGCGTGATCCTGCTCCGGCAGCGGGGCGCCGAACACCGCCATCACCGAATCGCCCACGAACTGCATCACGGTGCCACTCTGCCCCAAGATCGCGCGGTTCATCTCCGCACGGTGCTGATTGAGCTGGTGAGCGAGGACCGTTGGGTCGGCGTCTTCGGCGATCGTCGTGTAGCCCCGGATATCGGACATCAGGACCGTGACCGTCAGGGTTTCGGTGCCACCGATGTTACGACCCTCATGGCGAAGTTTCTCGGCGATTCCCGTGGGGAGGAGCCGGCTCAGACTCTCACCCTGCTCCTCGCGGTCGACGATCGCCTGGTGCAACAGCTTGAGGCG
>Ga0209009_1000258_pt1 | contig 21138 bp, 18 predicted proteins | sample BlaSpr_A8_OM3_M2_FD_187979 | JGI IMG/M metagenome (GOLD analysis project Ga0209009, IMG submission 187979) | Forest soil microbial communities from Thunder Bay, Ontario, Canada - Black Spruce, Ontario site 2_A8_OM3_M2 (SPAdes) (version 2) | ecosystem: Environmental > Terrestrial > Soil > Boreal... | reverse complement strand
TACGACCGCGAGAAGGGGGTGCTCAGGACACACGCCCTCACCCCGTCCCTCTCCCGGGGAGAGAGGGGGAAAGCCGCTGAGATTTCCTTCCGCGTGCGCGGCGAACGGCTCGAGGCGGAATCCGAATCGCTCGATCGTCGCACGCTCGCCTCGATTGCCCGGCGCGTCTTCTCGCTCGACGTGGACCTGGATGTCTTCGCGCGAACGATCGCCGGCGAGCCGGATCTGACCCGGGCGCTCGCGGCCGGCCGCGGCCGGATCCTGCGCGCCCCGACGCTCTTCGAGGACGCGGTGAAGATTCTGCTCACGACAAACTGTTCCTGGGCGGCGACGAAGGGAATGGTGTCGCGCCTGATCGCGCTCGCGGGAGCGCAGCGGCGCGCGTTCCCGAGCGCCGGCGCGATCGCCGCGTTCTCGCCGGCGAAATTGAAGGCCAGGGTGCGCTGGGTGCGGCAGGAGTATCGCCGGCGCTTTCCCGGCCCGCGGCGCACCACGGATCGTGCTATAGCGCGCCGGTATGCGCGATATGGAGTGCATCGGGGCCTCGCGCTCTGGCTGGACAGGACGAGTGACTGGCATGATGAAAAGGACGGGTCTCAGGCCTGGTGAAGTGGATGGGTCTCAGGTCCCAGGACAGGTTCGCCTCCCGCCGACTTGAGACTTGAGACCTGAAACATGAGACCGCGCGCAGCGCATCTCCTTGCGCTTTCCTTACGCCCCTAATTTTTTAAGGTAAACGCTTTCTCTTGACTAACAAACCACGGCACACCTAACATCCGGCCAGTGGCATAATCTGGAAAAAAGTGGGAGAAAGTGGTCTCGATCCCTTTGATCGGGGCGACGAGAAGGAAGAATGGATCGCTTTCGTGGGAGCGCGCCGGCCCGGCTGGACGAAAAGGGCCGTCTCAAGGTGCCGAATCTCTTTCGACAGCAGATCGAAGAGGCATTCGGCGCGGACATGTTCGTGACATCTCTTCACGGCCGCGAAGTGCTCCTCTACCCGCTCCCGATCTGGCGCGCGCTCGAGGAAAAGCTCGCGACGCTGCCGGCGATCCACCGCGCGAAAACAAAATTCCTGGAGCGCGTCAATTACTTCGGGCAGAACGCGACGCTCGACGGACAGGGGCGCGTCCTGATCCCGCAGATCCTTCGCGACGCCGCGAAGCTCCCCCCGGACGTCGTCGTGACCGGCAACATCGATCACCTCGTGGTGTCCGATCGCGGCGCGCTCGCCTCGAAGCTCGCGGGCGAGGACTTTACGCCCGAGGACTACGACGAGATGTCGAAGCTGCTGATGTCGTGAAGAAAGTCGAGAGTTGAGAGTTGAGAGTTGAGAGTCGGGAGCGGGGGACGGGAGACGGGAAGCGTTGAGAAGCGGGAACACACACCGGTCCTTCTCCGGGAGGTCACAGAGATTCTCGCGCCCGAGCGCGGAGGCTTCTTCGTGGACGCAACCGTGGGAGCCGGCGGGCATGCGGAGGCGTTGCTCGAGCGGGGGGCGGAGATCCGGATGCTCGCGCTCGATCGGGACCCGGACGCGCTTCTCCTCGCTCAGAAGCGGCTCGAACGTTTTGCTGGGCGGGTCCAGTTTGCGGGGGAGAACTTCGCGGACCTGGAACGCGTGCTTGAGGGATATCCGCCGGCGGATGGAATCCTCGCGGACCTCGGCGTGTCGTCGATGCAGCTGGAGCAAGGGCCGCGCGGGTTTTCTTTTCGCCGCGACGGGCCGCTCGATATGCGCATGAGTCGGGAAGGCCGGACCGCCGCGGACGTCGTCGCGACGGCCGGGTTGGAAGAACTGACACGCATCCTGCGTGAGTATGGGGAGGAAAGGATGGCGGCAAAGATCGCTCGGGGGATCGTGCAGGAACGCGACTGGAGGGGCCCGATCACGGGCACCCGACAGCTTGCGCGAATCGTCGCGCACGCCAAGGGGACGCGCGAAAGGATCGATCCTGCCACCCGGGTCTTTCAGGCCCTGCGCATTGAGGTCAACCAGGAGCTTGTCGCGCTCTCGAGCTTTCTCGCGGCGGCCGTCAAACGCTTAAACGCGAGGGGACGGCTCGCCGTCATCTCCTATCATTCGCTGGAAGACCGGATCGTCAAGGATGCCTTCCGCCGCGAATCGGGCGCCTGTCTCTGTCCTCCCGCGCTCCCGGCCTGCGTCTGCGGGGCGCGCCGGGTGTTGAAGATCCTGACCCGCCGCCCCATCGTCCCCTCGGACGGGGAACGCGACGCCAACCCCCGCTCCCGGAGCGCGAAGCTGCGCGCCGCGGAGAGAGTGAGTAAAACGGCTTGAAATGAGCGCCGTCGCCTACTCCCAGTCCAAGCGCGTCGAGAACCTCCACCTGACGCGCGAACGAGACCGCCGCCGCGGGCGCGAGCTCGCGACGTATCTCCTCGCCGGGCTGCCGATGGCATGCGCTCTTCTCGTCTGCGCCGCCCTGCACGTCGAGACGGTGCGCGTCGGGTACGCGCGCGAGGCCCGGCTCAAGCTCTTCGTCCAGCTCGATGAGGAGAACCGGCGGCTCCGGGCGGAGCTGGCGCTCGCTTCCGCACCGTCCCGTGTCGTCGCGGTCGCCGCAGGGAAGGGCCTGCATCCACCCCGGCCGGGACAGATCCAGTACATCGAGGAACCCGTTGGCAAGGAGGCGACGCGATGAACCCGCTCCGCGGCAGACGCCTGCGCGTCTTCTCCATCGTGCTACTCGCCTGGGCGGCGGTCGTCATCGGACGCCTGATCCAGCTCCAGCTCGTCCAGGGCCAGAGATACCGCGCCCGCGCGCAACGCCAGCAGGAACGCCGCGTCGAGGTTTCGGGGCGCCGCGGATCGATCGTCGACCGCGAAGGGAGAGATCTCGCCGTCTCCGTGGAAGTCTCCTCGGTCTACGCGATCGGGGACGAGATCGAGGACGCCGCCGCCGCCGCCGCATATCTCTCGCCGCTCGTCCGCGCGCCCCGCGAGAAGATCTACGCTCGCCTTTCGGAGGCGAAGGGCTTCGTCTGGATCGCCCGGAAGGTGGAACCGGCGGTCGCCGACCAGATCCGCGCCCGCAAGCTCCCGGGGATCCATTTTGTCGCGGAGCCCAGGCGTTTCTATCCGAAGGGGAGCCTCGCGGCCTCCGTCCTTGGGTACGTCGGCCTGGACGACCGCGGACTCTCGGGCCTCGAGTATGCCTATGAAAAGGTGATCTCCGGAAAGCCCGGCGAGATCGTCGCGCTGACCGACGCGCGCCGGTGGACCTACGGCGAGGCGGAGACCGCGGGACGGCCCGCCCAGGAAGGCGCCGCGCTGACGGTGTCGATCGATTCGGGAATGCAGTTCGCGGCCGAGCGGGAGCTTGAGTCCACGATGCGCGAGCTCGACGCGAAATCCGGGAGCGTCGTCCTGATGGACCCGTGGAACGGAGAGATCCTGGCGATGGCGAGCGCCCCGGGCTTCGATCCGAACCAGTACGGGCGTTACCCGGCGGAAGCGCGCCGCAACCGCGCGATCGCGGACGCCTACGAGCCCGGTTCGACGTTCAAGATCGTCACGGGCTCGACCGCGTTGGAAAGGGGCCTGATCCGGCTGGACGAAGTCATCGAGACCGGGCACGGGATGATCCGGATCGGCAGGGTCACGATCAACGAGGACAAGCATCACGACTACGGCTCCCTGACGCTCGCCGGCATCTTCGAGCATTCCTCCAACATCGGCATCATCCGGGTGGGGCTGCGCCTCGGGCCCGAGCGGCTCTTCGAGGGCGTGAGCGCCTTCGGCATCGGGCGGCCGACGGGTGTGGATCTTCCCGGAGAAGCCGGCGGCATCTTCCGTCCGCTCTCCCGATGGTCTTCGCTCTCCAACGCATCGATCTCCATGGGACAGGAGATCGCGCTGACGGCGCTGCAGCTCGCCCGCGTCGCCGCGGTCGTCGCCAACGGCGGCCTCCTCGTCCAGCCGCGGCTCGTGACATCGATCCGGCGTCCCGATGGGCGCGTCGAACGGCCGGCGGCGGTCCCTCCCGTCCGCGTACTCTCGGAGGAGACGGCCCGCTCGCTCCGGACCATCCTCGCCGGCGTGGTCGAGCGTGGGACGGGCACGACGGCCGCCATCCCGGGTTTCTCCGTGGCGGGCAAGACGGGCACCGCGCAGAAGGCCGGGCCCGGCGGATACCAGAAGGGACGCTACGTTCCGAACTTCGTCGGGTTCGTCCCGGCTGATAACCCGCGCGTCGTCGCGGTCGTGGTGGTCGAGGAGCCGAAGGGGAAGTACTACGCCCGCGACGTCGCGGCGCCCCTCTTCGCCCGCGTCGTTTCTCAGGCGCTCGACATCCTGCGGGTCGCGCCCGCCGAGCAGCGGCTGCCCTCCACTGTCCTCGCTTCCGCCGCGGGGCGGGTCGCCTACCCGGCCGGAGTCGAGCCGGTCTCGGTCCGCGCGATTCGCCCCGTCTCATCCTCTGCCGATTCTTACGAAGAGGCCTTTCCACGATTGCAAGATCTTCCCGTCCCGGCGGAGCCGCTAGGAATCCGTCGTAGCCTCAGCGAAGACGGATTCCTTCCGGACGTCGTCGGGCTCTCGGCGCGGCAGGCACTGGCGGTCTTCGCGCGCCTGGGACTGACCGCCCGCTTGGACGGGGCCGGATTCGTGGTGTCGCAGGACCCCGCGCCCGGGACGGCCGTGCGGCCTGGCGGCATGCACACGTTGCGACTTTCGGAAACCGCCCCTCCGATCATCCGGCCAGGCCGCGGCCGGGAGGAGACGAGCTCCCCCGTTTCCGGTCCGTGAGGCTCATGGAACTCCTTTCGGTCCTTCCGGAGGCCGACGCCACTCGCGCGGCGCTCGATCCGGAAGTCGGAGGTGTCCGTTACGACTCGCGGCGGATCGCCGCGGGCGACGTCTTCGTCGCCCTCCGCGGAGAGACGGCGGATGGCCATGACTTCATCCCGGAGGCGATCGCGCGGGGCGCGGCCGTTATCGTGTCGGATCGGCCGGAGCCCTCGGGAACGCCGCCGTCTGTCGTATGGGTGTGTGTCGAGAACCCGCGCCGCGCACTCGCGCTGCTCTCCACCCGGCGGGCGGAAAACCCGGCGGAAAAAATGGTGCTCGCCGGGGTCACCGGGACCAACGGCAAGACGACAACCACGATGCTCCTCGAAGCGCTGCTCGCGGCACGCCACGGGAAGGCGGGTTTTCTGGGAACCGTCGCGTACCGGACGGGTCGCCGGGAACTTCCGGCTCCTCGCACGACGCCGGAGGCGCCGGACGTCCAGGAGCTCCTGGCCGAGATGGCCGGGGCCGGAGTTACCGCGGCGGCGATCGAGGTCTCCTCCCATGCGCTCGCTCTCGAGCGCGTAACCGGATGCCGCTTCGACGTGGCCGTCTTCACCAACCTGACGCGCGACCACCTGGATTTTCACGGCGACATGGAGTCGTATTACCGGGCGAAGAAGCGCCTCTTCGCGATGCGCAAGCCCGGAGCCCCGGCGGTCATCAACGCGGACGACGCGTTCGGACGCCGCCTTGCCGTGGAGATCGCGCCGCCGGTCGTGACGTATTCGGCCTCGGGCAGCGGGGAAGCGCGGGTCCGCGCGGCGGCGGTCCGGTGCGACCTCGCCGGCACGTCGCTCGAAGTCGTGCACCCGGGCGGGAGGTTTCGCGTGGCCTCGCCGCTGCTCGGACGCTTCAATGTCGAGAACCTCCTTGCCGCCGCCGCAGCCGGACTCGCCCTGGAAATGCCGCCCGATCGGATCGCCGCTGCCCTCGCGTTCGTTCTGCGGGTGCCGGGGCGCCTGGAGCCGGTCGAGGCGGGCCAGCCCTACACGATCCTCGTGGACTACGCGCACACCGAGGATGCGCTCAAACGGCTGCTCGCGGCCGTGCGGGAGCTGACCGACAGGAAGATCGTGCTCGTTTTCGGATGTGGCGGGGACCGCGACAGGGGAAAGCGGGCCCCGATGGGAGAGATCGCGGGCCGCATGTCCGACATCCCGATCGCGACCTCTGACAATCCCCGCTCCGAGGACCCCGAAGCGATCCTCTCGGAGATCGAGAAGGGGCTGGCGGCGTCGGGGGCGACGAAGTACCTGAAGGTCACCGACCGCCGCGAGGCCATTCGAACGGCGATCGGGCTCGCCAATCCCGGTGTGGTCGTGGTGATCGCGGGCAAGGGGCACGAGACGACGCAGGTCATCGGCAAAGAAGAGCTGCCGTTCGACGACCGGGCCATCGCCGCGGAATTCGCGCGGCGTTCCTGACGATGAACTTCACTCTGACCGCGGTCGCGTCGGCGGTCGCCGCGACGCTGACGCCGGCCGGCGCGGAGGCCAGGCTGTCGGGGGTGGCGGTGGATTCGCGGCGCGTCCGGCCCGGGGACCTCTTCGTGGCACTCGCCGGCGCGAGGGTGGACGGCCACGATTTCGCCGGGCCGGCGGCCGCGGCGGGCGCGGGGGCGCTGCTCGGTTCCCGGCGGCCGGCGGGACTCCCGGCGGACTATCCGGTGCTCGAGGTCGCAAGTCCGCGGGACGCGCTCCTGCGTCTTGCGGGCGCGATGAAGAAGGAGGCCGGCTTCCGCCTGGCAGCGGTCGCGGGCTCGGTCGGCAAGACGACCACGAAGGAGTTCGCGGCCGTGATCCTCTCGCGGCGCTTCTCCGTCGAGAAGACCCCGGGGAACCAGAACAGCGCCGTCGGGTTCCCGATGTCTGTCGTCAATCTGTCCCGCAAGCCCGCGTGGATGGTCGGGGAGATGGGGATGAGCGCGCTCGGTGAGATCTCGCGGCTGTCCCGGACCTTCGAGCCGGACGTCGCGGCCATCACGCGGATCGCGGCGGAGCACCTGGAGTTCCTGGGCTCGCTCGACACCGTGGCGGAGGCAAACGCCGAAATCCTCGAAGGCTTGAAGCCCGGCGGCGTCTTCGTCGCCAACCGCGACGATTCCCGCGTGGCCGCGCTCTCCGGCAGGCACGCCGGACGGACTCTCTGGTTCGGCCTGGGCGCAGCGGCGGATGTCACGGCCGAGCAGATCGAGCCGGGCGAATCGGGCACCCGCTTCCGCCTGAAGACGCCGGGCGGCGAGGCGTCGATCGCGCTGCCGATGCCCGGCCTCCATCAGGTCGAGAACTTCCTCGCCGCGTCGGCTGTGGCGATCGCGGCCGGAGCAACCGCAGAAGACAGCGCCGCCGCGGCCCCGGCGCTGACACCGGCGTCACACCGCGGCGAGATGCACCGGCACGCGTCGGGAGCGCTCCTCTACGACGACGCCTACAACGCCAGTCCTCCTTCCATGCGGGCCGCGCTCGACACCCTGAAGCTCCTTCCGGGCGCGCGGAAGATCGCGGTCCTGGGTGACATGCTGGAGCTCGGCTCCGAGGACCTCTGGTTTCACCAGGAGACCGGGCGCTACGCGGTCGGGCGCGCCGACCGCTTGATCTGCGTTGGGCCGCGCGCGCGCGCGATCGCTGAAGGGGCCGCGACGTCGGGTTTTTCCTCCGCGGACATCCAGTACGCCGAAAACGCCGAAGAAGCCGCTCGCCTTCTGGAGCCCCTTCTTGGCGAGGGCGACACCGCGCTCTTCAAGGCCTCCCGGGGTGTCGGCCTCGATCGCGCCGTCATGCTGCTGACTTCCAGGTTGGCGAGGAAACCGTGATCGCCGGGAAGGGGGAGGGGCGCTGATGCTGTACAAGCTCCTCTACCCCCTGGCGAAGTACCTCCCGGCGTTCAATGTCTTCCGGTACATCACGTTCCGCGCCGCGATGGCGGCGGTCACGGCGCTCCTTCTCGCGCTCGCGCTCGGGCCCTCCATGATCCGGCTCCTGATCCGCCGGCAGATCAGCCAGTCGATCCGCGAAAGCGGGCCGGCGTCTCACCACGCCAAGGCCGGGGTGCCGACGATGGGAGGAGTGCTCATCCTGCTCGCCGTCATCCTCGCGACTTTCCTCTGGATGGACCTGTCCAACCGCTTCGTCTGGATCGCCCTCGCCACGCTCCTGGCGTTTGGCGCCGTCGGGTTCGCGGACGATTTCATCAAGTTCGCCAGGCGCCGGAGCCTCGGCCTGACCGGACGCGGCAAGCTCTTGCCGCAGTTCCTCGTCGCGTTCGCCCTGGCGTTCGCCATCGACCACTGGGCAGCGCAGGGCTCCCTCTCGACGGTCCTGACATTCCCGTTCCTGAAGCGGTTCCTGCTCGACCTCGGCTTCCTCTACGTCCCGTTCGTCGCGCTCGTGCTCGTGGGCTCGTCCAACGCCGTCAACCTGACGGACGGGTTGGACGGCCTGGCCATAGGGGCGGTGGGGATCGCGGCCGGGACCTACGCCATCCTCTCCTACGTCACCGGCAACGCGGTGGCGGCCCGGTACCTCCAAATCCACCTCGTCCCGCAGAGCGGAGAGCTCGCGGTCTTCTGCGGGGCCCTCGTGGGCGCGTCGCTCGGCTTCCTCTGGTTCAACTGCCACCCAGCGGACGTCATCATGGGCGACGTCGGCGCGCTCCCCCTGGGGGGCGCGATCGCGGCGGTCGCGGTCATGACCAAGCAGGAAATGCTGCTGGCGATCGTCGGCGGGCTCTTCGTGGTCGAGGCTGTCTCGGTCATCATGCAGGTCGTCTCCTTCAAGACCCGGGGGAAGCGCGTCTTCCGGATGGCGCCGCTGCACCATCACTTCGAGCTGTCGGGCTGGGCGGAATCGCGCGTTGTGATCCGATTCTGGATCCTCGCGATTCTCTTCGCGGTCCTGGGGCTCTCGACCTTGAAACTGCGATGACTGGCTCCGGTTTTAACTCTCTCGGCCGCCGTTCGCGAAGCGAATGCCTGCGGCCGAAAGTCAGGCGGGAGGCGTGACGATACCCGGGGACGCCGGGTTGCCGGGACGCGTGGCGATCCTGGGATTTGCCCGAAGCGGCCAGGCGCTTGCCCGTGCGCTCGCCGAGAGAGGCGTCGCGATCACGGTCGGAGACGCCAGACCTCGGCCGGCCTTCCCCGAGGGAGAGATCGCGAAACTCGAGGCCGTCGGAGCGCGGTTCTTCTTCGACGGCCCGGCCGAGGAGTTTCTCGATCGCTCCGAGTGGCTGGCGGTCTCTCCGGGCGTTCCCCTGCGCTCGCCGATCGTCCTCGAAGCGAAGCGGCGCCGCCTGGCGGTCCTCTCGGAGATCGAGATCGCCTGGCGCATCGCCGAAGCGGAGGCGGAGGGAAAGAACCGCTGGGTCGCGGTCACCGGGACAAACGGCAAGTCCACGACGACGGCCTGGATCGCCGAGATCCTGCGCCGGGCCGGCCGTCCGGTCGCGCTCGCCGGAAACATCGGCGTTCCGCTCTCCGCTTTCCTCTCGGAGCGCTCGCCTCGGGATTTCGTCTGCGAGGTGTCCTCGTTTCAGCTCGAGGCGATCGAAGACTTCGCGCCTCACGTGGCGGTCTTGACCAACATCACGCCGGATCACCTCGACCGGCACGAGGGCTTCGGGGACTACGTCCACGCCAAGAAGCGGGTCTTCGAGAACCAGCAGCCCCGGGATTTCGCGGTCGTCAACGCGGACGACGCGGCCTCACGGCCGATCATGACGCGCTCGCGCCGCGTGCCATTTTCGCGCCGGGAGAGGGCGGCCGGGGGTGCCTGGGTGGAAAACGGGTCCCTCGTCTCGGAGGTCGCCGGCGCGCGCCGCGCCATCCTGCCGGAGCGGGATCTGGCTCTGCCCGGCGCCCATAATGTCGAGAACGCGCTCGCGGCCCTGGCGGCGGCCGGCTGCCTCGGGACCCCCGACGGAGCGATTGCCGCCGGCCTCCGGCAATTCCGCGGGCTTCCGCACCGCACGGAGCTCGTGACCGAGTCCGGCGGCGTGCGCTGGATCGACGACTCGAAGGGCACCAACGTGGACGCCACGAAGAAGTCGCTGGAGGGCTTTTCTCCGGCGAGCGTCATCCTGATCCTCGGGGGGCGCGACAAGCACGGGGACTTCGCGGCGCTCGCCCCGGCCGTGGCGGTCGCCGCGCGGGCCGTGATCACGATCGGCGAGGCGGCGGCAACGATCGAGAAAGCGATGGCGGGCACGGTGACCGTGGAAAGCGCCGGGACGATGGACCGGGCGGTCCGCCGGGCGGCCGAGCTCGCGCGTCCCGGCGACACGGTCCTGCTCTCGCCCGCCTGCGCCTCCTTCGACCAGTACGCGAACTTTGAGGAGAGAGGCCGGCATTTCGCCGCGCTGGCGCGTGCAGAAGACGTAAAACGTAAAACGTAAAACGTAAAACGTAAAAACGAGGAAGGAATCATGGCAGAACAGTTGAGATGCGGCGGCCCCGGTCCGGGGCTCCGTTTAGCGTTTAACGTTTTACGTTTCACGAACCTCCATGGCTCGTAAGCTTTCTTCCGACAAGGTGCTCTTCGTGGCGCTCGTGGCGCTGTCGCTCTTCGGGTGCGTGATGATCTACAGCGCGTCGGCGGTGTCGGCGGCGCAAACCCTCGGGAACCCGTACAAGTACCTGATCAAGCAGATTCTGGCTCTCGCCGCCGGCGGGTTGGCCGCGTTCGCCGTTTACCGCGCGGACTACCGTGTCTTCTCCCGGCGGTTGGTCGGTTACGGGGTTTACGGAGTGTCGCTCCTCCTGTGCGTCGCGGCGCTCTTCCGGCCCCCGATCAACTCGGCGCGGCGGTGGCTGACGCTCGGCCCTCTCATGCTGCAGCCCTCCGAGATCCTGAAGATCGGCCTCGTCCTCGTGCTCGCGCGCCTGGTGACGAGCAAGGCTTCGGGACCGGCGGCGCAGCCAGAACGCGCCTTGCCGGCCGCCCTCCTGCTGACCGGGCTCGCCGCCGGCGTCGTGCTGCTCGAGCCGGACCTCGGTACCGCGGCCTCCTATGTGATGCTCTGCGGTGTCGTGCTCTGGCTCTCCGGTGTGCGGGCCCGTCTCTTCCTAATCGGCCTCGCCGGGACCATACCGCTTCTGGCTGCGCTCGCCCTTTCGGCGAGCTACCGGCGTGCCCGCCTTCTCTCTTTCTTGAAGCCCGAGGCGGATCCGCTCGGCGCCGGCTTCCAGGCGATCCAGTCGCTCATCGCAGTGGGCGCCGGAGGCGTATCCGGCAGCGGCCTCGGCGGCAGCCGGCAGAAGCTCTTCTTCCTTCCTTACCCGCACACGGATTTCATCTTCGCCATCGTCGGGGAGGAGCTCGGCTTTCTCGGGGCTCTCGGCGTGATCGCGTGTTTTGCCGTGGTGGGCTGGAGGGGCCTGCGCGCCGCGCGCCGTGCCCCCGAGCCCTTCGCCGCGTTCCTCGCCGCCGGGGCGACCGCCATGCTCGTCGTTCAGGCGGCAATCAACGTGTCCGTCGTGCTCGGCCTGATGCCCACCAAGGGCATTCCCCTGCCATTCGTGTCGTACGGCGGCTCTTCGCTCGTGGCCTCCTGGATCGCGGGAGGCCTGATCCTCAATGTTTCACAACACGAAACGACGACCGTGGAGTCGTAAAACGTTAAACGTAAGACGTAAAACGAAGACCGGGATAAGCCGTCATCTCGGCGATCGCTCCGTTTTACGTTTTACGTTTTACGTTTCACGGTTCTGGCAGCATTAGGGTCTCAAGTGACGGAGGGCACATACGTGATCGTGGCGGGGAAAACGGGCGGCCACATCTACCCGGGCATCGCTCTCGCGCGGGAGATCCGCGCGCGGCGGCCCAACGCGCCGATCCTGTTCGTGGGGACACTGGGAGGTCTCGAGGAGCGCGTGGTCCCCGACGCGGGATTCGCGCTCGAGACCGTTACGGCGTCGGGGTTTGCCGGTAAGAGCCTCTCCGGCAAGCTCCTGTCGCTCCTGCGGCTCCCCGCCGGATTCCTGGAGGGGAGGCGTCTTCTCGTCCGGCATCGCGCGCGCGCGGTCGCCGGGATGGGGGGATACGTCAGCGTGCCGGTCCTCGCCGCCGCGAGGGCCCTCGGCATTCCGACGCTCGTCCACGATTCGAACGCGCTGCCGGGGATGGCGACCCGCCTCCTCAATCGTTTCGCTACGCGCACCGCGGTCGGGCTCGACCGGTCAAACGCGCGTCTGGCGAGACCCGGCATCGTCACCGGAACTCCCGTGCGGGGGGAGTTTTTCGCGATTCCCCCGATCTCAGCTCTGGCCGCGACGCGCCGCCTTCTCCTCTTCGGGGGGAGCCAGGGCTCCGCGGTATTGAACCGCGTGATGGCAGAGGCGGCGCCGCGGCTGGCGGGGCAGAGGCTGGAAGTCATTCATCAGACAGGAGAAAGTCACCTTGGGCGGGTTCTTGAGAGCTACGGGAAAGAGGGCCTTCCGGCCGGCTGGCGCCTGGAGCCATTCCTGCCGCGGCTCGATCGCGAGCTCGCCTGGGCGGATCTCGTCGTCTCACGGGCGGGGGCGCTGACGCTGGCCGAGCTCGCCGCCGCCGGCCGGCCTGCCCTTCTTGTCCCCTTCGGCTCGGCCGCCCACGGCCACCAGCTCGAGAACGCTGGCGTGCTCGTCCAGGCGGGGGCGGCGCGGATGATCGAGGAATCCGGGCTGGCGGGGGACGCCCTCGCGGCGGCCGTCGCAGATCTCTTCTCCGACCGGGAGCGGCTGGCGCAGATGGGGGAGCGGGCCCGTTCTCTCGCCGTGCCCGACGCCGCGCGCCGACTGGCCGACCTGCTCTTCGAGGCCGAAGTCTCATGAGGTTCCTGAGGCTGCGGCGGCTGCACTTCGTGGGCGCGGGCGGCGTCGGGATGAGCGGTCTCGCCGAGATCCTCCTTCTCTCGACACCGCTCGAGATCTCCGGCTGCGACAGGGAGCGCAGCGAGAACACGGAGCGTCTGACTGCGCTCGGGGCGAAGATCGCCTACGGGCACGACGCGGCCCACGTCGAGCAAGCGGACCTCGTCGTGATCTCGTCGGCCATCGCCGAAGGGAGCCCGGAGATCGCGGCGGCGCGGCGGCGGGGCATCCCCGTCATCCGGCGGGCCGAGATGCTGGCCGAGATCATGCGCCTGAAGCAGGGGATCGCCGTGGCCGGCACGCACGGGAAGACGACGACGACGTCGCTGACCGGGATGGTCCTGACCGAGGCCGGGTTCGATCCCACGATCGTCGTCGGGGGGCGGGTGCGGATCCTCGGAACGAACGCGCGCCTCGGCAAGGGAGACTTCCTCGTAGCGGAGGCGGACGAGTACGACCGCTCGTTCCTGGAGCTGACGCCGGTCGTCGCGGTGGTGACCAACATCGAGGCGGACCATCTCGATACCTACCGCGACCTTACGGACATCCTGGAGGCCTTCGTGATCTTCGCCAACCGCGTCCCCTTCTATGGAGCGGTCGTGGCGTGCCTGGACGATCCCGGCGTCCGAGAGATCCTGCCGCGGGTCAAGCGCCGCGTCGTGACCTACGGCGAGTCGCCGGAGGCGGCTCTGCGCGCGGGAGAGATCCGGCTCGAAGCCTCGGGGACGACTTTCGAAGTCTGGGAAGGGAACACCTGGTCGCTCGGCTCGGTGCGGCTGCCTCTCCCGGGCCGGCACAACGTGTTGAACGCGCTCGCGGCGATCGCGGTCGGGCGTGAGCTTTCGATCCCGTTTCCGACGATCGCGCGCGCCTTGAAGGACTTCACGGGCGTCATCCGGCGGTTCGAGACCAAGGGGGAGCGCGGCGGCGTCCTGGTGCTCGACGACTACGCGCACCATCCGACGGAGATTGCGGCGACGCTCGCCGCGGCCCGGCAGGTCCATCCCGGGCGCCGGCTGGTCGCGCTCTTCCAGCCGCATCTCTATTCGCGCACGCGCGATTTCGCGGAGGCGTTCGGGCGCGCGCTACTAGCCTGCGACCTGGCGATCGTGACCGACGTTTATGCCTCGCGCGAGAAGCCGATACCCGGCGTCACCGGGGAAATCGTCGCCCTGGCGACCCGGCATGCCGGGCACGCAAACGTAATGTATGTATCTGATAGAACACGAGTTGCTGGAGAGCTCGAGCGGGTACTGAAGAGCGGCGACCTGCTCCTGACGATGGGCGCGGGAGACGTTGTGCGCCTGGGTGAGGCGTACCTTGCGGGAGCGTCCGGTGGATAACGAGCCCCTGTTTCTGCGCCGGGGGCGCGTTGCCTTCAAGAAGCGGAGTCCCGTCCGCGCGGGCCGCGTCGTCGTGTTCGTCATCCTCGTCGTCCTGGCCGGCACCGGGCTCTACCGGTTCCTCGGCGGCTCGCTCTTCACACTTCGGCGCTTCCACATCTCGGGCAACGAGCGCGCGCGCACCGAAGAAATCCTGAAGGCCCTCGAGCCGTGGAAAACAGGCAACCTCGTCACGCTCGACCTGGCGCCGCTCGCCGGACGGCTCCAGCGTCTTGCCTGGGTCGAGCGCGTCACGCTCGCGAAGAAATTTCCGGACGGTCTGTCCGTACGCGTCGAGGAACGCGAGGCGGTCGCGCTCCTCCGGGAGGAAGGGAAGCTCTGGTGGCTCGACGCGAGGGGCGTCCCGATCGCCCTCTACGACGCGCGCAGCGACCACGCCGAGTACGTTCTCGTGACCGGTGAGCGCGCCGCGCTGCCGGAAGCCGTGGCCCTTCTCGAGGACCTGCGTGTCCAGACTCCGGAATATTTTTCTTCGCTCTCCGAAATTGCTGCGCTGCCCGACGGGGGTTTCGGTATGATGGATTCCATCTTCCGAAGGCCGGTTCGAGTTCTTCGGTGGGACGCTCCGGAGAAGATCAGCGCGCTCGTCAAAGCGCGTGGTCTCATTGAGAGTCGCGGATGGGAGGCACGGGCCATAGACCTTCGTTTCGCGGATCGGATCGTGCTCGAAGGCGCCTACGGCGCCGGGAACTCGCTATGAGATTCCCCGGAATCTCAACTCTCAACTCTCAACTTTCTTCTGATGTCCAAGCCTGAAAACTTTCTCGTCGCCTGCGACATCGGGACTTCCAAGATCTGCGTCCTGATCGGCGAACAGAACGCCAACGGCACGCTGGACGTCATCGGAAAAGGGGCGGCCGCCAACCGCGGAACCCGCAAGGGGAACATCGTCAACGTGGACGCGACGATCGAGGCGATCAAACGGGCCGCGGAAGAGGCGGAAATCATGGCCGGGGTACAGATCGCGAGGGCCTGGGTCGGGGCTTCCGGCTCGAACGTACGGTCCTTCAACAGCCGGGGGGTCGTGGCGGTGTCCGGCAAGGACCGCGAGATCACCAAAGACGACGTCACTCGCGTCATCGACGCCGCCCGGGGGATCCAGATCCCGCAGGACCACGAGGTCATCCACGTGGTTCCGAGAGAGTTCGCCGTGGACGGCCAGGACGGCGTCTCGGATCCGGTCGGCATGGTCGGCGCGCGCCTGGAAGCGGAGGTGCACGTCGTGACGGCGCCCGTGGCCGTGACGCAGAACATCGTGACCTGCGCCAACAAGGCGGGGATCGAGGTCGTGCAGCTCGTCCTCGAGCAGTTCGCGGCGGCGGAGGCGATCCTGACACAGGACGAGAAGGAGCTCGGCATCGCCCTCGTGGACATCGGGGGCGGCACGACCGAGGTGGCCGTCTACCAGAAGGGGGCGATCGCCCACACGACCGTCATCCCGATCGGCGGCGATCACTTCACCAACGACCTGGCGGTCGTCCTGCGGGCGCCGATCACCGACGCGGAGCGGATCAAGAAGAAGCACGGCTGCGCGCTGCGCAGCGCCGTCGGCGAGGACGAAATGGTCGAGGTCCCGATGGTCGGCGGCCGCGCCCCCAAGCTCTGCCCGAGGACGACGCTCTCCGACATCCTGCAGCCGCGCGCCGAGGAGCTCTTCGGGCTGATCCGTGAGGACCTGGAGCGCCTCGGTCTCGACAAGGAGCTCCGCTCGGGCGTCGTGCTGACGGGAGGAGGAGCGGACCTCGAAGGGATCGTCGAAGTGGCCGAGGGGATCTTCGACGGCCCCGTGCGGCGCGGTGTCCCCACGGGCGTCGGCGGTCTGACCGACGTCGTCTCGCGCCCGGAGTGGGCGACGGCGACGGGTCTTCTTCTGTACGGGCATCGCTACAAGGTGGCCCGCCGCCGCGGCCGGGGAGTGACGCGGATCACCGCGTCAGTGTCGAGGATGTTCCGTGAGCTGTTTTGATGTCGAAGAATGGCCCGCGCGTTGAAAACTCTCAGCCGCCGTTCACGAAACGAACGCCAGCGGCCGAAAGCCGGAGGGAACAGCCGATGATCGAATTCGTTGCCGAGGAAGAACGCCACCTGACGATCGAGCTCGAGAGCGACGAGGCGTCTCCGGCGTTGATCAAGGTGATCGGCGTGGGTGGCGGAGGCTCGAACGCCGTCAACCGGATGATCTCGGCCGGCCTGCGCGGAGTCGGCTACATCGCTTGCAACACGGACCTGCAGGCGTTGCGCCGGGCCTCCGCGCCGACGAAGCTCCAGATCGGGTCGCGCCTGACAAAGGGCCTCGGCGCCGGCGCCGACCCCGACGTCGGAAGGAACGCCGCACTCGAGGACCAGGAGAAGCTCGCCGATGCGATGAAAGGCGTGGACATGGTCTTCCTCGCGGCGGGGCTCGGCGGCGGCACCGGCTCGGGCGCCGGTCCGATCATCGCAAAAATCGCCGCGGAGGCGGGCGCCCTGACCGTCGCCGTCGTCACGAAGCCCTTCCTCTTCGAGGGCAAGAAGCGGATGCGGCAGGCCGAGCGGGCCGCCCGGGAGCTGCGCGACCACGTGGACACCCTGATCACGATCCCCAACCAGCGTCTCCTCTCCTTCGTCGAGCAGCACACGCCCCTGCACGAGTCCTTCAAGATCGCCGACGACGTGCTGCGGCAGGCGATCCAGGGCATCTCTGACCTCATCAACTGCCCGGGCGAGATCAACCTCGATTTCGCCGACGTCAAGAAGATCATGTCCGACATGGGCCGGGCGCTGATGGGCACGGCCGTGGCCGAAGGGGAGAACCGCGCCGTCCACGCGGCGCAGGCGGCGATCTCCTCACCGCTCCTGGAAGACGCCTCGATCGAGGGAGCGCGCGGGATCCTGATCAACATCACCGGAGGGGCGGACTTGACGCTCTTCGAGGTCAACGAGGCCGCCGAGATCATCCATCAGGCCGCCGACCCCGACGCCGAGATCCTCTTCGGCTGCGTCCACGACGAGGCGATGGCCGGCGCGGTCAAGGTCACCGTGATCGCGACGGGCTTCGACCGCCCCGACGCCGAGGAGTCTTTTCCCGAGGAGGCGGCCCGGGCGGCGGCGCCCGCGAGGCCGGGTCGGACCTTCCTGCGCGGCGACGACTCCGGCGGTTTCGGCCCGAACGCCTCTTCCCGCGACGACTTCGACATACCGACGGTGTTGAGGAGACAAATGGATTGAGACGCGTCGTCAGTCCCCGGCCCCTGTCATTCTGAGGAGCGAAGCGACGAAGAATCTGCTCTCGAGCCACCCTGAGCGGAACTGTCGCCTGCGTTCACGGTCCACTCCGCTACTGATGCTCCCCTTCTCCACCCTGAGCTGGAAGGTCGTGCGCGAAGCGAAAGAGCAGATCCTTCGCTGCGCTCAGGATGACAAAGAGGAAGGCGAAGGAATGACAGGGGGGTAGAGCAAGCCCTTACCTGGGGTGGAGGCCGAATTTTTCCTCGATTTCTTTCTCTTTCCGGATCATCGCCTGTCGCTTGCTGCGGGCCTTGTCGCGCCACTTCTTGTAGGCGTGGGCCGCCCTGGGGTGGCGGTGGAGGAAGCGGCGCAGCTTTCGGCGCACGGACGGGAAGACGAGGGAGAAGAAGAGCACGCTCATCACGAAGAAGGGGATCTGCGGCATGATCGGGACGAGCACGCCGATCACGCCCAGGATGAAGAAGAAAATTGCCCACGCCAGGTTGTGAGCCTTGCTCCGGGGCTTGCGCCGCACCAGCTTCTTTCCCGTGGCGCTCATTCGGGGCGGAAGTCTACTTTGGACTTTGGACCCTGGACTTCGGACCGGGCCGGCCAAGGATGTCGTCTGCAGTCAGCAATTTGACAGGCCCGAGGTTCAACGCCTTGATCCCCGCCTCGATTTTCTTCCGGTCGCCGACCACCACGACAACAACGGACCCCGGGTCGATCCACTGGGCCGTCACGCGCGCGAGGTCGGCAGCCGTCACCTTCGCGACGCGGTCCATGTAGGTCGTGAAGTAGTCGTCCGGCAGCTCGAAGAGGACTTTCTCCTCGAGCTTTGCCGCGAGCTCGCCGACGGTCTCGAACCCGGCGGGGTAACGCAGCGCCACGTAGTTCCTGGCTCTGGCGAGCTCGTCCTCGGGGACAGGCCGCCGGATTCCTTCGAGCTCCTTGAAAAACTCCGAGAGGGCCGGCGCGGTCTTGTCCGTCTGGACGGCCGCGGCGGCGAAGAAGGGCCCCGTCGAGAGCCGGAAGTCGAACACGGACCCCGCGCCATAGGTGTAACCGTGCTGCTCCCGGAGGTTCTGGTTCAGGCGGGACGTGAAGGATCCGCCGAGCAGCGTGTTGGCGACCACGAGCGGGAAGTAGTCGGGGGTCTGGCGCGGGGGGCCGACGCGGCCGATGCGGATCTCCGACTGCGCAGCCTCCGGCAGGTCGACCAGCCAGACCGAGCGCCCGCGCGGCTGGAGAGACGCGGGCACCGGAGCCGGCCGGACCGTGCTCCCGCTCCAGGAGCCGAAGGCCTCCTCGAGCTTGCCCTGGAGGACCTGCGCCGTGACGTCTCCGGCGGCGACGAGCGTCACGTTGCCAGGTTCGAAATAGGAGGCGTGAAAGCCCTGGAGATCCGCCCGCGTCATCCCGCGTACCGCCTGCTCCGAGCCCTCCGTCACCCGGCCGTAGGGGTCCTCGCCGTACAGGGCGCGCGCGAACGCGACGCGGATGAGCGCTCGGGGCTCGTCGCGCCACTGGAGCAGCTCCGTCAGGAGCTCCTTGCGGACGCGCTCGAGCTCCTCCGCCGGAAAGGCCGGCCGTCGCACGACGTCGGCCAGGATCGGGAGGGCCTCTGCCAGCCGCTGCGCGGGGACGTTTAACCCGACGAGGGTCTGGTCCCACCCGGCGCCGGCCGAGAGATCCGCCCCCAGGTGATCCACGGCGTCGGACAGCTCCAGAGCGGACCGTCCGCCGGCCCCGCGGTCGAGCATCTCTGCGGTCAGATTCGCGAGCCCGGCCTTGCCCCGCGGGTCTGCCGCGGCGCCCGCGCGCACGACGACGGCGACCTGCACGAGCGGGACCTTGTGGCGCTCGATGAAGAGCACCCGGATCCCGTTGGACAGGACGAGCTTCTGGATCGCGGGGAGATCGAGCTTTGCGGGCGGCCCGGCCGAGGGCGGCTTCGACCGATCCAGCGGCCTGGCGGCCGCTGGATAAGTCACTGCCAGCGAGAGCATGAAAATCAAGAGGCTCCTGGCTCGCTGGCTCATGGCTGTTTCCCCTTCTCTGAGGGAGCGCGAGCGGCCAGATCGGTCTTGCCGGCTGGAACGACGCTCAGGATCACGCGGGCGTCGTCGGGGAGATAGCGCCGCGCGGCGGACAGGATGTCGCTCGTGTCCAGGGCCAGGTAGCGCGCCCGGTCCTCGTTGTAGTAGTCGGGCCGGCCAGCCTGGTACTGGTAGGCGTTCAATTGGTCCGCCTTCCCGCCGAATCCCCCGACGTGCTCCATGGCGCGGTAAAAAGACGCCTCGAACTGGTTGACGGCCCGCTCGACCTCGCGCGCCGCCGGAGGCGCGGTCTTGACGCGGTCGATCTCCTGCTGGATCAGCGACTCGATCTCGGTCAACCCGTGTCCTTCCCGCGCTGTCGCCGTGATGAGGAATGTCGAGGCGAGCATCTGCGACTGCTGGACGGCCGAGACGTCCTGCGCTACCTGCAGCTCGTAGACCAAACGTTTGTAGAGGCGCGAGTTCTTTCCGGAAGCGAGGACGCCGGCGAGGATGTCCAGGGCTTCGTCGCCCGGCTGGAGGTGAGGCGGCGTGATCCAGGCCATGTAAAGGCGGGGGAGCTGGACGCGGTCCTCGAGAGTCAGGCGCTTCTCCTCGGCGAGCGCCGCGGGAGGCGCGGCGATCGGATCGACGCGAGTCCCCTTCGGCACGTCGGCGAACCACTTCTCGACCAGGCGCCGGGCTTGCCTCGGATCGATGTCGCCGGCGACGACGAGGCTCGCGTTGTTCGGGCCGTAGTAAGTCTTGAAGAACTGCACGACGTCCTCGTAGCCCGCCGCGCTCAGGTCTTCCATCGAGCCGATGACCGGCCAGTGATACGGGTGGTTGGGCGAGAAGAGCGCCTCGCTCAACTTGATCGACGCCATCCCGTAGGGTTGGTTCTCGAAAGTCTGGCGCCGCTCGTTCTTCACGACGTCCCGCTGCTGGTTCACCCGCGCGGGAGACATGACGTCGAGAAGATGACCCATCCGATCCGACTCGAGAAAGAGCGCCAGCTCCAGCGAGTTCGAGGGCACGTTCTGCCAGTAATCGGTCCTGTCTTCCGCGGTCGAGCCGTTGTTGTCGCCTCCGGCCGATTCGAGCAGCCTGTCGAACTCCCCCTCCTTCACGTTCTTCGAGCCCTCGAACATGATGTGCTCGAAGAGGTGCGCGAACCCCGTCCGCCCCGGCTTCTCCCGCGCCGACCCGACGTAGTACCAGACGTCCACGCAAACCATCGGCACCGTGTGGTCCTCGTGCAGGATCACGTTCAACCCGTTGGGCAGCGAAAACTGCGTGTACGGCACTTCCAGCTTGCGCGCCTCCTGCCCGAAAGCACCCCCCGCCGCGAGCAGGAGTCCCGCCTCCACGAAGACCCACGCGAGGAGCCTGTGCGAAGACCTCATGTCAACCTCCGACCAAAGCCTAACCTCCCTCTAAACTACGAAATTCTCAAACTGCAGTTCTCGCATCGTGAATGGCGGCGGTGGCTGCCTTTTCGAGGATCGGCAGAGGGTCGAGCTGTACGATGCGACTACCGGGACGACGCCGACGACCTATGATCCGGCCGGCACGGTCAACCGCCTCCAGATGGCGGCGTTTCTCTCGCGCTCGGTGGACCGGACCCTGCAGCGTGACAGCCGCCGGGCGGCGTTGAACCAGTTCTGGACGACCCAGGCGAACGCTGGTCTCACCCTGACGACGGTCGGCGCCAAGCCGCAGATTCCGATCTTCGACGGATCGAAATAGTACGTATAGGCCACAAAATGATGCATTCGCGTCATTGCATGTCCCACCGGCGACTCGTTACAAGTCTAAGTCTAAGTCTAA
>Ga0209009_1000257_pt1 | contig 21166 bp, 14 predicted proteins | sample BlaSpr_A8_OM3_M2_FD_187979 | JGI IMG/M metagenome (GOLD analysis project Ga0209009, IMG submission 187979) | Forest soil microbial communities from Thunder Bay, Ontario, Canada - Black Spruce, Ontario site 2_A8_OM3_M2 (SPAdes) (version 2) | ecosystem: Environmental > Terrestrial > Soil > Boreal... | reverse complement strand
CCAAATCAAACGCGAGAACAATGTGCGTCTTATCCGCTATTGGGCCGTTGAATTGATGACGCCCCTGGAGCGCGCCGGCACCTGGACTTTTTCTCATGTCGGCGGAATCTGGAGCGGCTACGTCGGCCTGCGCAACACGCGCGCTGAGAATGAACGCCTGCGCAACGATGTGAACACTTTGCGCCTCATAAATCGCGAGCTGGAAAGCGAGTCCGCGGAAGCCCATCGCCTCGCGACTCTCCTGAATTTTAAAGACGCGCACACGGAAGCGCCCATGCTTGCCGCGCAAGTGATTGGCGCAAGCGCCGACCCCACTTCACATACGCTTTTCATCAACCGGGGCGAACGGGATCACGTGCGTAGAAACATGGGTGTCATCACTCCCGACGGTGTCGTTGGAAAAATCGTGGAAGTTTTTCCCTCCACCGCCCAGGTTCTCTTGATCAACGACAAAGACAGCGGCGTCGGTGCTCTCTTCGCCGCATCGCGCACGCACGGCGTGGTGAAAGGCAGTGGAGATCCCCAGCCGCACATGGAATACGTGATCAACGAAGAGAAACTCCAGTCCGGAGACGCTATCGTCACCTCCGGCGAAGATCGTATCTTCCCCAAGGATTTGCTGATTGGCGCCGTGGACGCGACTCAACCCGGCAACCCATTCCAAGTAATTTCCGTGCGGCCCGCCGCGCGTCTAGACCGTCTTGAAGACGTCATCGTGCTGCTCTCGCAGCAGGAACTCCTGCCCAAGAAGACTGAAGAAGCATCCGAAACCAGCGACGTGACGACCGCGCAATCTAGCGCGCAACCGGGCACTCCGGCGTCGAAAACCTCGGGAGTTGTAACCGATCCAAACAAATTTAAACCCGCTGCGGCCGCTCCCGTTCAGGCTGCCGCGCCCCTGAAGAAAACTCCGGCGTCGAAACCGCCCGTCCCTCAACGATAATGTCCTACATGCTCAATGTCGGAGCGCACTCGGAACCAAATGTTGAGGTTCACAAATTCTACAGCGGCACCATCATCGGCACGGTCTTGCTCGCTCTGGTGTTTCAGGCCTTCCTGCATAAATACGGACGCTGGTCCGAGCTGATCGATCTTCCCCTGCTCGTCACCATTTATTTTGGAGTGAGCCGACGCAATCCTGTATCGGGGTTATTTCTGGGAGGGGCCATTGGGATTCTGCAGGACGCTCTGAGCCACGACAATCCCATCGGCATGTATGGGATTGCAAAAACTATTGTGGGCTATCTTGCTTCATCGGTGGGCGCCAGGATCGATACCGAAAATCCGATAAGCCGTTTTGGCCTGATCTTCTTATTCTTCCACTTTCATCAAGCGATTCTAGCGGTGACTCAGCGCGTTCTGTTAAACCACTCCGCGCCGTTCTTTACCTTGCACCTCTTCATCGATTCTCTGGTCACCGCAGCGTTCGGCGTTGTTCTTTTCGCTCTCCTCGACCGGCTGCGCCGCAACTCCTAACTTAGAAACTTTCTTCGATCACTTCATTCCGATCGCAAAGCTTCCATCACATCGATGCGCGCAGCTCGGGCGGCCGGAAGAAACGATGCCACAACTGCTGCCAATAGAAGAACCGCCGCTGACACAATCACAGGGGCAATGCCGGGCATCCGCACATCCACAATATAGCTGCTTGCGAGCCGAGCGATAGCGTAACCACACAGAGAGCCAGCCACAATGCCCACACCCGCCATGACTGCGCCGTCAGCAATCACGCTGGTCAGAAGATTCCGCGGCTGGGCTCCCAGTGCGAGCCTGATTCCAAACTCGCGCGTCCGCCCGCTCACTGAGAACACCAGTACGCCGGCGACGCCAATCACGGCAATCGCCAGCGCCACCGCCGCAAAGCCGCCAAACACCAGTGCATTCAAACGATCCGGAGTCAGCACTTCCGCGCGAACATCGTCCATGGTCGCCGCGTGCTCCACCGGTTGATCCACATTCAAATCGCGGATGATTCTCGTAATGGAAGGCACCAGCGTGTACGGATCCGATTGCGTGTGAACGAACAACCTTCCTCCGCCTATTTCCTGATCGAGAGGGTGATAGACAGTGAGCGTAGGGACCGGCACGAGGTTCTCGTCGTCCAAATCCTCCGCCACGCCAATGATGCGCCGCGCCTGGGGGCTTACATCAATAAATTTCATTACCGGATCGCTCCACCACAAATGATGATTCACAGCGTCTTGATGGGGGTACATGCGCTGCGCCAAGCTCTGGCTCACGATCACGACTGGTTCGCTGTCTTTACCATCGGCCTCGTTGAAATCGCGTCCTGAGATTATGGGGACGCCGAGCGCCGCAAAAAACCCAGGCGACACCGTCCGGAACATTGCTCGAGGATCCTCTTCGCCCGGCCCGCGAACATGCCCATCTGCGGAAAACTGGAACCCCGGACCCCAAATTCCTCGGTCGCGCCACGGCACGGCGGTGCCTACCGCAACGCGATCGACGCCTGGCAGCGCCGTGATTTGCCGGACCATTTCTCGGTAGAACCCGTGGATCTGGTCCGGTGTGCGCCCCTCGGTAACCAGCGGCACATTTATCGCGAGCACGTTATGCGTGTCGAATCCAGCGCGCGCGTGTTGCAGTGATAGAAGCGTCTTAATCAGCATGCCTGCGCCGGCCAGCAACATAAATGACGCAGCAATCTGCGTCACCGCGAACATTCGCAACCGGCGTCCAGTGCTGCCCGTGATTCGCACGCCGCCGCTGGTCAAACTCAATCCATTTGAAGCATCCGCGGAAGGCAGTCGTGGCACGTAGGCCAGAAGCACTGCAGCAATTACCGCGAGCAGTGCGCCGACCCAAAGCATACTGGAGTCAACTTTCAGATCGAGCGCGCGCACCGAAAACCGCGAGGCGTAGCGAGCTAGGATGGCAACCATCGGTCGAGCGCTCAGCACGCCAAGCAGCGCGCCAGTTCCGCAAAGGAATAAGCTGTCAGCCAGCAGCAATCGTCGCAACGAGCCCGCATTTGCGCCAAGAGCTCCACGGATTGCTAGTTCGCCTTCGCGCCGCACCGTGCGCGCCAGAATTAAGTTTGCGGCGTTGGAACAGGCGATGATGAAGACCAACCCCGAAGCCGCGAGCAATACCCACAACACAGTTTTCGCGCCGGAAGTAATCTGGTCGCGCAGCTTTACCGCGCTGATGCGAAACTTCGCGCCTGGGGAATAATCTGCAGGATGCTGCGCGATCATCGCTCCGTATACGGTGGACAATTCGGCGCGCGCCGTCTCGATATTCGCACCGGGGGCGAGCCTTCCGAAAAGTTCAGTCATGCGATGGACGCGTCCGGTCACCATGGTCGCCGACAAATGGTGCGGACTCGTGACCACGTTCGCAATAATTTCCGTCTCCGCTGGGTACGGAACCGACGGTTCCAGCACGCCGACGATTGTGGCGGATCGCGCGCCGGAGTCGCCCGAATCGAGTTTGATGGTCTTGCCGATCACAGAGGGGTCTTTCTTCAGCACCGTTGACCAGAAACGATATGTCAGAACCACGGCGCCTGCCGCGTTCGGCCCGTCGTCGTGCACATCGAGCAGGCGGCCGAGCACCTTGTGCAGTCCCATCACGTCGAAATATGAGCCGTCCACTACGCCGGCTCGCACTTCCCGAGGTTCGCCCAGCCCTACCATGCTGAAGCCGATTTCGGAGAAGTCTCCGAACTGGCTCACCGTCTTCACGCGGGATTGCAGGTCCTGAATCTCGGGCACCGAGAAGGTGGTGTTATCGTCGTGAAGACCAGGCGCACTCTGCCGGATGTAGATCAGCCGGTCCTCGTCGCGGTTCACCAGGGGCCGCAGCAGCACCCCCCGCACTACACTGAAGATAGCGGCGTTTGCGCCGATGCCCAGCGCCAGCGTGACTACCACGGTGATCGCCAACCCCTTGGTGCGCGCCAGCGAGCGCAGCACAACTTTCAGATCACGAATAAACAAGTCTAGTTTGAGCATGGTCGCTCGACCTCCCTAAACAGTGGATCCATCAAGATGTGGTGGCCGCCTCCATAAGTTGATCCAGGGACACAGTGGACTGTCGCGTTGATAGTCGGCAATCCTGCCGCGATACCCAAAAGGCACAAAGCGGATAAACTACGGCTGAATCCGTCGATTTTCGAGCGCCGGAGGTTGCTCTTTAAGCGTGAAGCCACTCGTGCTCGCTTTCATCATACGCGCTAGCAGATTCAGAATGCGGGTCGCAGCTTCCTGCGGATCCAAGCCTCGTGCGTGGATGTTTGAAATTAGGTTTCGGTTAGCGTCTGTGTGGGAAGCGCTGGGCCGGTAGGCCATATAGGCTGACAAGCTTTCCGCTGTGCTGAGGCCTGGACGTTCGCCGATGAGCAGCACGACGACACGCGGTTTCAGCAAGTCTCCAATCTCGTTGAGAATCCCTACTCTGCAGCGATGGATTACAAGTGTTTCCCCGATTTTCCAGTGGCGCTCTTGGCCTCCCTCGCACAGCAAGGGAAGTAACAGAGGAACTTGTGCCGCGACTGCGGGAACTGACAATCCGTCGCCAATGGCGATTTGCACATCGCTGTTTGCGTCGCAGCGACTTTGTATTTTGATTCGGGATTCAGCGTCGAAATGCCGGCCTAAATCCGGGCGCAACAAATATTCGTCTTTTGAACGCGCTTTTGTGCGGGCTTCTAACAGCCCCCAACGCTGCACAAACGCGTCATTGAAGATTTCTTCCAGGCGCAGTTCGGCTCGTACAGCGTCTCGTGCAGCAGCATGAGCTTCTCGCAAATCCATCTGGGTGCTCGTACGATAAGCGGTTCCCGCGCGGCCAACCAGCAAGCGCGCTGGTGTGCGCGCTCGAATCTTTCGCACGATTTCCGGCAGGTCAGAATTGTTCAATGCCAGATCCCGTTCGTTCGCCATCAATTGATCCCGTCTAAAGATGATTCCAGCCCTTGCATCAGTTGGCGGCGTGCTGATGCGTCTAGTAAAACTGGATCGTCATCTCGATAGATTCCCGTGGCGTGAAGCCAAGCTAGGAATTCCGGAGCAGGTTTCAGGTTAAACAGCCTTCTGACCGCAAGCGCATCGTGATAACTGGTGGATTGATAATTCAGCATGACATCGTCGCCGCACGGAACGCCCATAAAATAATTGCAACCCGCCGCGCCCAGCAACAGTAAAAGGTTGTCGGCCGAATTCTGATCCGCCGCCGCGTGATTTGTGTAGCAGACGTCGCACCCCATGGGGAGGCCCAGGAGTTTGCCCATGAAATGATCTTCAAGACCGGCACGAATGATCTGGCGTTCATCGTAAAGATATTCGGGACCGATAAATCCGACCACGCTGTTAACCAGAAACGGTTCAAACACGCGGGCCACGCCGTATGCCCGAGCTTCCAGCGTCACTTGGTCTAGCCCGTGGTGAGCTTCGGCCGACAAAGCACTGCCTTGGCCCGTTTCGAAATACATCGCGTTTGAACCCTTCCAATCGACCTCACGGCTACGATGGTGCTCCCAGACTTGCTCGCGGCCCTCTCGCAACATGGCCAGCGAAATGCCGAAGCTGCGATTCGCCGCCTCGGTTCCGGCAATCGATTGGAATAGCAGGTCCACCGGCGCTCCGCGTTCCATAGCCGCGAGTTGCGCGCTGATATGCGCAAGACAGCAAGTTTGTGTAGGCGCTTTATGAGTTTGCACCAGACGCTCGAGCGCGTGGAGAATAGCGCCCACTTTTTCCACCGAATCTGATGCGGGATTCACTCCAATCACTGCGTCGCCGCATCCGTAAAGCAGCCCTTCGAATGCGGCCAGCAGAATTCCGCCGATATCATCGACGGGATGGTTTGGCTGCACGCGAATTCCAAGAACTCCGCGTTCGCCCATGGTATTTCGGCAGCGCGTAACATTCCGGATTTTCGCTGCGGCTAGAACCAGGTCTTTGTTGCTCATGATCTTGGCCAGAGCCGCGGCAATTTCCGGGATGATCGCTCGTTGCAGTTCCTTCAGCGCAGTCTCGCTTGTGGCATCGTCAAGGATGAACTCGCGAAATTCACCAACGGTGAGGCTTTGAATCGAGTGAAAAGTTTTTTGGTCAAAGGTATCGAGGATTAAGCGACTTACTTCGTCCGTATCAGGATCGATCAGCGGCTGTTGCACAATCTCCGCGAGCGTTAGATCGGCGAGCTTGCGTTTGGCAGCGACCCGCTCACGCTCCGACCGCGCCGCGATGCCCGCCAATTGGTCGCCGGACTTCTCTTCATTGGCTTTGGCAAACAACTCGCGCAGATCGGAGAAAGTAAATCGCTCGGGCATAGATTGCCGGTGGATTGAATCACCGCGAATCGAAATTAGCATCAATTCCAGGCTAAGAGAAGTCGCGTCTGTTATGCGCAGTCTAACGCGAGCTAATTTTTCTTGCGAAAGATGGAGGTGATCGATTTGGTTTTCTTCACAACGCCGCCGACACTGGCAGTAATGTAAGGTTCATCAATAGTGCCGGTGACATGTACTGGCACGCTGGATCCGCTGAATCCCGTGATAACGCCGATGCCAACCTTGCTCATAGCATTCGCCGACGCAACTTTTACCAAGAGGTTAAAGTCGAGTTGATCGGTGGGCGAGACAGTGCCGCTACCAGTTAGTTCGCCCAGCCCTTCAATTACTGCTTCGATCTGGTCGGCTACCACGCCAGCGTCAGTCATCCGCACGTTCACCACCAGCTTGTCGAAATGCGTCGTCAATCCAGTTTTCAAGCCGCTGAGCGCCGCAATCCCGTGAATTTTTGAGCTGATGTCGAAGCCCACCAAAGATGTGTTATCGAGTGCGATGGGGCCAGTAATAACGAGTGATTTTGTCGGTCCAGTGACAGCCACGTTCATCGAGAGCTTGCCGCCCTTCAGCGTGGAACCATTGGGCAAATGAACGGCGGCTGCGGTCATCAACAGTTGCAGCTGATCGATCGGCAAACTCTGCCCCCCAACTTTGAAATTCAGCAACATATCTTCGGCGCCGGGCTTGACCGGTCGATACGTTCCGCTCGCGCGTATCTTGGCGTCACCGATATTTACGGCGGCGTCGTCAATTTGCCCGGAGTTGTCTTTCACACGATGCGTTCCGCTGAACGCGATTTCCAGCGGCTTGGGCGCCGCGGGCGTTCCCTTGTGCAGCTTGAGATTCTCGATGCGGGTAGTCCCGTTGGTGACAAGGGTTTGCCCATCAAACTTCGCCTTCACCTCAGCGTCCGCGAGGAACGACAAGTCGGTCGTGGGGTCCAAGAGTCCGGCTCCCACCGGGTCCACATGTTCTGCGGAAATTTGCGCATCAAAGGGGCTGTTAGCTGTGTCGTTGCGATTGATCGGGCCGAGGTAGCCGGTGACGCTGGCGCTGCCGCCGCCCGGCAAATTCGCTTTTAGTTCAAACGGGATGCGCGAAGCGGTTGAAAAATCGTGCGCCGAGAAATTCACGTGCTCGTACACACTGGGCGGCCCATGCGCAGGGAGGGTTGTGATCGTGGCGTGACCGTCTTCGATAGCAACCCTTCCTACAGAGAACTCAGAAATTTGCGGCGCGGAAGGTTGTGAGTTTCCCGGAGCCGCATTCGCAGCGCCCCCGGCAACGGATGTAGCAGGGCGCCCGATACTGGAAAAATTCCAGGCGCCATTCGCAGCCTTAATCATGGCAATTTGCGGCGCCTCTATTTCAAAGCTGCGTATATTTAGCTGGTGCGAAAAGATGAGCGGTCGCAGGGGTACGCCGATGCGAACTTTTTTCGCCGTTATAAATGGCGAAGAGCTGAAACTGGGGTCGTCGGCGATGCTGATGTCTTCGGTTACCAGACTGCCGGAGAGAACTGACAGACTCAGATTACCGAGCTTCACGTTGCGGCCGAGCGTGTCTGTAATTTGTCTTTCGATGGTCGGGCGGAAGGTGTTCGCGTTGACGAACAGTTTGATACACACGATCACAATGACGAAGAGAGCGAGAACTCCCAATAGAATTTTCGTCCAGCGTTTCACGGAACCCTCTTAGAACGGTTCAATAAGCCAGCGAATTTCGAAGCGAGAAGTATATGACGAGCAACCACTCCGGCCTATCCGAAACTATCCGTGAGCCAGTCCATCCCAACGTCAGGCTAGACGCGATGCAACGATTCCCCATAATTGTTACTTGGGAGTAATATTATGAGTTCATGCCTACGGCATTGAAATGACAACTGTGGCCGGTACATTGCGAACTCAATCTCTTAGATTTGTATTGGTGCGGCCCGTAACGGCGGAAGTATCAGGCAGGGGATGCGCATTGTACGCCAGCACCTGCACACAGGCAATCGAGGTGAGCAGGCTCGACAGTGCGCTCCAGGCTATTCGTAGCGTAGCGCTTGAGTTGGCGCGATGTGCGTGGCGCGTCGCGCGGGAACGTAGGCTGCCAGCATGGTCACCAGAAACATCGTGGGTACGACCACGGCATACGCCAGGATATCCACCCCGCCCGAATCGAACAGCATGGAATTCATGAGTTGCTCGAGAGCGAAACCCATGACCAGCCCGACCACCGTTCCAGTGCCAACGAGCACGAGGCCTTTGCCGAGCACCAGACGCAGAACGTCCGAGCTAGCCGCGCCGAGGGCGATGCGAATTCCGATCTCGCGTGTTCGGCGGCTCACGTTGTAGGCTACAAGTCCGTATAAGCCGGCAACGGCGAGTAAAAGTCCCACCAAACCCATACTACCGACCAGATCGATCGCAATTCGCGGACCTCTCACAGCTTGGTTCAGGTAGAAATCCTCATAAGGCCGGGTCTGCAACATCGGGAGGTTCGGATCGAGAGAACGGACAACGTCCTTCACGGGCTGAACCAATTGCAGCGGATCGCCGGTTGAGCGCAACATCAAGACCATGCGCGCGACAGGATGCTGGGCCAGCGGCATGTATACGAAGTCCGTTAGGCTTTCCATGTTTTGAGACTTGATCGTCTGCGCGATGCCTACTATCTCCACTGGCGTTCCAGCGCTGCTATCGAGGCGAATGTGTTTGCCCACGGCGTCGCCTGCGGGCCAATAGTGTTTCGCGAAGTGCTCATTCACCACGGCGACGCGCGGGGAATCCGCGGTATCGGAGGGCAGGAAGGCACGGCCCCGCAGGATCGCAATCCCCATGGTTTCGAAATATCCTTCATCAATCGTATCCATCGTGGAATTGAAATTAGTGCGATCCGGCGGCATCTGGAAACCGTCCGGCACGAACGTCAGACCGTCAAAATCGTCCACTCCAAGTGGAATATTCTGCATGAGAGCTTCGCTCTGAACTCCAGGCGTCTCCCGCACGCGTTCGGTGAGCAGCTTGTAGAACTGCTGCGTCTGAGTTGCGTTGTACTGAATGAGGCGGGGATCGAAGCGGGTCATCAGCAGATGATCTTTGGTAAAACCGTGGCCCTCCATCAGGTCGTGTTGGAAGCCGCGGGCCATCAAGAAAGACGCGGTGAGCAGCATCAGGGACATGGAAACCTGCGCGACCACTAGCATATTGCGGCCCCACAGGCGCTTGCGTCCGGGGACGTCCACGTCGGCGGACTTGAGAGCATTCACCAGATCCACACGCGTGCTTTGAAGCGCCGGCGCCAAGCCGCAAAGCAGCGCGCTCAAGACGGACAACGCGACGCAGGCAAGGAGCACGCGCCTGTCCATGTGGAACGGCACTTCCATCGGCAGCTCGGTCGCAAAAACGATACTGTCTTTCGAGTGGAACCACTCTACGACAGCGTACCCGATAGCGATCCCGGCCAATCCACCCAACGTCGCCAGAATCATGCTTTCGGTCAGCAGCAGGCGGATGAGCCGGAGACGCCCGGCGCCGAGCGCCAAACGTATGGCGATTTCGCGCGCTCGCGCGCGGGCACGACTGAGAAGAAGTCCCGCAACGTTGGTGCAAGCCACCAGCAGGACCGCCAGCGCAAGGATCAAAAAGATCACGCCGAATTTCCAATTGTCGTCTTCTATAGTGCGCGTTTGGAATTGGGTGAACACGGCCGCGCCACGGCCGCGGGTAAGTTGCGGATACTCGTCTTCGAAATTTTTTGCGATCACGGCGAGTTCATTGCGTGCCTGCGGCAGCGTGGCGTCCGGTTTCAGACGTGCCTTTACTGTGAGCTCGCGGTCGTCGCGGTCCTCGAAAAAATCCTTCTGGATGTTGGTGGAAAAGACGTGCGCCATGGCTAACGGCATGTAGAAATCGGGATGACCGAACGTCAGCATCCCCGGGAAACTGTCCGGGGCCACGCCAATCACGGTGAACTTCGTGCCGTTCAGGAGAATCGTTTTACCGAGGATGGACGGATCACTCGCGAATTCGTGCCGCCAGAAATCCGGGCCGAGGACTACCACGGGATTTCGGCCGGGCACTTGATCTTCGTCCTGGCGAAATGCGCGCCCAAGCCGCGGCTCCACGCCGAGCACGTGGAAATAGTTACCGGAAACCATCATGCCGCCCTTGATGCGCGGAGTTGTGCCGGGTTCGGCGCTGAAGCCGACCGCTTCCATATCTGCGTTGGCCACCACGCCGTCATAACTTTTCGTTTTGTCGCGAATGTCCAGATATTCGCGATAGGAAAAATCGTCGAAGGGAGTATCGTGCGTGGTGCTCACCAGAGTGACAATGTTGCTTGGATGCGGCACGGGGTAGGGCCTGAAAATCAGCGCATCCACCATGCTGAACGTCGCCGAGGTCATCCCGATCCCCAGCGCGAGCGTCATCACCACGAATGCGGTAAGTCCGGGCGTGTGGCGCAAACTGCGGAGAGCGAAGCGCACATCTTGCACTACATTTTCCACGAACGGCAAACCGCGGCGAGCCCGATAGTCTTGTTTGATGGCCTCGACGCCGCCAAATTTCAGCAGGGCTTGGCGCCGCGCCTCAACGGGTGATAAACCGGCGCGAATATTTTCGGCAGTCTGCAGAGCGATGTGCTCGTTGATCTCTTCCCGCAATCGTTCGTCCTGTACCCGCCTGGTCACCAAGCTGGCCAGCCGTGAGAAAAACCGCCTAAGGGATTTCATGATAAATCCTCCGCTTTGGCTTCAAAAAACCGGCCGATGATAGCAGCCGTTTGTTCCCAATCCTCGGTCTCCAACTGCAACTGCTTGCGTCCTTCTTTTGTAAGCCGATAGAAGCGCGCCCGGCGATTGTTTTCTGAGGCGCCCCACTCGGATGCGATGGCGCCTTCCTGCTCCAGCTTCAAAAGCACGGGATAGAGGGTGCCTTGATTCACGGAGAGGAGATCTCCGCTGATTTGCTCAATGCGTCGCGCGATTCCGTAGCCATGCAGCGAACCCAGAACATCGAGAGTCTTCAGGACCATCAACGCCAGAGTGCCTTGGAGAACATCCGTTTTTTGTTTATTGGCCATTTGGGTTTCCAACAGGAAGGATGCCAGACTTCCTTTGGGAAAGCAACAGGTAAATAATATTCGCTACAGGTGGGTCTCCCTTGAGATCTTTGCAACAAATGCCAGGTGAACAATCCCAAGTAACTTGCTGCTAGCACTGAAAACAGAGAGATGAGAAGGATGTGCCTCACGGCGAACTGCTTGCCTTGGGGCCAGTCGGAGTGTGAGAAGTAAAACGCGTCGACGAGGATTCTCGTGGACCAGTAAATTCCTATAAAACACGCCAAGCCGAGTGCGGCGCGATCACCGCGAAGAAGTTCAGCATGAAGCATCAATGTGAGTGTGCCGAAGGCGATGATGGTGAGAACTGTAAAACCGCTTTGAACCCACAGCAGCTTGCGGTTAAACGGCGTCAGCGACTGCAAATCTTTTTTCCAGCCCAACCGCGAAGGTACTTGAAAACTGGCGAACAAAATCACGAAATGACCGGCGCCAGCCAGCCACAAGCCAAGGTCAAAGAAGCGCTCAATCGAAGAATTGGTCATAGAGCGTGGGCGGCCTTCATGAACGGAATTATCACACGCAGCACGAACGGCGGGTGAAAAAGCAGAAAGAGTGGACCCACCGTAAGGACTGCCAGGAAAAGCCAACCGCGAAGATTTCGTCGAAGACCCAGTTTTCTCCTGAAAGCTGAGCGCTCCATTGCGACGCCCAAGCCCTGCATCACAAAATAAATTGTGGGTAGGCCATATCCTCCGCGTGCGGGCACAGAGATCACTAGGTCGTGGATGAGTCCGGAGGAAATGAACACCAGGAAACCTGCAGCGCCGGCGCCCAGAATTCTGTGCAACGGCTGGAATATCAAATCATGGGAGAGCTGGCGGAAACCGAGATTCCAACGTTTTCCCCAAAACTCACTGAGCGAGCGCGAACGCAGAGGGTCTGACATGATAGGTACAGCGTCAACTCCCAGACTCCGCCAAAACAGAGCTGCGATTTCGAAAGTGCCAAAGTGAAGGATCAGGATCAGACCTAGCATTCCAATCCATCCACGGAGCAGCTCTTGCCCTTGCGGTAGCTTCCGCGCTATCACCCAAAAAAGAGAGGCACCGAGAGCCGTTTTAAACATGGCCCAAAGCCAGGCGCGCCGAGGAGGAGGTGCGACGTGACGACTGGCGTCCAAGAAAGATTCAGCATCCATTCCCGGCCAAGCCAGCAGATAAGCTGCTGAGCGCCATGCGGGATGAGCGATTCGCGTTCGAGCTTTCCACCAGGTGAGCCATTTGAGACTTACGAAGATGGAGAAGGCCAGAATCCACATGAACAGCCAAGGTTGCAGCTCACCGCGGCAAGTAACTGCAGCTAAAGGCAGCACACAGATCGGAAGATAGCCGACCCCCGAGGAGCTTTGCGCAGAGTCGGGCGATTCGATTTTCTCTGCTTCGCTCATCGACAAGGCCGTTACTCTTTTCCTGACAGGCGAATCTCATAGACGGTTGGAAGTGCGTCGGAATTCGTGCGAACGAAACTGCGCACCAGTTCCGAACGAGAAAAGTGGCCGAGACTCAGCAGACGGATGCATTCGTCAGTGGCATAAGTCTCCCAGGAACTGCGCCTTCCCCAGGGAAAACAGCTCGCCTCAATAACACGCACGGGAAGTCGCTCCTGAAATCCAGCCTCAATCTGCTCTCTCAGCCACTGCAAATAATCTCGCTTCTGCGATATCACCACATTTGGATCTTCGCGGATCACGATGCCAGGAAAGTCAGGAATGTCCGTTCGCAAGGTATGAATTTGGCCATGGCCTTCCACCAGAATTTCAATTTTGAGTTCCAGGAGCCGTTCAAGACTGACGAGCCACTTCCGGCTGTCGACATCCGGGTTCGGCGTGGAAAAGTAGCTGCCCATAAACGCGTCGCCAGCTAACAGCAATTTTTCCTTGGGATCATAGAGAACGATATGATCGTCACAATGTCCGGGAGCGGATAGCACTTGCAATCGGCCTGATTCAGTGTCGAGGAACTCTCCTAAGAGTTCGTACGGCTGCTTCAGATCCGGAGGCTGGCCGATAATGGCGGCGCGTACCCAGGGAAGCTTTTTGAATGGAGTAAGGAATTTTGCGGTCATCTCTGAAACATAGATCGCAGCACCGCTGCGGCCAGAGAGCCAATTCAGATTGCCAACGTGCTCTTCGTGGGCATGAGTGGCGACAATCTTGGTTATCTTTGTTTTCAATCGTGGCGGCGCGTGCAGTATCTTGGGCCAAAAGCGCGACCGCGTCCCAGCCAATTAGGATTTCACCTTGGGGAGTCACTACGTGCAACTGCCGCAGGCAATCATCCATCCTGAGGCGAGAATCCAGGGAAGATAGAACTTCTTCGCTAATGGGCAGACAGATCGTTTGCGTCCCGTCACCGAGGGTTTTCAGCCACGAAACACAAGCCTGGCAAATCTCACACTGTCCGTCATAGAGAACTTTGAAAGCAGCCGGCGCCGGGACAGGTTGGCCCCGGGTAGGCTTAGCAGGAATGCCAGCTAGGGAAGCGTCAGGCATAGATAAGCGTCAGTCTGCCATATGTATGCGAATGGGAAATTACCAAAACGAAGAAGTCCAGGTAACGTACTAGACATACGCCGCTTGCAGCTTTCCCGCGCAAGGTGATAATTTCATTGATACTTCGAGATTCGTAGAGGCTCGATTTCCGCGGGGCCGCAGGGACTAGTACGCCCCGTCACGCAGGAGTTCAATTGCCGTCGTGGAGAGTTAACGACCAGAAAATCCCGCAGGGCCGCCTTGCGCTGGTCTCTTATGTTTTCGTGACCATCGTTGTGCTGCTGATGGTCGGCTTCTGGAAACTTCAGGTCGTGCAGTCCGGTCACTTTGCCGACCTTGCCGAACGCAACCGCGTTCGCTCGATTCCTATCATCGCGCCGCGCGGTCCCATGATTGATCGCGAAGGTCGCGTGCTCGTTGATAGCTATCCTTCTTTTAGCATTTTGCTCATGCGCGACGACCCGAAGTCGCTGGAGAAAAGTCTTCCGCAAATTGAGGATGGTCTCGGAATCGATCACGGTGATCTGCGGCAGGCGCTCGATGCCGCGAAATCCGAGCCCAAATTTATGCCGGTCATTATCAAGCCCGCTGCTACACAGGCGGATATTGCTTTCGTAGAATCGCACCGCGCCGATATTCCTGTCCTAGAACTCATGATGGTTCAGCGCCGCAGGTATCCGCACGATTCCATGCTCGCCAGCGCCATCGGTTATGTCGGCGAAGTTTCCGTGCAGGACATGGATCAGAGTGACGGACACTACCGGCCCGGCGATCTTGTCGGCAAAGCCGGCCTCGAAAGGGAATACAACGAGCAGCTCGAAGGCACCGATGGAATGCGTCGCGTAGTCGTCAACAGCGTAGGCAAAGTGATGCGCACGCTCGACAACGTGGAGGCAATTCCCGGCCGGCCGGTTCAGCTCACCATCGATTACGATCTGCAAGCTATTGCAGAAACGGACATGCAGGGCAAAGAAGGCGCTGTGGTCGCGATGGACGCGCGCACGGGCGAAGTGCTCGCTATGGTCAGCCGTCCTACATTCGATCCCAACGATTTTTCCGTAAGAGTTCCCAAAGAAGAGTGGCAAGCGCTTAACAGCGATAAGCAGACACCGCTTCTAAACCGAGCCATTCAGGCGCAACTGGCTCCGGGCTCAGTATTCAAAATTGTCATGGCCACCGCCATGCTCGAATCAAAAGCTGTTCCGGAAAATTTCACCGCTTACTGCCCGGGTTCCGCCGTTTTTTATGGACGCACGTTTCACTGCTGGCGACCTCAGGGACACGGAACTGTGGGACTTCACGCCGCGATCGTGGATTCTTGCGATGTCTTCTTCTACAACGTCGGCAAACAGCTCGGAATCGACAAGATTTCGTTCTACGCGTCTGGACTCGGGTTCGGTCGTCGCACAGGGATCGATTTGCCAGGAGAAGAACCTGGACTTGTACCTTCCGAAGAATGGGTCGAGCGCGTCTATCACCACAAGTGGTATGCCGGCGAAACGATTTCTGTTTCAGTAGGCCAAGGCGCCGTCACTGTCACGCCGATTCAACTGGCGCGCATGGCCGCTGCCGTCGCCAGTGGCGGAACTCTCGTCCAGCCGCACTTGTTGAAAAGCTTTCCGAATCCGAAAGTCGATCATTTCGTTCTTTCCGAGAATACCGTGGAACAAGTTACGCAGGGACTTTACGGTGTAGTGAATGAGGGCGGCGGCACCGGCTATCATCTTCGGCTGGCAAATATTGATTTGTGCGGAAAGTCCGGCACCGCGCAATTGATGAGTTACGATGCCGCAAATCGCCTGGGTAACAAAAAGATGGACGGTTGGTTTGTCGGCTTCGCACCGCGCCGCAATCCGGAAATTGTTATCGCGGCAATCGTACAAGACACCATGGAACACGGTGGCGAAGCGGCCGGCCCCGTTGTGCGCGACATCGTGAAAGCCTATTACGATAAGAAAGCTGCTCGCTCGCAACAGCAGGCTACCACGGATTCGCCGGCAGAACCAAATTCGACCAAGCCTCTTGTCGCCACAGTCGGAGTACAACACTAATGAAGGATCGGCCGCGCACACAAGATTTTGATTGGGTTTTGCTCGCCATTGTTGCCGCAATCACTACTCTGGGTGTGTTGGAAATTTATTCTTCCACGCACGCCAGCGCCATGGCCGGTATGCAATGGAAACAATTAATGTGGCTGGGCCTGGGCGTCGCGGGCATGTTTATTATTTCCAGGATCGATTACCACACGCTGATGGACCAAGCCCCGGTGCTGTATATGATCGGCTTGGGCACTTTGCTCGTCGTCCTTGCGATTGGCCAGTCGCATTTTGGCGCCAAACGCTGGGTCTCACTGGGAGGCGGCCCCAATTTCCAAGTGTCAGAGTTGATGAAGTTGATTATAATTATAGTGCTGGCCCGGTTTTTCAGCGAAGTGCGCACCGACCGCCTGACGCTCCCGGATTTGGCTAAAGTAGCTGTTCTTACGATTGTTCCGGTAGGCCTAATCTTAATGCAGCCGGATCTTGGTACAGCGATGGTGCTGGTGCCCGTCGCGGTGGTCGGCGCATTTCTCGCCGGCATCGAATGGAAACATCTAGCTATCGGTTTCGTCTTAATCGCGCTAATGATTCCGCTCGCGTGGAACATGAGAAAGCACTTGAAGCCGTACCAGCAGCAGAGGATTGAGACATTCCTTCATCCTGAAGAAAATCCGCGCAGCGCGGGGTATCAGGTTTTGCAGTCGGAGATTGCGGTAGGCTCCGGGGGGTTTTGGGGCAAAGGATTTGGAAAGGGAAGCCAGAACCAGTTGGGCTTCGTGCCGGTGCGGTATTCGGACTTCATTCTGGCGGCGCTGGCCGAGGAGCAAGGATTTATCGGGGTCTGTGTGGTGTTATTGTTGTATCTCGCATTAGTTCTGCGGCTGGTGGATAACGCGCAGAAGGCCAAAGACCGGGCGGGGATGTATATTGTGATGGGCGTGACGGCCATCCTGGGTTTTCATGTTCTCGTCAACGCATCAATGGTGATAGGCTACATGCCGGTAACCGGAATTCCTCTGCCGCTGATGAGTTACGGAGGATCCGCAACGGCCTTTGTATTTTTGGCTTTGGGACTCGTGATGAACGTACGCATGCGTCGATTCGTCAACTGAGCCCGCGAGATTTAGCGAAATGGAGTTCAGATTCAGTGATTCAATCCGGGCCGTGCGACATCGCAGGCCGGAAATTCAATTTTAAGATCAGGTAAGCATTGGTGAGGAAAGCAATCGCACAATCTGATAAGTCTTTCCTGAGCGGCCCGTCGCGCCGAGTTCAAGCTATCGTCTTGCTCCGCGCTGACGTGTGTGCCGCCGCCGTCCGATGCGCCATGAGGAGTGTAAATGTCGAAGGAAATGGTTATCTCGGCGAACCCGCACGAGACGCGGGTAGCCATTTTGGAAGAAGGACAGCTTTGTGAGTATTACGTTGAACGTGAAAAAGAATTTGCATTAGTTGGGAGCATCTACAAAGGCAAAGTTACACGCGTGCTGCCAGGCATGCAGTCCGCCTTTGTGGAGATTGGCCTCGATAGCGACGCTTTCCTGTACGTGAGCGATTTCCTTGAGGACATTGAGGATTTTGACCACATCGTCACCACCGTCGAGGACAAAGTCCAAAAGATGGAAGCGCAAGGCGGGCAGGTTTTTCCTGCGTCCGGAGTTACCGTTCCGGCGCTGGAGCCAACGGATGTGGAAGCTCTGCCGTTCGCTGCGACGGAGGAATCGGGTCCGCAACCAGCGGCCGATGCCATTCCACTGGCGCCGCCGATTATTCGCAAGGAACCAAGCTACAACTCTGCGCCAAGCCGTCCGCGGTTTGAAAATCGCGGGCACGGTCATGGCGGTGATCGAGGCGGACGCAATTTCCGAGGCCGAGGCGGGCGCGGGCGGAACAATCGGGGCGGCGGAGCAGGGCGCGGAGGCGACCGTAGATTTGGGCGCGAGCTTCCATCCTCGAAGTACGCTTCACCACGGACTTTCGAAGATAGTTCCACAGACGCGCCAGCGGCGGAAGGGCATGTGTCGATTATTTTGCCGGGAGAGTCATTGGCAAAGTATCGAGACAAGCCGGTAGGATCCGCGCCGTCCAGCATTTCCGCTGAAAATAGCGCGGTGGAAAATTCAGCAGTGACGTCAGTCTATCCTGCCGCAGAAACCTCGCAGCAGTCGGGTATTCAGGAAGCTCCAGCGCAGGAATTGACAGAGATGGTGGAACAGGATCCGGTCGCGCGTATGGCGCCGCCTGCATCTTCTGCCCGCCGGCCGTTCTCGTCCGGATTGGAACCGCTTCCCGGAGAGAAACTCTCCAAGTGGAAAACTCACCAGCACCTTCCGATGGAACCTAAGGATGTGGAAGCAAACGATCAGCTGCCGGTTCCCGAGGCGGTTCGCTTCGCGCCACTGTCACCTTTGTTGCCCCTGGAACAAACCGAGACAGAGGATCGCACCTCCCGCGACGCACGGGGAGGGCACGACGGGTCCGAAGAAATCGCTTCGCCCGCGGAATATCATTCGAACGACGGTTACCAGTCACATTCCGACGGGCATGAGTCGGAGACCTTGCACGCAGACCACATCCCCGCAGACCTGAGTGAAGAAGAAGTGACTGCGCTTACCGAGCACATTGCAGACGCTCAGGACGACGCAGCCGCGCGTATTGCGCAGGATCGGATTTTCGCCGCGGCAGACGCTGCAGCGGACGCCCATGGTTCTGAAACAGACTCTGAAACGGAAGCAGAGGAAATTGATGCCGCAGAGGAAGAGGCGGAAGATGAAATAGAGCACGGGCATCAGGAAACTTCTTCGAACGAAGGCGAACAAACGGAAGGCAGTCGTTTGGAAGCGGAAGAAATCGACGCATCCGACGAAGAAGCGGAAGAGCAGATAGCGCAGAGCGCGGAAGAACACCAAGAGCACCTGGATGGCGAGCACGCGGAGCATGCCGACGGTCAAGGCGAGCAGTCCGAACTAGCGCCGGGGGCTGAGGGTGTAGCGCCTTCGACGGAAAATTCTCAATCGCTGGTGCAAAATCCGGTGCAGGCTCGCGTGCGCAATGATTTTCGTTCGCGGATGCAACATCCGGCGCGGCGCGGTGGCCAGCGCGACCGCGGGCGGCGTGACGATCGCAGCCGGCGCCCGCAGCACGGGCAAGGACATCATCGTCCACAGCAGACTCGGCGCACTCAGTTGATTGCCGACATGCTAAAGCAGGGCCAGGAAATCATTGTTCAGATCGCCAAAGAGCCGCTGGGCAAAAAGGGCGCCCGCATCACCAGCCACATCGCGCTGCCGGGCCGCTATTTGGTTTACATGCCCACGCTGGATCACACGGGCGTTTCGCGAAAAATCGCTTCGGCGGAAGAGCGCGCTCGCTTGCGCCATCTAGTGAACGATGCCAAGGGAACAGCGGGGGGCGGATTTATCGTTCGCACTGCCGCTGCCAGCGCTGCGCCTGAAGAAGTACGTGCAGACGTGGAGTTCCTAACGCGCACTTGGACCGAAATCAAGACCCGCTCGGAGCAGCGCAAGGCGCCTTCGATTCTGCATCGCGATTTGAATCTGGTGGAACGCATCCTGCGCGATTACATCACTGCTGACTTTGGCGCGATATGGGTGGACACGGAAGAGGAGTACACAAAAGTTGTGGACTTCATGAGCCGGTTCCAGCCGCAGCTAGTGAATCGCGTGAAGTTGTACACCAAGGAAACGCCGGTATTCGAAGAGTTTGGCATCCAGCAGGAAATTGACAAAGGTCTGCGGCCGAAGGTGTGGTTGAAATCGGGCGGCTACATCGTGATCAACCATACGGAAGCGCTGGTGGCGATTGACGTCAACACCGGAAAATTTGTGGGCAAGGGCTCGAACCGGCTGGAAGACACCATTGTGCGCACGAACCTGGAAGCAGTGAAAGAAATCGTGCGCCAGATGAGACTGCGAGACTTGGGCGGAATCATCGTCATCGATTTCATCGACATGGAAGAGCGGCGTAACCGCGAGAAAGTGATGGCTGTGCTGGAAGATGCGCTGCGAGCGGACCGCGCTCCTTCGAAGGTGCTGCGATTCAACGAATTCGGACTAGTAGCGATTACGCGCAAGCGCACGAAGCAAGCGTTGGAGCGCACGCTATGCCAGCCTTGCCCGTATTGCACCGGCTCCGGCATGGTGAAATCGATTCCGACACTTTGCTACGAAATCCAGACAGAAGGCCGAAAGATGGCTCCGCAAATCTCGTCAGGGAGCCTAACGTTGCGCGTGCATCCGGAAATTGCCAAGGCGCTGAAGACGCGCGAGTCCGAGCTGATCGAAGAGCTGGAGAAGTGGACCAAGAAGAGCATCATCATCCAGGCGGACCCGACATTGCATTGGGAGCAGTACGACATCTATTAAACACCAAGGCCCGGGAGCAAATCGCTCCCGGGCCTTTCTTCTGTAGCGACTATTTTCACAAGTAGGCACTCTTTTCGCGGCCGCCGCAATGGCCGCAATCTTATCGCCAAAAACTGCTAAGGTCTTGATTTGTCGGGTTACCGGTGAAGTTCGTACTGGGACCCGACGGCTCGCTGCAATGCGGCCCTATTCGGCGATTATGCGATCAGCCCACTCAACTAGAGAAACAAAGATGGCTGGGTTACCGAACTTCGCACTCCAATTGGCGAGATCATTTTCCGAAACCCCACGGGCTCGGGAGCAAGCTCCTCAAGAAAACACAGGAATGTGTTTGGCGACGATTTTCTCGCGCAATTCACTGAGCGGTGGCCAACCAATGGGAATCACTGCATCGGACGTCGCCTTACGCATCAGATACGTGGCGTCAGCAGTTAGGAATATCTGAACTTCGTGACCTGCGTCCGACAACGCGAGCGCGTGTGCAAACACAAATGAGGCTCGGGTCGGGTCGTCGGTTCCCCAGGAACTCCTCATCATGATCTTCAGAACTCTTTTCGATTCCTGGGCCTTCGCCCCCAGTGCTAGAAAAGGAAGACCGACCAACTGTGACAAGAATCTGCGCCTGGCCATGGCTATCTTCTCCCGTTTGCTCCATCCGAATGGAGGATTCGGAAGAACCTACATTGACGTACTAGCTCTGTCAATTGGTAAGTCCCGGTTAGTGGTGCCAGCTCAACCGGTCGATGCAACACCATCCAATGCATTGATTCGATAATGCTTCCCCGGGAGAAGCTATCTGTTTGGCTATACTCGGTCAAAACCT
>Ga0209009_1000256_pt1 | contig 21206 bp, 19 predicted proteins | sample BlaSpr_A8_OM3_M2_FD_187979 | JGI IMG/M metagenome (GOLD analysis project Ga0209009, IMG submission 187979) | Forest soil microbial communities from Thunder Bay, Ontario, Canada - Black Spruce, Ontario site 2_A8_OM3_M2 (SPAdes) (version 2) | ecosystem: Environmental > Terrestrial > Soil > Boreal... | reverse complement strand
CCGTCGTGAAAGAGCTGGAGGCTGTTGACTCCCCGCACGAACGGCTTCTCGCCCGGTGCCCGGCGCAACTCGTAGGCCGAGAGGACATGGGCGATATTGCCGAAGACGAACTCGCGGCGCGCGATCTCGGTCTCGAAGAACGAGTCCTTCTCGAACATCGGTGAGCGCGAAGCGATGTACCCCTCGACGTCGAAGACGTCGGCGATTGCCCGCCCCTCCGGCCCGAGCCGGGTCGGGACGAGCCGCGCGCCCGGGAAAAAGAGCTTTCGTTCCCGGTCCCAGTCCCGCGGCGCCCCCGCGGGTCCGGAGATGACCTCGTAGACCGCCCGGAGGATTCCGTCGATCGAGGCGACGTCTTCGTCAGGCTTGCCCGTCATGACTCGCGCTGACGTTTCATGATCCCGGAAGATGTCTCTCCCGTTCCTTGAGGATCCTCGACGCGGCGAGCCCCTTCGGGGCGACCTGGCGCCAGGATTGCTCGAGCAGCGCTTTGAGCTCCGGCCGCCGAACAGTCGCGAGTCGGACGATCATCGCCGGGTAGCCCTTGTAGTGATCCGTGATGAAGAAGGTCTCCGGCCTGGCCTGCATCAACGCCTCGCGCGTGTCGAAGTCGATCCTGACGGCGAGAGTCGCTCCGTCTTCCCGGAGGCGAAAGAAGAACCGGCCGGCCACTCGGAACGCCGGCGTCCGATAAGCAGTCCCTTCGACCACGCCCGGGAGGGCAAGGGCAAGCCGCCTCGCAACGGCGAACGTGACCGGCCGCTGCTGCGCAGTCGGGGAGGCGGAACGGGCCGCTATTTGGCCGCCTTCCACTCCGCGACCTTCTTCTCCAGCTCGGCGACCGCCTCCGGCGCGGGCTTCGGGTCGGCGTCCTTCATCGCGAGCGCCTTCTGCGCGGCCGCGACGGCTTCTTTATTCTTCCCCTCGCCGGCCAGCACCCCGGCTTTCGTCGAGAGGTTCGCGAATGTCTCCTTGACGGAGAGAGACTTTTCGAGGAACGACGCCGCGTCGGCCGCCGCGTACTTGTTGTCGTAGAGGTAACGGGCGGCCGTCAGCGGCGTGCGCCAGTCGTCGGGCTTCGCCTTCGCGACGGCGTCCTTCGCGTTCGACAGGAACTGCGCGTTCGTGTCCGCCCCGAGGTTGACGGAGACCGACAGCTTTTCCCACTGCAGCGCGAGCACGGCGGAATTCGACGTCACCTGCGGGAAACCGATTGTGAAGAGCTCGTGCATCTCGGTGGCTTGGGGCTTCACCTTGACGCGCAGGACGTCCTTCTCGGCGCTGTAGTCGGGGCCGCCCGTCGACTGCTTGTTGAAGATCACCGTCCACTCTTCCTTCCCGGGAATCGTGAAGAGCCCGTAAGAACCGGCCGCGAGCTTCTGGCCTTCGACCGTGATGTCGCCGTCCGCCGTGAACTTCGTGACGTTGTTCGCGCCGGTGCGCCAGACCTTGTCGTAAGGCACGAGGGCGCCCCAGATCACCCGCTCTTCCTTGCGGGTCGGGCCCTTCACATGCGGCCGGCTGTAAACGACCTCGACTTTCGTGACGCCGATCGTCTGCGCGACCGTCGCGTTCGGGCTGGGAAGAGGAGGCTGGAGCTGCCCCAGCGCGGCCCGCGCCGAGCAGACCAGAAAAAGGATGGCCAGGGAAGCCGCGGAGCGCCTGTGCATTCGTAGTTCTCCTTGTCTTTCGTTCGTGGAGAACGGATTCTAGCTCCAGTCGTCCGGTTCGCCGTCCCCGGGGCGGCTGCGGGGGTCGTCGCCCCCGCGACAGGTCCTCTTTCGCGGCCACTTCTCCCGTTCTCAAGACTAGAATTCGGGCTCGTGGAGGCCGCCATGAAAAACTCACGACTTCTCGTCCTGCTTCTCCTTCTGCCGGCTGTCGCGCCCGCCGGACTCGCCGACGAGCCGCACCAGCACGAGCACGGCGCGCCGCCGGAAAAGCTCGGGAAGGTGGACTTCGCCGTGTCGTGCGGCGAGGCAGTACTTCCACAGTTCGAGCGCGGAGTGGCTCTCCTGCATTCCTTCTGGTACGACGCCGCGGAGAAGGCCTTCCTCGACGCGGCGAAGACGGACCCCTCCTGCGCCATGGCGTATTGGGGCGTGGCGATGAGCAACTTCCACCCGATCTGGGCCGCCGGGAACCCGGGCGCTGAGCCGACGCCGGCGGAGCTCCGGAAGGGAATCGACGCGGTCGAGAAGGCAAAGGCGGCCGCGGCAAAGACGGAGCGGGAGCGCGACTACATCGCGGCCGTCGAGGTCTTCTACCGGGACGCCGACAAACTCGATCACCGCGCCCGTTCGCTCGCCTTCGAGGCCGCGATGGAGCGCGTCTTCGCGAAGTACCCGGGCGATCGCGAATCCGGGATCTTCTACGCTCTCGCGATCCTCGGCACGGTCTCGCCGGCGGACAAGACCTACGCCGCCCAGAAGAAGGCCGCCGGGATCCTCAACCGGATCCTTCTGGAAGCGCCGGAGCACCCGGGGGTCGCGCACTACCTGATCCACAGCTTCGACTATCCCCCGCTGGCGTCGCTTGCGCTTCCGGCCGCGCGCAGCTACGCGAAGATCGCCTCGGACGCGCCGCACGCGCTTCACATGCCGTCGCACATCTTCACGCGCCTCGGCCTCTGGGACGACTCGATCCAGTCCAACCTCGCTTCGGCGGCGGCCGCGCAGCGGTACGTCGCGAAAGCGGCTCCCGGGGCCACTTCCTTCGACGACCTGCACGCCGCGGACTACCTCGAGTACGCCTATCTGCAGCTCGGGCGCGACGCGGAGGCCCGAGGCGTCGTTGAGAGGGTGGCTCGCGTCGAGCGGCTGGACATGCCGAACTTCGCGGCCGCCTACGCGCTCGCCGCGGTTCCGACGCGCTACGCCGTCGAGCGTGGAAAGTGGAGCGACGCGGCAAAGCTCGAGCCGAGGCCGTCCGGCTTCCCGTGGGAGAAGTTCGAGAACGCCGAGGCCATCCTCTGCTTCGGGCGGGCCCTCGGCGCAGCGCGCTCTGGCGATCTCGCGGCCGCGCGCGAGGCGGCCGGCCGGCTCGAGACAATCAAAAACGATCTCGACCGGAAGGGAGACAAGTACTGGTCCGGGCAGGTCGAGATCCAGCGCCTCGAAGCCGCATCCTGGATCGCGCATGCCGACAAGAAGGATGAAGAAGCGATTCGACTGGCGCGTTCGGCCGCGGACCTCGAGGGCTCGACCGACAAGCATCCGGTCACGCCCGGCTCCATCGTCCCGGCGCGCGAGCTGCTCGGAGACCTTCTGCTCGATCTCCAGCAGGCCGGGGCCGCGCTCGGGGAGTACGAGGCTTCTCTCGCCGTGGCCCCCAACCGTCTTCATGGTCTCGCGGGCGCCGCGCGGGCCGCGCGGGCCTCCGGGGATCGGGACAAAGCGCAAACCTACTCCGCGAAGCTCCTGGCCCTCGCCAGCCACGCCGATGGCGACCGCCCCGACATCGTCGAGGTGCGAAAGTCCGCCGCGCCCGTCAAGTGAGAGCTTACGGCAGCTTGACCGGCGATTTTCCCGTGGCTTAGCGCCGTCCGTTCGCCCCGGAACGTCCGATGCTGCCGGGGCCCCCTCCCGAACGCGCCATCGGGCCACGGCCGGCGACGCCGGTGCCGTGACCGCCACCCGGAAAGCCCGGACTTCTGAAACCGCCGTTGTGGACGACGGCTCCCCGAGGTCCGGAGGACGCACGGCCGAAGCCGGCGCGCGGGAAGCCCTGATGTCCTCCCCCGCCACGACGGATGTCGGTCCCCCGAACTCCCCTGAACCCCTGGCCGACGCCGCCACGCGGGAGGAGCGGACGTGCCGGCCCGCGATGACCGACGATGACCCTTCGACGATCTCCTCCGAGACCGCGGTCGAAGCCGTCGCGAGAGAAGCGCGGACGTCCAACCCCGCCATGACCGATGACGTGTCCACGACGTCCCACGAATCCATGGCCCTGACGATGAAATCGCCCGAAGAAGCCACTGCGGTTCACAAAGAAATAAACAGGGTAGGGGTAGTATCCCGCGCCGTAAACCGGGTAGGAGTCGTTGTAGTAGCTGTCAGGGTAGCTGTCGTAATAGCTATCGGGGTAGCTGCCGTAGCCGCTATCAGCAGAGTCATCGGAGTAAGAATCGGCGGCGGCGGAATGACCCGCGGCCCCGTTGGAGTCGTAGGCGACGACCTCCGCCGCGCCCGCATCGGAGGCCCTCACGTCGATGGCCGCCATGTACCGAACGACTGTTTCGCTCACTCCCGATTTTTGGAGCCGGAGAAGATCGTCCGTGCTCACCTTCGGAGGAAGCTCGACTCGGTGCGCCTTCGCGTAGGCGAGGATCGTCTCGTCGGAAAGCCCGCCATTGGTCAGCCGCACGAGGTCCTGCAGAAGCGAAGGCGGTTCGAGCGACGGGCTGCGGGAGTCCGGTGAGTCTGCGAGCAGCACGCCGGAGCAGGCCAGGAGAAACGACAAGACGATGGCGCGCTTCATGGCGACCTCCACTCGGGAAAGTCTAGACCTTCGGGAACGGTGGTGGGAAGCCTCAATACCTCGACGTTCGCAATCGGAACGTGATTTCCCAATTCCGAACAGTTGAGGCGTCGCCAATGCGCCGGGCCGGGCCCCAAGCGACGTTCTCTCAGGAGATTGGCTATCGCGGGTGCCGAGAGACGGCTCGACGCCGGTTCACAGGAATGGTCCGAGGGCGCGGGCGAGAGCGTCGCCTGTCCGGTGGAGGAAGGAGCGACGGGCCCAGTCTGCCGGCGTGATCTCGACGGACCGGGCGAGGTCCGATTCGAAGGCCTCGGAAAACGCGCGGGCGGTCTCCGGATCGAGCATCACGAGGTTGCACTCCGCGTTGAAGTGAAAGGAGCGGAAGTCGAGGTTCGTCGACCCGGCGACAGAGAGGAAGTCGTCGGCGGTGACGGATTTGGCGTGAAGCACCGCCGCCCGGTACTCGAAAATTCGAACGCCGCCTTCGAGGAGCGCCGCATAGTGCCCGTGCCCGGCATGACGGACCAGAGGCACGTCGCTCAAGCCCGGCAGAAGAAGCCGCACGTCGACGCCACGCCGGACGGCCTCCCCGAGGACCCTTACGGCGCGGCGCCGGGGCGCGAAGTAGGCGTTGGTGATCCAGAGCCGCTTTCGGGCAGCCGCGACGATGGCGGCGAGTACCGAGGCGGTCTCGCCGTGGCCGCGGCCGGGGCGCGAGTCGAGCACGAGGACAGCAACGCCGCCGGTCTCCGGAGCGAGCGGGTGAAGCTCGATGGGACTGCCGCCCGCCGCGGACCAGGCCTCGGTGAACACCGTGGCCATCCCCCAGGCCGCGGGACCATCCACTTCGACGTGCGTGTCGCGCCACGGCCCTCCGTGGGCCGACAGGCCCGAGCCGTACTCGTCGCCGATGTTCATGCCGCCGGTGAAACCGGTGACGCAGTCCACGACCAGGATCTTCCGGTGGTCGCGGAACGGCTGCGTCAACAGATGGGGGAAGAGCGGGTTGAAGAGCCGGACCTCCACGCCTCGAGACCGCATCTCCTTCCAGAAGGCGCGTCGTGTCGCGATCGAGCCGAAGGCGTCGGCGAGCACACACACCCGAACGCCGCGATCGACCGCGCGGCCGAACGCCTCGAGAAGACTCCGGCCGGTCGCGTCGTCCTTGAAGATGTAGGACTCGGCCAGGACTTCCGAGCGCGCCGCGTCGATCGCCGCACGCATGGCTTCGAACGTTTCCGGGCCGCGAAAGCAGGCGCGCACCCGGTTGCCTTCGAGGAGAGGTGACTGGTCGATCCTCCGCAGCAGGATCGCGAATCCCGGGTCTCGAAGCCCGTCCCTGAGCGCCGCCGCAAGCTCCCCGACGGCCTCGGCCCGCAGCTCCGCCGGGAGCTTCCGCCCCGCCGGGGGACGGAGGACCGGACGCCACAGCCTCGGCTTTCGGAGCCTCACAATCTCCTCGGGTCAACGGGACGTTTGCTCGAGACCCCGCGCGCGTTTGCGCCCACACTCATGACCGATCCGCAGCACCGGATGATAGAGCCTTTGGGATATTACGCCGGAGAGAGCGCGAGGACCGGACGGGCTCACGGCGCGAATACCGGAACTACTGGCCCGGCGTGTCTCGAGGATTTCCTTATTACCGGCGGCTCAACCGCGAGCGGTGCCGGCTGCGAGGATCTTCTCCGCCTCCGCGGCGGTCATCGGCCGGTTGTAGATGTCCGAGCCGGGTTGCTGCCGCCGCCCGCCTTCCGCCAGCGCGCCAGTGTCCACCGGGGCAAAACCGATCTCTTCGATCAATCGAGCGACCGCCACCTTGGCTTCCTCGTCGTCTCCGGCGAGAAAGATCGGATGGCGTTCTCGATTCGGCAGGTCCGCGCGGCCGCGGCTCGCCAGATGCTGATAGAAAATCGTATTGAAAGCCTTGACCAGCCGGGCACCCGGAAGCTGCCGCGCCACTTCCTCGCTCAAGCTCGACTCGCCGAGGTCGAAGACTGTCCCGTCCGCGGCGTAGGGACTCGTGGCGTCGATCACGATCTTACCGGCAAGATGCCGGGCTTCGGGCAACTGCCGCCGGTCCCGCCAGGGCAAGGCAAGCAGTAATGATTCCAATTTTCACGGTGAGTTCCTCCTGCCGCGCGGCTTCAAGAAGAGCACGAGTTCGACTGGGCGGGCGCCCGCGAGGAGTACCGCCGCGCCCTGGGGATGAATCCCCGCTCCGCGCTGATCCATCAGATGAACGGCCTGTTCTTGAGCGCGCAGGGACGATCGGACGAGGCCCTCGCCGAATCCGCCCGGGCTCTCGATTTCGATCCCGTCAGCACCAATTCCGGCTTCTATTACGCGAGCCAGTACGATCAGGCAATCTCGCTGTCGCAAGGCCCTGGAAACGGATCCCACGGTCGCCGGGCACTGCACCTGGTCCGGTCTCGCCTTTCAGCAGAGGTCCCGGTTCCCCGAAGCGATCGCCGCGGCCAGGCAGGCGAGCGAAGCTTCCCCGAACGAGATGTTGCCGCGAGCGGTACTCGCCCGCGCCTACGGCCTTATGGGCAACAAGGCGGAAGCGCAGAAAGTGCTCGACCACTTCCGCGACGTGTCGAAACGAAGATTCATCTCCGAATACGACTTCGCCGTTGCCAATTCCGGCTGGAACTCCGAAGAAGCGCTCGTCTGGCTCGAAAAGGGCTATCAGAACCGCGCCGGCCTGCTCGTCTACCTCAGAGTCGATTCCTCATTCGACGACCTCCGCTCCGACCCCCGGTTCCAAGACCTCGTCCGCCGCATCGGCATCCCCCCGTAACCATCACGCGGTGCACCCTACGAAGCTATTCCGCCCCGGCCGTCCCGGTGCCGAGTCGAATGAGAGACGCTCTCCTCGAACCGAACTTTCCGCCCCGGTTGCTTGACCCTTCAGGCCGGACTGCTCACGGAGCCGGTGGCCGCAAGGGCCGGGGCCGGCGGCCTCAGGACGGCTTCTTCGCGATCGGACCCGTCGCCGGTCCAGAAGATGTAGCGCCGCTTCTTCGCCGCGTTGATCAGCTCGGGGCGGAAGTCCGGATGCGCGATATCGATCAGGGCGCCGGCCCGCTGCCGGATGTTCTTTCCCCAGAGGTCCGCGACGCCGTGTTCGGTGACGACGTAATGGATGTCCCCGCGGCTGGTGACGACGCCGGCTCCCGCCTCGAGGCTCGGCTGGATGCGGCTGATCGCGCCGTCCTTCGCGGTGGAGGGGAAAGCGATGATGGGGCGGCCTCCCTTGCTGCGCGCCGCGCCGCGGATGAAGTCCACCTGTCCGCCGATGCCGGAAAAGAACCGCCCGCCGATCGTGTCCGCCGCCACCTGGCCCGTCAGGTCCACGGCGAGCGCCGAGTTGATGGCGATCATGTTGTCGTTGCGGGCGATCTGGAAGGGATCGTTGGTGAAGCTCGACGGCCGCATCTCCACGGACGGATTGTCGTCCACCCAATCGTAGAGAGCCCTGGTGCCCATCACGAAGGACGTGACGATCTTGCCGGGCAGCAGCGTCTTCCTGCGGCCCGTGATCACACCGGCCTGGGCCAGGAGCATGGCGCCGTCCGAGAACATCTCGGTGTGGATTCCCAGGTCGTTTCGGTCGCCGAGGCACGACAGCACGGCGTCCGGGATGCGGCCGATCCCCATCTGCAGGCAGGCGCCGTCCTGGATGAGGCTCGACGCATGGAGTCCGATCTGCCGGCAGACCTCGTCGAGCGGCTCGGGCGCCAGCTCGTGGAGCGGGTCGTCCACCGGGACCATGCGCGCGAGGCGGTCCACGTGGATGAAGGAGTCTCCGAGGGTGCGCGGCATGCACGAGTTGACTTCGGCCAGGACCAGACTCGCCGTGTCCACGGCCGCCCGGACGATGTCCACGGAGACACCGAGACTGCAGAAGCCGTGCCGGTCCGGCGGGCTGACCTGGATGATCGCCACGTCCACCTTCACGCGGCCATTCAGGATCAGGAGCGGAATCTCCGACAGGAAGACGGGCATGAAGTCGGCGCGTCCCTCCTGCACGGCCGAGCGGACGTTGGCCCCGATGAAAAAAGCCACGTGGCGAAAACGTTCTTCCAGTCCCGGAGCGACGTAGGGAGCGGGACCGAGCGTCAGCAGATGAACGATCTCGTTGCCGCACAGGTGCGTTCCATCGCGCACCATCGCCTCGACGAGGCGCGAGGGCTCGGACGCTCCCGAGCCGATCAGGATGCGCGTGCGCGGCGGAATCACCCGGACGGCATCGGCCGCCGTCGAGACTTTCCAGCGATAGATGTCTTGCCAGTTCATAATGCATATACCCTAGAGCACCGCCCTCGTTTCTCTCCGATGCACATGAATCATTTCGCCCGCTTTCGCCCGCGCGCTGCCGCCCGGCACGGCTAAGTCCAATCCTTCCGGCCGATTCGGCGGGGCCTCAGAGGCCGGCCGTCGCGCGGCAGCTGCCCAAACCTCCCGTCTCCCGCCGCTCCATCAAACGCGCCCGCGCGGGATGACCGTGGCGTGTGGGGTCAATCGTGCATCGGTATATTGGAGGAATTCCCCTCTCTCTCCGGCCGCAGGGCCCGAGACATCCGGCCGATAATGCGCCGACGCACGATTGACCCCAGGCTTGCCCCCCGGGGCTTGTCCCCCGGGCTTTCCCGCACGCTTTCCACAACCCGGGACGCCCCGTGGAGCGCCATGGCGCCATTTCGCCCCGTTCACAGGTACAATCCGGAGATTCGCTCATTTCTGACATGGCAATGAAGCTGCCGCGTCGAAGGAAGGACTCCTCGCCGCCAGGCGGTGAACGCCCGGAGCATGCCCTCGCGACGGGTGCCGAGGCCGTTTTCGACGACCTGATCGATCTCGCGTGCCGGAGCGCTCAGGCTCCGCTCGCAGCCGTGAGCCTCGTGCAGGAGGGGCGCCATTTGTTCCTGTCTCGCGGCGGTTTCAGCGCAGAGGAGGAACGTGGCGCGATGGCCTTTTGCTCGGAGACGATCCGGGAACGTCTGCCGCTCGTGGTGCCCGACACGGCGCAAGACGAGCGCTTTCGGAATGGTCCTTTCGTCCGCTCGGGAATTCGTTTCTACGCCGGCTTTCCCCTCCTCACGGTTGACGAAAGCACGCGCGGGGCCCTCTCGGTGTTCGATCGAGTTCCGCGAGTGCTGGACGAAGCCCAGCGGGATGCCCTCCAGGCCCTTGCCCGGCAAGGGGCAGCCCACTTCGAGGCGCGCCTTGCGGCGAACCGCCCGGCGCAGTCGGAGGCGGCGAGCCTGTCAACGGAAATCGGGTTTCGTCCTTTCGTCGAGAAAGCCGCGGTCGGGCTCTGCCTGATCCAGGACGGCCGGTATCGCTACGTCAACCCGAAGCTCGCTGCGATCTTCGGCTACTCGCCGGAGGAGTTGCTGGGTCTGGAATCGACATTGGATCTCGTCGTGGCAGAGGACCAGCCGGCCGTCCGGGACGACATCTGGAAGCGACTCGAAGGGGAGCTGCAGACGGTTCACTACACCTTCACGGCGGTGCGCAAGGACGGAGAGCGAATCGAGGTAGAAGCCTACGCGACGGCCACCGAGTTCGAGGGGCGGCCGGCGGTGCTCGGCACCCTCCTCGACATCACCGACCGCAAGCGCGCGGAGGCCCGGATCGTGGCGCAGGCCTACAAGGACCCTCTGACCAACCTGTCCAACAGTGTGCGTTTCATGGAGAGGCTTCAGGAGCAGCTCGCGGAGGCGCGGCGCCAGAATTGGCGGCTCGCGATCGTGTATCTCGATCTCGACCGCTTCAAATTCATCAACGACACCTGGGGTCACAGTGTTGGGGACCATTTCCTGCAGAGCCTCGCGCTCCGCCTGACGCGGGGCGTGCGGGAAGTCGACACGGTGGCCCGGGTCGGTGGGGACGAGTTCGTCATTCTGATGCCCGACATCCGGCAGACCGAAAACTTGAGCACCATCGCGCAGAAGTTGCTCGCCGCCGTAGCGCGCCCCGTGGAAGTCGAGGGAAGGACGCTCGAGGTGACGGCGAGCATTGGCATTGCCTGCTACCCGGAGGACGGCGAAGAGTCGGAGATCCTGCTCCGAAACGCCGACACCGCGGCGCGCCGGGCGAAGGAGCTCGGGCCTAACGGGTTCCAGCTGTGCACGGCCGAGCTGACGTCCCGGGCGGTCGCGCGGATTTCTCTGGAGAGCGCCTTGAGGACAGCCGTCGACCGGGAGGAGCTGGTTGTCCACTACCAACCGATCGTGAGCCTGATGACCGGGCGGATCACCCGGCTGGAGGCGCTCGTGCGCTGGCACAGCGCCGAAAAGGGTGTCATTCTCCCCGCCGACTTCATCCCCATCGCGGAAGAAACCGGGCTCATCTTGCCCGTCGGCGATCATGTCTTGCGCACCGCGTGCCGGACGTTGAAGGAATGGCAGGTCAACTGGCTGCCCGACCTGATCGTCGCAGTGAACGTGTCCGCCCGTCAGTTCCGCGACCCCAGCCTCCTGCCAAAGATCGACCGGGCGCTCTCGGAGTCGGAGCTGTCGCCCGAACACCTCGAGGTAGAGATCACGGAAAGCATCGCGATGGAGAGCGCGGAGATCGTCGTGGGCAACCTGGAGGCGCTGCGCGGTAGGGGTGTTCGCATCGCCATCGACGACTTCGGGACAGGGTATTCCTCGCTCAACTACCTCAAGCGCTTTCCGGTTCACTCCCTCAAGATCGACCGCTCCTTCGTCACGGAAGTGGGAACGAACCCGGCAGATGCCGGCATCGTGCGGGCCATCATCGAGATGGCGCACGGCCTGAAATTGATCGCCGTCGCCGAGGGGGTCGAGACCAGGGATCAGTTCCTGCATCTCCAGCGGTTCGGCTGCGACGAGATGCAGGGATACTGGGTGAGCCCGCCGCTCCCGGCCGAAGGCATTAACGAGCTCCTGGCCCGGGAGCTCGACCTGTGGGTCAAACCCACGTGATCCCTCGCGGCCTCGCAACGCCACCCGACAATCGACCTGCAGGCCGCGAGCCCAGGGTGGGTGGGGTCAATCGTGCGTCGGTGTATTAGAGTAACCGAATCGCGTTCGCGAGCCGGGCGACTTCCGGACAACCGAATTCTGCCCCGCCGCCCTGAGCACGCGCTCCGCAAATGCCTCGTTCCCTTTGATCGCCTGAGCGTAGCTCGTTCGATTCTCGTGCGATACGGCCTCTTTCTCGCCCATGAACCGCCGATACCTCGACACCGCGATCTTTAAGGCCGCGGCCAAAGAGCGGCAGGCAGGCGTCTGATCTCCTCCCTGATAATCAGTCGCCGGCAGGCAAGAAGGAGTCAAGGAGGGCAGAGTGATGAGTTACCAGTACCTGAAGACCGGCGTCGAGGAACGTGTGGGGTGGCTGGAGTATCGACGTCCGCCCGTCAACGCCATCGACTGGACGATGCTCCGCGAGATCGCGGCGGCCCTGGAGGCGCTCCTCCAGGACCCGGGTGTCCGCGTCGTCGTGATCGCCAGCGCGCTGGAGAAGTTCTTCTCCACGGGGGCGGACCTTCGAGTCTTGCAGGCGATGGGGCCGAAGGAGGTGCGGGAGTGGGTCGAGATCTGCCACGCCCTCGTCCGGCAGATCCGGCAGGCGTCAAAGCCGCTTCTCGGCGCCATCCACGGGACCGCCGTCGGCGGTGGACTGGAGATCGTCCTGAACGGCGACGTCCGTTTTGCCGCCGCCGACGCGCGGCTCGGGCAGCCAGAGATCAACATCGGCTTCATCCCTCCGGTGGGCACGACACAGTCCCTGTCCCGCCTCCTCGGCCGCCCGCGGGCGTTGCGGTTTCTCTACGAGGGGACGCTCATCACGGCCGAGGAAGCTCTCGGGATGGGGCTCGTCGACTTTGTGGTGCCTCCCGAGAAGCTTCGGGCGGAGGTCCAGGCCTATGGGGCGGCTCTGGCCCGCAAGCCGGCGGAGGCTCTCGCCGCCATCCGCCGGTGCATCACGCTGGGGTTCGATCTCCCCTACGACGAGGCCCTGGCCCTGGAGCTCGACGCTGCCGTCCACCTCTCCGGCACTCCCGACTTCGCCGAAGGGCTTCGCGCCTTTCTCGAGAAGCGTCCGCCCAACTGGAAGTAGCCAGGACTGACTCCGCCTCCCCAATTCCAGCCTGAGACCTGTTCGATCTCAACCGCCCCAAGGCACCCCAGGGCGCTTCTGCGGGAGCTACTGCGCCACGGGCTCGTCCGCGAAGTCCTCCGGAGCGATCCCGGAATCGGGTGGAAGCCTGGACAACTCCATGTTCACGAGCTCCTGGTGGAGGATCTCCTCCTGCTTCAGCTCCTCGAAGAGTTCCCTCACCGGCTCGGCAACCGGAAGCTTCAGCGCCTCGCAGAAGAAGTCGTAAGCCTTGATTTCGGACTCCAGCGCCACGGCCAGCGCCTCGCGCAGGGTCATGAAGGCTCGGACGGTCTCGTAGGCCGGCGCCTCCACCTCCCAAAGGAGCGAGCGGTCGACGCGCCGCGGCACGTCGCCAAAGAGAGCCCTCCGGCGTTTCGCGAGCTCCTCGCCGTGCCTGGCCTCATTCTTCACCATCAAGTGGAAGAAGGCGGCAGCCTCGAGGGTGTGCTGGTTCTCCATCTGGGCGGCCAGCTCTTCGTACCGCTCCTTAGCCTCTTCCTCGACCAGCGTGGCCAGATCGAGCGCGTCCCGAAGGTCGAGGCCTGTCAAGTCCAGCGTCTTCGTCATCGCCATGGGTGCCTCCGTGCCGCCCATTTTCTCACGAACGGCCAACCGGGAACTTGCGAGCGCATCTGCGCCAGGCCGATTCCCTGCTTCCGGGTAACCTCGCGTTGGGGGAAGACCTGTGACCGGAGGATATAGAATGGCTCCTTCTTCACGACCGGGAGTCAGGCCATGCGCAGGACGTTATTCCTCATTCTGACGGCATCCATGGGAATTCCCGTTGCCTGTTCCGATCGCTCTCCGACCTCACCGGAGTTGGAAGCAAACATGGCTTCGCCGGAGATCGCCGGGAGCATCAGACATGTTGTCGCGGTACCGCCGCATTCAAACAGGTTTGTGCGGCCCGGGGTGTGGGGATCGGAAACGGCCAGCCTGACGATCACGAAGGATGGCGCGACCCTCGATATTCTGTCTTTGACATTCCCCACCGGAGGCTGTTTCGGGGCTTACGGCGAGATGACTCAGCCGATCCCGAAGGGACGTTTCTCAATCGCCGGTACGTACACGCAGTTGATCGGGGCCTACCCGGGAAAGATTCAGTACGCGGCGCACTACCTGGGCGTCGCGGAAGGCAAGAGGATGTCCATCGCCTTCACTGTCCCCGCTCTGGAGCAGACCCTCGGGCCGTTCCTGCTCACCGAAGGCGTGAACAACGCCTGGTCTCCGTGCCAGTATCCATGAGCCTCTGACTCCTTCGGGAAGCCACACCCGAAACGCCGTGCCCCGTCCCTCCGGACGTCGAGGTGGGCCAGAGAAAGCCGGAGCTCCCGACCATCGGAGCCTTTTCAACCACTTGAGGCGAGCGGCGAAGGGATAACCGCGCCCGCGGGTGATGCATCCTGCTCTTTCGCGCGGTTGCCGCCTGGACCATCCTGCGGTGGCAGCCCGCATCACGCCCGGCCGGGGCGGAAGCGGGCCGGCTGTGTTTGGTCTTCCGGCCCTGACGTCCGGCGGGGGCGCCGGAGAAAGGATTGGCTCGCCATGGTGATGACGGGTGTCCTCGACAAGAAGGCCGATTTGGCCGGTCCGGGCATCGGCGATTACGCGGAGTTGGAGAAGGTACTGCCGAACGACTACACGCCGCCTCTGGATCCGAAAGAAACACAGCAGGCGATCGCGGCCGTCAAGCGGTCCATAGAGGACGGGCTCTGCCGCGAGCTGAACCTGATGCGGGTGGAAGTCCCGCTCATCGTCGACGCCGAGAGCGGCGTGAACGACTATCTCGATCGCGACGGGTCGCGCGGCCCGGTCGGCTTCCGCATCGCCAACGACAACGGAAAGAACCCGATCGAGGCGCAGGTCGTGCAGGCCGCGACCAAATGGAAGAGGATCGCCCTCGGGCAGTTCGGCATGAAGCCCGGCGAAGGGCTCGTGACCGACATGCGCGCGGTCCGGAAGGACTACTTCCTCGATCACGATCACAGCGCCTACGTGGACCAGTGGGACTGGGAGAGAGTCATCCGTCCCGAGGAGCGCAGCCTCCAGTACCTGACGAAGACCGTCGAGGCGATCTGGAAGGTGATCCGGGGCGCCGAGGACCTCGCGCTCGGGCTCTTCCCCGCGCTCGCGGCCCGGAAAATCCCGCGACTGCCGGAAAAGCTGACGTTCCTCCACGCCGAGGACCTTCTGGATCTGTACCCCGACCTGCCCCGGAAGGCGCGCGAGACAGCGATCCTGAAGGAGACGCAGGCAGTCTTCCTCTATGGAATCGGCTGGACTCTGAAGGACGGCTACCCGCACGAGATGCGCGCGGCGGACTATGACGACTGGGTCACTCAGACGCACTCGAAGGACGGGCGGCCGATGCATGGCTTGAACGGCGACATCCTGGTCTGGAACCCGGTGACGAAACGGCGCCACGAGTTGTCGTCCATGGGGATCCGCGTGAATGCGGAGACGCTGAAGAAGCAGCTCGAGTTGACGAACCAGCTCCACTTCCTGAAATTCCCCTATCACCAGGGCATTGTCAACGGAACGCTCCCGCTCTCCATCGGCGGCGGTATCGGACAGTCGCGCACGGTGATGCTGCTCCTCCGGAAAGCCCACCTGGGCGAGGTGAGCGTGACGGTGTGGCCGAAGGTCCTCAAAGACATGTGCGCCAGGCGCAACATCCGCGTAATCGAGTAAGGGAGCGAACAGGGAGAACCTTCCCGCTCAGGTCACATTCCGGCCCGTCAGGGCCGCCTGTCCCCGCCAGCGATAGAACCCGGTTCGTTTGCATCATGACGACGGGTGGGCGGAGCCCCACACTCGGGTTTTCGAGGAAAAACTCATGGCGATCGCATTGCTCACATTCGGGGCAACCTTCGGCGGCTCTGCGGCATCTCGGACTTCGCCAAGGTCCTGGATTTCGGCCTGGTCAAGGACGTCACCGGCTCGTCGGACACGCGCCTGACGCGCGAAGACGTCGTCGCCGGCACGCCGCAATATCTCGCGCCCGAGACGATCCGGGACGGAGCATCGTCCGACCCCCAGAGCGACCTCTACGCCCTCGGCGCCGTCGCCTACTACCTCTTAACCGCGACCCCCGTGTTCACCGGCCGCCCCATCGACGTGATCCAGAGCCACCTCAATGCGCCTCCCGAGCCGCGCGCCTCGGCCGCCCCCTGCCGACGCAGCTCGAAAGCCTCGTCCTCGCCTGCCTCGAGAAAGACCCGAGTCGCCGCCCCGAGAGCGTGCAGGCGCTCGCCGATCGACTGGCTGCCTGCGACGACGTAGAGCCATGGAACGTCGAGGAGGCGCGAATGTGGTGGAGAGGAAGAAAGACGGCCGTTCACCCGCAGGGACCGGGGTGACGAAGGCGGGCCACTCAGCTCAGAGCACCAACGTACAAGACCCCGTTTTCCCCGACCTCGGAGTGTGAATCGGGATCGTTGGTTCAGCTCTCCAGCGAATCGGACAGACGATCACGTTTCAACCGCGAGCTCTCGCGGTTCGAGGGGCTCCCGCCGAAAACGAGGCCACGGGGCTCGCCGTTCGGCGCGAACTTGCCGGCAGAGCACGCGCGCGGCACCCGCCCGGCGATGCCCTGAGCTGGTTGACGCAGCCCTGGTCACAGTCCTTTCTCTCGGGCCAGCGCGAGCAGGACCGTAGGGGCAGTTGATTTCCGCCCGCGAGCTTGCTGGCAATCGCGCGTGTGGCGTGGATCTTGACGAAAACCGGCTCCACCGTCTCAGGACACGTCACCCGGCGAGCACTGCCATATGAGCGGTATGCCCGGACACCGGCCCAGGTGACCGGGCTCGAGGCCGTGATGAACGTTATCGACACGAGCATCGAGGTAGTATCCATGTGTTCTCCTTCTTGCAATGGAATTCCCGCAGTGCAGAGGAGCAACCCCCATACCATCGGTGGCAGGCCCGGCGACCTCGCGCAACCCTCTCAAAACCAGTGATATAGCGATACCAGCAATTCCGCTGGTGCCGTCTCCCGCGTGTCAGTGGAACGTCTCGCACGGTCTCATGACACCCGATGGCTCGCTCTCCGAGCCGCGGGCCGTTACGTCTTGCGCGACGAACCCTTCGGGTCTCGTCCGCCATCGCTTCCGGGATCTCGAGCCTTCGGGGAGCCCAGAGCGACCTGGCCGAGCATCCCGGCCATCGCCCTTACCGTGTCAGGCCAGGTCCACCGGTTCTGCGCGGCATCCCATCGCTATCTCCCCGGGCTCGCGGGCGACGGATATCCGTTCGGACCGACGGGCGGTGAAGTCGAACCTGGAGTCCCGGGTTGCGCGATCACCGGCATTCCGTTCCAATATTCAAGCCACACCCTCCCGCTTCACGGCATGATCTGGAGGGTCCCGAGCATCTCGGAGTGGCCGCTTCCGCAACTCGATTGATTACAGGAGAAGGCGAACAGCCCGGTCTGGGAAGCGGTCGGTGTGAACGTGACGACCGTGGGAGCCCTGCCGGCCTGGAGCGCTTGCGCGGAGATGCCGAGTTCGGGGATGCCGCCGAAACCATGCGCCGCGCGGCCGATGGGGTCGCCGTCGCTGATGCGAAGCTCGTAGGTCTGTCCGACATGCATCACGAAGTTGCTGCCGCCGTCGTTGATAGTCCACTGGAAGTCAGTTGCGACCATGTTCACAACCACGGTCGCGGGCCGCGCGGTCGGAGTCGGAGTGGGCGTTGCCGAAATTGGCGTCGGGGTCGGCGTCGGCGTCGGAACCGACTGCGTGGTGGTTGCGGTGGGCGTCGGGGGAATGAACCCCACGGGGGCCGGAACGTCCGCCGCGCCGACGACGAGGATCAGGTCTCCTGAGAGATTGTCCGCCTCGGCCGCGTACGCGAATAACGGAAGCTGCGAGCCATCGCTCGTGACCGTCGCGTATCCGTCCACCGTGACGATGCCCGCAAAGCCGGCCAGTCCGTAAATGTCGTTGTACTGACTCACCGCGTGAGGCGCGAGCGGCGCCGGCACCGTACCCAACAACACGGGACCGTCAAACAAGCGAATCGTCGCGGCGACCGCGGTGTCGTTGGGGTTGTAGACCCCGACGTTCGTCCGGGAATCTCCGTTGATCAGGCCCGTCAGGACCGTCACGGGATGCGCGGCCGACTGAGGCAACCCGGGAACGAACATCCCGACGTGCCCGCCTTCGGTCGCGGGCGACCGCAGCTGCGACGTCACCGTCAACTGGCCCGCCGCGCCGTCGGTGATGAAGTCCACGGCGCCCAGAGACCCCGGCGCCCCGAACAGCCCGACGCAGATATCGTCGAACGCCTTCGCCTCACGCGGGCCGAGCTGAAAGGCGCTCTGCTGCCCGCCGAATCGAAAGATGGCCGTCACCGTCAGGACGTCCGTGTACGAGGTGTTGAAGACCCTCACGTCCGAGACGAATGGAATACCTCCTCGCCCTACCGCCGAGACGGCCACCGGCAACGTCACCGTTTCCGCTCCAGCCAGGAAGGACGACGTGAGCAGCAGCATCGCGCACAGCGAGAAGAAGCCCGAGAAAGAGATCCGCTTGGGAGACTTGTTTGTAGTCATGCCCCAAATACCGACGGCGAGCGAGAGAGATTCCTGCGTTCATCTTTCGTAAATGTGACTCTTAGTTCTTCTTAAGCATGGCCTCTTATGTACGGAACCCCTCGTATTCGAGGGTCATGCTGCACTTGCAATCGGAACACGCTGCAAGGCGGACGGCGCGCCCCGAAGATTCGTGGTTCGCTACTTCGGAGAGGAATCCACGGCGAGAGGCGGAGTCCGACGTATTCGGATGAGATGCTCCTGGTATTCAACCCGAGCCGAATGCATCAGGTCGGACATCGCGGCCAATCTCGGGGTTCCGAATCAGTGGGTCAACGAGACGGTTCGAAGCTCCCGAAGAACTCACCCGGCGCTGTTGACGCCGCCCCGCTTCCGGGTCTCTATCGCAGCTCGACGCGGCCCTTCGGAGAGTCCACCGTCGCGATCAGAGCTGGAGCGGGCGCTTCTGTCACGCGCAGATCGAGGCCGAGCTTTCGTAGCATCTCCCCGACCCTTTGGGCGTCGGGATGCTCGGCACGCAGGCCGACGAGCGTCGCGCCCGCCGCGGCGGTCTGCGCCGGATGCGGCGTCTTGCCCCAGTCGATGAAGAACGGAACGATGGCGTCGCTCAGGACCGTCGCGGGGCTCGTAAATCGCCAGGAGAGGAGAACGCCGTCCGGCCGATTCCGGCTTCCGCAACCTACCGGACCGAGATTCACGCCGTTGCGCGCGGCATCGGCCACGAGGCGCTCGAGGTCCTGCCCCTTGGCCGCCCACGCGGTGATCCTCGGACTCTTCAGGCCGTCGATGCCGAAACGCCTCGGGCCGGAGGGATGAGGTTGCTCAGGATCAGGGCCGATGATTTCGAGATACGACGCCGGCCCAAGCGCGACCAGCGCGTTTCGGGTTCCGGCGCCGGGATGCTGGCCACCGGGCGTTGCCCGAATCCCCAGAAGCTTCTCGATCGCGTCGATCCCGACCGTCAGGTCTGGCGTCGCGTACACCAGGTGATCCACGACGCTGACCGCGTCAGCCGTCCTCTCCGGCTCGCCCCTTTGACCGCCACCCACGGCGCACGACATAGCTCCGAACGCGGCGATCCAAGTCTTCCTCATGAACACTCCAAACCCAACGGAGCCTATCGCGGGCCCAGAGGAAACGCGGTCAGTCGCCCACAAGAGCCACCCGAGACGAAGGTGCCTTCGGACGACCCTTTCCCAAGCTCCGGGAGCCTTATCGCCCAAAGACGAGAACGTGCCCCTTTCTTGCACGCCGCGAATCTGAAGCATTCCTAAAGAAGCCGGGCGTCCTCAATCCAGGCGGGCGCGGCGGTGTACTCCTCCCCGAACCACGGATAGGCCGGGGTTCGATTTCGAAGAGGAGTTGTCATGAAAAAGAAGCTCGGTGTCCTCGTCCTGACTCTTTCGTCGCTCGTGATCTCTGCCGCCTGCGCATCCTCAAGCGCCTCATCCAGGCCGAAGCCGCCGCAGCCGGATTCCGGGGAGAACTGGGCTAAGGCTGGGCCATCCGGACGTCCGGGCCGGCCTGCGAACGCCGCGGCTGTTCAGGCGGCAAGACTCGCCTCACGGTGACGGGCGCGGATTCAGACGATCAGACCCACAACCCCGGTCGCGCCGCCCAAACGGCCGGCCGCCTTCAAGGAGGAAGAATGAAAGACCCTGTCAACAGAAGAACGTTCATGAAGATCGCCGGCGCCTCGATCGGGGTTGGCGCGCTCTTCCACGTGGCCCCGCTCCTGGGCGCCTCCGCCGGCGGCCGGCGGATCGCGGCGCTGCTCGGCGACAAGAACGGAGAGGCCCCGACCCCCTTCTCCTTCGTTCAGCTCTCCGACACGCATGTGGGTTTCTCGGGGCCGCCCAACCCGCTCGGCACGCAGGCCTTCGAGAAGGCGGTGGACTTGATCAACGGTCTGCGAGAGCGCCCCGATCTCGTCCTCTTCACCGGGGACCTGACGCACGACAGCGAGAATCCGGGAGAACACGCCGATCGAATGAGGCTCTTTCAGAAGATCGCCAGTCGCCTGAAGGTCCCTCTCATCAAGTCCGTTCCCGGCGAGCACGATGCAGGCCTGGACGGCGGCAAGCTTTTCCGGGATGCCTTCGGGGAGACGCACTATTCCTTCGACCACCGCGGCGTGCACTTCATCGCGCTCGACAACGTCTCGCTGGCACGGCCCAACGTCGGCCCCGAGCAGATCTCGTGGCTCAAGAAGGATCTCGCGCGCTTCCCGACGACCGCGCCGATCGTTGTCTTCACCCACCGTCCGCTCTTCGATCTACGCCCCGACTGGGAGTGGTTCACCGGAGACGGAGACGAGGTGATGAACGCGCTCGCCCCCTACGAAAACGTGACCGTGCTGTACGGCCACATTCACCGCGAGCACACGCACACGGAGGGACACGCGACTCACCACGCGGCGCGGTCCCTGATCTTCGCGTTCCCGGACCCCGAAACGGGCGTCCCCAAGAAGCCGATTCCGTTTGATCCGCAGAAGCCGTTCCAAAACCTCGGCCTGCGCGTTGTCAATGAGCCCGGAGCGCGAGCCGGAAGCTCGCCCCGAATCCAAGACGTCGAGCTGACGCTGCGCGAATACTCGGGCACCGTCGGCATCCAGCAACTGCTGAAAGAAGGAGTATCTCTATGAAGTACGCCCGCTTCCTCGCCCTTCTCCTGCTTCTCGCCCTGGTCGTGACAGCCAGGGCTGCCGACGGCGCCGAAGAGTCCCGCGCGATCGTGATCACCGCCAAGCGCTTCGAGTTCGTTCCATCGACGATCACGTTGAAGAAAGGAGAAACCGTCAAGCTCGTCGTCACGAGCGAGGACGTCACACACGGCTTGTTTATTCGGCCGTTGAAGATCGACACCGACCTCACCCCTGGAGAGACGCAGCAGATCACCGTCACACCGCAGGCGGCCGGCACGTTCACGGCCATCTGTCACCATTTCTGCGGCGCGGGGCACGGCAACATGAAGCTGACCGTCGTCGTCGAGTAAGACGTGCGAACCATCGGCAGGCTGCTTCTGCTCCC
>Ga0209009_1000254_pt1 | contig 21289 bp, 13 predicted proteins | sample BlaSpr_A8_OM3_M2_FD_187979 | JGI IMG/M metagenome (GOLD analysis project Ga0209009, IMG submission 187979) | Forest soil microbial communities from Thunder Bay, Ontario, Canada - Black Spruce, Ontario site 2_A8_OM3_M2 (SPAdes) (version 2) | ecosystem: Environmental > Terrestrial > Soil > Boreal... | reverse complement strand
CCGAGAGCCCTCGTCGTGCTTCCCGTGCCGTAGGGGCGGCCCCCGGGCCGCCCGCCTCCGCTGGTAACGACGTGGGGGGCGGGAGGGGCGAGCCCCTCCCCTACGGCACCATTCCGAGAGCCCTCGCCGTGCTTCCCGTGCAGTAGGGGCGGCCCTTGCGGCCGCCCGCCCGGTGGCTCTCAACCTCGTAACGCTGAGATTGCCCGCGTCGCGGCCCAGTAGAGCCCGACCGTGGCAATGGCGATCGAGAGCGGAACGACGACGCGCTGCCGGTACCAGGACTTGTTGCGGAAGGGCAGGCCGATGAGCAGAAAGGCCGCCAGGATGACCGTGAGCTGTCCGAGCTCGACGCCCGCGTTGAAGCAGAGAAGGCCCGTCAGGAACTCCGAACGCGGAAGACCCAGCTGCGACAGCACGCCGGCGAAACCCATCCCGTGCAGCAGGCCGAAGCCGAAGACGAGCGCGACGCGCCACGGCTTCAATTCCGACGTCGCGATGTTCTCGATGGCGACATAGACGATCGAGAGCGCGATGAGCGGCTCCACGATCGCGGGCCGCAGAGACACGAGCCCGTAGATCGTCAGCGCGAGCGTGATCGTGTGCGCGACCGTGAAGGCCGTGACCTGAAGGAGCACGGGCTTCAACCGCGTGCTCAGCAGAAAGATCCCGAGGACGAAGAGGATGTGATCGCTCCCCTTCGGAAGAATGTGCGTGTAGCCGAGGACGAGGTATTGCCGCGCGACCTCCCCGCGCGTCGGCGGGACAACTTCCGACTTGAGAACGAAAGGCCGGCTCTCGTCTCCCCCTTCCATCCAGACCCGCTCGGGGTTCTCTTCCCCCTCGGTCCGCAGCGTCAACAGGTATGTGCCGAGCCTGACGGAATTCGACCAGGTGAACGTCTTCGCGCCGCTCGGGATCATTCCTGTCATGCGCAGGACGAGCTCCGCCGCCGCCGGATCGGGCTTCTCCCAATCGACGCGCGGCTCGACCGGCCTGCCGTCGAACGCGATCCGCGAATGGTTCAGGACTTCGGCGAGGATCCGCGCGACAGGATCTGCCGCGCCCCGGCTCAGGCCGCGAATCGGAGTCCGCGGGGGCCCGGCGGAAGACGCGAACCCGGGCGGCAGGTGCTCGCGATCGATGAAGACCCGGACCTCGTAGCCTCCCCCCTTCTGGAAGGTCGCGTACGCGCGGATCGTCCCGAGCTCGTGCGCTCCGGCAGCGCCGGCGGCGAGGAACACACCCGCCGCGAACAGGGATAGCCGGCGCGAAGGACGTCGCACCATAAGGATGTAGAGCACGGAGAGGCGCGCCGTCAGGCGCTCCGAGCCGAGCAACAGGATCAGACCCGAAAGGGCAATCCGTCCGGTGACACTCATGCCCGCCTCATTCATCCGCACTACGGGGCGGGACGGCCGGACGGATGTCGGTGTTAGCCGATCCTTAATCCGGGCCCTGGCCGCTTTGAAAGCGGTCGTAGAGGGCGATCTCGCGGGCGCTCCCGATGGCGAAGGGGATGCGGGCGTGGAGCGATTCGGGGACGACGTCCAGGACCGCCTCGCGGCCGGTCGTCGCGCCGCCGCCGGCGTGCTCGGCGACGAAGGCCAGGGGGTGGCATTCGTACAAAACCCGCAGTTTTCCCGTCGGCTTGCCGGCCGTCGCGGGATAGAGGTAAATGCCGCCCTCGAGCAGGATCCGGTGGAAGTCCGCCACGAGCGAGGCCGAATAGCGGGTCGAATAGGGCCGTCCCGCCGCCTCGTCGCTCTGCTTGAGATGCTCGACAAAGGCGCGCGTCTCCGGGGCCCACGCGCCCGAGCGCCCCTCGTTGACGGCGTACCCTCTTCCCCGTGGCGGCATGCGGACAGAGCTCGACGTCAGCAGAAACTCCCCGATCGACGGCTCCAGGGTGAAGAGGCGCACGTCTTCGCCGCACGTATAGACGAGCAGGGTCGCGGGGCCGAAGAGAATGTAACCCGCGGCGACCTGCTCGCGCCCGGACCGCAGCAGGTCCACCTCGCCCCGACCGCGCTGGCGCACGGAGAAGATCGTGCCCAATGTCCCGTTGACGCCGATGTTGGAAGAGCCGTCCATCGGGTCGAAAAGAATGGCGTACCGCCCCTGCTCGGCGTTCCTCTCGTAGATGAAAGGCTCGGCCATCTCTTCGGAGGCGGCGATCGAGACGAGCCCGCCGTAGTCGAAGGTCTCGAGCAGGATCTCGTTGGCGAGGACGTCGAGCTTCTGCTGCTCTTCCCCCTGAACATTGGTCGAACCGGCGGCGCCGAGGCCGCTCCTCAAGCCGCCGACGGAGAGCTCCCACGCGATCCGCTTGCCTGCTACGCCGAATCGCATCAGCAGCATCGAGAGCTCGCCCGTCGCGCCCGGATGCTGGCGCTCTTCTTCCAAAATGAACCGGTCGAGCGTAATCATTCAGAAATTGTGAATGGCGAATTGTGAATTGCGAATGGAACTGTGAACAAGCCGCGCCCTACGATACGCCAGATCCCAATTCATAATTCACAATTCACAATTCGCAATTCACTTCGTCTGTTTCGCCCATTCCTGCCACGCCGGCTTCGCTTCGCCGTTCCACCCTTTCAGGCCGCGGTTGCCGAAAAAGGCCGCCCTGCGGCCGACGATGTCGGAGGCGCCGGGCGCAACCCGGTATGTCCCGGGCGGGGGGTCGCGCCAACCGACGTAGCGCGCGAAGAGGAGCTTTCGCCCGTCGCGCGAAGCGAGGAAACGGCGCAGCCGCCGTACGAACTCCGCCTGCTTCGCGGGGCTCGAGCCGTTCTCGGCGGCGGAAGAAAAGCTGACTTCCGGAAAGGCGATCGGGCGCCCTCCGGCGGCATCGAGGAGCCGTTTCCAATCCGTCTCGAGCGCGTCCGGCGCGCGGTGAACGAAGGGCTTCTCGCGCAGGAACGGAGAATACAGATAGAAGAGGACTGGACTCTCCTGGTGGAGCTCTGCCGCGACCTCGGGGGCCAGGCTCTCCGCCGGGGCCGCGGTCGTGACGCCGACGAGGAGGTGCGGGGCGACTTTCCGCAGGAACTCGACCGCGCCGTCGAAGAGCCGACGGTAGGCCTTCAACTCCTCGGGCTTGTCCGCGAAGTAGGCGTCGGCCTCGTAGCCGAGTGAGATCGTCGCCGTGTCCGCGAGCGCGGGCGCCAGCGCGTCGAGCAGCCGCCCCAGTCGCAGGGAGAGCCGCGAGTCGTCGAACGCGAACGCCGCGAGGTCCTTCGGCACGTCGCGAATCCGGCCGGTGACGAGCGGCAGGTCCAGGTGCACGGTGGCGCCCGACTGGCGCAGGATACGAGCGGCGCGCGTGACTCCGGCGACGCTGTATCTTCCCGGGGCGGACTCTGTCTCCGACCACGAGACCGAAAGGGCGAAGAGGCTGACACCAGTCCCTCGGATCTCCGTGAGAGCCCGCCGTTCGACATCAGCGGGCGGAGGCTTTTCGAATTGCATCGCGAGCCCGAGAAGAGGGCGGGGAGTTGTCTCCCGCGCGGGGCCGGCGGCAATGGCCGCGACAAGGGCCAGGATCCACGCCAGGCTCATGCGTGCATTATGGGAGAATCGGAGAAATCGGCTCAACAGCAGGAGGAAAGCCTTGTCTTCGTCTCCAAGAAGGACCCGGTGGCTCGCCTGTCTCTTGCTGCTCGCTCTCGCCTCACCGGCGTGGGCGCAAAAGAAAAAACTGGCCCTGGAAGACCTGACAGCCGATCCACCGCTCTCCGGCCGCGGCGTCACGGGTCTTGCCTGGCTTCCCGACGGACGGCGTTTCTCCTACATCGTGCGCCAGGGCTCAGGGGAGGAGGCGCTTTCCGACCTCGTCGTCGAGGACGCGCGGACCGGCCAGAAAACGCTGGCCGTCACCGTGCAGAGTCTCACGCTTCCCGCGGAGCCCGCGGAGAAGACCGAGGCCGCTCCCGGAGTCGGGCGGCAGCCGGCGAGACTTCGGAAAGCGACCCTCGAGGGATACCGCTGGTCGCCGGACGGGCAGGCTCTTCTCCTGTCCGGGGCGGACGATCTGTGGCTCTATCAGGCGGCGGACAAGAGCCTGAAGAGACTGACGCACACCCCGGAGCCGGAGGAGTTCCCGTCGTTCTCTCCCGACGGGCGGCGCGTGGCCTTCGTCCGCAAGAACGACATCCACGTTCTCGAGATTGCCTCGGGCAGGGAGACGCGCCTGACGACCGACGGCGCCGAGCACGTCTTCAACGGCAAGCTCGACTGGGTGTACGAGGAAGAGCTCTCCAACCGAACCGGCCGCTCCTACGAGTGGTCGCCGGACGGGTCGGCCATCGCCTACCTGAAGCTCGACGAGAACCGGGTCGCGTCGTACCCGATCGTGGATTTCCTGAAGGTCCCGGCGGCAGTGACCTGGCAGCGTTATCCCAAGTCGGGCACCCCCAACTCCATCGTTTCCTTCCACGTCGTCGGGGTCGACGGCTCGCCGCGCGGAGACGTCAGACCGGAGGGAGACGTTTACATCGCGCCCGCGCTCTCCTGGACGACGGACTCGAAGTCCGTCTGCTACCGCGTCCTGAACCGCGAGCAGAACCGCGAGGAGGTCCGCCTCTTCACGCCCGGGCAGACGTCTTCGACGACGCTCTTCGTCGAGGAGGACCCGTACTGGGTCAACACCTTCGAGGCCCCGCGGTTTCTCCCCGGCGGGCGCTACCTCTGGAAGTCGGAGCGGGACGGCTATGCTCACCTCTACGTCGGTCAGGTCTCCGGTGGCGCGCCGCGCGCGATTACCCGCGGCCAGTGGATGGTGGATCGCGTGATCGGCGTGGACAGAAAAAAGGAGCTCGTCTACTTTACCGCGACGGAGGAAAACGTCCGCCGCCGCCCGATCTACCGGGTCGCGCTCGACGGCAGCGGCTTCACGAAGTTGACGCGTGAGCCGGGGACGCACACCGGGGAGCTCTCTCCCGAGGGGGACTTCCTGCTCGACACCTTTTCAACGGTTTCCAGGCCGCCCGCGCTCACGCTGCTGGATGCTTCGGGCAGTTCCGTGCGCCCGGTCAATCGCCCCGAGAACCGCCTCGCCGGCTATGACCTCGCGACGACCGAAGAGGTCGAGGTGGCGGCCGACGACGGCGCGAAGCTCCTGGCGCGGCTGCTCAAGCCGCCGGACTTCGATCCGGGCAAGAAGTATCCCGTCGTCGTGCTGGTCTACGGCGGGCCGCACGCGCAGGTCGTGCACGATGCGTGGGGAGCGACCTCGCTCCTCGACCACTATCTCGCCTCGAAGGGGTTTCTCGTCTGGAGCCTCGACAACCGCGGGTCCTGGGGGCGCGGCCACGCATGGGAAGCGGCGATCTTCAAGGAAACGGGGAAGCGGGAGCTGGCCGATCAGCTCGCCGGAGTGCGCTACCTGAAGTCGCTTTCCTACGTGGACCCCGCCCGCGTCGGGATCTGGGGCTGGTCCTACGGCGGCTACATGACACTTTATGCCCTGACCAACGCCCCGGACGTCTGGAAATGCGGCGTCGCGGGGGCGCCGGTCACCCACTGGAAGTTCTACGACACGATCTACACCGAAAGGTACATGCGGACTCCCCGGGACAACCCCGCGGGCTACGAGGCCTCGGCACCCCTGTCCCGGGCGAAGGACCTGAAGGCGAAGCTCCTGCTCATCCACGGCACGGCCGACGACAACGTCCACATGCAGAACACGCTCGCCTTCGTGGACGCCCTGACGAAGGCCGGAAAGCCGTACCAGCTGGAGGTCCAGCCCGGCCAGAAGCACGGCTTCCGCGGAAAGGAATCGCTCAACTTTCGAAACGCTACGATCGCGAAGTTTTTCGAAGACAATCTTTAGCCCCGAGAGGTCCTTGCCGGTAGGGAGAGGCCGGGCATGGAACTTGCTTAACAAACAAGTCAGTCGGCCGCGCCTTTCGCACAATTGGCCCGCCCCGACCAGATTTACGCCGCCCCGAAAGGGGCGGCGTTTTATTTTTTGGACTGAGATTCAAGGGACCGGTCGCCGCCTTCTCGGAAGGTGGTTTACGCGGCCGGAGTCCCTGCCAGGACAATCGGGCCGGTCGGTTGGGCAACCCCGCCGCGCGGCTCGACAGTCACGGCGAAGTTCTGCGCCGGCGAAATCCCCGCCAGGTTCTTCGACTCGAAGAGGGCGCGGCCCGAAGCATCGGCGTCGAAGACTCCGGCCGGCACGGGCTTGCCTTCCGCGAAGACCCAGAGCTCGTACTGTTTGTCGGGAGGGAGCGGCGCGAGGTTGCCGGCGAGAAGCATCCCGGTCTTCACCTTCTCGCTCCAGAACACCTTCGCGCGCGCGGCGGGCTGCGGGTCCTTCCCACCGAGGAAGAGGACTCTTACGTCGTCGCTCTCGAGAACGCGCACGCGCATGTCGCGCCGCGCCATCTCCTGCCGCGCGCCGTCAAGCTCGGCGGAGAGCTGCGCCGTCTGGCTGCGGAGGTCCTCTCTCTGGCGGCGCAGCCGCGCGTCGTCCCAGACCGCGACGACGAAGAGGAGCGCCGCCGCGGCCGCCAGCCACCACGCCGCGCCGGGGGACCGCGTGGGCGCCGGAACGGCCGGGAAGCGGGAGCCGCGCAACGACTCGAGAATTCGTGCGCGCAACTCGGGCCGGGGCCTGCGGGGCGGAACTTCCGCGGCGAAAGCGCTCGCCGCGACCCGGAAGTCCTCGAGCAGTTCCTCGCAGGCCGGGCAGCCCTCCGCCCGGTGGCGCGCGAAGGCGTCGGACTCGTCCCCGAGCGGCATGCCCAGGGCCTCGAGAGCGGCCTGCTCTTCGAACCGCTCGTTATGCGCCATGGGCTTCACTCTTTCGATACGGGAGAAGGCGCTCGCGGAGTTTCATCAGCCCGAGACGCACCCGCGTCTTGACCGTGCCGAGAGGGGTCGCGGTGCGCGCCGCGATCTCCTGGTGCGTCAGGCCGTCGAAGTAGGCGAGCTCGAGCGCGCGGCGCTGGTCCTCCGGAAGCTCGGCGATTACGGCCCGGCACTGCGCCTCCCACTCGCGGCCCGCCGCGTCCGCCTCGACGTCCTCCCGCGACGCGGGCTCCGGCGCCTCCTCCAGGCTCCGAGCTACGGCGCTCCTGCCCGTCCGCCGCGACCGCAGGCGGTCGATCGAGCGGCTGCGGGTCGCGACCAGGAGCCACGCGAGGACGGGACCGCGCGAAGGGTCGAACGTCGAGGCGGCCTTCCAGACGTGGAGAAAGACCTCCTGGAGGATTTCCTCAGCTTCACCCGTGTCGCCGAGGATCCGGTGCGCCAGGCCCATCAGCCTCCCGGCATGCCGGTCGTAGAGAAGCGCCAGCGCCTCGGCGTCGCGGCTCTCTATCCGCGCGACCAGCGCCCGGTCGGCCTCCCGCGAGTCTGCGTTCATCGAGTGATCCGCCAGTTCGCGGAACACATATCACGCGCCCCGGGCAAATCCAATTCGAGGCCGCACCCGTACTGAGCCATCGCGAAGCGCCCCTGAACTCTAGGGACTCGTCAATTCCGATCAGGCTCAGGCGAGCGTGGCTGACACCAGCGCGTTTCAGGCTGACGCCTGGAGTAGATCCGGCGGCCGGCGCGCTGCCCGGCGTGGCGCTGAGAGCACGGTCCCGAAGCGTGAGACGTGTCGCGTGGTGGTCTCGCCCGAAATCACTTATGAACGACTCCGGCCGCCAGCTCCGATTTTTGTCGTGGATAGCTATCTTCGGCAGGTCATCCCTCTATGCGCGTGGAACCTCCATCGTCTCAGCGAGATGCTTGTGTTTCGGCCGGGTGTCCATGAAATAATCCTGCCAGGATACCGGTGGCTATTCCTATGGTGTCGATGGTTCCGTGAGCGAAATCTCCACCCTCATCGAGGGCAAGTACGACGTCATCGCGAAGATCAGCGAGGGCGGGATGGGGACGATCTACAAAGTCCGCCACCGCCTCCTGGAGGAGATCCGCGTCGTCAAGGTGATGCGGCAAAGCGTCATGGGCGACGCGGAGCTAAAGCGGCGTTTCGTGGAGGAGGCGAAGACCGCGACCCGGCTGAAGCATCCCAATATCGCGACCATCTACGACTTCGCGCTGGGAGACGACGGAACCGCCTACCTCGTCATGGAATTCATCGACGGCGTGACTCTGCGGGAGATCCTCTTGTCACAGGGATCGGTGGGGCTCGCCTTGAGCTTGGAGATCACCCACCAGACACTGCTTGCTCTCGGTTATCTGCACCGAAAAAACGTGATCCATCGGGACATCGCGCCCGACAACCTGATGCTCACGTATGACGAGGAAGGAGACAGCCGGATCAAACTGATCGATCTGGGCATCGCGAAGGTGCTCGACCGCCGTGGCGAGATGACTTCAACAGGAGTGTTCCTGGGGAAAGTCCGCTACGCTTCACCGGAGCAGTATGGCTCCCTCTTGCCGGGAGAAACGATCGACGGTCGGAGCGACCTGTATTCCCTGGGCCTGGTTCTCTACGAACTGCTAACCGGCCACCGTCCTTTTGCCGGCGAGACACCCATTGAGCTACTCCGTGCTCACGTCTTTCAAGAACCGACCTCCTTTTCGATAACCGACCCTGAAGGGCTTGTTCCGGAGCGAGTACGGGCAGTCGTTTTCAAAGCCCTGCAGAAGAGACGTGAGGACCGGTTCATTTCAGCCCAGGATCTTGACCGCGAAATCCTTTCCTTGAAGGGTGAATTCACACGGCCATTCGACATTGACCCGGCCCAGGCGATCATCTCTCTCGTTAGAGGCTCGCCCGTCGATGGCACCGACTTTGTGACGCCGAGTGCTCAGGATCGGCTGGATCGGCACTTTCTCGCTCATCCGACCCCGGTTCCACCGACCATTCCTCGAGGTACGGTCATTCCAGACACCGTCGTCGATTCAGAAGCCAAGGAGGTTCTCCTTCTCAAGGAAATACGAGAGCGAGAGAGCAAGGGAGATTTGCACGGTCTCGAGTCGGTCGCGCAGGCATGTTCCGAGACCAGTCGCGCCGGTCAGGCGGCGCGTGAGGCGGTTCGCCGGCTCCAAGAACGTGCGAGCTTCGAGAAAGAGAAACGCGAGGCCGAAGAAGCGGACTGGCGAGAGTGCGAGGCGCAGGCCTCCGAAACGGCGTGGCAAGGATATGTGAACCGTCACCCGGATTCCCCCAGGCGCGACGAAGCGTCGCGGAAGCTCGCGGAGGCCGGGGACTTTCGGAAAGCGCTCGAGGCGGGTACCAGCCGAGGCTGGAAAGCGTTTGTTGAGCAATGGCCTCGGAGCTCACGCCGGGGCGAAGCCGACAAGCGACTCCAGGAGTCCAGCAAGAAAGAGGAGGCGGCTTTCGCCGCCACTGTGATCAGCGTTCAGGAAAAGCAGGCTCGGCTCCTCGAAGAGATTCAGGAGCGAGAGCGCCGAAGAGACCTGAGTGGACTGAAGGAGATCGCGGAGGCGACTCCCGCAGGCGCCCGTGTCGAGCAGGCGGCACGAAGCGCGATTCTACGGATCCAGGAGAGCGCGGCGCGGGAGGAGCGAGAAGCGGAAGAGGAAGACTGGCGAAGGTGCACATCCGAGAACTCGGAAGAGGTCTGGAAGAGCTACCTGGGCCGTCATCCGGATTCCCCTCGGCGCGAAGAGGCGGTTCAGAGAGTTGCTGAGAGCAGAGCCTTTCGCGAGGCGGCAGAAGCAGCCACTAGCCTGGCCTGGAAAGTGTTCCTCGACAAGTGGCCGCGGAGCTCACACCGGAAAGAGGCCGAGAAACGAGCCCGAGAATCCAAGGAGAAAGAAGACGCGTCGCTCGCGGAGGCCAGCAGGATCGGGACTCCGGAAGCCTACCGCGTCTTCTTGAAAGAACACCCCGATTCCTACCTGGCGCCTACGGCCGGGCGCTATCTTGAGGAGCAGGTCGCCTTCGATTCTGCCCAGCGTTCAAATACGGTACGGGCCTGGCGGGAGTTCGGGTCCCGCTGGCCCTCCGGCCGGCTTTCCGCCAGGGCGGCCGCAGGTCTCAAGGCAGAGCAGAAACGAGAGACCGACGCGCACAACACCGCTCTCGAAGAGGGCACCTCGAGAGCCTTGCAACAGTTTCTCGCCCGATTTCCCGAGACCGCCGCCCGATCAAGAGTGGAGGCTGATCTTCGCGAATCGCTGGCGTTCGAGGCCGCCGGCGCGGAAGGGAAGGCCGGTTGGGAACGATTTCTGGGGACCTACGCCGAAGGCCGGCTCAGCGCCGCGGCCAGAATGGCTCTCCTCAAGCTCGACGAGAAAGAGGCCGCGGACAAGGAACGTCGCGAAGAGGAGAGGCTGCTTCTCGAAGTCCGGCGGTTTGAAGAGGCCGGGCGTGAAGCGGATCTCGAGTCCCTTGCCAAAGAGCACTCGGACCACGTCACGATCGCCGACGCCGCCCGAGCCGCCATTGGGCGTCTCCATGAGACGGAGCAACGCAAGAGGGCAGCTGAGAAGGTGCAGGAAGCCCTGCGGCTCAAGCTCGAAACGGAGCAAAAACGACGGGAGGATGAGGAACGCAAGCGCGAGGCCGAAAAGCAACGGGAATCGGAGGCGAAACGCGAGCGCGAAGCAGCCAGGCTGAGCCAGCGCGAAGCCGCGGAGCGGGACCGCGAAGCGGCGAAGCAGCGGGACCTGGAGGCCAAACGCCAGCGCGAGGAGGCCAAGCAGCGCGAGCGCGAGGCCGAGGAACGGAAGCTCAAGGAGGCGAGACAACGAGAATTGGAGGTTCAGCGAGAGCACGAGGCTCTCAGTCGGCGCCAACGCGAGGAGGAGGAGCGTGAGCGCGAAGCCGCCAAACAGCGGGAGATGGAGGCTGCGCGGGAGCAGGAGGCCGCTAAGCAGCGCCAGCGCGAGGTAGAGAAACGCGAGCGCGAGGCCGCGAAGCAGCAGGCGTTGGAGGCCAAGCGGGAGCGGGAGGGGGCCAAGCAGCGTCAACGTGAGGAGGAAGAGCGTGAGCGAGCCGCCCGCGCGGTTCCGGGTGTCGTGGCCGGCCGCAACCGACGCTACGTCGGACTGGCAGCGGCGGCGGTCCTCATCGCCGCCGCCGGAGTGTGGGTAGTGAGTCACCGAACGGGCGATTCGAAGTTGGAAAAAGAGGTTCCGACCACTGCCGTCCCGATTGAGCCGACAGCAGCGCCGATCCCTGCGACGGCAGTTGCCCCGGAGGAACGTCCGCGGGAACCGCGAGTACTCGCCAGCGGCTCCCTGATCATCGACGCGTTGCCCTGGGCGGAGGTCGTCCGCGTGGACGACTCCTCCGGGAAGAACTGGCTCGACGGCAAGCAGTCCTACACACCGATGATGATTCCTTTGCCGCCTGGAAAGTATTCCGTTGTGTTCAAGAACGGCAACTTTCAGGACCGAACCGTGTCGGTCAGTGCGGAAGTGCGTGAGGGGACGAGCACGAGCTGCACCGGCCAGTTCCAGCAGGTGGATCCGGCCGCCTATTTCGAGATGGAAGGGTGGCGCAAGTGAGACTGCCCTTGCGGTTTCGGCGGCCCGGTTGGAGCTTCGTTCTGCTCTTCGGGTTCGCCGCGTCCCGCGCGCTCTCGCAGGACTACGAGACCGATTTCAAGAATGGGCTGAGGGCGAGGGATCATGGGAGTTGGAAGGAAGCGATCACGTATTTCAAGAGAGCCGCTGAAGCCAGGCCTCAAGAAGGAACCGAACGAATCGCTTCCGCGGGAGTGATTGGCTACCCTTATCTTCCACACTATTACCTCGGCGAGGCCTACGCCAATTCGGGAAACTGTGTCGCGGCGCTGGAGCAGCTGGACGAATCGGAGAAGCAGGGTTTCGTTCAGAAGGCCGGCAAACTCAAGGACCTGCAGAACCTTCGTGCGAATTGTCAGGACAGGGTCGCCCGGGTCGTGCCTTCCAGGCCCGTCGCGCCCGCGCTCACGCCGACCGCGGTCGCCGTCCTGAGGGTTCCGCCGACACCAGTGGCGGTCGTCGCGATTCCGACTCAGTTACCACGGCCGAGCCCGACGGAAAACGCGATAGCCCAGCAGATGACTGCCGCCCTGCCTCCACTTCCCAGGGACGTCAACATCAGAATCAACGGCGCCCGGAAGCTTCTCGCCGAGACCAGCCGCAAGCCTCTTCCCGCAGAGGCCGCGGTACCGAAGGCCAACCTGGTGCGTCTGCTTCGAGACGCTCAAAAGCTGCCGTCCGCCGCGCCTTCCGAAATCAAAGCCTTCGATGAGCGCCTCAAGATCGCGATCTCGAGCCTCGCCAGTGCGCTAAAGCCGAAGCCCCCTCAAACATTCGACGTCGTTCCCCCACCGCTAAGGGAAGGCGCCTCCGCGTATTTCGCGGGGGACTACGCCAGTGCCGCTCAGATACTGGCAGCCGCCCCCGATTTTCCAGACCGGCGCGCGGCCGCCGAGGCCAAACTGTTTCGCTCGGCCGCGCGCTATGCCCTGTACGTCATAGGTGGAGCGAAGGACAGCAACCTGGAGCGATCGGCGCTGCAGGATGCGAGCGACTGCCGCCGGCTCGACCCCCAGGTTTCTCCGAGCCCCAGGGTCTTCTCGCCTCGATTCGTCGAATTCTTCACGGCGTCCGCGGAAACCGGGCCGCGGCCATCTCGGTAGAACTCATTTGCGACCACTACACGATTTGTCGTAGGAGCCACAGGCCGGCGGCCAATACGCTTGCTAGAACTCTCCACGGCAGTTGCGAGGCGGAGATAGAAAGCTCCTTGGAGCGCGGGTCTCTGGTGGACTGTGCCTTCGAATACGTCAAGTCCAGGGATGCGTTGTCGACGATGATCCCGAAAGCCGCGATCTTATCCGACCCGTCCAGTTTCAGGCTCATTGACTCGTCGGACGGCAGGACGACTGCGGGGAAGAGGTCCGTGAGATATACGTAAGTCATGTTCAGAGGGCTGAGGAAAACGGTGCTGCTCCCCATCTGAGCGCCACTGAGGCGCTTCAAAGCCAGGTTTACCGATACCGTCACGGCATTGGGATTGAAGAGGCCGACGACGGAACGGAAGCCAGCATTCTGCTTCAGTCCCGTAAGCGCCAGGCCCTTGTAGAACTCGTTCGGAGCGGCGGGATCCACCTGTTGACCGACTGTCCCTCCCTGAGGGCCCGCAGAGTCCGCAAAAATACGCCCGCCGACAACCAGCGACTGACTCTGATCCGATTCAATCTTAATCGACCCGAGAGTGTTCGACAGGCCGAACAGTTGCAGCATGGCATCGTCAATCTTCTTCGTCTCGTTCGCGTTGAGCTGGACACTGGCCTTCGGTGCCGAGGTATTGTCGCGGTCCCGCTCGAAGAATGTCAGTGTCAGCTGAGACGAGATATTCAATGTGTTCTTGAGATTCAGCTCGGTTTTGAAGACTGTTCCGCCGCGGCCGGTTACCCGAGAGAAGATCGGTAGATACCAGACACTACCGGGCTGGGACGCCTTGTAATAGGTCAAGTCACTCGAATGGTTGTCGGCGACGTTTCCGTAGCCGACGGGAACCGTCGAGCTGCCGAGCGGCCGAAACTCCGCCGTCAGCCCGTCACCCGAGGCTGCCGAAGAAGTCACTGTCCGCCTCCCGTCCGTGGCCGAGGGGAATACTCCTGGAAACAGGTCCTTGACTCCGTTCTGATATTGATCGAACGGGCCAAGGAATATGGGCGAGCTCGTTCCCAGCAGCGACCCGTCCGGCCCTCGTAGCGCGATGACGAAAGTCTCAGCCGTATCCGTGATGTTGAACGCGCCGAGCTGTGTGCGGAAATTCTCGTTGTTCTGAACCCCGGTGACGTAGCTCGGGGAGGTCTGCGCGACGACGTCAGCGTCTCCCGAAATCGAAAGCCCGAAACCCGTGGACTGGTCGTACGTCCGCGACGTCACCACAAGGACCGGCGGAACCTGTCCGGCGGCCGCCGTGGTTTCCACTCGCAGCCCGCCGAACGAGTTGGTGACGCCAAAGAGCGCACGCGCCGCGTCCGGGATGGTACGCGTCTCCGACGGAGCGAACGTCAACGACGCCTGAATCGGCCGTGCGCCGCCATTGGGGCTGAAGGTCAGCGCCGCTACCACCGTGACGTCGTTCGGATTCTGGATGTCGAGATCAGTCAGGAAAAGCGCGTCGTTGGCCCCCACCCTGTGCGCAATTACAGGAATCGACACGGAAAACACAGGAATCGGCGTCGGCGTTGGAGTCGGAGTCGGCGTCGGCGTCGGCGTCGCCGTGAATGTCGCCGTGCTAGTGAAAATGGGCGTGGCGGTCCTCGAGGGTGTCGGCGTCGGTGTCAACGTGGCGGTCGCTGTCGGCGTCGGCGTGACGGTAGGCGTCGGCGTCAGCGTCGATGTGGCGGTCGCTGTCGGTGTCGGCGTCGGGGTCGTGACCAGCGTTACCTGTTGCGAAGCGCTCCGCGTGACCGCATTCTCGCCGCAGTCTTTCAGGTTATTCCAGGTTGCACTTATGGTAAAGGAGCCCGGCTGCGTGAAGGTGTGCCCCACCGTGACACAACCGTCACCGGTTATCGGACCCGTTGGAATGCTGCCTGACCCGTCACCGAAATTGACTGTACCGCTTGTGACGTCCTGCGTCAGAAGCGTCGTCACACAGACCTGCGCCGAGACCAGCTGACCCGTCTGGGGCGAAGGCGGGCTCGTCGTCAACGTGATCGTCGGATTAAAACCCGCCGGCAAAACCGCTTCGGTAGCGCTAAAGGTCGGATTCGATGGGGCCACGGGGGTCGACGGATCGTCAGCGGGACACGCGACCAGGATGCTGCTCATTGTTATCGTATAATTTCCCGGCGACGCGTAGGCGTGGTTGAATCCATAACACTGGTTGGTATCCTCATATGGAGGATTCTGACCCGTTAAGTCCCGCGTCACCGGCGGAGTTCCATCACCGTAGTCAAAGGTGTACCGACTCAACCGCCAGCCGCCCCCACCGGGGCAAAGGAACGCCGGCACAGCGTTAGTTCCTGCGCACCGCCGATAGATCGCGAGGCTAGCCGTCGGCGCGGGCCCGCAGCTCGAAACGCCGGTACCCGTACAGTTGAAGGTCACCGTGCCTCCGCTGCCGCCGTCGAGAACGAACGAGTCGCTGAACGATCCCGGAGCCGCGGGGGCGAACTGAAAGTCAATACAGAGTTGCTCGCCTCCCGCTAGGGTTACAGGGAGAGTCACCGGCGATCCGGCCGAGCAGTTTCCAGCAGGTGCCTTACGAAAATTGGTGGCCGCAAACGGTGCACCCAGGGCTTTCGACAGACTCAAAGTTCCGGTGCCGTCGCAGGAACCAGCAGGTGAACCAACCTTTGTAAAGCAGGCAGAATAGTCTCGCTGTATGCTGGTAAACCCGACGGCAGTATTCGGAAATGGGACGGTTAGAGAGCCAGTGTCGAGGTGGTCAGGAGTGTACGGGCGATTCGTTCCGACCTGTTGGTGAGCGGCCGGTGCTAGCAGTTGCAGAGTAGGAGCGCCGGAAGCATAGGCCGCTGGCAGAAGAATCAAGAAAAAGAGAAGCGCCGCTGATCTCAGCAAACCCGGGAGCTGTCGCAGCGCCAAGGAATAGAGTCGCGAAGTGGAAGCAGTGGCCGGTAGGAAGTGTGAAGGCTTCATTGCTTTTTCACCTCGACGCGGGTAGTGCAATTAATCGCGAGGCGCTGTTCTGTAAACTTAACGAAGTGGTCTCGCTCAGAGCCGCACAACGAGCGAGAGGCTGCCGATTTTCGAGGTGTCCTTAGCGTAGTCGCCGCCGACGTCCACTTGAAAGTGCTCGCCGATGGCAATGCCGAAGCCGCCCGTGTAATGAGTCCTGCTCGAGCCCTCGTGAAAGAGAATCTCGTCCGAAGTCTTTCGGATGACCGTATCTCCCGTGTCCGAAGGCGTAATGTCTGTCGAAGTGGCGACCAGGCTATGAGCCGGCTCATGCCATGCGCCCGCCCGCAGCGCAAACACGCTGGTTCCGAATTGGATGAGGTATTGCGCCCCCGGCGTGGTACTCGTTGCCGTCACTAATCGCATATGTTGAACCCTGCTGGAACACATCGACAGTGTTGGACCCCAAGAGGGAGTAGCGGACCCGGTCGTAATCGACGGAAACGGTCAGCGACTTAGCTGGCTGAATACTTACGCCGGCGCCATAGACGTCCGGCACGCGGAAGGTCGTCGGAAGGAAGACGGCCAGCTTCGTAAGGTCTTCCTGATCGAAGGCGTCGGCGTGGAAGCGGGGCCCCTGGCGATAGACGGCCCCGACCGCTACCCGCTGGCTGACTTTCCAGAGCAGACCGGCGTTGACGGCCACGGCGTGATCGTCGCCACGGTCTCCTTGGGTCTGAATGGCGTTCGATGAGGAAAAGTTCGGTGCTTCCGTCGAATTGAAGTCGTAGCGGTTCAGTTTCCCATTCTGGTGATAGTCGAAGCGCGGCACGCCGAAACCGAGGGAAAAAGATTCGCCGAAACGGTAGGCGACCGCCAGGCCGTAGTTCACGATTTTCAGGTCGAGGGTCGTCTTCTCCGGAAAGAATCGGCGCTCGAACACAAGCCCCTGGTTGTCCTTGCCTCCGAAGAAGGGGCCCTGGGTCGTAATCGACGCCTTGAAATTCGCGAGCTCGTGACGGTAAACGGCGATTGCCCAGGTCTTGCCGGGATAGACAAGCGAGAGAAATGAGAGCCCTCGAGTCGTGTTCTTGTCGCTGTGGTCGATTTCGCCATCGACCGTATCAACCCCCTTGTTCGTGCGCGTGCCGCCGATTCGGCCGCCCCAGGGATAGGTGTTGGTGAACTGCGACGCGCGGCCCTCCATCGCCAGCTCCGGCCTCAACAGGTTGGTCAGGCCGGCGGGATTCGTGTAGGCCGCGGTCGCATCGTCGGCAAGCGCCAGAAATGCCCCGCCCAACGCGAGACTGCGAGCGCCCGGCGGAGAGAAGTTGAACTGGATGCCGGCGTTGATCTCGGAGTTGCTCTGCGCGATCAGCGTTCCCGCGGTGAGTGCCGGAAGGAAAAGCGAAAGAAGAGAAACTGGCCGGCGGAAATGGAAGGGCATTCTAGGCTCCTTTCCGCTCTTCGGAGGAGAAGCGAAGCAGGACGGCGCCCGAGCGGTTTCGCGCGACAGGCACGGAAGCCGTGTTCCTCATCGTCTCAGCCAATCTCAGAAATGCCATTTTTCGCGCCCGAGAGGGGCCGCAGTATATCTTGAACAGATTCGCGGGCAAGCCGGCCGGACCGCGGGCGTGGGTGCTCCCGCCAGCGTTTCGATCGATGCCGTCAACTATCTGAGCCGGCTGCATTTATGGCAAGACCCCAAGGGTGTCAAGGCTTGCTGAGCGCTTCTGGGAAGCGAGGATGACGGAGTCGAGAAGCTGTGAACGCAACCTCGAAGAGCGCGCGCCAATCTTCAGCGTTGCGTCCCGAGACCGCCGAGAGAGGAAGTCAGCGAAGCGACCAGGGCGCAGACACAACCCATCGCAAAGACTGCGAGTTGGTGGCGAGAATTGGCCGGAACGCCAATTGCCGAGCGTCCTCGGAACCGAACTCCATCCGAACTGCTGGGGATGAGCCGAATGGGCGAGGGCGCGGCGCCGATGTCGCGCGTTCGTCGCGGGGGTAGAATCTTCCAACCCTTCGAAGGAGACCCTCCCTTGCCTGAGCCGCGCTCGCTCATTGAAGGAAAGTACGAGATCCTCGACACGATCCAGGAGAGCGAGACCACTGCTATCTACAAGGTCCGCCACCTGCACCTGGACGAAGTCCGCGTCATCAAGGTCATGCACACTCAGCGCGGAGCGAGCGACGAGCAGGCTCGCCGCTTTCTGCAGGAAGCGAAGACACTGACGCTGCTCAAGCACCCCAACGTCTGCTCGATCCTTGATTTTTTCCAGGATGCAGAAGGGACGACGTATATCGTTCTGGAGTTCATCGACGGCGTCAATATGTCCGAGCTCCTGAAGCTCTCCGGTCTTCCGAGCCTCCCGCTTGCCCTGGAAATCGCGCATCAGACGCTGCTCGCGCTCGGCTGTCTGCACCGGCGGAACATCATCCATCGCGACATCGCGCCGGACAACATCATGCTGACGATGGACGAGGAGCACGAGCCCCACGTCAAGCTGATCGGTCTCGGCGTCGCCAAAATGCTCGGCGGGACGGTTGAGCTGACATCCAGCGGCGAGTTTGTCGGCAAGATGAAATACAGCTCACCCGAGCAACTCGGCGCGCTCGACGAAGGAGAAAAGCTCGATGGCAGGAGCGACCTGTATTCGCTCGGGGTCGTTCTCTACGAGACGCTTACGGGCGCTTTGCCCATCCGCGGCGAACAGCCCCGCGAGATTCTCGTCGGCCATCTCTTCTTGCCTCCGATCCCGTTCTTCAAGAGCGACCCGGAAGGAAAGGTTCCGCAGGAGGTTAGCGAGATCGTGCTGAAGGCGCTGGAGAAAAGGCGGGAAAAGCGCTTCAGCAGCGCCGAGGAGTTCGATGAGCAGGTGGTGTCCTTGAAGAATCGCTTCGCAACGCTGGAACAATCCGAGATTACACGGCCCCTCACTATCGGAGAAGCGTGGCGAACCCCCTTCAAATCCTCCGTCCGGGCGGTTTCAGCCGCTCTGGAGCGATCGAACCCGGAATCCAGCCCCCGGACGACGCAGGCGGTCGTCCCGCAGCCGCCTGTCCCCGCGCCAACGCCACCGGTTCCGGACGATTTGACGCTGGCCGTCAAGCAACCTGCCCCCATTCCCACCCCCATCGTTGAATCTCCTGCGGAGACGCCGACCATTCCGCCGCCACCGCCCGTCTGGAGGCGACGGCGGCTCCCACCCGTCCCGGGCGTCGCGGTTGCCGCCGGGATTGTCGTTGCCGTCCTTCTTCTCTTTCTTCTTCGTCGATCGAAGCCGGAATTGCGGCCGCAGGCCGCTGTACCGGCACCGACAGCGGTGGTTGTCACAGCGGAATCGACACCTCCTGTTGTCACAGTGTCATCGACCACGCGATCCACCGCGCCACCGGCCCCAAGCGAGCCGAGCCACTCGACTGCCGCGAGTCCTGCGCCGGCTTCTGATTCTTCGATGCCTACGGCCGAAGAGGCACGGTCGCGTGTTTCGGCCGCCCGCTCGGCAGCGGAGAAAGAGGAAGCCCCCGCGCGCGCTCCGAACACCTATCGGCGGGGCAGGCAGAAAGAAACCGAAGCCCAAACTCTGTTCGAGCGGCAGGAGTATTCTTTCGCGGAGACAGCTTTCGCTGCAGCCGAGCAGCTCTTTCGGAAGGCGCAAGAGTCCTCGGCTCAAGGGAAGCGGGAAACGCAGTCCGCAAAGCGCCGGCTATCCTCGCCGAACCTGACGCCGATCGGGCCCGTGCTGGCCGCCGCGCCCGCTCAAGCCGAACCTGCGCGGATGCCGACGGCCCCTCCGATCGCCTTGCAGGCTCCGGTCCTGCTCCGAGAAGTCAGACCCAACTACCCGATGCTGGATACCCTGCTTCCCGGGCCGGATGAGATCGTGATCGTCGTCGAGGCGGTGGTGACCGAACGGGGGGACGTCCGCGATGCGAAGGTCCCCAAGGTCCAGTATCTCGTACTCGACCGGCCGGCCATCTACGCCGTCTCGAACTGGCACTTTCGCCCGGCGATGCTGAACGGCAATCCCGTGGCGGTTCGCCTCAGGGTCACTAGCGTTGTCCGCCGCCTGCAAGGCTTTCAAGGGAACCGGCTCAGAGAGGTATCCCGGAAAGCCGAGACCATCGGTCTGGCGACCCCCGCCCCTTAGAGGAGGCGGCCAGGTCCTAGAAGGCCGCCGTGTCTGCGACGCTTGCCAGGTTCCCGCTCGGATTGGAGTAGGTCCTTACGGCTCCCGTCGAGGTGTCCGTGATCGTAATCCTGTACTCGACGTCGGAGAGGGCACCGTAGAAGACCCAGAAGTGGTTGTTAAACGACCGGCCGTCCACGACCTTCAGGACGAGCTCGAGATTGTTGGAGGTGAAGAACCAAAAGGCGCCTGTGTCCGAGGCTACGGGAACAGCTGTTCCCACTCCCGTGGTCCCCTGCGAAGGCACCCGCCAGGCGACCTGAACCTGGAAGCGGCTATTGTTCAGACACAGAGTGGTTGCGCCGGGAGTACACGCAAAAGGAGACTCCAGGGACATCGTCACCGTGGGCTGGTCTGCGTTCCCGAAACCGGCCGCCGGGTCCGCCGGAACCATGGCCTCGCCCTCCTCCAACGACGATAGCCCGGTGGGGCTGAAGCCGACTGTGTCTGCGACGCTCGCGAGAGTGCCGCTCGAGTTGAAGTAAGTCCTAGCGACGCCGGTCAGGGTATCTCTGATGGTGATCGTGTATTCCACGTTGGAGAGGGCGCCATAGAAAACCCAGAAGCGGTTGTTGACCGCCCGGCCGTCCACGACCTTCACCACGAGCTCGATGTTGTTGGAAGAAAAGAACCAGAAGGCGCCCGTGTCCGAAGCCAGGGGAAGAGCTGTTCCCGTTCCACTGGTCCCCTGAGAAGGCACTCTCCATGCAACCTGGATTTCGAAACGGCTCCCGTTGGCCACGGCGGATATGGTCCCTAACTGGTGGCAGGCGTACCGACGAGGACAATGGGACCCGTCGGTTGCGCGACGCCGCCGCGCGGCTCGATCGTCACCGCGAAATTCTGAGCGGCGGGGAGGTCGGGAAGATTCTTCGACTCGAGGAAGGCGCGGCCCGAGGCGTCCGCGTCGAAGACCCCGGCGGCGACAGGCCTTCCTCGCGCGAAGACCCAGAGCTCGTACTGCTTGTCCGACGGCAGCGGAGCGAGGTTGCCGGTGAGAATCACGCCCCTCTTTGCCCTCTCGCTCCAGAAGACCTTCGCGCGCGCGGAGGGCTGCGGGTCCCTCCCGCCCAGGAAGAGGATCTTCACGTCCTCGCTCTCCAGAACGCGCACACGCAGGTCGCGGCGGGCCACCTCCGCTCGCGTGCTGGAAAGCTGCTCGGAGAGTTGAGCGGTCTGACTGCGCAGGTCCTCTCTCTGCCGGCGTAGCCGCGCGTCGTCCCAGACGACCAGGACCAAGAGGAGCGCCGCCGCGGCCGTCAGCCACCAACCGACGCCGGACGGAGCGGGCCGGAAAACCACGAAACGGGCGCCCGACAAAGCCTCGAGGATTTCCTCGCGAAGCCCCGGACGGGGACGCCGGGAGGGGGCGGCCGTGGAGAGGGCGCTCGCCGAGATGCGGAAGTCCGCGAGCAGCTCTTCGCAGACGGGGCAGCCTTCCTCGAGGTGCCGCGCGAAGAGGATCGATTCCTCCCCCGGCGGCAAGCCGAGAGCCTGCAGAGCGGCCAGCTCTTCGAACCGCTCGTCATGGGCCATGGCCTTCACTCTCTTGATACGGTCGAATGTGCCCG
>Ga0209009_1000253_pt1 | contig 21302 bp, 23 predicted proteins | sample BlaSpr_A8_OM3_M2_FD_187979 | JGI IMG/M metagenome (GOLD analysis project Ga0209009, IMG submission 187979) | Forest soil microbial communities from Thunder Bay, Ontario, Canada - Black Spruce, Ontario site 2_A8_OM3_M2 (SPAdes) (version 2) | ecosystem: Environmental > Terrestrial > Soil > Boreal... | reverse complement strand
ATCCACTCTCCGACGAAGACCTGACGGAGATTGAAGGCAATCTGTTTCGCTTGATCGACTTGCTCGCGAGTATCAGCGGCTCTATACTCGGGGCCCGCGAGTTGTCCACGACCGACGGAGACGAGGCCGCGTGAAGGCGAGGCAGATCGAGCGAGACATCGAAACGACGCGCACCAAGGGCGTCATCATTCCGGCCTTTGCTTACGCGCGAGTCTCGTCCAAAGAGCAAGAGCGCGAAGGCTACTCGATCCCGGTCCAGTTGAAGCGAGTCCGCGAGTACGCGGAGCGCCACGGCTTTACCATCGTCGCCGAGTACGTTGACGTCGAGACCGCCAAGGAGCCCGGACGCCGTGAGTTCTCGAAGATGGTTGAAGCCGCGCGCCACGACACGACGGTCGGCGCCATCATCTGCGAGAAGGTCGATCGACTTTGCCGCAATCTCCGCGATTACCTGACTATCGACGAGCTACCAGCGAAAACGCTCTTCTGGCAGCAGGACTTTCCGGACAACGCGGCGGGCAAGCTCTCCTTCGGAATGATGGTGCTCCTGGCCAAGCACTACATCGACAACCTCTCGGACGAAGTCAAGAAGGGCATGGCCGAAAAGGTGCAGGAGGGCGGCTTCCCGCACCAGGCGCCCCTCGGCTACTGCAACGTCCGCGAAGGCGATCGCCAGGTGATCGTCCCGGATCCGATCAAGGGGCCGATGGTCCGTCGCGCCTATGAGCTGTACGCGACCCGCGGCTACTCCCTCAAGACGCTGCGCAAGAAGCTCCGCGATGAGGGTCTCGCCACCACCAAACAAGCAAAGCTCATCAGCCTCAGCCAACTGCAATGGCTGCTCAAGAATCCCTTCTACTACGGCGACTTTCGCTGGAAAGGACGAACGTGGGCCGGGAGCCATCCGCCGTTGGTGTCGCGCGAACTGTGGGACGCGGTCCAGGCGGCCTTCAGCGCCCATGAGAAGCCCGTCTACCAGAAACACGACTTCGCATACAAGGGCCTGCTGATGTGTGGCTCCTGCGGCCGCCACCTCACCGCGGAGCTGAAGAAGAAGCGCTATGTCTACTACCACTGTGCCGGCGAGGAAGCCTGCCGCAAGACCTACATCCGTGAGGAGCAACTGGACGAGCAAGCCCGTGCCCTGCTGGCCAGCATTGCCATCCCCGAGGACGTCAAGGCGTGGCTGCTGCAGGGCATCGCCAAGAGCCGCGAGGAGCAGCGCGCCTACCACCAGACGGTTGTCGAAGAAATCCGGACCGAAATCAAAGAGCAAGAGCTCCTCATGGATCGCCTCTACGACGATCGCCTTCATCGGCTGATCGCCGAAGACTTCTTTCGGCAGCGGTTCGACGTCCTCGAGGAGAAGCGCCGCGAGCTAACCCGCGACCTGGCCCGGCATCAGCACGCTGAAGGCGCCTACATGGAGGTCGGCAGCAAGCTCATCGAACTGATCGCCCAGGCTCCGCAAATATTCGAGCGGGCGGTTCCGGAGCAACGGCGTGAGCTCGTGGGCTTGCTGACATCGAACCGCGTGCTGAAGGGCAGAACGCTGGAATTTGAATTGCGAAAGCCCTTCGATGCACTCGTCACAGCGGCAAATAGTGAAAATGGCTGGGGCGCTAGGATTCGAACCTAGGATTACCTGATCCAGAGTCAGGCGCCTTACCAGCTTGGCCACGCCCCAGCGGGTGCTGGAAAAGCGACGACAGTCTATCAGCACGGATCGCCGAGTGCGGCCAACGGCTCAGGCTGAAAGCCGGGTCAGCATGATCTCCGGCGCCTGCTGGACGTCGGGTACCCAGAAGGAGATGCTCGTTCCCGAGCCAGGGCGGGATTCCATCTTCCACCAGCCGCCGGCAATCTGGGCACGTTCGCGCATGGCGGTCAGTCCCAGGTGGCCGGGAACGGATCCGCCGTTGGGTGGCTCAAAACCGTCGCCGTCATCGTCGATCTGCACGTGCCACCCGCGGTTGACGTCAGCCAGGCGGACCTGCACCCGGTGGGCGCGAGCATGCTTGCGGACGTTGACCAGCGCCTCCATCGCGATCCGGTAGAGGATGAAGCGCGTTTCGGACGGCGGTTCCGAGGTCACTCGATTCTCGACTTCGAACTCGAGCCCAACGTCCGACCGAATCCGCTCGAGCTGGGCGCGCAGGGCGGCGGCGAGGCCGGCGCGATCCAGGTTGATCGGACGCAGGTCGAACATCAGATGTCGCAACCGGTCGATCGATCCCTCGATCGCCTCCTCCAGCTTGTCGAGCGCCTCGACCTCGGTCGCTGCGGTGACGCGCCTGCGGAGCTGCTGCAGTCGCAGCCCGGCCGCTGCCATCGCCTGGATGCTGTCGTCATGGATGTCCGACGAGATTCGCAAACGCTCGGCCTCCTCTGCCCGCACCAGGTGTCCGAGCAATTCCTGCCGCTCGACCCCGGCCTTCCGAACCAGCTCGAAGCTCGCCTCCAACTCCGCCTCGATACGCTTTCGATCGCTCATGTCGCGGACGCGTGCCGTCGCCAGCCGGCCCGCATCGGTGCTGATGTAGCTCAAGCTGATGTCCACCGGAAACTCCGTGCCGTCCTTGCGTCGGCCGGCCATTTCGCGGATGCCCATCTTGCGTTCGGTTGGTGCGTCGAAGTATTTCCCGCGATGGAAGATGTGAGCCTGATGGAATCTTTCGGGGACCAACGTCTCCAGCGGGCGGCCGATCAGCTCATCCCGGCGGTAGCCGAAGAGGGTTTCGGTTTCGGCATTGACCTGCTGAATCGCACCGCTGGGGTCGACCATCACCATACCGTCCGGCGACGATTCGATGAGCGCGCGAAACTGTTCCTCAGATTTCCGCTGCACCTCCGCCGCCAGCTTGCGATCCGTCATGTCGCGGATGGCCGATACCACCAGCTGACCCTCCTCGGTGTCGAGCGGGCTCAGCGTGATTTCCACGGGAAACTCGCTGCCATCCTTTCGGCACCCAGATAGTTCGAGGCCGGCGCCCATCGGGCTTGGCTGCGGTGCCGCCGCGTAGAGCTGGCGATGCGCGAGGTGGGCCTCGCGAAAGCGGGGTGGCAGCAGCATCTCGACCGGATATCCAAGTAGCTCATCGCGCTTGTAGGCGAAGAGCCGCTCGACCTGCCTGTTCACGCCCTCGATCAGGCCGTTGCCATTGACGATCACCATGGCGTCCGGGGCAGACTCGAGCAGGGCTCGGAACTTGTCTTCACTCCGGCGCAAGACGGTCTCGGCCTGCTCGCGCGCCTGAATATCGTGCAGCAGTTCACGGAAGCACGAAGTGGCCAGCCTGGCGGACATATTGAACTGACCGCGCGCGGTGCGAAAAACCGCGTCCACCAGCTCCTTGTCGGACGAACCCTTCACGAGGTAGCCCGACGCACCCACACTCAACATCTCGTAGACACTCGCTTTCTCCTCGTGGGCCGACAGGGCGAGAATCCGCGTGTGCGGCGAGCGTGCGCCGATTCCCTCGGCGGCGCGGTGTCCGCCTCCCCCGGGCATGCGTACGTCGAGAACGGCCACCGATGGTTGGTGCTCGGCGGCGAGCTGGATAGCTTCATCGGCGCTGCCGGCCACCGCCACCAGGCGCAGCCCGGGCTCGTCGGAGATGAGGTCAGCTAGTGCTTGCCGGACTGCTGCGTCGTCTTCGGCGACCAGGACGGTCACGCTGTTGGGCACCAGCACTTGCCTCGTTGAGGGCGCGACGGATTGTTGCGGCTTTTCTTGCGTGATCGAATAGCGAATTTAGGCAGTATTGCCGAGGTGGATGGCAGGCAGCTTAAAGCTCCGAACCTGGACGGGGCTTCCTGCGACGCACCTGGAACAGCAGGCCGCTCGACCGCCGGCGACGGAAGGGGCCGACCGGCGATTCATCGTTGGCCGCGGGGGTCGCCGCGAGTCGTTCTCTGAGCAGCGAGTCCGTTTCGCCTTCGCCGTCGTGTCCTTGGTCCATGGTTCGTGCTTCTAAGCGGCGTCGGCGTAGGCTGAGCGCGTCTCGAAATGCGGCGTCATGACGAGGTCGCGCAGAACGTCGGCGCCGATGTCGAGGACCACGTGGCCACGAGCGCACGACTGAATGTTGTCGGTCAGATCCTGGCTCCCCCAGCCCTTCACGATGTAGCCGGAGGCGCCCCCGCGAAGCATCGCCGCGACCTCCCCCGCGTCGTCACTGGCGGAGAAGGCGATCATCCGGGTTGCCGGCGCGACCCGAGCGATTTCAAACGCGACACGCTCGCCACCCCAGTCCGGCATCCGAACGTCGATCAGCGCCACGTCGGGGTGGGTCGTCGATGCGAGCTCGATGGCGTCGTCGACGTTGGTCGCGGTACCAACCAGGCGCATGCCGGACTCACCGCTGATCAACGCGTCGACCGCGTCGAGGAGCCCGGGGTCATCGTCCACGGCGAGCACGAGCACGGGATCACGCTCGAAATCGCGGCTGACCGGTGCGCGCTCGCTGATGACGTCCAACCGATGGGCCACGTGGCGGCCCAACTCTGGAGACAGGACGGCCCGCCCTCTGAGGACGTGCTCGATGCCGGTAAGGATCTTTTGCGGCCGGGTGCCCTTGAGCAGGTAGCCGCTCACGCCCGCCTGGAGCATGCCGATGACGCTCTGTTCGTCGCGTCGCACGGTCAGCGCCAGCATGCGCGTCCGTGGCCACACCGAGTGGATGCCGGTCGCAGCCCGCGCGCCGCCGCCCGGCATGTTCATATCCAGTAGCGCGATGTCAGGATGCATCGCTTCCGCCAACTCGATGGCGGCCCGCGCGCTCGCGGCTGTCGCCGAGACCACCATCCCGGGGTGTCCACCGATGAACGCCGCGAGACTCGACCGCACCAGCTCGCTGTCGTCCACCAACAGCACGGTGCGTGAGCTATAGCGCAGGGAAACGTCGTGCTGAGCCAGCATTCGACCTTACGGTAACCGGGCTCAACCGGCCGGCACATGGGCAAACGCGGGCGCGGGCACTACCCTAATTGAGGCAGCCGGGTAGGTATCGCCGCCGAGCCGACGTATCCCTGCTCGCCGGCACGGACCACCGCTTCCAGACGGGAATGGACGCCGATCTTGTCCATCAGGTTGCGGACGTGGGAGCGCACGGTTCCGTACGCGATTCCCATGTGGCCGGCAATCTGGCGGTTGTCGAGACCGGCCACCAGCAGGTTGAGGACTTGCTGCTCGCGCATCGTCAGGTCCGAAAACAGCCGCGATCGCGAGATGGCTCGGGCTTCGAGGAGGCGCTGGTGGCCGGCAAGCGCGGCCAGCCGGTCGGCGGGCACGAGCATCTCGCCGCCTGCCGCGCGGCGGATCGCCCCTCGTACCTGGGTCGCCGCCACGGCCTTCGACAGGTAGGCGCAGGCGCCCGACTCGACGGCGGCCAGCACCGCGTCATCGCCATCGTCGGCACTGAGGAAGACGATCGCGACCTGGGGCCGCAGCCGCCGAATCCAGGCGGCGGCTTCCGACCCGGTCCCGTCAGGCAGGCGAGAGTCCATCAGCACCACGTCCGGCATGCGTTCCTCGGCCATCGCGATCGCGTCTCGCATGGTGTCGGCCGAACCAACAACCTCGAAATCCGGCACCTCGCTGAGCAGTGCGACGAGGCTTTCCGCCAGAATCGGGTGATCCTCGACGACCAACACCTGTATTGGCCCGGTCCGTCGGCTTGTCGACGGGGTCACGCCGCGGATCCCTGCACCGCCGCACCGTCGGATGGAATCCAGATCGAGGCGCGCGCATGACGGCGGACTCTCCGGTCGAACCGTGCCCAACCACCCGCGAGCCGGGCTCGCACTCCGATCCGTGTGCGGTCGGCGAGGCTCGCAAACTCCTTACCCACCTCGACGATTCCGTCGTGCCGCAGGCTGAGCAGAAAGCCGTGATTGTGATCGTCCATCTCGACCACGACCTGACTGGGTCGGGCGGTGCACGCAGCCCGCAACGCGTCTTCGGCGACGCGGAACAACGTGACGCGGCGTTGAAAGGGCGGCTGCTGCTGGAGCCGGTTGCGGACCTCGGTCGACACCCCATAGTCGGCGCGCAGTACGTCGAGTAGCTCACGGATCGCGGTGGCGAGACCCAGACCATCGAGTCCGGGTGCGTGCACCTTGACCATCAGCTCTCGCAATCCGACACTCGTCATCTCGAGCAGCTCCTCGATGGTCGTCAAGATCTGGAGGTCGGCGGGATCGCTGGCGCCTCGGCGGAGTTGCTGTAGTCGAAGACTGGCCGCCGTGAGCGATTGGATGCTCCCGTCATGGATTTCGTCGGCGATGCGTTTACGGTCCAGCTCCTGGGCCGACTGCGACAGATCCTCGTCCTGCCAACGCTCGGTCATGTCACGGACGATGACGACACGCACGGATCCAACTGGGGTCTCATGGCGCATCGCGCTAACGTCGATGGGGAGCCAAGACCCGTCCTTCTTGCGACCGATCATCTCGGCTCGGTCCCGCTGCGCGTGCCCGTTGGACGGCAGGGCAAATGGAATTCTGTTGACGAGGGGCCCGTCGCCCACCAGCGACGTGATCTGGTGACCGACCAGCTCCGCCTCGCGATATCCGAAGAGGGTTTCCCAGGCTGCGTTCACGAAGCGAAACTCATCGTTGGGGCCGACGATCGCCATTGCGTCGGGGACAGCTTGGGGCAGCCATGCAAGTGGCAGCGTCGTGCTCGCGCTGCGTATGCCCACGTCCCCGCGCGACGCGGGCCCATTCGCATCCTTGCGTTTGGCCTGGAAACTTAGGCACTATTGCCGAGTTGTTAGGTGGCGTTTAGTGGACGCTGCGTTAGGCTTGTGAATTAGGCAGTCCTGCCGATGCAGGGGACTCACAGTGAGTGCCACGCTGCGCACGACGGAAACTTATAGATCCCCGGGGGCGATGCGAGTGGGGCAAGGGGGAGCGCAATTGGGTAGCGGCATGCCATCTGTCCGGCTCGGGCATGTCGAGGCGGTGGGCGTCAACCATTTGACGCCGCGACAGGGCGAAGTGTTGCGCTTGCTGGCCCGCGGATGGACCGATGCCCAGATCGCAGACGAGTTGTTTCTCAGCCGCCGCACCGTCCACGCGCATCTCCGAGAAATCTTTCGCAAGTTAGGCGTCTCTCACCGGAGCGCCGCGACCCGCTTCGCGATCGAGCACGGCCTGGCGTAGCCACCGACCCAGCAGCACGAATACGAAGTCGCCGCGATCGTCGCATGATTGCTATGCTTACCACCGTATAGCACAATGCAGTATCGATCACGAGCGTGGGTCTTGAGCGAGACGTATCCGGATCATCTGACATCCCGAGAGGTGCACGTCCTGAAGCTGGTCACCGCGGGCCTGACCAACCGAGAGATCGCCGAGCAACTCGGACTGAGCTCTCGCACCGTCGACGCGCATTTGCGCTCGATCTTCGGCAAGGTTGGCGTTGGCTCTCGGAGCGCGGCGACCCGCTACGCGGTCGAGCACGGCCTGGTTTAGCGAGTCACGCGAGCAGCAAGTCGTGGCGCGCGGCGGCGGCCACTGCTTCGAGCTTCGAGTGGGCGTCGAGCTTTTCCAGGATGTCCTGGACATAGCTGCGCACGGTGTTGAGCGTCAGGCCGAGCTCCCGGGCGATGGCCTTGTTGTCGAGCCCCTGCGCCATCAGCAACAGGACCTCATGCTCGCGTGGCGTGAACTGTGACCGTAGCCGCGTGCGATCCTGCTCTTCCCGTGCGCGTTGGTGAACCCGGGTCAGCAGGCCGGCCAGCTGCGCCGCGGGGATCAACATCTCCCCGTCGGCGGCTTTCCGCACCGCCGCCACGACGTCGGCCGAGGCGCGCGACTTGGGCAGGAATCCACAGGCGCCCACACGCACCGCCGATAGCAAGGCATCCTCGCTGTCGTCGCCGCTGACGAACACCAGGCGCGGCCGCGGCCGCTGGTTGCGCATCTTCTCGCCGGCCTGCGCTCCCGTCCCGTCCGGAAGCCGGTAGTCCATGATGACAACGTCCGGCGCGTCGGCGATGGACATGGTGACCGCATCCTTCACACAGCCGGCGACGCCGACCACCTGGATGTCGCTCTCCCGGTCGAGCAGCGCGTGCATCCCTTCGGCGACCAGCCGATGGTCTTCGACGAGCAGCACGCGGATCGGTGGCGACATGGACCTCCCTTATGGTCACTCTGGGCAACGAGTGGTGACCGGGCTCCTTGCGAGCGTCGCTGTAACGATCAGCGCCTGAAGGCGCTCCGGCTGGGTGACACCCTCTCCCCGACCGCGGTGAATCGTGACCGGCGGCCGCGTGACACGGCAACGAGCGAGGAGGGGGAGTAGGGGTGGGGCCTCCTCGTGTCACCTTCTATCAGTGGCCGCCGGTCTCCTACCATGAGAACGACCTTAGCCGCCCACCGGGTGCGCGTCTTCCTGCAAATGCGAGGCGACAGCGAGACCCGGTGGCCATAGCATCCGGCCCATGAAAACAGCTGTCTCCGGGATGGCCGAGGGATCGTCGGATTTCGGAAGAACGGAACGCTTCCAAGAGCAATCGGATTACCACTGGGCGGTACCGGCACAGCGCTTCGCCCGCCGTGGGCCGGTGCTGCCGCGACCAGGCACGGAACACCTGCTCCAGTTGCTCCAGCCCCGCCGGCGCCATGACTGGGCGCTGCTCGCCGCCATCCGCGATGCGTATGTCAGCGGTGCCGCAACCCGTCACGTGGAAGCCATGGCACGCGTCGTAGGCGTCGACGGTGTCAGCGACGACGACGTGGTGCGCGCGGGCCACGAGCTCGACCGGCAGTTACAGGCATTCCGCACACGCTCAGTGTCGGGCGCCTACCCGTACGTGGTGATCGACGCGATCGCGCAGAGCGTCCGACAGCGCGGCCGGCTGGCAAGCCTGTCGGCGATGGTGGCCGTCGGCGTCGCCGCGACCGGGAACCGCGAGGTGCTGGCGATCGAGGTCGACGAAGCGGAGGAACCGGTCGCATGGCTGAGGCTGCTCACTGGGCTGCGAGACCGAGGCGTCTATGGCGTTCGGCTGGTCACCGCCGAAGCGCACCCCGGCATCGCGGGCGCGATCGCGCAGACGTTTCCCGCCGCCAGCTTCCAGCGTTCGCGCTCGGGGCTGATCCCCGATCTGCTGGATATCGTGCCCGAGTCCGATCGGCCCGGCCTCGCCACCCAGCTCCGGGCCGTCTTCGTCCAGGACGATCGGGTAGCCGCCCAATCGCTGCTGCGTGGCATCCCGAACGCCTTCCCCTCCAACCCCACCCTCATCAACGATTTGCGTGATCGGGAAGAGTCGATTCTCGCCTTCTACGATTTGCCCCCGCCCCACCGTCGCCGAGTCAATTCCGCGCGGTGCCTCGCCCACGCCCGTGGGGAGATCCAGCGGCACTGCCGACTGATCGGCATCTTCCCCTACCGCCTCACGCTGCTGCGGCTATGCGGCGTGATTCTGCAGGAACAGAATGACGAATGGATCGCTGGCCCACGCTACGTCGGCCGCCGTCGCGACGGAAATGCAACCACGCTGGGTCAGCCCTGGACCGGGCTCGAAACCGACGCCCTCGGATCGCGCAGCGGTCTGCGCCTGGTGCAGGCGGCATGACCGAGATCGAGCGCGCCAGGTCGGCTGCCCGGCTGGTGCCGAGGCGCCTCGCGCAGTTGCGCCTTCAGGTGCTGGACCGGCTCCTTGGCGATCTCGCGCACATGCGGCTGGAGGGATTTCGGACGCTCCCACCCACCGTCAGCGCCGTGATCGCGGACCTGGCGCGGGCCCATGATTTCAGCTTGCCGGGGGTCGGCGACGCGCGATCGCCCGAGATCACGATCGCGGAGCGTCATCTTCTGGCGGCCCAGAGTCAGGTGATGCGCGAGCTGGAAAGCCTGGGTGGCGGTGCGACCTGGGAAGACCTGGAACTTGCCTAGCGACCGTCACATTTGCGGACCGCCAACGTTGTCCTTTACAGTAAGTGCGCGCATCAACCCGGCTCTCTAACTCGACAAGGAACCTGAGATTTGGTTCGCGGGACCACCGATGAGCGCTCGTAACCGGCAGGTGATGCCGGCCGTACGCGAGCGGCTGCTGACGACCCGGGAAGCCGCGACCTTCTTGAAGGTCAGCGAGGCGTCGATTCGACGTTGGACCGACAGTGGCCTGCTGCCCGCCCGCCGGGTCGGTCGCCGCCGGGCCCGCCGCCTCCTTGAGGACGACCTCAGGATGTTCATGGAAGCTGGTCCGGGCCCGGGCCCTGCCGCCGCCGACACTAATCTGTCGTCGACGATGGTCATCCAGGACGTGGTCGTGTCAATGGGGGACCACCTCGCGGCCTTTTACACGTCTGACGCGGGCCGCCTCCGGATTGGCCTTCCCTTTCTGAGGGACGGCTTACGCGCCGGGCATACGGTCGTGCTTCGGGCCCTCCCCGATATCCGCGAGCACTATTTCGCCGCGCTGCGAAACGAGGGCGTCGACGCCGAGCAGGCCATCCAGGCTGGACAGCTGATGATTTACCCGGAAGTCTCCGGCTCGGCCAGTGACCAGGTGGCGCAATTCGAGCAGCTGCTGACGGCGGCGTCCCGGCAACGACCGGGGCCGATCCGCATCCTCGCGGAGACGTTGGCGGATGTCGAAACCCTGAGATCGGTCGCCGAGCATATGGTCGTGGAGCAGCAGGTGGGTGCGGTCTTCAAACGGTTCCCGGTGGTGACGATCTGTGCCTACGACGTCCGCGCTTTCGATGCGGTCACCGTGATCGAGGCCCTCAAGCTCCACTCCGACACCTTTGGGCCCCAGGTCGGCTACTGGCTGAACTAACCCCACGGAGTCGGCCAGAATTGACCCATGCCGAAACCCACCGCTAAACAGGGCGTCCTAGCCCTCGACATCGGCACCTCATCAGTCCGCGCCGCCGTCTACGACGACGATGGACGGCTGCTGCCCTCGACCCTCGTCGATGTGCCATACAAAGTCCGGACGACGGCGCCGGGCGAAGTCTCCTCCGACCCGAAAGACTTGGTCACGCTGATCGCGCAGAGTGTCGACGGCGCCCTCCACGCCGCCCGAAAGAGTAAGGTCGACGTCCTCGCCGTCGGTGCTTCCTGCTACTGGCACAGCCTGATGGGGGTCGACGGCTCGGGTCGCCCCACCACCGAGCTGCTCACCTGGGCCGACACGCGCAGCAGCGCGGAAACACGCCGCTTGCGCGCGCGCTTCGACGAGCGCGCCTACCATGCCCGCACGGGCTGCTTCTTTCACGCCAGCTACTGGCCGTCGAAGTTGCGCTGGTTGCGGGCGACGCGCCCCGCCGCCGTGCGACGAACAGTCCGCTGGATATCGCTCGGCGAATACCTCTACCAGCAGCTATTTGGCGAGTCGCCAGTGAGTTACTCGATGGCATCCGGCACCGGGCTTTTCGATGTCAACCGTTGCCGGTGGGACGGGAAAGCGTTGCAGCTGGCGGGCATCGAGCCCACGAACCTGTCGAGGCTCTCCGACTGGGACAACCCGCTTCACACGCTCCGCCCGGCATTTGCGCGGCGATGGTCGGAACTTCGCGAGATACCCTGGTACCTCCCCGTCGGCGACGGGGCACTCGCCAACATCGGGGCGGGCGCCAGCAGCCCACGATGGGTGTGCGCCACGGTCGGAACATCGGGCGCGATGCGAGTGGTCCTGGAACGCGATCGTGTCAGTGTTCCCTGGGGAACCTTCGTCTACCGCCTCGATCGACACCGATTCGTGCTGGGTGGGGCACTCAGCGAGGGCGGCAACGTGGTGCGATGGTTCACCGATGGGCTCGGCCTGCCGAACAAGAAGGCGTTGAAACAGGCGGCCGCGGAGATTGCGCCGGACAGCCACGGGCTGACCATCCTGCCCTTCTGGGCCGGTGAGCGAAGTCCCAACTGGCGTGGTGAGGCGCGCGCGGTGATCGCTGGTCTGTCACTCGGCACGCATCCGGCGCAGCTGCTCCGTGCGGCGATGGAAGCCATCACCTTCCAGCTGGTGACGGTCGCATCGGCGATCCAACGGGTCGTCAATCGACCGACCGGCGTGATCGCGACCGGCGGCCAGTTGATCCATTCGCCGGCGTGGACCCAGATGTTGGCCGATGCGCTGAACCAGCGGGTGATGACCTCACCGGAGCCGGAAGCCTCGAGTCGCGGGGCGGCCCTTTTGGTGCTCCACGCCCTGGGCAAATTGCCGCGCCTTTGGTCGACGACGCCGGCGCCAGGCCGAGTCTTCAAGCCGCGCGCCCGGGTGCATGCGATTTACGAGCGCGCGCGACGCCGGCAGGAAGAGCTGTATGACCGGCTCATTCCCTCTACCGCCGCGGTGGGATCAGGTTCCAGAAGGAAGCATCCTCGAAGCCCAGCCGCCAAACACTGATTCCCTTCAACCCGTACTCGTACATCAGGGGCAGCTTGCGGCGCAACGTGTCCGAGCTCTGGACCCAGAGCTCGTGATGGACGCCGTAGGCGTCGTAGCCGAAGTGCATTTCCTCCTCGGTGGCGTCGAGGACCGGCGTGGCCCCGTGCGACCGGGCGAGGATCATGGCATCGGCGTAAGAGCTCGAGGTCAACCGTCCGACGCCGGTCCAGTCGTGGTAGTAGGTCGGCAGGCCGAGCGTTGCCTTTTCCGGCGGGACGCCCTGCATCGAGTACTCGAGCGCGCGCCGCATCCACGGCGTGCCCGAGACCGGGCCCGGAGTGGTGACGCCATTGTGCTCGTCGTAGGTCATGAAGGACAGGAAGTCGGCGGCCTTGGCCAGCGCGGCGAAGTCGTATGCCCCCGACCACTGATGGAAGTAGTCGAGGAGCGTTCCGCTGGAGGTGTCATCACCGGGCAGCCGCGGGATGACGGCGATCGACAGGTTCAGCCCCGCTGCATGAAAGGCGTTGGCGCAATCCTGCGTCAGCGCCGTCAGGAGGTCGCGGTCGGTCCACGGGATCTGCTCGAAGTCCAGCTGAAACCCCGCGTAGCCGTAGGCTTTCGCCTCGTTGACCAGGTTAGCGGCGAGGGTGGCACGCCGGGCCGGATCAGCGAGGATCGCATGGGCGACGTCCGGATCGACATCCTTGTTGACCACCAGCGGAATGATTGCGACGCCGCCGGCGTGGGCCGCATCGATGACGTCCCGTCGTGCGTAACCGGTGATGCTCCCGTCGGCATTCGCGTCGTACCAGCCTGGACTCAGCACGTCGATCTGACGCAGGTGGGCCAGCAGGGAAGCGCGCCCTTCGTCCGTGTTGACGTAGTACATCTGGACCATCCGGCCCGGCAGTACCCGGGTCAGCGTCGAAGGGACGGTCAGTTCGGCACTCGCGCCCTCGCGACTCCACGTCCCATCTGCGGCCTGGATACCGGGATCGACCGTAACGCTGGCCTGGTCCGATAACCCGAACCCGGTCGACACCAGCTCGACGGTCCGCGCATCACGCCAGTTGAAAGTCGGATGGCCCGTCATCCGAATATTTTCCTGCGCCCGTGCGCGGTCCGCCACCGCCCGCGAAAAGCGGATGGTCGCCGCCACGCTTGCCTGCGCATCCGCCTGCAAGTGATAGAGATGGATGTCCACCGTCGCCGTCAACGGCGGCACGATCTTGAAGGCGGCTTTGATATGCATGGCGCCGGCGGCCAGCTGCACCGTGTGGCGGCTCCCCATTGGCAGCGGGCCTGGGAGCGCGAGGCGTAGCACCGCGGCGGTCGTCGTCGTGGATACGGTCACAGCTCGGCCGTCCATGACGACCCGCCAATCACCGGGCTTCAGCGGGCGGCTCACCGTGACGACGAGTTCCGGATGCGGGGAGACCTCCGGGAGTGGGGTCGACAACATCGAGGCCCCGTCGACTTCCATAGCATCGACATTGACCATCGGCATCGGAGCTAGAGAGGTGGCGACGAGGCCACCCGTGAGGAAGACCCCGGTCATCAGCGCGCCGGTGCCCAGGACGAGGGGAAGGCGCATGCCCGCGCGAGTATCGCCGGGAGGTGCGGGTCACCGCAAACGATCGACATGGCACGAACTCAGCCCCAGCCGTTAGCGCCTTACGCCGGGTCGGCGCTATCAGCTTTGCTGGTTTGCCGCATTCGATTTCGGGTACGAAAAAGGCGTGGATCTTCTGGATCTTCTTCGCCGCCAGGCGAGCCGGTTCCAGTGCCCCCAGTGTGGGGAAAGCCTGGCCGACTGCCAGCTCGAGATGGTCGCCCATGCCGACGACCAGTCGCTAGTCAAGGTGACCTGCGCGCACTGCCAGGACACGCGGATGATCGCGGTCGCGGTGGCGGCCGAGGCGGAACCGCCGGCACCCGTCATCGAGGTTCGCGACCAGCCGATCGACGAGCTCGGCGGGCCGATTACAACGGACGATGTGCTGGATGCCCGGTTGGCCCTCGCCGGCTTCGAGGGTGACCTCGCCGGCCTGCTGCGCTAGGCCCGACTGTCACCAGCCGGTAACAATCCACTCCTGACATCCGCATCCTGGCTTTTTGGTCACGGTCGCGGGATTTCCCGCATGTAAGATGGCGCGGTGATGAGGGGATGGCACCGCTCGGGGGCGGCCGGCCTGCTGGCCCTGGCCGTGTGGTCGCTGGGAGGGCTCTGGGCGCTGGCCAGCCCACCGGTGCCGACCATGAGCCAGCGCTCGCAGCCCTGGTCGCGCCAGGCGCTCGGCAGCGATCCCGTGGATACCATCGGCTCGTCCGGCTGCGCCCTGACTGCGGTCACCATGGTGGCGTCCGCCTACGGCTTCCGGACAAACCCGTCGCAGCTGAACCAGTGGCTCACGGCGCACGGCGGCTACATCGAGAACGACCTGCTGCTCTGGCGGCAGGCAACCGCCGTCACGCAGGGTTCGGTCCGCTGGCAGTGGCTCCACGTACCGGGGATGGTGTCGCAGCTCCGTACCGACGACCAGGACATCGAAGATCTCCCTCCTCAATCCGTCGTCGAGGCGCAACTCGACGCCGGGCGGCTGGTGGTCGCCGAGGTTCGACTCTACGGCGGCATGCACTTCGTGGTCATCACCGGCCACCGGGACGACATCCTCTATATCAATGATCCGTGGTTTGGGGATCGGACCACGCTGCAGGCGCGCTACGGCAACTACCGTCAGGCGGTGCACTCCGCGCAGGTCTACTACCGCAGCTAAGCGATCACGCAGCCGCGGCGAGCTCGTCGTCGAACTCAGCGGGACCCCACTGACGAGTCCGCTGCGCGACGGCGGCACACAAGTTCTCGAAGGTGTCCTGCCGAAACAACGCCCGATTCAGTTTCAGCACCTGGCCGCCGGCCGCGATCTCGAGATGTCCGCCCTGGCGGGTGATCACCTGGTTCATCCCGTGCACGTGGTTCCAGGGGACCAGGCGCGGCTGCCGTTTGAACCAGGCATGACCGACCGGCCGGAGCGCGATGCCCTCGCCCGTAACGGTCACTTCGATCCATTCGATGAAGAAGCTGTGGAAGAGCAGCCCGATGCTGAAGGCGAGCCCGCAACCCATCGCGATCGCGAGCGGCGCGAAGGAGCTGCTGTGCGTCTGGGAGATCTCGATGACGGCGAGCACGAAGCCCAGCGCGCACATGGTAATCGGCACGCCCGGCCAGAGAATGACCAGCCGGTTCAGGGGGCTATCCGGCCGAAAGCTCATAGGTTGCCCCTAACGGTATCGGCGCAGATCGAAGCCAACATTTCGGCAACCAAGCCGCGCCCAAACTGTTGCGCTCGCGTGACGGCCGGCGGAGCCCGCGCTAAACGTCTAGTTCTTTGACGTCGAGGTCGCGCAGCTCGGGGGGCGCTGCGAGCCCGTTATCGACCAGGATGCGCAGCAGCCGCAGGACGTAGCGGGCGCCATTCAGGTTGACGCCGTGCTGGCGCGTCAGGGTCTGGATCGCCTGGAGCTTGCGGATATCCCGCTGCGAAAACCGCCGGCGGTTGGTCGACGTGCGTTTGGGGACCACCAGGCCAAGGTGCTCGTACATCATCAGGGTGCGCGGGTGCGTCTGCAGAATCTCTGACGCCACGCTGATGGTGTAGATGGGTTTGTCGAGGGACAGGCTCGTATCCGTCGGCGCCCGGCGGGTTACTCCTTTAGCCAATCCTCGATACCTTCGGAGAGGCTGGTCGGGGTGGTGCGGGCCTTGATGAGGTATTCGTGAGCCCCCAGCCGCAGGCCTCGCGCAACCAGATCCTCTTCATCGTAGTTAGACAGGATGATAACCGGAATATCGCGCGTCTTCTCCTGCGCCCGCAATTTCCTCAGGACTTCCAGCCCATCCATCTTGGGCAGGCGGATGTCGAGAAAAATGATGTCGGGAGCGAGGTCGCCGGCCTTCTTGAGTCCCTCCTCGCCATCGAGGGCGGTGTTGACCCGGTAGCCGTCGAGCTCCAACTTCAACCGGTACATCTCGAGCACCGATGGATCGTCTTCCACGAGGAGAACGTCGACCAGGTCTTCGTCGGCCTGGCTCGGTCGGCCCGCGCCAGCGGTGCGGCGCGTCTTACTTTCCATAACACTCCTCTTGGCGCGAAGCAGTATAAATGAACCCCGAGAATAGCCCTAGAAAAGTTAAGGCCCTCCAAAGGGAGGGCCCGAAGAGGGGGGCAAGAGAACTGGCAATAAGTATAGGCAGGGCTCGGCGCCCTGTCAACAGGGGCGCAGTCAGAAAATATCCCTCGCTCACTGTTGCAAAAGGGACGCGCGAGTGACGGCCTGTGTTCAGACGTCCAGTTGCGAGACGTCGATGTCGCGGAGCTCGACCGGCGACGGCAGCTGGTGTTCGTGCAACAGCTTCAGCAGCTTCAGAATGTACCGGACGCCCGCAAGGTTGACCGAGTGCTGCCGGGTCAACTTCTGAATGGTCTGAAGCTTCATGACGTCGCGCTGCGAGAAGCGACGGCGATTGGTCGAGGTCCGCTTCGGCACGACCAGCCCGAGATGTTCGTACATCATGAGCGTCCGCGGATGTGTCTCCAGGATCTCGGACGCCACGCTGATGGTGTAAATCGGTTTGTCCAGGGAGATGTTCGTGTCGCGGCGGGTTTCACGTTTGACGGCGATTGCCATACGACCCCTCCAAAATGTTGCCAGAGACGAGGCTGAGTATAGGCGGCAAGATGAGCGGCCTCAAGGCAGGATTCGTAAATACATATGAACTCATATAAACCCCCAACCCGGGCATCACGTAGTACCCAAAATCGTAGTGGCTCGCGCTAACGCTTCGTAACAGGCCGGCCTGACACGAGGCCGGCTTCTTTACCTGGGGGTCGCTGGTGGCGAGGACTCGGCGTTGGCGGCCTCGGCCGGCACGTTGGCTGGTGGGGCGGCGGCCCGGCGGCCCGCGTGGGTGCGGGCGCCACTCGGGGTGGCGGTTGGATCGCCTCCACGTACCCGGATGTGGCTCAACGTCGATTCACGGAGGATCAGGAAGAGAAGCAGGGCGACCGATCCCAGCAGGAAGTTCGTCCCCAGCCAGCTGTAGGCCAGGAAGAAACCCAGCACGAACCCGATCAGCGCCATCAGGAAGGCGGCAATGGTCCCGATGTGCATGAACTCGTCTTGCAGATGATGACGGGGAAAGAGCTGGCGTAGCCAGTGCTCCAGTCCGGCGCCGGCCGGGCCAGGATGGGAAGAGGCGGCCGGCGTGGAGCCAGCCACCGGGTCAGCCTGCGACTTGCCGCAGAAGCGGCAGAAATGGGCATCCGCCTCGATCGGCCTGCCACACTCGCGACAGAATACGGTCCCGGTTTTTGGTGCGGCTTCGGTAGGCGACAAGGCGGCCCCATTATAGGGCCCGCAATTGCCCGGCCCCGCCAGGTTGACCAAAGCGTAACCAACCGCCCCGCCCTCCCGTTCGACTTACAACCATGGCAATGCAAGCCCGATTGGCGCAAGCGAGCTCCTTTTACGTTATACTGCTCCCATCAGATTTTCGTAACCCAAATGGTAGGCAATTAGGGGCTTGAATTGATAAGTATCCGGCATGCGACTCACCCAGGAACTGCTAGCGGCCTCTCATCGCTCGACGCCCGGCGGCGCCAGATCCGGCGGCTGCGCCGGTCGCCACTCCGCACCATTGTCAGCGGAGCGGGGTGGGGAGCGGTTATCCTCGTCTCTCTGTGGCTTCTCCTATCGGGGATCTTCGGGTTTCTGACCGCCTGAACCTGGCGACGCGCCGACGAAGTCAGCGGAACGTCGACCGCTGGCGACGCCGTAGCCGCGCCGATTTTCGTCGGGTCCTGATCCTTGGATTGCTGGTCGTCCTGCTGCTGCCCCTGCTCAGCATTCCGGCGATCACGGCGCAGGCCGTCGGTACCCTGCCGGCCGTCAGTGGGCTCGCCTCCAACAAGATGCAGCAGGACACCCTGATCTACGACCGCCATGGCACCTTGCTGGCCGACATCGGCAAGGCCGGCGACCATCGAATCGTCGTGCCGCTCAATTACATCTCGCCCTGGGTGGTGAAGGCGACTCTCGCCACCGAGGACCGTACGTTCTACTCGAACAGTGGCATCGACCTCGGCGGCATCGTGCGCGCCGCCATCGCGAACTTCCAGCACCACAAGGTCAAGCAGGGTGGCAGCACCATCAGCCAGCAGCTGGTCAAGCAGGTCTACATCGGCACCAACGCCCCGGCGGATATCCAGCGAAAGCTCAAGGAAGCCATCCTCGCCATCGAGCTCAACCGCGAGTACAGCAAGAACCAGATCCTCGAGATGTACCTCAACACCATCTTCTACGGCAGCCAGACCTACGGGATCGAGGCGGCGGCCCGCAGCTACTTCCAGACCAACGCGCACGACCTATCGCTGGCGCAGGCGGCCATGCTCGCCGGACTCCCGCAGGCGCCAACGCAGTACAACCCGGTCGTGAATCTGCAGTCCGCCAAGCTACGCCAGGCGCAAGTGCTCGCCGGGATGGTAGGCGAGAAGTACATCACGGCGGCGCAGGCCGAAGCCGCGTATGCCGTCAAGCTGCAGATCTTCCCACCGACCACGAAGTTCGAGGCGCCGTACTTCGTCGATTACGTCTTGAAGACGCTCGCCAACCCTCCCTACAACATCAAGGCCGACGATCGTCGTGGTTACCGGGTCTACACCAGCCTCGACCTCAACCTGCAACATCTCGCGGAGCAGACCCTCTACGACCAGGTGGCCCAGAAGGGCAACTTCTATAACTTCCACGACGCTGCGCTGGTAAGCATGGACCCAAAGACCGGCGAGGTCCTGGCCATGGTCGGCGGCGTCGACTACAACCGTCCGGGCGGGCAATACAACTTTGCCTACGACGTGCCGCGTCCGCCCGGCTCGAGTTTCAAGATCTTCACCTACACCGCCGCCATCGAAAGCCGCAAAGTCAACATGGTCAGTCCGATCCTGGACGAGCCTCTGGTTTTTCCCATCGGGGGCGACCCGGCCGGTTTCGGCAAGTACATCCCGCAGAACTACGACCGCCGCTTTCATGGCACCCTGCCGCTCAAGATGGCGATGGGCAACTCAATGAACATCCCGGCGCTGAAGACCGAACTGCGCACCGGCATCCCGGCGGTTGTCGATATGGCGCACCGAATGGGACTGACCTGCCTCGGCCCGCTGCCCTGCGTCGACCAGAGTCCGGATAACTACGGGCCGAGTCTGACGCTCGGGGCATATCCTGTTCGGCTCGCCGACATGGCCACTGCGGCCTCAACGCTCGCGACGCTCGGCGTCCGGCATCGCGAGGCGCCCATCCTGAACATCAAGGATGGCCTAGGCCACGATGTCTTCACATACGATGTCGCGAAGAACGAGTTTCGCGCCATCGACCCCGGTGTCGCCTTCATCATCGCCTCGATCATGTCGGACGACCGCAACCGCTGCCTGGAATTCGGCTGCCACGGTGACCTCACGCTTCCCAACCGGACGGTCGCGGCGAAGACCGGCACCACCAACGATTTCAAAGACAACTGGACGGTCGGATTCACGCCCAGCCTGGCGACGGCGGTGTGGGTCGGCAACCCGGACAACAAGCCGCTGAGCCATAACTCGACCGGCATCGTCGGTGCCGCGCCCATCTGGCACAAGTTCATGCTGCAGGCTCTGGCGAGCACTCCCAATGAGTGGTACCCCGTCCCAGCCGGCATTCACCCCGTTGGCGGAAACTACTTCTTGCCCGGGACCGAGAGCCTGCCGCCGACACTCGCGCAACCGTGGCCGCAGTGCAAGTTGCCCCCGAACTACAACCCCTATACGCTGACTTACTCGCAGATCACGGTCAACGGGGTCTACTGCATCATCAACGCGCCGCCGCCCGCCCCGGCGCCCACGCCGACTCTAACGCCGTGCGTGGTGCCAAGCGGGGCGCCGCCAGGAGCGCCATGCAAGCCGCCGGGCCACGACTAGCGAACTAACCCAGCCCGTCTTTCGCGTTGGCGCGCCGCGCCCTAAGCGATACCTGGCTGGTCCTGCGTGGCCTTTTCAGTGTGGCCGCCCTGCTCGCCGTCCCCGAAGGACATCTTGGACGCCAGCCCGCCGGCGCGATCGCGCAACTCGATGCCGCGCTGCATCAGGTCGTCGCGCATCTCCTCGCCCGACTTGGGGGCGAGCAGCAGCGCCAGCCCGAAGCCGACCGCGACGCCAAGCAGGAGCCCGGTGACGAAGCGCTCCACGCCGGCATCGTCATCCTGGGTGATCCGGGTCCGGCGTAAGGCCGACACGGCGTCGGTCAAGCGGTCCTTCACCTCGAGGTCCTGCGCGGTTTTGGTGGCCCGGTCGAGCAGTTCGCTCAACCGGTCGATCGTCTTTTCCACGGTCTGATCCATCCTCGTCCTCCCTACGGGCGCTTGGCCCTGGTTTCTCCACCGCCTGCCGCTCGGCGCCGGGGTGTTGCCGCGGGGGTCACCGGCGCGCCGCCCTCGCCGGCCATCATCGCCTGGGCCTGGCCCAGCAGTCGCGAGAGCCGGCGGCGGATGGCCACGCCCGATTCGGGCGCGTACAGCAGCCCCAGGACTGCCCCGGCGATCGCGCCGTGCCTGAGACCTCGCAAATATCCCATACGGAACAGCCATCGTACCACTTGCCCTTGGCGGCACCCGAACATTGGACCGCTACGTCACCAATTCAGGAAATTGGGTGAAGTTGTTTTATACTAACCACCAATGGGAAGGGGGGAAAGGTGACAGGCGCGATGTCTGCTTTGCCGGCTCCGGCGTGGAAAAGCGGGCGGTTCAATGAGCCCGCTCCGGCGTGGAAAAGCGGGCGGTTCAATGAGCCCGCTCCGGCGTGGAAAAGCGGGCGGTTAAAGGAGGGGACATGAGTGAAGTCGTCGACGAGGACGTAGACG
>Ga0209009_1000252_pt1 | contig 21312 bp, 22 predicted proteins | sample BlaSpr_A8_OM3_M2_FD_187979 | JGI IMG/M metagenome (GOLD analysis project Ga0209009, IMG submission 187979) | Forest soil microbial communities from Thunder Bay, Ontario, Canada - Black Spruce, Ontario site 2_A8_OM3_M2 (SPAdes) (version 2) | ecosystem: Environmental > Terrestrial > Soil > Boreal... | reverse complement strand
CACTTTCCCACAGCCACGGCGACGACGGCGGTTCTCCGGTTACATTTCAAATGTCTCGACGATCATCGCTAGGGTTACATTCTTAAATGGCTTGACAGGGCAAGCGCAGTGGGCGTCCAGCGGAGTTGGCGGGGCGGAAACTGCGCCGAGCTGGAGCGCTGCAGCCCCAAGAGTGCAGCGTGCGAGTTCCCGGAGAACGGAATTTCAGGGGCTGAAATATGCGCTCCTTTTTGACGGTACTAACCGTATAATCCCGCCGACACGATGGATCGCATATTGAACAGCCTGTATCGCGGGTTTACGCGAATCTTCCCTGACTGCATGACCCTGAGCCAGGCGATTGCTTTCAATATGTTCCTGGCGTTTTTCCCCATGCTGCTTTTGGTGCTGGGAATCTTGAGCAGCAAGGATTCCTTTCATGGCGCGGTGAGAGAGCTGCCCGATCGACTGCGCATGATTCTGCCGCCGGGAAGCGAAGACGTAGTAGTGCAATATTTCACGCGCAAAGGACAACATCCCTGGAAATGGTTTTTGCTGGGACTAGGCGGAACATTGTTGGCCGGGTCGCAGGTGATGGCGGGGCTGATTGAGGGATTCCGCGTGATCGAAGCGGATGAATTCCGGCAAAGCTATTGGCGAATCCAGCGGCGGGCGCTGCTTCTGCTGGTTCTTACGATCGTTCCTGCGCTGGTGGTTATTATTTTGACGGTCTTCGGCAAGCAAGCTCGGGCCTGGTTGATTCAGCAGTTTGGATTAGCAGTGCTGATACGCGCGCTTGCATTTATTTTTCAGGTAGGCTTGGTATTCGGGCTCTCGATGATCGTGCTGGTGCTGCTGTATAGGATCGGGCGCCCGGGCCATAAAGGATTTAAGGATGTGATGCCGGGAGCCGCGATTGCGACGGTATTGTGGTGGGTGGTTGACATTGTGTTTGGCCTTTACGTAAGGAAAATGCCTTACAACGTGGTTTACGGCGGACTCGCGGCCGCCATTGGTCTGCTGCTGTGGATGTACATGACCGCCATTGTTGTGCTGTGGGGCGCGGGATATAATGCGGAGTGGCGGGAGTCAGCGGGCGCCGAGCGCTTCCCGGGAGGGTCATTCTTAACCAGACCTAGTCCGTGAGGGTGATGCGATGACCGAAATTCGCGTTGAATGCTATGCCGGGCGCCGGGCTGACGAGCGGCCCACGCGTTTCGTGTTGGGCGGGCAGCCGTTGGAGGTGAGCGCATTGGACGGGCGCTGGTATTCGCCGGAAGCGAGTTATTTTCGGGTGCGCGCGGAAGACGGAAATTACTACGTTTTGCGTCACGATGAAGTGCAGGACCTTTGGACGTTGGATGGATTTCGCGCGGCGCGCGCTCGTCGCTGAGGTGGCCTCCAGCTTCCGGTTTTTGCTGCCATACCTTCAAATATTGCCTTTTGATCCCTCGCAAAAGCGTCTTTTCTTCGATGTTCCTGGCGATGTTGACTATTAAGTTGACGCAAAATGCGGATCGCAACTTTCCCCTCCTGTGAGGGTTAAAATTAGTGGAACAGCAGCCCCTTCATTGTTCGCGATCTGAACTCTCGAAGGATCCGGATCGGTACATGAAACGAAAGACAATTCAAATCCACAAGCGGCTTGATACAGGCGGCGCGGGATTCCTGGACTCCACTTGGAGCCTCGCACTCGCGCTGGGCGCGATTCTCGCCGTTGGAGTTCCTTACGCGGATGCCGGTAATGAAACGACAGAGGCGGTGAGCAATTCTAGCGAGCAGTCCAGCGCCTCAGCCGGAGACGCAAAATCGATCAATGTGGATAAAAAGCTCAAGGGCAAGCTTCCGATTACTGAGCTGAGCGCAGACCAGGCCATGATGCACGCCTTGAACCGCCTCGGATACGGCCCTCGACCTGGAGATGTGGAGCGCATTCGCAAAATGGGGCTGGAGAAATGGGTGGATCAACAACTACACCCGGACTCGATTGACGATTCAGCACTGGACCAGCGGCTGCAAAGATATGCGACATTAAATTTACCGGCGAAAAAGCTGATTCAGGATTACCCGCAACCAGGGCAAGTAATCAAGCAGGAAGGCATCAGCAAAGAACAGTACCAAGAGCAGATGAAAGAAAAGCGGCGCGAGGCTGAGTCGCAGGTGATCGTTACAGGCCATGAAAATCTGGATAAGGCGCAACAGCAGCTTGCCAAGCTTCAAGGGCCTGGCCGAATTGTCGCCGAACTTTCCATGGCGAAGGTGGACCGAGCGATTTACAGCAACCGGCAATTACAGGCGGTGATGGAAGATTTCTGGTTTAATCACTTCAATGTCTTTGCGCAGAAGGCGGAAGACAAGTGGCTGCTGCCTGCTTACATGCGCGATACGATACGCCCGCACACGCTGGGAAAATTTGAGGACCTGCTGTTGGCGACGGCGAAGAGTCCCGCGATGCTTATTTATTTAGACAACTTTGATAGCGCCGATCCGGCCGCAGTCCGCCGCATGGATGCGGAAAAAGCGATGCGGCGTGCGCGCTACGGTGGCGCGTTTACAGGCGGAGAGGCGCCGACTCCCGGAACATTTCCCGGGCCGGTGACGTCGACGTCCGCATCGGGCGCTGCTGGAACCGCCGCTGCGAAAAAGCAGGAGCGTGGACTGAATGAGAATTACGGCCGCGAAGTGATGGAGTTGCACACCGTGGGCGTGGACGGCGGCTACACGCAGCAAGATGTGATTCAAATGGCCGAGTGCCTGACGGGCTGGACCGTTCGCACACCGCGGAAGGATCCCGAGTTTTTCTTCGACGACCGTATTCATGCACAAGGCAAGAAAGTGGTGATGGGGCGCACGTTCAGCTATGGCGGAGAAAAGGACGGAGAAGAAGCGCTGAAGATGTTGGCGAACCATCCGAACACTGCGAAATTTATTTCCATGGAGCTGGCGCGGCACTTTGTTTCTGATAATCCGCCGCAGGCTCTGGTCCAGCGCATGGCCGAAGAGTTTTCCGCGACACAGGGAGACATTCGCAGCGTGCTGCGGACGATGATTTACTCGCCGGAATTCTGGTCCAAGGAAACCTATCGGGCGAAAGTGAAGACGCCGTACGAACTGGTGGCCAGCACTGCGCGAGCGTTGGACGCGGAAGTCACGGTCACTCTGCCCACTGCGCAGTGGGTGGCGCGGATGGGCGAGCCGCTGTTCCTTTGTCAGACGCCCAATGGTTATTCCGATAAGGCGGAAACTTGGGTGAATACCGGGGCGCTGCTAAACCGTCTGAATTTTGCGCTGTCGTTTGCGACTGACAAAGTGGCGGGCGCAACGGTGGATTTGAAATCGATGCTCGGGGCTGAAGCTGCAAATGATCCGAATGCGACGCTGGCGCAGGCGATTTACGATTTCCTGGGCGATCAAATCGGCGAGCAAACGCGAACGACGCTGACGGCGCGTTTGAATGATCCGCAGATTTTGCAGGCGAGTTTGGATGATCCAGTGAGACAGGTGAACGAAGGGCTCATTGCCGGGCTGGTGCTTGGCGCCCCTGAGTTTCAGCGGCGGTAGCCTAGAGCAAGCAGAAACCTTACCGCCTAGATGGGTTTTGTAAGCAGGGAGAATTACCATGAATATTTCCAGGCGCTATTTTCTGAAAAGCGGCGGAGTGGCGATGATCGGGTTGGCGTCGTTGCCTTCGTTCTTGCAACGCGCAGTGGCAGCCACGACCGGACCGAACAGAAAGAAAATGGTGGTGCTGTTTCAGCGCGGCGCGATGGACGGGCTGAACGTCGTTGTGCCGTTCGGCGAGCCAAATTATTACCACATGCGTCCTACCATCGCGATTCCGCCGCCGCGGCAAGGCGGATTGGAAGCGGCGCTTGATCTTGACGGATTTTTTGGTCTGCATCCCAGCCTGCAGCCGCTGATGCCTCTGTTCAGGAGCAATCAACTTGCGATTGTGCAAGCGGTAGGTTCGCCGGATCCCTCGCGTTCACATTTCGACGCGCAGGATTTTATGGAGTCCGGCACGCCGGGGCTCAAGGCCACTCAAGACGGCTGGCTAAACCGCACGATGCAAACGATTCCGGAAGAAAAATCTTCGCCGTTTCGCGCGGTCGCTTTCGGGCCATATCTGCCGCGAACGCTCCAAGGCATTGCGCCCGCCGTGGCCATACCGGACTTGAAGCAATTCAAAATGTACGGGCCGCAGCAAACGGTGGAAGGCGGTTTCGAAGCGATGTACGCGCAAACGGTGGACCACGCGATGCGCGGAGTGGGAAACGAGACCTTCGAAGCTGTTGACCAGTTGAAAAAAATTAATCCGGATACGTATCAACCGGCGAGTGGCGCGCAGTATCCCAAGAGCCGGTTTGGTCAGAGCCTTCAGGAAATTGCCGAGCTGTTTAAAGCAGATGTGGGACTGGAAGTAGCATTTCTAGATAGCGGCGGCTGGGACCATCACGTGAATGAAGGCGGCGTGCAAGGTCAACTCTCGAACCTGCTGAAAGATTTGGGACAGGGGATTGCGGCGTTTCATCAGGACATGGGCGACAGCATGGGCGACGTGGCGTTCGTCAGCATGTCGGAATTTGGACGCACGGCGCACGAGAATGGCAACCGCGGCACTGATCACGGCCACGCGAACTGTATGTTTGTGCTGGGCGGCGGAATTAAGGGCGGCAAAGTTTACACGCGTTGGCCGGGGCTTAGCGAAGGTCAACTGAACCAGGGCCGCGATCTGGCAGTGACCACCGATTATCGCAGCGTGCTTGGAGAAATTATTTCGAAGCACATGGGCGACCGCGACCTGCACGCAGTTTTTCCAGGTTTTGCGAACGACCCGCGGCAATTTCTTGGTTTGGTGAAGACTTAAGCCGAAGCCGGTTACTTTTGCGGTGGTTTGTCGGAAGTGTCTTCGCTGTTAAAAATCTTCTTAATTCGTTCGTAGTTTTTGTCAACGAACGCCGCATTTTCGGGCAATACCGAGTCCGGGTATTCCTTGATGGTTCCCGCCTTTTTCATCTGCACGGCGGCCGCGGAATTAATCAACGTGTAGGTCATCACTACGAAATCGCGAGGAGAAAGGCCGGCGTCTTTGATCGCCTTTGCTATCTGTGGATATTTTTCGATGGTCGCCACGCTGCCGACGATGGTGTTGCTGGGATTGCGTGAGTCGTCGTCATCCATCTGTTTTTTGAGCGTGGGATTATCTTTTTGTACTCTGTGCACCGCTTTTACCGCGGCGTCATATTTATCGAGTTTATCGGTGGTTAGGACGAAATTCTTGACTTCTTTCTTCTCCGCTTCCGCTGAAGCTTTATCGTCCTGCGTCTGTGCGGCGGCCGCGACGCCCAGGCTCAAGAGGACGCACAGCGCCAGGCCTAGTGCGGTTTTCGCGTGGGCCATCGTTGCTCTCCTGAGCGGGGCCTTACTCCGCCGACTTAATACGCATGCCGTAGAACGATCGGTAAACGAAAAAGAAAGAAACCAGAAAGAACGCCGCAGCCAGAACGTGCGTCAACATGCCGCCAGTCTCGAGTGTCAACTTTACCGCCAATTCCACCGCAAGCAAACCGAAGAGCGTGGTGAATTTGATTACGGGATTCAAGGCCACGGAAGAAGTGTCCTTGAACGGATCGCCAACCGTGTCGCCGACAACTGTTGCGTCATGCAGCGGCGTGCCTTTTTGCTTCAGTTCGACTTCGACGATCTTTTTGGCATTGTCCCATGCGGCTCCGGCGTCGGCCATAAAGATGGCCTGGTAAAGACCGAAGATGGCTATGGAGATGAGGTAGCCGATGAAAAAGAAAGGTTCGACGAACGCAAAGGCCAGTGTGGCGAAGAACACCGCGACGAAAATATTCAGCATGCCTTTCTGCGCGTATTTGGTGCAAATTTCGACGACTTTCTTGCTGTCGGCAACCGAAGCTTTTTCGGCGCTGGCGAGATTGATGTTGGCTTTGATGAACTCGACCGCGCGATAGGCGCCGGTAGTCACTGCCTGAGTGGACGCCCCGGTGAACCAGTAGATCATCGCGCCGCCTGTAACCAGTCCCAAGAAGAAGGGCGCGTGCAGAAGCGAGAGCTTGTCCACATTTTCAGTGATGCCATTGGTTAGCGCCATGATGATTGAGAAAATCATGGTGGTCGCGCCGACCACGGCCGTGCCGATGAGCACCGGTTTTGCAGTAGCTTTGAAAGTGTTACCTGCGCCGTCGTTCGCTTCGAGCAAATCTTTAGCGCGCTCAAAGTTTACGTCCATGTTGTAGTCTTTTTTCAACTCTTGTTTGATGTTGGGAATGATTTCAATCTGCGAGAGCTCGTACACGGATTGTGCGTTGTCAGTAACCGGGCCGTAAGAATCTACCGCAATGGTTACTGGGCCCATTCCGAGGAAGCCAAAAGCCACCAAGCCGAAAGCAAAAACCGGAGCCGCGATCATTTGCGCGCCCAGTCCTTGCAAGCTCACCAGGTAACCCACCGACATCAATCCGACCATGGCCAGTCCGAGGTAGTAGCCCGAAAAATTTCCCGCCACGAAGCCCGACAAAATACCCAAAGATGCGCCGCCTTCTTGCGCAGAGGCTACCACTTCGCGAACGTGCCGCGATTCCGTGGAGGTGAAAACTTTCACCAGCTCGGGAATCACTGCTCCTGCGAGCGTTCCGCACGAGATAATGGTTGCCAGCTTCCACCATTGCGACGGATCGCCGCCAAGCTCGGGAATGATTACAGACGATACGGCGTAGGTGATCACGATCGAGATAACGGAAGTAATCCATACGAGCGACGTGAGCGGCGATTCGAAGTTCATTTCGGACGCCTTGGCGAAGCGCGCTTTGGCGAGTAGGTCGTTTACGAAGTAAGCCACCGCGCTAGCCACCAGCATGGCGATGCGCATTACGAATATCCACACGAGCAGTTGCACCTGAACGGTCGGGCTCTTTACTCCCAACAGGATGAACGTAATCAGAGCAACTCCAGTAACGCCGTAAGTCTCGAAGCCATCCGCGGTTGGTCCCACGGAGTCGCCCGCGTTGTCGCCAGTACAGTCGGCGATTACGCCGGGATTGCGCGCGTCGTCTTCTTTGATCTTGAAGACGATTTTCATCAAGTCCGAGCCGATGTCCGCAATCTTCGTGAAAATTCCGCCGGCAATTCGCAAGGCAGCTGCACCCAGCGATTCACCAATAGCAAAACCGATGAAGCAAGGGCCGGCATAGTCGCCCGGGACGAAAAGAAGAATCAAAAGCATCATCAGCAGTTCGACGCTGATCAGCATCATGCCGATGCTCATACCCGCTTTCAGAGGGATCTGGTAAAGCGGGAAAGGCTTGCCGCGCAATCCAGCAAACGCGGTGCGGGAGTTCGCAAATGTGTTCACGCGGATGCCGAACCAAGCCACGCCGTAGCTGCCGGCGATTCCCAGCACGCTAAACAGGAAGATGATGATTACGCGCAAGGCCTCGTAATGCAGCAACACCCCGAAATAGAGCACGATGACCACGGCGATGAAGAGTTCCAGCAGCATTAGAAACTTGCCTTGGGTAATCAGGTAAGTTTTGCAGGTCTCATAAATCAGCTCGGAGATTTCGCGCATGGCGCGATGTACCGGCAAATTTTTCAGCCGCCTGTAGATCACCAAGCCGAATACCAGACCAAAGATGCAAAACAAAATGCCGAAGAGCAGGAGCTTGTGCCCGTCGATGCCGAGAAAATTCACCGACGACAAATCCGGCAGCTTCAGATTGGCTTCGCCGCCCGGCGCTTCTGCCTCAACAGGCGCTTGCGCAAACGCTGCGGCAGCGCCCATAAATGTTACAAAAAATCCTACAACTGATTTCCATGCACTGCGGCAGAAATTCGAGCAGGTAAACGAGGGCAAATTCCGCATTAAAAGGCCCCCACTACGCAGGTGGTCACACGTTTGGCGAGACAGCAGCACATTCGATCTTCCTCCGGATAAAGACTCCTTGGCGGGAGCCTACATATTGCGAGAAATTACGACACAGAATCGACTTTTGTATCAGGAATCACCCTCTTTCGTCAAGAAAATAGGTGGTTTGGTCGCAATTCGGCTTTTGGGGCGCTAACAGCGAACGGTCAATGTTTTGTGGCTGGTTTTCGCGTTCTGAGGGGCCATAGAGATCGCACAGACCTCGCCGCAATTTTATGACTCGCGGTTGTCCGCAGTTAGACTTTAACCGGAGGGCACAGCCCGATGAGACAAAAGCGTCTGCTCGTCTAGCGCTTTTGCTGCTTCCGAAGCCAAATTCCGGACAAGCACGCTGCAATCACACACCTGTCGCTTCGAAGATTTAACTTCCCAGAAAGAGGCCAGCGCGACTTTTCGCCCTATCCTCGACGGTATAACGCGCCACGGCGTTCATCGCCATGTTCACGAACTCTTTCTGCTGTCGGGAAGCTCGCCGCAGCACGCCCATCATCACCAGCAGGAAGAGATGTCCTGATTAGCGAAGGCGAAGTGCAGGTGATGGGCAACATGACGAAACTAGGGCCAGGCCCGGCGGCGTTTATCGCTGCAGACGACCAGCGCCAGATGGCAAACGTGGGAACGCGCCCGACACAACACTTTGAGATTATCTCGATCCGCCACACTCGTGCGGCGCAGGCGTCCGCTCAGCTAGCGATCGAGGAAAGCGCGGAGGCGGGCGTAACCGGAGCGGCTAACCGGGAGTTGAACGCCGTTTGACAGCACCGCGACGTGCGTATCTTTTGCGTAAGGCTCGACCTTGACCACGCGCTCCAGGTTCACGATGTAGGAGCGGTGAATGCGCAGAAACCGCGACGGATCGAGCGCGGATTCGAGGCTTGAAATCGTTTGCTGCTTCAGATGTTTTTTACCTTCGGTTGCCAGCGCCACGTAGTCGTCCTGCGCTTCCACGTAATCCAGTTTTGCGATCGGGATAATAAAAACGCGCGTGCCATCGCGCACAGCGATTCGATCGAGATGCTGCGAAGGCGGCCGCGCTGCCGCCGCAAGATCGGCAGGAGGCATTTCGGCATGCGCGGATTTTCCGGCGAGACCTTCTTTGGCCCGATTTAGAGCGGCTTCGAACCGGTCAGCTCCGAATGGTTTTAAAAGATAATCCACCGCGTGGACTTCGAATGCTTTGATGGCGTAGCTGTCGAACGCAGTGACGAAGATCACGCGCAAATCGCCGCCAATCAGCTCGAGCACTTCAAAGCCATCGAGCTTCGGCATCTGTATATCGAGAAAAAGCAGTTCGGGCTTCAGTTCTGTAACGGATTTCACCGCTTCAAATCCGTTGGCGCATTCGGCCACCAGTTCGATTTCTGGATGCGCACTCAAAAACTCGCGAAGAACCTGGCGGGCGAGTTCTTCGTCGTCCACAATAACAGCGCGGATTTTGCTTCCTTCGCGGTTCATGTGTTTTGCAACTTCCTTTCCGCCGGAAAGGTGAGCGCGACGCAGTATGATTCAGCCTCCGCTTTCACGGCGAAGCTGGCTCGGTTTCCGTAACGTGTTTGTAGCCGCTGCCGGACATTGGCGAGTCCGACTCCGTTTCTGCGCCGCGCGGGAGCTTCGGGATCGAACCGGTTTTCGACCACGATGGACACCTCGCCATCGCGCGATTGAATGCTCAGGCGAATCCATCCGCCTTCCACCAGATTCGCAATACCGTGCACCACTGCGTTTTCCACCAAAGGTTGCAGCAGAAGCGGAGGAACCGGAACGTCCAGCGCGCTCTTGTCTATATTTTCTTCCATCTGGATCCGCGCGCCGAAACGCACTTTTTCCACTGCGAGGAATGCGTGAATCAGCGAAAGTTCTTCCTCCAGCGGAATTGCAGTTTTCTCGCCGAGTCCGAGCGTGCGTCGAAGAAAATCTCCCAGCAGGATGCACATCTCGCGCGCTTTGGCCGAATCGGAAGTTGTGAGCGCACTGATGGAATTCAGGCTGTTAAAAAGAAAATGGGGATTTACCTGCGCTTTCAGCGCTTTCAACTCAGCATCGCGCGCCAGCACGCTGGCTTGCATTACGCGAGCCTCCGCATCGCGCGAGAGTTCCACCGCGATGACGATGTAGTAGAAGGTGACGGAAAGTAAGTAAAGCAAGAGGCCGGATCCGAAAATTATGGGAATTTCAGGCCGAAAGCGCCTGCTCAATCCGGCAAAGGCGGGCATTCTCGAAAGGCTGCTGGCCAAGCCTGCGGCGGCGAAGGCCCAGACGATGCTGGCGATCAAAGCAGCGGTTACTTGTGTTGCGATCAGGCGCCCGAGACCAAATTTCTCAAGAGGGGTTCCGCGGCAAGAGTACCAGGAAGAAAGACAGATGAATGCGTAGACCAGCGACAAAGGAAAGGACAGGATCAGCGCTTCTCGAACCGTAATTCCCCCTGGAATGGTGAGCAGGTAGGCCAACATTCCCGCAATCGGTATCCATGCGAGAAGGTACAGGGCGAGTCGGCGAATTTGGGAGAAGATCGGGTGCATACGATTTCTTAATTCTTTACGACCACGCCGCCCATGAACGCGATGCCTTTCACCACTAAATGCTGCCGGGGCGAAGAATCCGTGGCGGGAATCTGATTGGTCTCGTCAACGTACGCGCCCATAATTCCCATGCCTTCGATCGAAACAATCCACGAGGAAGGGACTTTAATTTCTCCGCCACCCATGATGGAGGTAGCGTCAATTACGGCTGCATCGCCTTCGATACTGGCTTGCCGCAAATCGATGTCGAAACCTCCGCAGATTGTCAGGATATTGCCGCCGCGAAAATTCTTACCGGTGAAACGGCGCTTGAATCCGCCCAGGATGGCGACCTGGTTAAAATCCGAATCCGTGGAACTGCCTCCTCCCCATCGGCTGATTCGCTCGCGCCAAGTCGCCACTTTTCCGGTTAGAGGATTGCTATGCGGCGCGATGGCTTGCCACATCATCAAACCGCCGATTGCAATAATAATTAACGGCCAGATGGGGATGTGCGCGGCGCCTGAATAATCCAAAGCGAGAAGAATGCCGATGACCAGCAGAACGCCGCCCCACATACGGCGGCTGCCGCCCTGGACGAGGTATATCGTTCCAAATGTGATACACATGGTCGGCCAGAAATATTGAAAGACCTTTCCGGCATCCAGAACTCCTTGCTGGTCGAGCAGCAGGACCACACCCGCAGCGGCGACAAATAGCCCAAAAGCGAGGCTCCATCCAGCGGACCTGGGCTTACAGATCACGAGAACCTTCCTTGCGGTTGCCGGACAACCGGCGTGAATTGTTCTGGCGAGTGGCTAGCATAATCGCCAAGCCGAGGCTCACCAGCAGCAGCGGCCAGAATCGTAGGAAATCCTGCAGAGCGGAGACATTCATGCGCAGCGAAAGGATATTCCAAATGTTCGACGCGAGCACGGAAAACAGCCAGGAGTTGTCCAGCTGGGCATGTGCGGACCCGAGTTCAGCCATCTGGAATACTACGCCCACCAGAATCAGCACGATTGCCGCCGCTGAAATCACCACCGATCCGCTTACCGAAGACCTCGGCTGCTGATTCGCGTTTGTCATGCTCTCATCCCCCATCGAAACTTTGTTGCCGTTCATGAGGCCAGATTAGAGTCAAACGCGGAGCAGGTCTCTAGCTTTTCGGCGAATGGCGGCGAGTTACCGGCGAATGGCGGGATTGGGCGGGAAAGGCATTCGCCTGCGAGCAAAAGGCTTCCAAGCAGGCCGGGCCAAGGTACGTTTACGCAGCTATGAGGAAAAGACCATGCCGAGCCAGAATGCCGCGATTAACAAGGCGGACAGCACGAGCAGTACGCGCATTCGTTTCTTGCGAACGGCAAACAGAACTACAGCCAAGGCGCAAAGCAGGAAACCCAACTCCGGCCAGAACAGTCCGGATCCAAACGTGCTGCTCCATTCCCCAGCAGCATCCTGCATTAAGAACGAAGCGGACGAGGTTACAGCAGTGAGCAGAGCGCCCAAGGCTCCGGCGAGCGCCAAGCCCTTGGCCCAATCGGGCAGCACCCAGTCTCTGCGTGCATCGCGCCAGTCGAGCCACGTCTGCAGCACTACGACGCCAACAATAAGCATAACGAACAGCGCCACGTTCCCCCTCCTTAGCGCGAACCGTCTTGGCTATCGAACTCACCGCGCTGTGTCCCCTGCTGGGCGAAGCGCGAAAGTTCTAACGACTGCCAAATCGGTCGAGGGCCGCTGCCGTCGAATCCCCTCAGCGCATTGCCGCGTTCCTTGTGCGGCAATGTTGCTTCGACAGACCCTGTTGCCTTTGCTTCTAAACTACTTCGCTGCTGCTTTTCCTGCTTCCCAAATTGCGCCATAGAATGGGGCGCATTTTTCGCGTCTACTCTACGACGGATGGCACCGCTCCGTAACAACCATTTTTTCACTCAACAGCCTCGCCTGCGTTAAGCTCTGGATCGCTTCGTCAGACCTGCCGGCCGGGGGCTCGCGAAATGATGCGGGCAATCGGCTTACCAAAGGATCATATTGCACGCGTATACCGAGGTCACTGCTATGTTATTGCAGGGGCGAAGGATAGCGACTCGAGTTCCGTCGCATGGGAGCGAAAATCCCAAATCTGTGTCGAACCATTGACGGGACTTCCGCACTGAGCGAAAGCATTGTCCCATCTGGGAAACCCTTTGCCGTGTACCAAGTGAGAATGGGACCCGGCCCAGAAGCGTCATTCTTGCAAGCCCTCCTCGCCCAGAGGACAGTTGCAAGTTCCACAACCCCGGTCGCCAGGACAAATTTGCATGGTCGGGTTATCTGCTACGATAGCCCCAGGTCATGCGAAAACCATGGGTCATAGCGCACCGGGGAGCTTCGGGCCATACGCCTGAAAATACGTTGGCAGCGTTTGAACGCGCGGTCCAATTGGGCGCCGGTTTCATCGAGACCGATCTCCACCTCACGCGCGACGCGCGCTTCGTCGTAATCCACGACTCTACTCTCGAGCGCACCACCAACGGCCGCGGCGAAGTTCGCGATTTCACCTTGGCGGAATTGCGAAAATTGGACGCAGGCATGTGGTACGACCGTGAACACATGGGCCAGCGTATTCCCACGTTGGACGAAGTCCTGGAGTTCGCGCGCAAGCACGATGTGATTTTTTATTTAGAAGTGAAGTACGACGCGTCCTGGGGCATGCACCATTCGCTCGTTGCGGCGCTACAAGCCTCGGAATATGCGGGACGCACGATTGTGATTTCATTCGACCAAACCACACTAGCTGCGCTGCGACGCGTGGACGCGTCTGTGATGATGGGGTTTCTGGTGCAAGAAGCTGGAACGGAATGTGTGAAGGAAGCCATCGAGCTTGGCGCGCGGCAGCTTTGTCCCAAGGCCTGTCTTGTAACGCGAGAACTGGTGGAGCAAGCGCACGGCGCGGATTTGCAAGTGGCCACCTGGACCGTGGACGGTCCGGAAGAAATGCGCAGAGTGATTGCAGCGGGCGTGGACGGTGTGATGACGAATTTTCCCGACCGGCTCGGCACTGTGATCGAAGACTTGCAAGAGGCTGAAAACCTGAAGTTAGGCAAGACTCGCAAATAGAGACGCGAATTGCGCGAGCGTCAATTGTTCGGCTCGAGAATCAGCACGCAATCCGGACTCTTCTAACGCTTCATGGATTTTCCGGTCGGGTGCGAGTTGTTTCAGGTTATTTCGCAAAGTTTTGCGCTTCTGTCCAAAGCATCCCTGAATAAATTGAAGAAAGCCTTTTTCGTTGCTGACATTCAATGCGGATTGTTGGCCGGGCAGCGTCATTCGCACGAGCGCGGATTGGACTTTGGGCGGCGGACGGAATGCCCCCGGCGGAATGCGTAAGGCAATGGTTGGATTCGCGTAATACTGGCAAAGTGCGGATAGGTAGCCGTACTCGCGCCGGCCAGGCTTGGCCACCACGCGTTCCGCAACTTCAAGCTGGATGACGATATGTATGGAAAGAATTTGCTCGGCATATTCGAACAGGTGATGCAGGATGGGCGAAGTGATGTAATACGGCAAGTTGCCATAAACATGAAAATCGCCGCTGGCCAGTTCGCGAAAATCGACTGTGAGGACATCGCGGGAAACAATTTCAACCTGGGGCCATTCGCGCGGATGCGAGGCAATTTTTTCTTGCAAGTCTTCTGCCACTGGCGGATCGGCTTCTATGGCTACCACTCGACGGCCGTCAGCGGCCAACATCTGGGTCATTTCTCCGTGACCCGCGCCGATTTCGGTCCATGTTTCGTTGGCGCGTGGAGTAAGAATCTTGAAAATGCGATGCCGCCACGCAGCGTCACCAAGAAAGTGCTGTCCCATGCGCTGTCGAGCCATGTCGATGCAGAGTGTAGCAATGCTGCACGGAGCGAAGCGAAGAAATCGTCGCCGAATTCTTTGCACTGTCTTTGAAAAGCAGCGGGCAACTCGCTTGACGAAGCCGGAACGTTTCGCTACCGTTTTTATTTCGCTCGAGGACTGATGAAAATTTTATTCGTGGCTTCGGAAGGCTTGCCCTACTCGAAAACCGGCGGCCTGGGGGATGTGGTGCAAGCCCTGCCCAAAGCGCTAGTGGAAATGGGCCATCAGGTGGCCGTGCTTCTTCCGCGCTACCGAGGCAATAAGATTACATCCACGCTGGTGTCCAGCGTGACCGTTTCACTCGGCGACCAAGTTCGATTCCCTTCGATTGCGGAGGGAGTTTCGGTTGCAGGTGTGCGCTACTTCTTTGTTGACGATCCCGGCTATTTCGAGCGCGAACATCCCTACGGCGACAAGTCCGGCGACTATCCCGATAACGCCGAGCGCTTCACGGAATTTTCGCGCGTAGCAATCGAATTTGCCAAGCGCGTCTTGCTACCGGACGTGATTCATTGCCACGATTGGCAAACGGCGCTCGTGCCGGTTCTGCTGCGCACGCAGCATGCCAACGATCCGGCGGTGCGCTCTCTTCCCGTGGTTCTCACCATTCACAATCTGGCCTATCAAGGAATTTTTCCACAGTCTGCTCTCCGCAAAGCTGGCTTGCCTGCCAACCTTTTCTCCTTCGACGCTCTGGAATTTTATGGCCGAATAAATTTACTGAAGGGCGGATTGCTCTTCGCCGATTATCTTTCAACGGTAGGCCGCCGCTACGCAAAAGAAATCCAGACTCCCGAATATGGCGCGGGATTGGAAGGCGTGATTTTGCAACGCGCGGACCGCCTGGTGGGAATTCTGAATGGCGCTGATTATTCGATCTGGAATCCCGAGACCGATCAGCTCATCGCGCAGAATTATTCATCCCAAAACCTGGAAGGCAAGAAAGCGTGCAAAAAAGATTTATTGAAAACCTTCCGGCTGCCGTCGGATAAGCCGAAGGATTTAGAGCGTCCGCTGATTGGAATTGTCTCGCGCTTTGCCGATCAGAAAGGTTTCGATCTGATCGCCCAAATCGCCAGCGAAATGATGAACGAGAATCTGTCGCTCGTGGCGCTTGGCACCGGGCAGCCGGAGTACGAAAATCTTTTTAAACTGCTGGCGCAAACCTATCCCGCGTCGGCCGCAGCTAAAATCGGCTATGATGACGCCCTCGCGCACAAAATTCAGGCTGGCGCGGACATTTTCCTGATGCCATCGCGTTACGAACCCTGCGGCTTGAATCAAATGTACAGTTTGCGATACGGTACGGTGCCTGTTGTTCGCGCTACGGGCGGTTTGGACGATACCATCCAGAATTTCGACCCACAAACGCAGCAGGGAACTGGCTTCAAATTTGAGGCCTACGATGGGAACGCATTGCTTGACTGCCTGCGTACGACGTTGAAAATGTATCAGTCCGAAAACACGTGGCAGACAATTCAAAGGAATGGCATGGCTAAGGATTTTTCGTGGAAGACTTCGGCGGCGTCCTATGTCACGCTGTATGAGGCAGCTAAGAGGTCTAGAATCCCGCGGGTTGCTGGAACATCTAAAAACTAAGCACAGACGCGGTTCGGCTCCTGGGCTGACCGGAACTGCGCAACGAGGAAAAAACGAAAATGGCAGACATTCAAGCAGTTAGTGATGCAAGTTTTGACCAAGATGTGATTGAAGCGAGCAAGACGCAGCCCGTGCTCGTGGATTTCTGGGCCGATTGGTGCCGTCCGTGCCACATGCTTTCTCCCACGGTGGAAGAGATCGCTAAGGACCACGCGGGCAAGCTGAAGGTCGTGAAATTGAACGTGGATGAAAACGTCAACGCGGCCGGGAAATTCAATATTCGCGGAATTCCGACCTTGCTGATTTTCAAGGGCGGACAGGTCGCCGACCAGCTCGTGGGAGCAGTGCCCAAGGACGCGATCGAGAAAGTTGTTCAGCGCCATATTTCCTAGCGCAAACTCCGCAACATAAGAGACGGTGGGGCATGAGCGCCGGTTTTACTGGCCCACAAACTGTTGGGAACTCCCCGACGCAGAAGACCTGCGAAGCTTGCGGAGAGAAGTTTTCTTGCGGCTCGTCCAGCGGAAGTTGTTGGTGCGAAGGCGCGAAGCTCGAGCAGAAGACGCTCCGTGAGCTTCGCGCGCGATACGGCGATTGTCTCTGTCGCCGTTGTCTTTCTGCGGCGCAAACCGGCGCTTCGAGTTCATCCGCCAAGTCATCGTGAACGGCTGCCGATCCTTTCCCTGAAAGATGGCCTGTGACGAAAAAAAAGAATAAACAAATTCAGCGCTGCCATTGGGCTACCAAGCCTCGGATGATCGAGTATCACGACAAGGAGTGGGGCCGACCGGTGCATGACGACCGCGTTCTTTTTGAGTTTTTAATCCTGGAAGGTGCGCAAGCGGGTTTGAGTTGGGAAACAATTCTCAACAAGCGCGAGAATTATCGTCGGGCATTCGACCGGTTCAATGTCGCGAAAATTGCTCGCTATGACAAACGCAAAGTACGTACGCTGCTGGCCGACCCCGGCATCGTGCGCAACCGTCTGAAAATCGCTTCCACTATTTCGAACGCGCAAGCATTCCTGGCAGTGCAGAAAGAGTTCGGTACATTCGATCGCTACATCTGGCAATTCGTTGGCGGGGGGCCCAAGAAAAATGATTGGCGAACCTCTCGACGCTTGCCCGCGCGCACACTTGAATCCGACGCCATGAGCGAAGACCTGAAAAGCCGCGGCTTCCGCTTCGTCGGCACCACTATCTGTTACGCCTTCATGCAAGCCACCGGCATGGTTAACGACCACGCCCGCGATTGCTTCCGATACGTCGCTCGTCGGTAACCCTGGAGTTAGATGCGCGAACGCGCGCGGTGGGTGATGGGCTTGCGTTTAGAGTTGAGCGCGGCGTAGGATTGTAGGTCGTTGTTGGTCATCAAGGCCCACCTGTAAGGCTTACGCTTTTGAAATGGCTCGGCAAGGTGCGGCCTGCGGACGAAAATGGGAGCGCGAGTGGCGGAGAAGGCCCGAACAAAAGCGGTCGTCGTAGTCGGAGCGCAGTGGGGCGACGAAGGTAAAGGCAAAGTCGTTGACTATCTGGCTTCATCGTTCGATTACACCGCGCGCTATGCTGGCGGACACAACGCTGGCCACACCGTTATCTTCGACGGGCATAAATACATTCTTCAGTTGATCCCCAGCGGCATTCTTCGGCCTGACAAAAAAGCTGTGATCGGCGCCGGAACGGTGGTGGATCCCGCCGCGCTCGTCGCCGAGCTCGAAAACCTGAAAAAATCCGGAGTCGAAGTTCGCGGGCGCCTTTTTCTGAGCAACCGCGCGCACGTAATTTTTCCCTATCATCGCGAGATGGATAAAGCCGCAGAATCAGCACGCGGCGAAGCGAAGATTGGCACCACTTCGCGCGGCATCGGTCCCGCGTATGAAGACAAGATGGCGCGGCGCGGCATTCGCGTATGCGACATGCTCGATACCGAGCGATTTCCGGAAAAGCTCGAACGCGTGATCACCGAGAAAAATGCGATCAGTCAGGCCACCTACGGGCATCCGCTGGAAACCGCCGGACTGCTGGAGCAATATTTGGAACTCGCCGCGCACATTCGTGGGCTGGTCACCGACACGGGAGTGCTGCTGAATCGCGCACTGGATAACGGTGAGAGCGTTTTGTTCGAGGGTGCCCAAGGCACCATGCTGGACATCGATCACGGAACCTATCCATTTGTCACTTCCTCGAATGCCACTTCGGGTGGCGTGGCCACCGGGCTTGGCGTAGCGCCCACGCGATTGACCGGCGTGGCCGGCGTTACAAAGGCTTACACAACGCGCGTCGGCAGCGGCCCGTTTCCCACCGAGATGCCGGATCTCGACGCGCAGGAAGTCCGCGAACGCGGCCAAGAATTCGGAGCGGTAACCGGACGTCCACGTCGCTGCGGCTGGCTGGACCTGGAAGTTTTGCGATTCGCGAAAATGCTGAACGGCATCGATTCCCTGGTCGTCACGAAACTCGACGTCTTCGACGCACAGAAAGAAATAAAAATTTGCACCGGATATGGTTACAAAGGAAAGCGCCTGATGGAAATGCCGCCCGACGCCGAAACGCTGGCGGAAATCGAGCCTGAATATCACTCCATGCCTGGCTGGCAAACGCCCACGCCTGGAATTCGCGACGTGAAGGAATTGCCTCTCGCGGCGCGCGATTACTTGAATTTTATTTCCGACCAATTGCAAGTCGAGATCGGGATGATATCCACGGGCCCAGAGCGCGATGCTACAATTGTCCCGCGAGGAACCAAGCTGTCATCCTGGCTGTAGCGCTGCAAAATATCCCCATGCTTTCCCACGAAGCGGCCCGCGCAAAAGTGATTGAGGTTGTGAGCGCGCGTTCATCCGCGCCCGCAACTGAAACGATCGAATTCGTGAACGATCCGTCCCGGGCGCTCGGCCGCATCCTCGTTGAAAATGTGATTGCGGACCGCAACTATCCTCCCTTTGATCGTTCCACCCGTGACGGGTTTGCTGTCCGCGCTGCCGATGCCGCGAATCCCGGCGCGCGTCTGCGTTTGATCGGAGAAAGCCGCGCCGGCCGTGCTTTCGAGGGTCAAATGGAAACGGGCTCGTCGGTGCAGATCATGACTGGTGCGCCGTTACCGCGCGGAGCGAATGCAGTGGTCATGCTCGAAGATGCCCGCGTAGAGGGCGATTCTGTAGTCATCCAACACGCTGTTCGCCCCGGACAGCATTACGTTGTGGAAGGGCAGGAAGCGCGCGCGGGGGAGAGCGTCATCAAGCGCGGAAAACGCCTCGGGTATGCCGAGCTTGCGATAGCCGCGCAAGTAGGCCGCTGCAGAGTGGAAGTCGCGAAGAAGCCACGCGTCGCAATTCTTTCCACTGGCGACGAAATAATTTCCGCAACTGATTCTCCACAGCGGTTTCAAATCCGCAATAGCAACAGCATTTCGCTGGCCGCGCAAGTTTCGCTAGCGGGAGGCGAACCCGTCGTCTTGGGTGTTGCGCCTGACAATGTGCCGGAGCTTCGCGCTCAAATCGAACAGGCCCTGAAATCCGATATCGTAATTTTGACCGGCGGCGTGTCGGTAGGGAAATACGATCTAGTGGAACAAGTCCTGAAGGAGATGCGCGTTGAATTTTTCTTTGACGCGATCGCCATTCGTCCCGGCCGTCCCGCCGTTTTTGGCGCGTGCAACAATACTCCCGTATTCGGCCTGCCCGGAAATCCAGTATCGACCATGGTGACGTTTGAATTGCTGGTGGTGCCGGCCATAGAAGCTATGAGCGGACACACACCTGGTTCGCTGCATCTTTTCAAAGCTAAGCTCGCGCATCCACTTGACGAGAAACCGCCTCTCGCGCATTTTCTTCCAGCGCGAGTGAAGTGGCCTTCCGGCGAAGCCACCGTAGAAGCCTTGCACTGGGAAGGCTCAGGCGACATCGGATCAGTGGTCCGCGGAAATTGCTTTTTAGTGGTGCATGAATCGAAGTTAAAGCTCGAAGCTGGCGAAATAGTCGATATCCTGCCGCGCCGCGGACTGTTTTAATATGGCGAAGAAACGCGTTGCGAAGAAAAAACTTTCGCATTACGACCGAGCAGGCCGCGTGCAAATGGTCGACGTGTCCGCCAAGCCCGCAACATCGCGCACGGCGGTGGCCCACGCTTTCGTTCGTATGCAGCGCGCGACAGTGGCAAGCGTGCGCCGGCTGAAATCGCCAAAGGGAAATCCGCTGGAAATTGCGCGAATCGCCGGCATCACAGCCGCCAAGCGAACTTCCGGGCTGATTCCACTTTGTCATCCCCTCGCGTTAACGCACGTAGATGTCACCGCAAAGCTATGCCAGAATGGAATCGAGGTGACATCGGAAGCCGCCACCACCGGCCCAACCGGGGTCGAGATGGAAGCGCTGGTAGCCGCTGCTGTCGCGTCACTGACGATTTACGATATGTGCAAAGCTCTGGAACGCAGCATGGAAATCACGGAACTGTATCTGGTGAAGAAGTCGGGCGGACGCAGCGGTGACTACACCCGCGCGGGAAAACGTGTGAAGCGATGACGCTCGGGAAAGATGTGAAAGTTCTGGTGGTCGATGATAACGCTCTGATCCTCGATCTCTTAATGAAGGGGCTGCTGCCGCACTGCGACGCGCGAGCGGCGGCGGACGGCGCCGACGCGCTTCTGAAAATAGTGGATGATCCGCCGGACCTGGTGGTTTGCGATTACCGCATGCCGGGCCTCGACGGCCGCCAGCTTTACGAAAAACTTCGCACGCGCCAGCAGACCAAACAAATCCCGTTTATTTTTCTGGCCAGCCGCGGTGATATCGAAGAAAAACTCCGCCCCATCGTCGAAGGCGTGGAGGAGTTCATCTCCAAGCCGTTTTTCATTAACGATCTGGTTCGGCGCACGAAGAAAGTTGTAGATCGTCTGCAGCTTGAAAAATTGCAGAAGCGCCAAGTGCGGCCCGGAGTAATTCAAGGCCGTCTGGAAGAAATGAGCATCATGGACTTGATGCAGTCGCTGGAAATGGGCCAGAAAACGTGTCAGCTAGGTATCCATCGAGGCGGGGAAACTTGCGAACTGTTCTTTTCCTCCGGGCAATGCAAAGACGCGCGATTTGGGTCAGCAGAAGGTGAAGCGGCGGTGTTTCAGGCCGTGCGTTGGACGGACGGCGAATTCGAAATTGATTTCAACCTGGGGCCCACGCGCTCCACGATTTCTCGCACTACAACCGGCCTGCTGATGGAAGCCTTGCGCCTGATCGATGAAGAGCAGAATCAATCCGCCACGGAAGATCAGCGAGTAACCGAAGGATAGTTCGCCGCAAACCTCGCCATGCGCGTTTCCGTGATTACGATCAGCGATTCCGTGAGCGCCGGGAAATCCGAGGACCGCTCGGGTCCCGCCGTTGCGGCGCGTTGTAAG
>Ga0209009_1000251_pt1 | contig 21342 bp, 25 predicted proteins | sample BlaSpr_A8_OM3_M2_FD_187979 | JGI IMG/M metagenome (GOLD analysis project Ga0209009, IMG submission 187979) | Forest soil microbial communities from Thunder Bay, Ontario, Canada - Black Spruce, Ontario site 2_A8_OM3_M2 (SPAdes) (version 2) | ecosystem: Environmental > Terrestrial > Soil > Boreal... | reverse complement strand
CTGCGACGAACGGCTCGACGGTCTCCACCCCGGCGCCGGTCGAGTCGTCAACCGACTCCGAATAGCCTTCACGCTCGCTTAAGCTTCGCTCTGCCGAGATGAGCGAGCACTGCGTGTTCTGCGAGATCCTGCGTGGCAACGAGCCTGCGAGCTTCACGTACCAGGACGACACGGTGGTCGCGTTCATGGATGTGCAGCCCATCACGCACGGCCACATGCTGGTGGTCCCGCGCGAGCACGCGGTGCTCATGGCGGACCTCAACGACGCGGTGGCGATGCGAAGCTTTCGCGTGGCGCGACAGCTGGCGTCGATCGTGCGCACCAAACTTGGCGCGACAGGCGTCAACCTCTTCGTAGCCGATGGCGAGACCGCGTTCCAGGACGTACCGCATTTCCACGTCCATGTCATCCCTCGCTACGCAAACGACGGTTTCGGGCTCACCTTTCCAGACGCTTACAGCCGGCCGCCCGGCCGGGCCGAGCTGGAGACCATCGCGTCGGCGATTCGCCCCAGCTGACGCCCTAGGGCGTGACGGTCACGTGCACCGAAAACAGCATCGCGTACATCGGGCAAGCCTGACCAGACGGACAGATCGGGCTTCCATATGCGGTGATGTCCGCCTGACCTGGAGCTTTGGCCTGGAAAGCCGCCAGGGTCACGCCGCGGACCGCGGTCGCGGCGGGGTTGACGATCGGGATCAGGATCGACTCGTCACTCGACAGTGGCTGTGTCCAGTTGTTCATCCCATTGCCCGAGTGCAGCACGACCTCGAGCTTCTGGCCCACCCGAATCGAGGCCGCCCGCGTAGTCTCCGTCACCGTCACGTCGAAGCTCAGGTTGGAGCCGGGGCTTTGGGTGGGATTCGGGCTTGAACCCGTGCCGACGCTGCCGCACCCCGAAATGAGCACGGCCGCGGCGATCACCAGCAACAGTTTTCTCATCTCAAAGACGTAACGAACCGGCCCGGAGGCGCGTAACGACATAGGTGCGCCTTAAGTCGATAACATCGGCAGCTTACGTGCATAGGCCCATGCTTCGGAACCTGGTCGCTGGTTGTGTCTTTGTTATGGCGATCGCGATCACGGCCTGCGGCGGCGGGTCGGTGGCGGTCAGCTCGCCGTCCCCGCTCACCGGGGGGCTCACCGAGGGATTGATCGGCTACGTGGCGGACCAGGGAGTGGGGGTCCTGGACCCGGCGACCGGCAAGTCCACCATCGTCGCACCGATGCCCGCCGGCGCAGCCTTCCGGGTTGCCGGCCCTGTCTGGGGACCGGCTCCCGGTGTGGCGTACCCGGTGATGTACTTCACGATCCACGACGACCGGCCGGCCGAGCGGCGCACCACGCCGGGTGTCGTGCCTTACGACTGGCTGTTTCGTGTGGATCCGTTCACCGGCGAGGTCGATCCGCTCGCAGCCTCCCAGGACTCGCAAAGCGAAGGTCCCATCGGGCTGGTCGCCAACTCGCATTTCGTCGCCCTGACCGTCGGGTGCTGCGCGAGCTACGAGGTGGACGCGCTCGACCTGACGCAGCCACTCGGCCCGCTCAAGGTGCTGGCGAAACCGCCCACCCAGGCGGCCTTCTTCACCGAAGGTGCCGCCCCCGGCCAGTCGGGACTGCTTGCCGTGCGGGAGTTCGGCACCGGCGCCTGGTACTGGCTCAACGCCGACGCGGGCGTTCTCAACCCGTTCCCTTTGAAGCTCGGCCCGGATGACGGGCCGATCGCCCTATCGCCAAACGGTACCCAGGCGGCGGTTTCGCTGCCGGACCACGGCGCCGTCATCGAGTCAATTAACTCCAACATCCCGCTTGCCACCCCAAGCGCGGGCGCCTCGGCCGCCGTTTCGCCTGTTTCCTCACCCGCTCCGTCAGGCAACGCGGGCGCGCCGCGGCGCATCAACTCGGGCCTGCCCCACGTCGACGACCTTGCGTGGAGCCCGGACGCCAAGCAGGTCGCGCTGGCGGTGAACGGAGAGCTCGAGCTCTACGCGGCGTCGGGCACGGACGGAACACCGCCGCTGAAGAAGTACCTGACGGGCGGCAACGTCATCGGCGTGGACTGGTCCGCGCCGATCCCGGCCAGGACCGCCGCGATGCTGAAGCCCGGTCCCGGACCTCAGGCGATTGTCGATGCCCTCTTGACCGCGACCATGCTGCCCGCCGCGGCCGACACACCCGCCGCTCGCCCTCTGACCAGGATCTATCTCTGGCAGTTCGACTCGACCAGGGCATCGCCGATCGAATCGATCGCGGACTCCACTCCAGCCGTGCTGGCTCAGTATCCGCCGCTTCCCGCGGGCGTCGTCTTCCATCACTGGGCGCCGTCGGCAAGCTGGCAGCTGATGGGCGGTTGCTACCGCTATCGGGTGGTGGTCACGGGAAGTGTGGCACCTGCGGCGTCGACGTTCGGCCTCGCGACGAATGTCCTCTGCAGCACACCGACTCCGAAGCCGGTGTCCTCGTCGAGTCCAAAGGCCACTTCTTCGCCGTAGCCGGAATCCCTAGCATGGGGTCGTGGCGGATTTCGACTTCCTCGCCAGTCACGCGGAGTCCCTTCCGGCCAAGCCCGCCGTCATCGTCGGCGGCCACACGCTTGACTTCGCGACGCTGAATCGGCGCGCCAATCGAGCCGCCAACCTTTTCAAGGGCCTCGGGTGCGAGGCGGGCGACCGGATCGCGATCATGTCGTTCAACTCGATCGCTGGGTTCGAAATCGCGAATGGAGTTCGGCGGTCGGGCACCGTGGTCGTGCCGGTGAACTACCGGCTGCGCGGGCCCGAGATCGCTTACCTGCTCAACGACTCTGGGGCCAGGGTGGTGGTCGCCGGCCCCGACCATGTCGACGCGGTGGCCGCGGCGCAGCCCTCGGTGACAGGTGATCGCCGCTTCATCGCGATCGGCGACCGTGTGCCCGACGGCTGGCTCTCCTATCGCGCCATGATGGACAGCGCGGCGGAAACGCCTCCTGTGGATGCGGTTGGCGATGGGCTCCTCGCTTCGATGATTTACACCTCTGGCACGACCGGCAATCCCAAGGGCGTGTGGCGTCCGAACGGCGTAAACATCGCCAACGTCCTGCAGGTGATCTCGATCTTCGAGCTGAGCCAGTCCGATGTGCACCTGCTGTGCGGACCTGGATACCACAGCGCCGTGGCTTTCTTCTCCACGCTCCACCAGCTGCTGGGCGCGACCGTGGTCGTCCAACCGAAGTTCGAGGCTGATGAGGCGCTCGACCTCATCCAACGTCATCGCGTGTCGACGACGTTCATGGCGCCGACTCTTTTGCAGCGCCTCGTCGACGCGCAGCGCGACAGGCCAAGGGACGTTTCGTCGCTGCGAGCGCTGATCCTCGGCGCGGCCCCTTGTCCGTACGAGCTGAAGGTGCGCGCCGAGGCGGTGTTCGGGAAGGTGCTGTGGGAGTTTTACGGGGCAACCGAGACGGGCATCAACACGGTGCTGAGGCCCGATGAGCAGCTCAGAAAGCCGGGCTCGTGCGGTACCGCGGTGCCAGGACAGGAGATCCGGCTGGTGGGGCCGGACGGAACGGAGGTTGCGGACGGCGAGCCGGGCGAGTTCATGGTCCGCAACGGCTGGCTGGCCGAGTACTACAACCGCCCGGACGCGACCGGCAGCAGCCTGCATGACGGATTCTTCTCCGTCGGCGACGTCGCCTACAAGGACGCGGAAGGCTACTACTACATCTGCGACCGCCGCATCGACATGATCATCTCGGGCGGCGTGAACATCTATCCGGCCGAGGTCGAGGCCGCGCTTCACGCACATCCGGCGGTGATGGACGCCGCTGTGATCGGTGTGCCGGATCAGACGTGGGGCGAATCCGTGAAAGCGGTGGTCCAGCTGCGGCCTGGAGCGAAAGCCACGGACGAAGAGTTGATCGCGTTCTGCGCGGAACGCATCGCCGGCTACAAGAAGCCACGCTCGATCGACTTCGTGAACGAGCTCCCGCGCGATGCGGCCGGCAAGCTGCTCAAGCGAACGATCCGAGAACCTTACTGGGCCACAACGGGACGCCGGATCTGACCCGGCTACCTCCTCTCATCGCGAGCCACGAGCAGCTTGAACGGAAAGGCGGAAACCCAAAGATAGAAAACGATCGCGGTGATCAATCCTGCCGGTACCTGTAGGACTCCGACCAGGCTCAAGACGTGTCTCGGCCCAAAAATGGGCTGAAGGACTGCAATGCTGGCAGCGCCTAAGGGCCGATACCAGGCAAAGCAATCTGGCGTGAGCTCGCTGGGTTCGCGTTCCATACGGCCTCCAACGCCGCGCAATCAGGCCCAAAACCAGAATGACGAGATATACACAGAACGAGATCGTGATTGCAACGAGCACGAGTCTCATCGCCCTTCTCTGTGAGTTTGGCGATTACACCAGGGGTCAGGACAGGAGCGGAAGAAGGTACTCCAGCGAGCGGCTGACACGGCCCAGGGGCCGGTCGTCGGCGGAGGCGAGCCTGGTCTCCTGCCGGAGTGCATACCAGCCCCGATACTTCGAACTGCGCAGCGCCTCGACGACACGATCTACGCGCGCGCTTCCCTCGCCCAGAGGCGTGAACAGCCCGAGGCTGACCGCCTTAGCGTAGTCGTGCCCGCGATCGCGGACGTCCTCGGCCAGATAGGCATCGAGGTCGTTCAGCTGGACGTGCTGGATCCGCCCCGCGGCGAGCTCGAGCACCTCGATCGGGTCGGCGCCCGCGAGCATGAGGTGCCCAAGGTCCAGGCAGATGCCGGCCTCCGAGCCGACCAGCAGGCGCTCGATGTCCTCCGGTCCCTGAATGGTGCTTCCAAACCTTGGCTGGACGGCAAGGCGCAACTTGTGGCGCGAGCACACGTGCTCCACCGAGCCGATCGAGTGCAGCAGATGCGCCCATTCCGCGTTGGACAGGACGATGCCGTGCTCAGCTTCTCCTGATCGCTGCGGAATCGCCGAGAGGACGAGGGTCTCTGCGCCGAGGGCTGAGAGCCACTGCGCGTGGCCGTCGATGTGGGCGAGCTCGGAGCCGCGCATGTCGTGGTGGTGAAGAATCGCGCCCACCTGTCCCGCGACGAGGCTTAGGCGATGGCGTTTGAGCAGCGGCTTGGCCTGATCGCTCCGATCGGGAAGAAAGCCGGGCGGCCCCGCCGTGATCGCGCCTTCTCCCATAGCGGCCGCTTCAGACAGGACGCGCTCAGGGTCGAGCTGGTGTCCCCAGCCCGGCACGTCGCTGATCCCCCAACACACCGGCGAGATCGCCAGGCGATGGGTGACGCGAGCTGACCTCATCCCAGGGAAGGTGCGGACTCGGGCAATCAACGGGCAGAGATTAACCTTCTCCCCAAGCCATGCCCGCGTCCCATCGACTCGCGCTTGACCTCCGGCCCGCCACTCTCGACGACGTCGGGATGATCGCCGATCTCGAGGCGACGCGGGATCCTGCGGATCCACGAGACCCCGAAATGATGCGTTACTGGTGGACAAGCGGGTCCTTGAGCCAGGTGCACTCGCGCCTGGTTGCCGTGCGCGACGGGCAGGCGGTGGCCTTCGTCGGGGCGGGCCACGAGCGCTGGGCGGAACGCCCGGAGAGATTCGGATCGATCCGCGTGGTGATCCGTGCCGATGAGTGGTCGCAGCCTGAGTACGTGCGGCTGGTCCGCACGGGGGAGGGCTGGCTCAAATCGGAAGGCGTCGTCACCGCCGTGGCCAGGGTTCGCGAAGACTTCAAGCAGGAGGTCGAGGAGCTGCGCCGAATCGGCTACCGAGAGGTGCGCAGGCTGAGATTCTCGGAGCTAGACCTCATTGCGAATTGCGAATCGCTGCTCGCGGAGTTGGCGCAGGCGATCGAGCTGGGCAGCGAGCGGGTGAGAACGGCCAACGACGACGCCAAAGCGCCGATGCTTCATATCAACGAGGGGATGGGCTATCGCGTGGTCGCTCCATCGATCGAGCTTCATAGGGACCTGGAGTCGTGACCGAGGAACCATACGGAGTCAAGGCGCTGCCCGAGCTCTATCGTGAATGGGCATCGACCGGCATGGTGGCGAACATCGGGACGCGAATCGTGGAGGTCGCTCATGGCAGCCTCGTGCTGGAAGGGAACATGACCGGCGAGGCGCACGGGTTTCCAACTTCACGCGGCACGATCGTCCACGGCGGCGCGATCGCGACTCTCGCCGACGAGGCGCTCGCCTCGGTCGCCTTCACCGCCGCCGAAGAAGGCGAGACGACCGTGACAGCCGACCTCAAGGTCGATTTCTTGAGGCCCGCCAAGCCGGGCCGCCTGCTCGCTCGCGCCACACTGCGACACCGCACGCGCCGGCTCGCCTTTTGCGAGGCCACCGTGGAGCAGGACGGCGGTCCGATTGTGGCCGAGGCACGCGCAGTGATCGCCTACGTGAGGGCTTGAGCTCTAGGGCTGGTTGATCACGGGCAGGACTGTCATCTGCCAGTGCGTGCCCCCGTCGTTCGTGTTCATGAGCACGGCTCTGGTTCCGGCCAGGGCACCGAACCACGCGTGCCTGGGATCGAGGACCTGCAGCGATCCGGGCAGGGGCTGCGGCACGCCGACGTTTCGGTAAGGAGTCCACGTCGTCCCGCCGTCTGAGCTCGTCGACCACGCACCGGACCCGATCCACCACCAGTCCTGGGCGTCGGAGTAGCCGATCGCACCCGGGGCGGTCGGGGGTGCGATGACGCTCCAGGTGGACCCGCCGTCGAGCGAGCCGAGCTGAACCTGGTTGGGCGCCTGGACCTGTGAGGACGAACCACTCCTGCTCTTGGTGTCCGCCGCCGACCAGGCGGAGTTTGAAATCGTGTCGACGAAGGTCACGTACACGTAAGAAACCGGGACCCCTCCGTCGAAGGTGCGAACGGTCAGAGGCGGGTACCCAACCACGCTTCCACCGATGCCGGATCGGCCAGACGTGGGCGCAAAGCTCGCCACCGTGGCGATCACGCCAACACCCTGCGTCTGCTGCGCCGCGACGAAGAACTGGCCCGCTGCCGGCCATCCGCCGCGCGGGGCCGGCAGCGGGACCTGGCGCCACGTCGCTCCGGCGTCGACGCTGTTGTACGCGTAGGGTCGCGCCGACAAGCTGTCCAACCAACCCACCTGTGGGTCGGTGAAATGAACCCGATAGGCCAGGTCATTCCCCAGCGCGGGGGATCCGAGGTTCGTCCACGTGGCGCCCCCGTCGTTCGTCCGGACCAGCTCCGCGCCGCTTGCGACGGTCGGAGTGCTGAGGAGCAGCCAGCCATGAGCGGCGTCCGCAAACGACACGGATGCCACCGACGTCAAGTAGGCCACGCCGCCGGCGATCGGCTTCGCGGACCACTTGCGCCCGCCGTCGGCCGTTCGATAGATCACCGAGGGCGATCCCAGTACCGCGACGACGCCCTGGCTCGAATCGAAGAAGTTGAGGTACACGCCGGCGCTCCCGACATCGCCCACCAGCTGGCGCGCCCAGTGACTTCCCGCGTCGGTCGTGTGCATGACTGCAAAGCGTCCGGAGTCAAAGGTCGCCGCGAACCAGCCCGCGGTAGGGCTGACGAAGTCGACGGCCGCGAGCTGGTATGTCCCGGGAAGGGCTGGCTTGACTGGTGGGCCAGAGGCCCCGAACGACGGACGAATGTAGGCAAACCCGGTCAAGCCAATCACGAGCAGGGAGATGAAGATCAGGCCGATCCCTCGCCTTGCCCGCGCGGGCTCAACCGGTGGGTCGTACTCGAGGACTTCAGGTGCTTGCGGTCCCATATGCCTCGTGGCCAGCTTAGTCGCGTCCATTCCCTCGGACACAGATAGATTGTGGACAAGTATGGTTCGACCAGCGGGGATCGACGACGCGGCCGCGATCGCGCGCGTCCACGTCGCCAGCTGGCGCACGACGTATCGCGGGCTGCTTCCTGATGAGTTCCTGGCCTCGCTGGGCGAGGAGCCCTACACGGAGCGCTGGACACGGGTCATCGGCGATGGGTCGAGCCGCGTTTTCGTCGTCGATGAGGATGGAGACATCGTCGGCTTCGCGTCATGCGGCCGCGAGCGTGCCGGAGAGATCGGCTTTGCCGGTGAGCTCTACGCGATCTACGTCCTCGGCAGCGCCCAGCGTCTCGGCCACGGCCGCGAGCTGGTGCGCGCGGCGGCAGGCGCGCTGCGAGCGATGCGGCTGGAGGACATGATCGTCTGGGTCCTGCGCGACAACGCGGCAGCCCGTCATTTCTACGAGCGCCTCGGCGGCGCTTACGTGCGGGCGCAGCCGATCACGATCGGCACGGCGACGCTGGAAGAGGTGTCCTACGGCTGGCGCGGTCTCGACGAGATTCGCTACTGAGGCGGCGGAAGCGGCAACTGTCCGAAGTCGAAGCAATCTTCCATGCCGTCCGAAGCGGCTGTGCGGGCGTTGAGCGATGGCAGGCCGAAGTTGACCTCACAGAACCTGACCAGGCTCACGTGAGAGTGCTGAGCTCGGGAAATGTATCCCTTCCGGGCGTACGGGCTGAGCACCAGGCACCCCACCCGGCCACCGAAACGGAACTGCGTCCCGTCGGTCCATTTCTCAACCTCGGGCGGAGTGACGTGGTCCCACCAGCCGCCCCAGTCGTCCCAGGTGATGAAGATCGCGACCTGCGGCCACAGGCTCGCGCCGACGACCGCCTGCACCATGCTCGCCGTCCAGTCGCTGCCCGCGGTCACGTTGCCGGCCCCGGCGGCGCGCTCGGCCGCCGTGTCGGCCGGGTGCTCGCTGAGTGTCGCCTCCGAGTAAAGCCATGACACTGACGGCAGCTTCCCCAGGGACGCATCCGTGGCGAACTGCTGCCAGGTCCGCTGCTTGCCGGCGGTGTACTTGATGAACTCGAACGCGTAGCCGCTGTAGCTGCCCCACGTCAGCCCGGCCGCGTCCAGCTGCGCCGGCAGCGACGGCTGGTCGTATAGGGGCGGGCCGGGGTTCTTGCGGTAGTTGCGGGACGGGTTGTCGACCAGCGCCGAGTCGGCCATGATCAGCATGAGGTGGTTCGGAGTCGAAGGTCCGGCCACGTCGGTGTAGTAGTTGTCGCAAAGCGTGAACTGGTTCGCATAGCTCCAGTAGTGCGGAATGTCGGCCTGCTGAAACTGAACGCGCGGCGCCTTGGTGTCGCGGCTGAGCCAGGCGGCATGGCGGTGGTCGGGATCGTGCGGGGGCGGGTTGGGGCTGTGCGGCATCGGGGCTCCACTGCCACCGGGATACGTTCCGAAGTAGTTGTCGTACCCGTGGTTCTCCTTGACGATGATCACCACGTGCTTGATCGGGCTCCCAGCCATCAGATGCACTGCCCGGCTTTGTTGGACCACTCGAGCTGCACCGAGAAGGAGCCGAGTCTTCTGGTCTTCCAGGCGCAGATGTCGCCGATCTCACCGTTCCGGTCGTCGTACCAACCCTGGCCGGGGACCGGGTCCGTGATCGCTTCGCAGAGCTCGTGCGAGGTGGTCGAAGTCAGCGCGTCCATGACGGAACCAGGCCCCTTGCATCCCGAGCAGTCTGGGTAAGGCACGACCGCGTAAAAGATCCTGCCGTTGATGTCGGAGTGATAGCCGCAGAAGTTTGAGCACGACATGCCGCCGTCGAGCGTGATGGTGACCCCGGGCGGGAGAAACACGTGATAGAGCGTGTTTGCCGTGGGCTGCGGCACCGCCGAGTCGTTCGTGATCTCCTGCTGGATGAGCGACTTGATGTCGGAGTCCGCGATGCTCGCCGGCGGATCCGTGCTCAGGATGACCGAGCCTGTCCGCGAGCCGTGGCCGATCGAAGTGCCGGCCACGCTGTACTCGGCCAGCTGGTCGAGCAGCGGACTCGTGAGGATGAAGTCGAAAAACTGGTTGATCTGCTGCACGAGAGCCGCCTGCGGTCCCTCCCAGGCGGTTCCCCAGAAGAACACGAAGACCTGGGCCGCCTGAAGGAGCGGCCCGCCGCGATAAGTGAGATGCGCTGCGGAGACGGGCGCGGCGAGCGCATCACCATGCAGAGGAACGATCTGGATTGGGTTGGAAGCTGCCATTTCACAGTACCTCCGTCGCCGGAGTCGTACGAGTCAGGCGCGGTAGGAATGCCGTGCTCGCCGCCAACAAACATACAGCGGCCATTGCCAGGAACGCATAGGTCGGATTGAGGGTGTACAGGGCACCGCCGATCAGCGCGCCGAGGATCTGGACCAGGGTTTGGGCGGTCTGATAGACGCCTTGCGTACGCGCCTGGCGTCCGGGTTCCGCGCTGCGGCTGACCTCCGCCATCGTGCTCGGCACACCGGAGATGGTGAAGGCGCCCTCGACGAGTCCAAGACCTATGAGCCAGGGAACTGAGGCCACGAATGGATACAGGGCGGCAAAGAAGGCGGTGAACAGCAAGGCGACGACGATGAAGCGCCGCGGGCCGAAACGGTCGCCGAGCGTGCCTGCTGAACTGCTCAGCAGCATGGCCGGCAGCGCGAACGCCACGAATGAAAGCCCGACGGCGAACGTGTTGGCTCCGCGGTACGTCATGTAGAGCGGCCAGATCGTGTCGAAGGTCCCGATCATGTAAGAGGTGCCGGCGCCGAGCAGGATCAGCGGCAAGAGCCTTCGCGCGAGGTGCAAAGCGCGCACCGGCGCTTCGCGCGACGGCTCGACGCGAACGTTCTGAAGCGTCACGAGCGCGCCCATTGCGACAGCGGACATCGCGGCGGCAACCGCGAAGACAATGCCAAGGTTGAACAACGCGATGAATCCGCCGATCGCAGGACCGATCAGCATGCCGGCCATGTTGGTGGACTGCATGAAGCCGAACACTCGGCCACGCTGCTGGGGTGGAGTGATCTCCGCCAGCAGGCCATTCGCCGCCGGAAAGTAACCGCCCTGAGCGCCGCCCTGGACGAAGCGAACGAGGATGAAGGCCGGCGCCGGCAGGGGTAGGAGATAGGCCAGGAACAGAGCCGCCGTGACCGCCATCGCGGCGAGCATCACCGGACGGGTGCCGAAACGGTCAGCCGCCCATCCCGCCGGGTACCGGATGGCCGCATTCGATAAGAGTCCCGCGGCCACCACCGCGCCGACCAGGGACGCGGAACCACCTCTGCGGCCGAGAAAGATCGGCAGCAACGGCAGGAAGAACCACATCCCGATCGCATTCAGGAAGTTCACGGCGTAGAGCGTCCACAGCGTTCGCCTGTGCATGCGTATCCGGAATACTTTGGCAGCAGCGGTGACCAACGATCTGATGCGGGAGCAGGAGTGGGACGTGATTCCGTCACAGCCTCACCTGCCTCACATGCACATGGCCCTCGACGAGGTCTTGCTCGAGAGCGTGAGAGCCGGCCGGCGCCGCCCGACGCTTCGCCTATGGGAGTGGATCGAGCCCGCACTCGTGATCGGCTCGCATCAATCGGTGATCAACGAAGTGGATGCGGCCGCGGCGCGCGAGCTCGGGTTTGTCGTGACGCGGCGTATGAGCGGTGGAGGCACGATGCTGTGCGAGCCCGCTCGCACGATCACGTATTCGCTCTACCTGCCGGAATCGGTGGTCGCAGGCATCACGTTCCGCAAGTCATACGCGTTGCTCGATGACTGGGCGGTGCGTGCGTTCGTTGAGCTCGGCATTCCGGCGAGCTATCGCGAGATCAACGACATCATCTCGCCACGCGGAAAGATCGGCGGCGCAGCGCAGGCGCGCCGGCGAGGATTCGTGCTGCACCACACGACCATCGCCCACTCGATGGAGGTCGGGCTACTGCCGCGCCTCATCCGGATCGGGCGACCGTCGATTGCGCAGGCGGGCGTGCGCAGCGCGGAGAAGTCGGTGTCGCCGCTCGCCTGGTTCACTTCACTCTCTTGCGAAGACGTCGCACGATACCTCGAACGGTATTTCTCGAAAGAGTTCCGCGTCCATGCGAGCGAGGTGACCCCCGAGGAGCTCGAAGCCGCGCGTCACCTGGTCTTCGCGAAATACTCGACTACCGCCTGGATCAATCGCCTACCGTGACCTGGAGGGAACACATGTTGGCCGACTGCGACACCCGCAGATCGGCTAGCCGGCCGCCTCCCAGGCGTCGATCAGGTCCGCGCTCTGGGTGACGTGCTCGCGGTAGTGGTCGCGCAGCCACTCGACGATGTCTTCGGGGCTGGTCGGGTAAGGATCCTGGCCCTCGCCATAGACGACGTCGGCCTTGCGCGACCAATCGGCCGCTGAGATCTTTGTTGCGGCGGCCGTGACAGCCGCATGGAGGCGCCCCATGTCGCTGATTGACTTCGCCCGGTCTCCCTTCGCCAAACCCTCTCTGGCCTTCTGAGCCGCCGCATCGCCTTCGCCCGGCGAGTCCTGCGGACCCAGCGGCTTGAAGCCGCCCGCGACAATGCCGTCGAGGACGCGGCGATAGTGCGTCAGCACCCAGTTGACGTGGACCTGCAGGCCTCCGAGCGCGTAGTCGTCGCCGGCCTTCAGGTAGGCCAGCGCGCCATCTGGGACCTGCCCGAAGGCAGCCTCCCACTCCTTGCGGGCGGCGTCGAAGTCCGCGAGCGCGGCGTCCCGATCCATCCAGGTCGGAGATTAGCCGAAGAAGTTGTGCTGCTGCAGGTAGGCCGCCGCCACGGCGTCCGCATCCTGGTGGAGCAGCTCGACCTGCCCGTTCATCGTCACCAGGTCGGCGGTGGTCAGACCGGCCGAGACTTTGTTGAGGACGGTCGTCACCTCAGAGGTCGCGACCGTCTGGCGGACGACCGGAACGACGTTGTCCGCGTTCTCGAGGTGCTTGTCATCCTGCAGCACAACCAGCCCGGCCTGGTTCAGGTCTGCGTCGCTGCTGAACACGAGGCCGACCTGGATGGTCCCGTTCTTGAAGGCCGCACGCGTGAGGGGGCCGTCCGTGTCCAGGGCCTTGAAGGCCTTGAAGTGGATGCCGTAGGTGCTCTGAAGTCCGGGCTGGCAGAAGGGACGGGTCGGGCACTCCGGGCCGGCGCCAAGCACGAGCTGGTCTCCGATGGGGGTGAGGTCGGAGAGCTTGCTCAGGCTGTACTTCGCCTGGGTCGCCTTGGTCACGGCGAATGCGTTCTGGTCGACCGCCGCCGAGGGGGTGAGCGCCGCCAGGCCGAGCGACGACAGGTGCGTGTTCAGCTTGGCGGTCGTTGCGGCTGCGTCGCCATTGGCTTCACCGGCGCCGCTGTTGTAGAACTCCAGCTCGGTTGCCGCGTACCCCGGATAGAGGTCGATCTGGCCGCTCTTGATGGCAGGGGCAACCACTTCTCGGGTCCCGAGCAGCAGCTTGTAGTTGACCGTGTAGCCGTCATGTGCGAGGGCTTGTCCATAGACCTCCGCGAGGATGCTGCTCTCCGGGAAGTTGAAGCCGGCGACGGTGATCGTGCCCTTGCTGGTGGTGGTGGGCGTGCTGGTACCGCCGCACGCCGCGGCGACGGTCGCCAACGCGGCGAGAGCGGCGACCAGCCAGACGGAGCCTCTTATGCGGTTCATGCCATCCTCCCTGGCCCTAGCGGGCCTTCCCGATCCAAACCTCGGGTGAACAGTGATTCTTCCACCTATGCGGTCTTGAAGGTGCGGACTCGCGCGCCGGCCGGCGCCCGTAGGAGCCGGATCCCGCGCGGAACGAGGAGCTGTTCGACACCCCAGAGTGACACCTCCGTAGCCAGTGCCAGCACCGCGACCAGCAGCGCGCCCGCAAACTCCTTGGCGTAATCCTGCTGCGCCAGCCCGTCGATGATGTAGCGGCCGAAGCCGCCACCCGCGATCAACGCCGCCAGCGCGGCGGTGGCCACCACTTGCACCGCCGAGGTCCGGATCCCGGCCATGATCAGCGGTACAGCGAGAGGTAACTCGACCCTCACCAGCTGAGCGAGCTGTCTGTAGCCCATCCCTCGGGCGGCGTCCTTGACGTCGGGGTCGACCTCCCGCAGGGCGACATAGCTGTTGGTGACCATCGGCGGTATTGCGAGCGCGGTCAGGGCCAGGATGATCGGCGTGTCGCCGAGCCCGAAGACCTGGAACGCGATGACCAGGATGGCGAACGACGGCACCGCGCGCCCGACGTTGGACACACCAATCGCAAGGTTGCCGAAGATTCCGAAGTGACCGAGCACAATGCCGATGGGTAGCGCGATCAAAGCTCCAAGAGCAACCGATTCGGCGGATAGCTGGACGTGCTCGACAAGCCTGGTCGGGATCCCGTCGGCGCCTTGCCAGTGGGTCGGATCTGTGAACCACTGCACGACTTTGGCGAGAATGCTCACCCTCTCACTCCCCGCGCGACCACGGCACGGCCAGCCGCTGCGCGCCGGCGAGCCCCAAGTCGGCGACGAGCGCCAGCGCGATTGACAGCACCGTCGCGACCACCAGGGGCGTGTGGAAGCTTTCGATCAACCCTTTGAGGATCAGCTGACCCAAACCGCCCAGACCGATCACTGCAGTGATCGTCACGATGCCGATCGTCGAAACCGTTGCGACGCGAAGACCGGCAAAGATCGCTGGTAATGCGAGCGGCAGCTCGATTCGCACCAGCCGCGCGAGAGGCCGGTAGCCCATGCCGTCCGCAGCATCGAGCACATCGCTCGGAACCGCGTCCAGGCCGACCAGGATGTTACGAAGAAGAATGAGGACGTTGTACCCGATGAGTGGGATCTCAGCTGTGATCGTGCCCAGCCCCGTGTACGGGATGAGCAGCGCGAACAAAGAGATCGACGGGATCGTGTAGAAGATTCCGAAAGTGGTCAGGGAAGGCAGTCTCAGGGTGGTCCATCGATGAGCAGCGATGCCCAGAGGCAGGGAGATCGCCAGGCCACCCAACAGGGCGATGACGGTAAGCGTCACATGCTGCTCGACGGCGGCCAGGACTGTCGGTACGTGGGTTGACAGCCAGCTCCAGTTGATCCACGGATCGACAATGTCCAGGAATAGCCCGTCCGGCATTCGATTACGGTAAAGGAGCGCGGGTGAGGACTGCGGTCCTCCCCCGCGGGACCCCCTCCTGGGGTTCAACACGCGACGATTGGGAGACTGAAAGTGAATGCTTGGGTGACGGCCGGGATGAACCCGGCCTTCCGGCGACCTTTGGACTGAGCCGTGATCCGCCTGGAGAACGTCACCAAGCAATTTCCGGGCGGCTCCAACGCGGTGCTCGACCTGACCCTCGACATCCCGACCGGACAGACATGCGTCCTGATCGGCCCGTCAGGCTGCGGGAAGACGACCACGCTTCGCATGATCAACCGCCTGACCGAGCCCGACCACGGGCGGGTGCTGATCGACGGCGAGGACACGCGGGGCGTCGATCCTGCTCAGCTCCGGCTGAAGATGGGCTACGTGATCCAGCAGACCGGGCTCTTTCCTCACATGACGGTCGGCGACAACGTCGGCACCGTACCCCGGCTGTGGCAGTGGGACAAAGCCCGCATCAAGGCCCGCGTCGAGGAGCTGATGCAGCTCGTCGGGCTGGATCCCGCCGAGTACCGCGATCGCTACCCGCACCAGCTGTCGGGAGGTCAGCGCCAGCGCGTCGGGTTCGCGCGCGCCCTCGGTGCCGACCCGCCCATCCTCTTGATGGACGAACCGTTCGGCGCGGTGGACCGGATCACTCGGGAGCGCCTGCAGCACGAGTTCATCAACATCCAGCGCTCGATGCGCAAGACCGTGGTGTTCGTCACGCATGACATCGACGAGGCCGTGCTGGTGGGCGACCGGATCTGCCTGCTCAAGATGCAGGCGCAGGTCGCGCAGTACGACACCCCCGAGAAGATCCTGACGCGACCAGCGAGCGATTACGTCTCTGAATTCCTCGGCCGCGAACGGCTCGTGCGCCGGATGTCGGTCGTGCAGATCAACACACAGACCCTCGAGCATCGCGATGCTGAGCCGAGCCCGGACGAGCCGCGCGTGCCGTTGTCGAGCACGCTGAGCGAGGCGTTCGCCGCCGCGCTCGCCAGCCCGACCGAGCATGTGGCGGTCTACAAGGGCGACCGCTACGTCGGTACTTTCACTGCGACCTCGTTGCTGGAATCGTTGAGGCTGGCGGGTACCCAAGGAGGTGAGCAGGTTGCCGCAGGAATTTGACGTCGTGTGCCTGGGCGGCGGAGTCGCCGGCGAGGCCATCGCGGGCGGTCTCCAGGGCAGCGGCCTTTCGCTGGCCGTGGTCGAGCGCGAGCTGGTGGGGGGCGAGTGTCCTTACTGGGGATGCATCCCATCGAAAACCCTGCTTCGCTCCGGCGAGACGCTGGAGGAGGCAGGTCGCGCTCGCACCCTCGCCGCCTCGCGCGTCGAATGGGATGTGGATTTTCCGAAGGTGTCGAAGCGCGTGCTGTGGATGGCGCGCGACCTGGACGACACCCGCCCGGCGGCGGCGCTGGAGGCGACGGGTGCGAAGCTCTTCCGGGGCGAGGGAACGCTGGTCGACCTGCGTACGGTCGAGGTCGGCGGGGAGCAGCTGGTCGCAGGCAAGGCGGTCGTGGTCGCGAACGGCAGCACCGCGGCCATCCCTCCCATCCCGGGCCTGGACAAGGTCCACTACTGGACGAACCGCCAGGCGGCGCTGCCACGCGAGCTGCCGGCCACGCTGGCCGTGCTTGGCGGCGGCGCGGTGGGCGTCGAGCTCGGCCAGGCGTTTGCGCGGCTTGGCTCGAAGGTCACGGTCATCGAGGCCGGACCCCGCTTCCTCGGCCTCGAGGAGCCTGAGGCGGGTGCAGCGCTTCGACCGCACCTGGAAGCGGACGGCATCACGGTGATCGTGGGGGACCCGTGCGTGGCCGTCGAGCCGCACGGAGCCGGCGTGACGGTCAGCCTCAAGTCGGGCGCGATCGTTCAGGCGGATCGCCTGCTCGTCGCCACAGGCCGGCGCGCCAACTTCGAGGCATGGCGTGCCTCGGGGATTACCCAGACAGAGCGCGGGTGGCTGAAGGTGGACCCGGAGACGCTGGAGGCGCATGCCGGCGTTTACGGGGCGGGCGACATCACGGGCCTCGGCGGCTTCACGCACCTCGCCTACTACCACGGCCAGATCGTGGCTCGACGGCTGCGCGGCGAGGACGCTCGCGCCGACCACACCGCAGTGCCACGGGTCACGTTCACGGACCCGGAGGTAGCCTCCGTCGGCCTGTCGGAAGCCACCGCGCGCGAGCGCGGCTTCAATGTGATCGTCGCTAGCACCGACCCTGCCGAGGCGGCCCGGGGCTACATCCACGACTTCCACGGCGGGGCGCTCAAGCTGGTCGCCGATCGCAAGGCCGGCGTGCTGCTGGGCGCGACCATGGTCACGCCGCGGGCAGGCGAGATCCTGGGTGAGCTGGTGCTGGCGGTCAAGGTCGGCACTCCGGTGCGCGACCTTGCCGACGTCATCCATCCCTTTCCTGCCTTCAACCGCGTGCTGGGCGCCGTGCTAGGCGATCTCGCCTCGAAGTTGAAATGAGCCGGGAGATTTTCAGGCCTTACCACGCTGTTCGAAGTCAGCGACAACGCGCCTGGGAGCGGTCCGCTTCCAGGCGTTCGTCGCCAATCGCCTGCCCAGGTCGGGGCCGACGCCGGCAAGCCTGACCCTGACCCATCCATAACGACCCGTGTAAGCGGACGGGGCGAAAGTCTTGGGGTCCATCTCGACCAGCCCTGACTGATCGTCCAGCGACGCCTTGACCGAAACGAACTCTCCATCAAGCGACCCCATGGCGAAGATGCGATCCCTGACTCGGAAGGTGGGCTCGCCCCACGTCTCGCGCTCCTCGGCCTCGGGCAGCGAGAGGCACAAGCGCCGAAATTCGTTGAACCTCAAAGAGGCACCACCTCGAACGTAAGGCGCGCCTTGAGCCGCATGAGGGCGGCCATGACCGGCGCGCCCAGGGCTAGCACCATCACCACGTTTCCGACCGCCCGAAACGTGTCATAGCCGAGTGAGGTCAGCACGTAGTAACGCCCGAAGTGCACCAACGCCGTGATGGGCGACATGCCGGGCGCCCATCCCAGCGTCGGGTTGCCCCGATAGACGGGGACCCAGTCAGTGATGTCAAGCAAGGCGCCGAACACCCAGCCCATGACGGCGCCGACGCCGGCGAGGACGGCGAGGTCGCGCCAACCCGGTGACCGGCCGCGCCAGTGCCCGGCCAACCCCGCAGCGACGCCCACCCAACCGAGCGCGAACACCTGGTAGGGCACCCACGGGCCGACGCCACCGCCCGCGATGGCGGAGACGAGGATCGAGAGGGCGCCGGCCAGGAATCCGAATGACGTGCCGAAAACGTAGCCCGCGCAGAGCACCAGGAAGTAGATCGGGTTGAAGCCGCCGATCCCCTCGATCACCGCCAACCGCAGGGCGGTGTCGATGGCGGCGATCGCCGCCAGGAGCGCGACCGCACGCGAATCGAGCTCTCGCGTGCCCGCCTCCACCAGGAGAAGGCCGGCCACGCAGCCGACGCTCAGGGCCCACGCCGGCGTGTTCGCGGGCAGCCCGGAGCCGATGAACGGCCAGCAAAATAGGGCGAGCCCCGCGAGCGAAACCAGGCCGACGGGCAGCGCTCGTTTCATTCTCGTTTCATGCCGGCACCGACCGCGACTCCGACTCAACGACGTTTCCGGCGGACACCAACAACACGCGATCGGCCAGCGCCGACCTGAGCTCGGAATCGTGGGTGGCCAACACGATTGCCGATCCGCGGTCGCGCAGTCGTGACACTAGTGCGACGAGCGCGGTACGTGCTTCGGCATCCATCCCTCGCGTCGGCTCGTCGAGGAGCACGAGGCCTGGACGGCCCGGAAGCACTGCCGCGAGCGCCGCTCGCTGCCGCTCGCCGCACGACAGGTCGCGCGGATAGCGGCCGGCCACTGCCAGCAAGCCGAGCTCGGAGAGAATCGTCTCGGGTGGATCGGATTCACCGGCTCGCTCTAGGGTCAGGCTGACCTCGGAACGCAGCGTCGGGCGGTGCAGCAAGGCCGTGGGGTTCTGCGGGAGGTACGCGATGCGGCCGGGCCGGCGTTCGATCTTTCCCGACACCGGCGACAGCGCGCCGGCGATCAGGCGCAGCAGGGTGGTCTTGCCACCCCCGTTAGGACCGGACAGGGCTACCACCTCTCCCTGGTGACCCACCGCGTCGATCGAGTCCAGCACGATTCGCCCGCCGAAACCGGCGCTAACGCCTGCCAGAGACCATGCGACGGGACCGCTGTGCGACGGCACCGAAGGGATTGCGTGCGCGCCGGGAACCGGCCACGCGGCGCTCACGGATCCGTGCTCGACCATGACCGACGCTCTCGCATGCGTGAGCAACCGCTCCACCCGATGCTCGGCGATAACAGCCGCCCGACCATGCTCAACGAGACTCCTCACCGCGTCCAGCACCATCGACGCGCCTTCGGGGTCGAGCTGCGAGGTGGGTTCGTCGAGCACGACCAGCCGCGGCCGCATCGCGAGGGCCGAGGCAAGCGCGACGCGCTGGCGCTCGCCTCCGCTGAGTGTCCGCACGCTGCGTCCCGCCAGGTGGTCGATGCCGGCCGCATGCAATGCCTCTTCCACGCGAGCCGCCATCTCACGCGGCGGGAGTGCGATGTTCTCGAGCCCGAAAGCCACCTCGCGGTCGACCACGTCGTAGACCGTCTGCAGCTCAGGATCCTGGAAGACGAAGCCCACGGTTCGAGCCAGGCGGCGCGTCGGCGTGCTGACGACGTCTTGCCCTTCGACCTCGGCGGCTCCCGCGATGCGACCTCCGTGGAAATGGGGAACGAGGCCGTTCAACACGCGCAGCAGGGTCGACTTCCCGCCACCTGAAGGTCCGGAGACCACTGTGAGACCCGCGTCGATCAGCAGGCTCACGTCTCGCAGCGCCGGCTCAGTGGCGCCCGGGTACCAGTACGAGAGATGGCTTATGCGCGCGATCGCCATATCACGACCGGCGCAAAAAGGAAGAGGCACGCGGCGATCGACACGACGTCGACCTGGGGCGCAGCGAGCGCCGGGTACGGATACCAGTCCGCCGCCCAACCGGCCACGTGAGCGGCGACAAAGGTGATCACCGCCGCCGCCGACGCGGCCACCAGCAGCCATTCGGAGCTTCCTAACGGCGAGGACTTGAGCGCCGTTCGCGGCCCGGAACCGAACCCTCTCGCTTCGATCGATTCGGCGAGCTGGATCGAGCTCTCGACGCTGGTGAGCACGACCGGGACGATGACCTCGGCCCACGAGCGGGGGCCGCGGGGACGCCAGCCGCGAAGGCGCTGCGCTTCGCTGACCTGCACGAATGAAGCGCTCACGGAGGGCACCAGGTTCAGGGACGCGGCAATCGCGGCGCCGGTGCGCGAAAGCACCGCAGGCAGCGCATCCATCACGTCATGCGATGCCAGCATCAGCGAGAACGGAGCAGCCGCCACGATGGCCGCTCCGACGGTGAGGCCACCCGACAGGCCGGCGGCGAGCGCCTCGAGGGTGTAGGGCCCGCCTACGGCCGGGATCGACGCCGGCAGCTCAAAGAGCACGGTGGCGCCAAGGTGCGCCGATATGAAGTTCAAAAGGGTTGCGAAGGCGGCGATCAACACGACGCCCGTGAGCAGGCCCCGCATCCGGTGGAGGCCCGCGCCGGCGGCCAGCGAAGCGATCGCTGCCGCCAGCACCAGAGCCTTGTATGCGGGGTTGGTGGTGAACAGGACGACGAACAGGCACGCGGCGGACCAGGCCGCCACCGCCCGCGCGTTCACGGGGGTCGCTACTCCTTCGCCGGAGGCGGAGGAGCCGGAGACGGGTCGGTTGCCTCCACGTAGTGCCATCCGAGCGCGTCCTTGTCGTGGAGCACGGCATCCGCGTAGCCGTTCTGGGCCGACGCCCACTGGCCGCCGGTCTCAGTGAAGAGCGACCAGTAGGGCTTGCCCTGAGGGAAGCACTGGTTGTACTGAGGGGGCTCGTTGTCGATCTGGCATACCGCCGAACCGAAGCTGAACTTCTGGAACTGGTACTTGATGCCGGACCTGTCCATCAAGGTCTGCCCGTCGATCGCGTCGGTGGTGAACCCGACGCACGCTTGAACTGTCGTGCCGGACAGGTGCTCGACCACGACGTACGCGTGGCGCGGCGCCGACGCGTTGACACAGGTGCTTGCCGGCGATGCGGTCGCCGCGGCCGGCGAGCCTCCGCATGCGGTGATCGCGCCGATGACTGCGAGGGCCAGTGTCGCGCTGGTCCCGATAAGGTGCTTGCGCACGGTCTTTCCTCCAGGCGGTCAACCTTTCCCGAACGCGCCGCTGAAAGCTGACCGCCAGGAGCTTCCGTGCCGTTGCGCGCGGACGGGTGTGCGTTGAGGCGTTCAGGTCTCCTGGCTCGCGGATCGCCGCCTCAGCCCGCCTTCCCGAATCGATTGACTCAGTGGCGTCGTTTGGC
>Ga0209009_1000249_pt1 | contig 21413 bp, 13 predicted proteins | sample BlaSpr_A8_OM3_M2_FD_187979 | JGI IMG/M metagenome (GOLD analysis project Ga0209009, IMG submission 187979) | Forest soil microbial communities from Thunder Bay, Ontario, Canada - Black Spruce, Ontario site 2_A8_OM3_M2 (SPAdes) (version 2) | ecosystem: Environmental > Terrestrial > Soil > Boreal... | reverse complement strand
TGCCACCCGTCCCTCCCCCACCACCACCGTGACCACCCCCGCCGCCTCCATGCTGGAAGTATGCTACTTCAATCGGCGAAGACGGCTGATAAGACGCGAGCTGAAGTCTCGGCCCCGTTGATTGTGAAGTTTCGGTTTGGCTCAAAGCGCGATTAGACGCAAAACTGGAATTATCTGACGGATTTCCCGGCATCATTGACATAGGAGTTGCTAGCCCGCGCACGTCCAGTGGATATATCGCGACGTTGGCTTTGTTACAAACGTCGATCGTTGCCGTTAATTCCGACTGGCGCTCCGGCGTAATCGCAAATCCGGAAGTAAACAGGATCATGCTCTTTCGTCCTGGAATGCTTGCCAGACTTTGCGCCATATTTCGAATCGCGAGCAACAGACTCTGCGCTCCAAAATCCATCATCCGAGCATCCAGCATGTCTGAACCGTTGCTCGATAATCCGAGAGAGGGATCGCCGTTGACTCCAGGTCCAATGCTCGATGTCTCCGCGTTGGAACTCACTGCCGAAGTTCCGATCTGTTCCACCACTTTCTTTAGTCGCACAGGATCGGCCGTAAAATTCTGCGCGATTCTGATGCTTCCGCCAAATTGCACTACCGCCATCACGCGATCGGGCCCCGCATTCTGGTCGATGAATTTTGCGGCTGCAGCGCGCGCCTGGGGCTGATCGCTGAACGCCATGGTCGAATTGTCAAAAAACAAGACCAAGTACCGTCTTTGTGCCGAAGCAGGGGCGCTGGGATTGACTCCAAAGGAGAAATTCACAATCGGTTGCTGCTTGTTGTCTTCGTAAACCTTGAAATCAGCGGCTTTCAAATCGTGTACGTAATTGCCTTTTTTGTCCGTCACGACCACGTCCACGCGCACTGCTCGCGTCTCGCTCTTGATCGTGGGCAGTTGTGTGGGGGCCTGCTCCGCTTGCGGCGGCGTGGAACTTTGCGACGACTGTCGCGCCAACAAGTGTTCGCCGAAGCTTCCTAATGCCAGAAACGCTAGCAGCAGAAATGTATATAGGGCCAATCGGCGATGCTTCATTGTGCGTCCTCCGTATTACGGGATTTCAATCACGCCATTTCTTGCTGAAAGGTTTGCTGCTTTTGAATCCCGCATAACCAGGCGCACGATGTATCCGCCCGGTTTCACGTCGAATCCGATCTTCACGGTCATGCCTGTTTGGGTCAGCCGCTGCAGCGTGGTGTCCTTCAGACGCAGTTCCACATTCTTCTGATTACCGGTAATGAAATTTCCGTTGCGGTCGAATAGCGCTGCAACGAACGATAGGTCGTCGAGATTTCTTCCCTGCGACTTTTCGAAACGCACGTGAGATACGTCCACGTGGGTTAGCACGGAGAGCTTCGCATTCACCGCGTCACTCTTGAAATATTGCAGATGCAATTCGATGGGAACGCCGTGCTGTTCCTCTTGCGAAAAAACCGCCTCCTCGAGATCTTGCTTCGCCGTTTCTTCCGGGGTCAGGCCGTGTTTCGGTGCGAAGAATCCCTTACGCGCCTGAATGGTGTAACTTCCTTTTTTCGCAATAGTGACTTTAATCGAGTGAAACTGCCCATTGAATTTCAACGCTTCCGGAATAAACCCAAGCAGATAGGAAACTTCCGGCACCGTGGCAGTCGTGCGGAATCCGGCGTCCAGGTCGTTGCTGTTGTGAAAATAAAAGCCGCCCGTGCCATTGGACAAATCCATTAGCACGTCCGACTGGCGCTCTTCGGCGGTAACCCGATAGCTCAAATCCAGCGCCATTGCGGCGGAGTTGGAGGGGACCGGAGCAGGGCGCGTAATATCTCCAATTGGATCTACGGTGTAAAGCCCGCGAGCGTCCAGCGTGTTGATAAAAACGTTAGCCTTCGTCGCTCTGTCGATGACCTCTGAAATATCGTATTCATGATTCGGCGTCAGAAATCCCGGCGAGACCAAGACAATTGTCCTCTGGCCCGGAAGCACAGATATCCGGCGAACCACCTCGGTTAGCCGTCGAACCGCATATTCCGTATTGGTGTCTCCTGCGCTCAGTAGCTCCATCGCCGTTGAGGTAACCAACATACGTGCCTGGTTCGCGGCTGTTCCGCCGCTGTACCCGGAACACGCAATCGCGTCGTCTGTTGCGGCCTCCAAGGCTTGATGGTCATTCTTGTTTTGAATCAGGTCGGCTTCATAGTAATTCATCGGCGGACATTGGCTAGTGCCCGAAGGATCATACCCGCCAATGAAATGTGGCATCAGTTGCTTGACCATCTCCCGAATCTTGGCGTGGTCATCGGTGAAATCTACTTGCGCTTGCCCCGAAGTAGTAAAAATTGCGATGCGCTCGGTCGGTTGCACCGAAGAATCCAGAAAACGCAGCGCAGCTAGACGCGCCTGCATTAAGTCTTCCAACCTTAAATGCACGTCATCAAACAGAAGCGCCACGAATCGAGAGGGCAGAGCAAGGTTTCCAGCCGCATCCGCATCCGGCTGATCGGGTGAAGCATTGCTAGCGACACCGCGCGCAACCTGTTGCGCAGCAGACGCCGGAGTTTCCACCGAAAAATTTGAAATTGTTTGCGCTCGGCGGTCTTGAAATAGACGGAAATCTTGCTTGGTCAGATCGGCGACTACTTTTCCACTCCCGTCGTGCACTATCACACGAACAGGAACCAAGTTTACGTGCGACTGAAATGGCACGGTCGATTGCGTATCGACTTCAGTCGTTTCAGAAGAGTTCTGAGTTTTCGCCGCGGTACTGGAATTCGGTTCTTGGTCTGTCTGTGATGCAGTTTGGGATGGAGAAGCGGATGATTGCTGGCTTGTGCTAGGTTGCCGCGATTGGGCCGCTCCGCCAAACGTCAACGGAATCAGAATCGCGCAGAGAAACAAACTCGCAGGTGCACGATTCAAGCCTAGGAAACCACGGCCCGCAGCACGACTCATCCGGCACCCCGGTGCGCCGCCCATTTGTGAGAACCCGCGTGTTCCCGTCTAAATGCGCGATTGGATTGGAGAGCGAAGTCTAGCTTGCCCGTACGCTCACGTCAATAACTGCGATGCTATCAGGGTCGGGCGAATAATCCGCCTAAGTGGACGATTTTCTTCCTTTACCATCTCGTATGTCATAGATAGAAAGGTTGTTATAGTCAACACATTGTTTGCAAATGAGCCGCCGTTATCCTAGAATTTTAAGTGTGATTACTCGAAGGAGTGAGATACAATCCGCCTCTTATCCGCCACAAATCTTCCGCTAAACGGGGTTTAAAATGACGTTCGGAACTAAGATGGAGAAGTATCACGGCGTGCGCTGCCATTTCTGCGGCGAGACCATTCCCGTACCGGCAAGAGTTGCAAACAAGCAAGCCTCTCTGAAGTTAGATTCAGCCGCAAGCTCTGACGAACAGAATTTCCCCTCACTGAATTTGCGCTGCCGAGTCTGCCAAAAGGAAAACTTCTACAAGATTACTGATGTCTCAGAAGTGGAAGACATCCCTGATCAATCTAAGAGTCAGAAAGGCCCAAGTCTGCGTCGGCTTCGTCCGCAAACCAAAATCCTCAAAACAGCAACTGAATAACGGCGTTTCCGTCAGCGGAGCTCTTGATTTCGTAGCGCCGCCCTTTATGGCGTCCTCTTGGTTTTGCTTTGATGTTTTGCTTTCGGGTCCTTCGCGGCCAGTCGAGACCATCTGAACTTGTCTATAAAACTGCACCGCAAAACGCTTACTCCGCCGTTCGATTCAACTCCAGCTTTCCCACTGACTCCGCGCGTTTTTGTCCGAAAATCGCGAAATTGCCTTGCGCCGGTTTTTCCTTTCTCCAATCATGATATGTGTGGCACTCGAAACAGCGCGCCTCCGCTGCTTGGCTTCCGGAATGATGGCACTGTTCGCAGGTTTTGATTCCCGGCAAGAGAATATCGGAGGTTTCCTGACTCGTTCTCGCCGCCGTATGGCACTCCTCGCATCTTAGAAGCCGGTGTCTGTCATGATTAAACACCGCGTGCTGAAACCAGCGGACCGTAATATTTGATTTTGCAACCATCGGCAACGGCCGGCTCGCCGGAAAACTCATTGCATGGCACTGCATGCATGTCTTTCTCCACAAAAGCTGTTCCGACTCAGCGGTTCGCTCCGAAACCCACTGCTCAGGTGTAAGCACTCGAGGCGAAACAGGGAAGGGTTTCTGAGGCAAGTTCGGATCCGAATTTGTAATGCGCAATTCCGCGGGGTGCGCTGCAATGTAACGCTGGAATCTTTCCACCACGAAGGCCTGAACGACGTCCGGTGTGTCGTGCGGAGCGCTTTCGCTGAAGCGATTGTCGAATTGCAATCCATGACACGCCATGCAATGTTGCGCGTACGAAACGGGCGCCATGTAGGCTCGCTCCGGGTTCATCGATGGAGGTTCACGCTCCGGCGCAACTGACCCTGCTTTTGCGGGCTGCGAACCAAACCTCGCAGGCTCATTCGATGCACCCGGCCGGTGGCAATCGCCACAAGCAAGCTGCACCGGGCCGCTCGGGCCTGCCAGGTTGGTTTTCAAATGCACCCTGTGATTGAATTTTATTGTGCCGGGATCAACGCTTCCAGCGCGCACGGCGGCGAATTCCGGGTGGTTGGAATTGAACCCCTCAATATTCCTCGCATAGTGCGTTGTGGACCCGGCTGCCTGAAGATTGGCGTGGCATTGTGTACAACTCGCGTCACTCGTAGCTGCTAGCCGCAGACTTCCGCGGTGCTCGCGATGGCAAGTGGCGCAGTTCGGCGTGAACACTTGGTTGGCGTGGTGAATCGGCCCATCGTGGCAGGTTTCGCAAGCGCCGTCGCTGGTCTTGGAGCTGAAAACTCCAGCCTCTTTCACGTGGCAGGAGCTACATCGTTCGGTGAGCACGGCATGGCTGGCCGACATCTTCCCGCTGCTGTACACCCGGTCGTTGCCAGCAATAGCAAACCACCCAAGCCAAATCAGTGCCAACATGGGCGCGCTAACCGACAAAATAAAACGCAATCGCCGGAACGGATGTGAGCGCTTGAAGTAATTCAGGTCGATGCGTTGCGCAAGCTTCTTCGTCGTCAGCTTCGCTCGCCGCACAATCTCTTGCTCCCCGCCCGCACTCTAGTAGCGCAAGGCCATAAACGCATGCACGCACCCCAGCAGCAGCAACGCAAACGAAAGCGGTATATGCAACATCAACCACCCATGTAGCCAATGATGCAGCCGCGTTTGCCGTCGCAACCGCCGTTCCTCCTCGCAAATATCTTCCAGGCTTTTCATGGCGTCATGCGTTTCCCCAGGGAGCAGCGTTCTTAGCTCCACAAAAATCGCGCGCGCGCTACTTGTATCCGCAAGCGGATGACGCTCCCCGCCGTCGTTCTGCAGGAATGGTCGCATCTCGCGAACATAGAAATTCGAAAGCGCCAACGCAGCTCCCGGTGTGAGCGCCACGGTCTGCACAGCAATCGGCGCCCTCGCCGCTTGCTTTGTCGCCCCCGCATCGCTTGCACCGGTCGTTGCTGCCATCAACGCATCAGCATCCGCAATCATCCCAGCGCGCACATGATCGATTTGCTCGAAGATAGTTTCTTTCTGCACTTCCGCCGTCATCACATTCGGCATGTAATGCTGCAACGCCGCGCCAAAAAGCCCGCTCACCACCACCATAATCAGCAAAATCATCAATACGCTGGTCAGCGGCCCGCCGAATCGAAATCCTCCATGAAATAAAATCATGGGAAGACTCAGGAGTCCCAGCCAAAGGTGCCCGCGCATCCAACTCTGCGCTCGTCCCAACCGCACCACCGGAAGTTTTTTCCGCGCGGCGAGCAATCCCGCAAATACCATGAACGCGGAACCGACCATCCCAAAAGTGAGGCCCACGGCGCTTCCGCCGCTAGGCCCGGCAGGGGATCGCGCCGCATAAAAAACATAAATAGCGCTCGCCAGGCCCAAAATGATGAGCGAAGCCACCAGCCATTTCTGATGCGTACGATCAATGCGCACTTTGGATTTTGTAATCCGCCCGGAATTTTGTAACTACCGCGCCTTACCCGTATTCGCCCCAGGCTTCAGAAGCTCCGCAAAAAACTTTCGCGGATCCACCCGGTGAGCCGCGTCGTGCGGACACGCATACACGCAACTCGGCTCGGCATATTCCGTGCACAAATCGCACGATGTCGCTTTCTGTTTCACCATGGCTTTCTTACGCCCCGGCGACGCAAGATCTTCCACCATCACATTAAACGGATGAATATTTATATTGCCGTACGGACAATTTTCAGCACACAGCCCACAACCGATGCACCAATCCTCAATAATTACTTCCAGCGAATTGCGCCGCCGAATCGAGCCCACCGGACATCCCACCATGCACAACGGGTCCAGGCACTGCCTGCACGATGTCGCCACCAGATAATGATCGAACCTTAATCCCTCACGAACGAGCCGCGTCACTCCCTCGTGCGCATCGGCGCAAGCTCGCACGCAAGCGTCGCATCGCGTGCAACTGGTCAGGTCAAGCAGTAGCAGGCTCTGCGCTTCCATCAGTCCTTGCGTCAGAAAATCGTCGAGCGGAACATTCTGCAGCACCGCAAGCCGCGCCCGATTCATCTCCATGCGTTCTTGTTCCACGGCCTCGAGTTTTTCGCGGACCTGCGGAAATTCCGCCAGCATCCGCTTGAAATCATTCGCGCCGATCCGCACCACCTCGACATGATCGAGCGCCGTACACGTCGCCGTGCGCACATCCTCGCGTAGCAACCCCGTCTCGCCAAAATATTCGCTGCGCGAAAGATACGCCATCACCATTTCTCCGCCCATATGCAACTGCGTGACCTTCACGAATCCGATGCGGATCAGGTAAAAAGAATCGGCTGGCTCGCCCTGGCGGCAAATCACTTGTCCTGGCGAATAGCGCACCAGCTCGACGCTTTCGCGCAGGCTGCTGATGAATTCGTCCGTCAGTTCTGCGAATACCGGCACCGCTCGCAAATGGCTGTCCAACGCCCGCTGCCGGTATGACTTTTCAAGCTGCGCGCGAAAATTTTTGTTTCGCTGCATGATATCCAAAACGTTCCGCAGCATTTCCAGCATGGTGCAGTCCGTCTCCGCGCGCACCGTGGCCGACCGCGGATACAAACTCATACAAGTCATCTCGCCGAAAAGATCTCCCGCATTCAGTTCCGCCACCGGACTGTCGTACTCAAGATCCACAGGTGCGTCGATCGGTATCCAGCGCTTGTAAGTTTCCTCGTCGCGCTGGTCCTGTTGGCGCTGCGCCAGCTTGCTGGAAAGTTTCCCGAGAAATTTCTTCACCACGCCCTTGGTCTTCACATGCGCCATCGGATTCGAAATCGAAACCCGCGCTTTGCCTTCCAGGATGTAAAACGCGGTCGATCCGTACTCGCCTTCGCGGCAAATAATTTCTCCGCGCCTGAATTGCCTGCGCACTACCGCTCCGCGATTCAAACTGAGGAAAGTTCCCGACACGCCCTTAAAAAACGGAAGCTGTTGCAGTTCCTCAACTGGCACATTTTCGAATGTCGGCCCCGCCCCCAACGCCGTGTGCGTGAAGACTTTATTAGTCAGCGCGCCCGTGGGGCAGGAAACCATGCATTCCCCGCATGAAACGCACGACGATTCGCCCATGGCGCGTTGATCGTCAAACGCAATTCCCGCCGCTGTGCCTTTGCCCATGCGCGCCAATACAAAATGATCGCGAATTTCGCCGCACCCGCGAACGCAGCGGTCGCACAGGATGCAGGAATCAAAGTCCACCGCAATGCTGGGTGATGAGCTGTCTTTCGCCCGCCCCGTGCTATGCGGCGCAAAGCGCGGACGCGTTATATTGTCCCGGTGCGCCATGGCTTCCAGCTCGCAATCCCCGGAGTGCTGTTCGCGCGTGCACGGGCTCGGGTGATCCGCCATCAGCAGTTCAACAAGCGTGCGCCGCGCGCGCTGCACTTTCTCCGAATTCGTGTTCACCACCATGCCCGCTTCCACCGGCCGCACGCACGACGCGGTGAAAACGCGCGCTCCCACATCCACCACGCAAATGCGACAGACTCCCACCGGCGTCTCATTTTGCTGGTGGCACAAAGTTGGAATGGGAATGCCCTGCATGCGGGCCGCATCGAAAACGCTGGTCCCCGCCGCGACGGAAACCTTATTTCCGTCAATGGTCAGTTCCACGAGCCCGCTAGCGCTCGCGCTCATGCGAGCCTCGCGGGCGTGGCGGGAATTCTCTGCTGCCTCTTGCGGGTGGCACAAATTCCAGATGGACACTTGCGTTGGGTCAAATGCGCATCTACTTCGCTCCGGAAATGTCTCATCACCGACGAAATTGGCGCCGGCACCACCTGTCCTAGCCCGCAAATCGAAGTAAGCCGCAAAGCGTCGGAAAGTTCGTCGATCAGCGCCATGTCGCTCGCCGAGCCTTCACCCGCGGCCCACGCAGTCAGCAAATCAACCATTTTTTGCGAGCCCACGCGACACGGCACGCACTTGCCGCAGGATTCATTTCGAAAAAATCGAGTAGAGTTCAGCGCCATGTCCAACATGCAAGTGTCTTCTGCGCACACCACGAGCGCCCCCGATCCAAGCATCGATCCCGCATCTGCCAACGATTTGAAATCCAGCCGCACATCCGCCATCGAAGCCGGCAAATATCCCGAGGAAGGTCCTGACGGCGCAAAGCCCTTTAATTTTTTGCCATCCGGCAGCCCTCCCGCATGTTTAAAAATCAATTCAGAAACCGGAGTACCCATGGGCACTTCATAGACGCCCGGCCGCACCACGTCGCCGCTCACGCCAATAAATTTCAAACCCGCGCATCCTCCAGTACCTTGCGCTTTATAAAAATCCACTCCGCGAATCAATATCGACGGCACATTCGCAAACGTTTCCACGTTATTGATCACCGTCGGCTTGTTCCACAGCCCTTGTTGAACGGGGAATGGCGGTTTATTTCGCGGCTCGGCGCGTTTGCCTTCGATGGCTTCCAACAATGCACTTTCTTCCCCGCAAATATATCCGCCCGGACTAACAAAGGTCTCCAACTCAAAAGTAAATTCGCTTCCCAAAATGTTTTTTCCGATCAGGCCTTGCTCCCGGCATTTGCCAATTTCATCGCGAAGGATTTCTTCCTGCTCTTCGTACTCATGCCGTATATAAAGAATTCCCGTGCGCGCTCCAGTCAACACGCCGGCCAGAATCATTCCTTCGATCACCAAGTGCGGAAGATGCGTGAGTATGAAGCGGTCTTTAAATGTCCCCGGCTCGCTCTCGTCCGCATTGCACACCACATATTTCTCCGTCCCAGCCGCTTGCCGAACCAATTGCCATTTTGATTCGGTAGGGAAGCCCGCTCCGCCAAGCCCTCGCAACCCGGATGCCTTCAGCGTCGTGAATGCCGAGTTCCAATCGCCAGATGTGACTACGTTTCTCACCGCGGCATAACGCGCTCCCTCCGCGTTGGCGTAAGGATCGGAAGCGCATTTGTCGCCGCGTCGCACACGCGCAGGATATGGCAGGTGTCCGCCCGCGAGCGCGCCGCCCACCATCTCCATCACTCGCTCTCGGTTCGCGCTGCTATAAATATGATCATTGATCGCAACAGCGGGAGCCTCGTCGCAACGCCCCAGGCAGGAAACACCGCCCACGCGAACATCCGTTTTTTCGACCTGGGGAAAAGCACTGTCTAAATCCGCGCGCAACTCACAAGCCCCGCGCAGATGGCACGACATATCCTGGCAAACTCTTACATCTATTTTGGGCGGGGGACTTAGACGAAAATGCGGATAAAAACTGGCTACGCTATGCAGGCGCGATAGCGGCACATCGATTTTCGTTGCCAAACTTCTGAGCTGATCGGCGGGTAGGTAACCGAACTGGCGCTGAATTTCCCTGAGGTCTTCGAAAACCAACGTCGCTCTCCCCGTCCGGGAGGAATTCAATCTTCTGGCGCAAAACAGTTCTTCTGAGAGATGGGCTACGCATGCTTCATATAACAAATCCGCAGAAGCAAGTCCAGAAACGAGGTAGGAACGATTTCCAAGGTTTAAATGTCGGGGCTTGGCCGCCGAAAGAGGGCCGCGGCCCAAGATTTAATGTAGCGCCGCGGTCTTCAGCGCGGCAGACTTCCACAACGCAACCAACCTACTTTGATATGGGCTCGATACCCGATTTCTTACGCGAACGGATTTTCGTCCGCGCTAGGTCCATAAATCGACGGCAGCGGCACATCCAATAGCCGCAAGTAAACCGACAACTGTCCGCGATGGTGATACCAATGATTCAGCATGATCGACCGAAGTAATGCCGCCCGCGGCATGCTCATCACCTCTTTCGTCCCCATTTTCAGCCGCCACGGCCCCCTGGCCTTCTCCTCCGTCATCGCTTTCAGGCAATCTTCGGCCGCGCGTACACTTTCATCGTGCGCCGCAAAAATCTCGCCCAGGCTCTTTGGTTCTGCCGCACCGAAGTTCGCCTGCGACGCGTCAAATTCATCGCCCTGTGAAATTTTTGCAATGCCTCCGGGAACCGACGCCGTGTGCAGCGCCAATTGACCAAGCGTCATCGACTTCTTGTGCGGCCTCCACGACAATTTGTTTTCCGGCACTCGTTCCAACACTCGCATCGTCGTCGCCGCTTCCTGCTCAAGTTCAGCCAACATTGCTTGACACATCGGTATCATTTCTACTCTCCTTTCAATTCGACTTTCCAACCATGTTCGCAGTCTGCTCTTCGCGACTGGTTCCTGGTCCAAAGGTTACTGCACGCCGCGCAAACTGTGCAACTTCCGGTTCAGCCGCAGAATCGAGAGAGAATTCGAGTGTCAGCGAGACTGGCTTCTCCTTCAGCGGAGATTCTGCCGTCAAACGAATGATCAGCGGTTGTGATCGCCCCAGCGCACGATGGTGGCGTCGGGGCCGACGGCCCAGGCGGCGCCATCGAGGACGGCGATGGCATTGAGGTCGAAATCGCCGGTTCGCGTCCAGTGTGCGCCCTGGTCGGTGCTCACGTCCTCGCCGCCCGTGCCCACGGTTAGAAGCGTGTTGCGATCGAGGAACGCGACCGCTGAGCGGAATCCTCCTGGCGGTCTCAGGGCCAGATTCCAGGTAGCGCCCTGTTCGAGCGAGTAGGCCGCCGTAAGTTCCGGACCAGCGTCATCCTTGGAATCCCCACCGACGACAACAAGGATGCTTCCCAAGCGAGTGATCGAGAACGCTCCCGCGGACGGGCTGCCTTTTGCGATGGGCGTGTCTGTGACCGTCCAGGTGCGGCCGAGATCGGGTGAATGAAATACCCGCGCGGCTCCGTGTCCGGTGACGAAGTAGATTTCGCGATTGTCGTAGATGGCGAGGCAGGAACCGCTCGCGGCCACGGCGCTTTCTCCGGGGAGAGCTGGGGGCATCGTGTCACCCGGGAGTTCTTTCCAGTGCTCGCCATCGGTCGTACCGATGAGGACGAATTTTCCGTCAACGGGATCGCTGAGCGCGAAACATTCCTTTTCGGAGATGCAGACAAGCGCGTCGAGGGAGAACTGCGGGCGCGAACCAGAAAATTGGAGCTTCCAGGTTTCGCCGCCGTAATGGGTCTTGTAGATGCGTGACATTTTTCCAGGGCCGGTGGACATCACGTAGGCGACTTTCTCATTGATGGCTTGGATTCCGCGGAGATCGAGCTCCCGGTTGCTATCGACAACGAGGCGTGTATAGTGCTGGCCCCCGTCATTTGATCTAAGCAGGCGGCTGTTCGAACCCGCAGCCCAGATGACCGGGGCCGGGTGGCGCACCGGATTGCTGGCGTGAGTGGCGGAAACGGCGCGAAGATTTGAGTTCCAGCGGCTGGCCTCCATGCTACTGGTCTCAATGGTCCACGATTGACCGGCGGTGGGGAAGGCAAAAAGAATTATTAGAAGAAGGATTCGCACGGGCAAACATTCTAGCAAAATCCTCAGGGTCAGGACGAACATTAAAGCGTGCTTGACTTAGTGGATCATCTGCCTAGGCGCGAGGAGTTCATTCGAGGCGATTAGGAGGTCGCCATGGGTGCGGGCCCCCTACGGATGGCGTGCAGCTTTTCTCCTTTTTCCTTCGACTTTTTGCCTTTTTCTCCTTGACTCTGCAGCTCCACCCCATTTTACCCTACCTAAACCGTAACATTCGAAGTGAGGATTATCTGTTGCCTTCAGACTTGCGGTACACTGCTCTCGATTGGAGGATCAAATGTCAACCGCCCCGAAACTGATTACTCCCAAAAATGGTGAGCATGTTTCAACTACTCAGCAAGAAGGCGTTTTTGAAGTTGTTTTTGTCAACTCACTCATGCAAACGGCGAATATTCGCTTAGTAGACGGCAGCGGCCATGTCGTGCCGAATGTGCCGTGGACGGCATTAAAAAAGCTCTAGCCAAGAATTGAGCCGTCCGCGCGCTCGCCGTCACCCGCGATAAAACGGACGCTCATCACCTGTTATATTGCGTCGGATTACTGGACGTTCGGACAATCCTGTGATTGCTCACGTTAGCAGATCAAGTCAAATCCGACTTTAGCTATAATTCGTTTATCGTAACTTAGTCACACTATCGCTAGTTGATGTCGTTGACTTCGGTCAAACCCGATAGTATAAAAACTCGGTTTCTTAATTTTTTCGCTGATTCCGCGGCGCGGGTCCCCTGCCAAACGGAAAATGACAACGAGACTCGAGGCCGCGCACTCGCGCACCCGGAATAGTTCACTTCTTCTTGCAATATTCATCATTTTTGCGCTCGTCCCGTTCAAGGCTTCTGCGCAAAGCCGCCCTAGGTTCTCGCTCGCTTCCGCAAAACCAGACGATGCAGTCGGCAAGTACACCGGCCCGGGCTCCTGCGCCTCCACCACCTGCCACGGAAGCATCGGTCCGCGCACCGATAATCGCGTTCTCCAGAACGAATACAGCATATGGATCGTGAAGGATAAACATTCGAAAGCCTACGCCGCTCTTACCGGCGCGATTGGCGAGCGCATGGCGAAAATTCTTTCTCTCGGCAGCGCCGAAACTGCGCCCAAGTGCCTGGCATGCCACGCGCTCAACGTCCCGCAAAGCCAACGCGGGCGCACTTTCGAATTGAGCGAAGGTGTGAGTTGCGAAAGCTGCCACGGAGCAGCCGCCGGATGGCTCGGCCCGCACACCGAACGCGATTGGACGCACGAGAAATCCATCGGTCTGGGTATGTATGACACGCGCGATCTGACAAAACGCACAGAAAAATGCTTGAGCTGCCATCTTGGCAACGACGAAAAGTCTGTCGATCACGAAATGATTGCTGCCGGCCACCCCGATCTCTTTTTCGAACTGGATACGTTTTCTGACGTAATGCCGCGTCATTGGAAAGTCCCAGGCGAGCCCGGCGAAGCCCCCGGAACGGATCCGTGGTACAACGTCCGCGAACTCACCACCGGTCAGGCCGTTCAGCTCCGGCAATCTCTTCTACGTCTCGCGTCGCGCTCGCACGGAAAAGTTTGGCCGGAATATTCGGAGCTGCAATGTTACGCCTGCCATCACAGCCTCACTCCTCCCGAGCAGAGTTGGCGTCAGGCCCGCGGTTATCTAGGGCGACGGCCCGGAAATCCACCATGGAATCCTTCGCGCTACACCGTTTTCCACGATGTGGTTCAACAGTTGGATGGAGAAAACGCAGAGAGACTCGATACTGAACTTACGCACCTGTCGCAATTGATGAGCCAGCTAAATCCCGACCGCGATGCTGTTGCAGCGTCGGCTACGAATTCAGCGCATCTAGCGGATGAGTTGATGTCCAAAATCAACTCCACGGTTTACGATCCCGCAATTACTCTGCACCTGCTGCAAAAAATCTCGGCCGACGCCGAGAATATTTCCGCTCAGGACGAACATTCTGCCGCGCAAGCCGCCATGGCCATTCAATCTCTGTTTCTCGCTTACGACCAAAATGAGAAATTGCAAAACTCCGCCCAGTTGCGCGTCGCTATCAAGGGTTTGTTTCAGGAGCTTCAAAATCCGTCCGCTTACGACCCTGCCCGCTTTGCCGGCCATATGAAGGAAGTGAACGCTCTACTGCGCTGATCTTCGATGCCCAGAAAATCCAGCCCGAATTCACGCGAGCACAAACGCCTCGAAGATTCCGATCCGGGTGGAGTGCCTCGCTGGCGGCGCTGGGGTCCTTACGTCAGCGAACGCGCCTGGGGGACCGTGCGCGAAGACTACAGCGCAAATGGTGACCCTTGGAACTTCTTGCCTCACGATTTGGCGCGAAGCAAAGCCTATCGTTGGGGAGAGGACGGAATCGCCGGCATCTGCGATCGTTATCAGCTTCTTGTTTTCGCGCTGGCGTTTTGGAATGGCCGCGACCCAATTCTGAAAGAACGCATGTTTGGACTCGCTTCTCCCGAAGGCAATCACGGCGAAGACGTAAAAGAATATTATTTTTATCTCGACAACACGCCGACGCACAGTTACATGCGCATGCTTTATAAATATCCCCAAAATGAATTTCCTTACAATCAACTAGTCGAGGAAAATCGCCGCCGCGGTGGAAAAGATCCCGAGTTTGAACTTCTCGATACCGGCACTTTTGACGAGAACCGCTACTTCGATATTTTCGTTGAATATGCAAAAAACGGTCCTGAAGACATCTGCATTCGCATCGAAACATTCAATCGCGGTCCCGAGGATGCGGTTTTGCACATCCTTCCGCACCTCTGGTTCCGAAATACCTGGTCCTGGAGTGCCTCAAAAGGAATCGAACCTGTAATTCGACAAGGGCCGGCGCAAGATGATTTGGCTGTGCTCGAAGCGGATTGCACCGCCACCAAGCCGCTCCAGAATCTGCAAATCGATTACCGCTTGAGTTTCATGCGCCTTTACGGCCCTACTCCAAACGAAATACTTTTCACCAACAACGAAACAAATGCCGGGCGCGTTTTCGGTCCTGATCACGCTAGTCAGGCCCAATATGTAAAAGACGCTTTCCACCGCCGCTTGATCAACGGCGAAGACTGCGTTAATCCCGGGAAGATAGGCACCAAAGCTTGTTTCCATTACGCCCTGAAAATTCCCGCCGGCAAATCGGTTGTTCTACCGTTGCGTTTAACGGACAAGAAAATGACAAGCGGTAAATCTTTCTTCCCACAAGTTGACAAGGTCATTAAAGAGAGAAAGGAAGAGGCTGACGAGTTTTACTCCGCAATTCACCCCGTTGCCGCAACACCGGAAGAGTGCATGATCCAGCGGCAAGCCCTCTCCGGCATGCTTTGGAATAAACAAATTTATTTCTTTGACGTATCTCTTTGGCTCGATGGCGATAATCCCAACTCTCCACCACCGGCCTCCCGCAAAGAGATCCGCAACCTGCATTGGCGCCACCTGAACTCCATGCGCGTAATGCTCATGCCGGACAAATGGGAATATCCCTGGTTTGCGTCTTGGGATTTGGCTTTTCATTGCGTCACGCTGGCGCTCGTTGACGTCAACGAAGCCAAAGAGAATTTGTGGATGCTTTTATTTGAACAGTTTCAGCATCCCAATGGCCAGATCCCGGCGTACGAATGGGAATTCTCGGATCTAAACCCGCCCGTTCAAGCTTGGGCCTGTTGGCGCATCTACCAGATGGAAAAAGAGCGCACCGGCGTCGCGGACCAGGAGTTCCTGGAAAAATGCTTCCACAAGCTGCTCATTAATTTTGCCTGGTGGGTAAATAAAGTCGATAGCCAGGGATTGAACGTCTTCGAAGGCGGCTTTCTAGGCCTCGACAACATCACCGTCGTTGACCGCAGCCAGAAACTCCCGGCCGGCGCCGTCTTGGAACAGTCTGACGCCACCGGCTGGATGGGGTTTTTCTGCCTGCACATGATGCGCATCGCCTTGGAGCTAGCCAGGGAACGCCCTGTGTATGAAGGACTTGCGACAAAGTTCTTCGAGCATTTTATCGGCATCGGCGCCGCCATGAAGAAAATGGGCGGCCGCGATTACCAGCTTTGGGACGAAAAGGAAGGCTTCTTCTACGACGTCCTGCGCTTCTCCAGCGGCGAATTCCACAAATTCCGCGTGCGCTCTCTGGTCGGCCTGATTCCCATGTTGGGCGTCGAAATTATCCGCGAAGATGAGTCAACTTACTTGACCAACTTCATGTCCAATTTGAACTGGTTTATCAAGAACCGCCCCGACCTCGTCGGCCACGCGTGCCACACGGAAACCCGCAACGGCGTGCGTTGTCATGTGCTCTCCATCGTGGATAGCGCCCAATTGACGCGCATTTTGGCTCGTCTTTTCGACCCCGAAGAGTTCCTCTCATCGAACGGAATCCGCAGTCTCTCAAAATTCCACGCACGCAACCCGTTCGCCTTCGCGAATAACGAAGTCAAGTACCGGCCCGCAGATGCAACAGAAAAGATCAAAGGCGGCAACTCCAACTGGCGCGGCCCCGTCTGGTTTCCTACGTCGTATTTGATCCTGGAATCTTTGGTCAAGTTTGCTGATGCTTTTGGCGACGCGGAGTTCAGGGAGCAGGGAGGCGCAAAAATTCGCGACATGGCTGGGGAAATTGCTAATCGTATGATTGGGATTTTTCGGCGTGACCATAACGGCAAGCGTCCGGTGTTTGGCGAGTCTAAGAAATTTCAGGAGGATCCGCACTGGCGAGATTGTTTGCCATTTCATGAATTTTTCCACGGCGATACGGGCGCTGGTTTGGGGGCGAGTCATCAGACAGGCTGGACCGGACTCGTGGCAAACATGATTGACGAATGGCGACGCGACGAGCTGCGCGTTGGTAGCCGCAAAAAATAGACCGTTTGGATTTTCGATTCGAAGATGAAACACAGCGCCAGAGAATTATTTGAGATGGGCCGACGATGCCCACCCTAAAGTGGATAAAAGTGCCAGTTATTGTGTGGGGTTTCGCGGGAAACTTAGATAGGGGAGGCGCACACCATCGATGATGACTTGGTCCGCGCGAATTGATGCAGGGGCTTCGAATCCTACTGCGCCGCCGGCAGTAACGAAATCGTCTTGATCCACGCCGTCGCCGCTTACACCTAATCCGCCGGCTAACGCTCCATTGATGTAAAGCGGCTCCGAGCCGGGGAAGAAAACGATCCCGCTTTGATTCGCTTTGGGCCAATTCGAGCTCGGAACTTGAAATCCTTGCGTGCAGGGGTTGGCCACGTCTTGCGTGTACAGATTAAAAAACGGACCTGCGGAGGAGCCGTCGATTCCCGGCGGAAAAAATGGCTGCGCGCCGAAACCAATCGTGCGATTCGTTACCGCAGTGCCGAGGGGCACTTGGTTTAAGTCTTGTGGCATTCGCGAAGTGCTGCTGAAATAAATTACGTTGCGCGCTTTAGTGGCCGCGACATCGATACTGAACACGGTGGCGTCCGGCATTCTGTAAAGGCCAATCAGAGTGCCATCGAGATCGCTCACGGCGATCACCATTCTTGCACTGGAGCCGAGCGGCAAACGGATTTGCGCGCGAGTTTGGTCCGCGGTAGCTACAGCAGCGTTGATAATTTGCGTCACTTGCGTGGCGGTCAAACCACCGAGCGGTCCATTCATGGTTGCGATTAAATTCTGGTCGGGCGGAGCGCCGGGACTGGCCAATGGCCCGACCGAAAAGTTAGCAGCATTAAATGTTCCGGGCGCCGTTGCGTCGGCGGGCAGTGTTGTTTGATTTACAAACGGAAGCGTAATCCCGTTGATAGTGACCACGCCGGGCGAAGGGAACTGCGGAAATCCGACCTCATCCGTCGTTGCGCTGGGTCCGCGTGCGGCAATCATTCCTGCGGCTGCGAACGCGACATATTCCGCAACCTCAGTTGGCACGCCTGTGACGCCGATTCCTCCAACATCTTGCGAATCTTTGAAAATGGGAACTCCGCCGGGATTTACGGCGGCTTGCTGCGAATCGTTTACGTCGGCTTTACCTGTGGCGATTCCTAGTCCAGGGCTGGCGCCGGAAATTGTGGTCGACGGCGGGACCGTGGCAGAAAGACCAGCAGCAAGAGTGCAACCGCGATTGGTGTTTTCGATGCCATAGAGCGCGCCGTTGGAAGTGTTTATGACTTCCGGCGGGAAATGTGTGCCGCTGATAAATCGAACGGTGCGGGATGAAAGCGGAGCTTGATTATTGCTGAAAAAAGCTCCCGTGCGCGCCAAGGAAACGGCGAAATCGTCTGATGGAACCATCTGACTGAAATTTCCCTGAACCAATGCGGGAGCCGACGGCTGTTTGTACACCGCCAGAATGCGGCCGAGTCTGTCTACGATGGCGATGACCATGGTGTCTGAGTTCACGGCCTCAGCAGCAGCTTGCACAATCGCCGAGACATCTGGCTGACTGAGCGCTTGCGGAGTAGGAGGTGGCGGAGAAGTAAGCGTGGTGCTGTTGCCTCCGCAAGCGTAAAGGCTGGCGGAAAACAGTATGATGCCGATGAGATTGAATCGAAGCGAGAGACGTTTTACTTCGCGATGAGAGCAAGCAAGCACGTTGCGCTATTGGTACCACAGCTTCGGGCGGCACTCAACACGGCGTTTCGCAATTCGAACGGCAACGATTTGGAAACTGCTGACAATTTCTGAGCTGAAATCTCTTGCTCCGTCTGAAACACTTGTGATAGCAAGAGCCGACGAGACTTACGCTAAGAAAAATTCTCTGATCACGCCTAAGGAATATTAGGGTGCGTCGGACATTCCACGCGCTTTCGCGAAAATCGACTCCGCGATATCTGCTCGTATATCTGTCAATGTTTGGCTTGGGCGTTTGCCGAGAGGTCCGTGCGGCAGACTTGGGGTGGTTTCAGCAAAATACGCCGCAACAACAAATTCCCGGGCAGACAGCGCAGACAAAAGGCGCGATACAAGGGATTGTTCGCGATACGAACAAGAATCCGGTTATTGGGGCGACCGTGTTATTGCGAAACAAGGCGAGCGGATTTGAGCTGAAGAAAAGTAGCGACGCCCAAGGCGTGTTTCGGTTCATCGATATTTTACGCGGTTCATATGAATTGGAAATCGAAGGGGAAGGTTACGAAAAGTTTGTGGAAGACGGCATTCAGGTGAATGCGGGCGACACGTTGATTCGAGAAATCACCCTAACGGCTGCTCCGACGGCGGCTGCGCCAGTTCCATCAAATCTTCCGCAGTTGCCGCCGCGAGTTGCTCCAAATAATCCCGCGACGCTAGAAGCTGCGCCCTCGATCAATTACCCGGAGGCAAGACAAAATCTCGAACTTACAACCGGTTCGGAAATGGCTGCGCCAGTGGCCCCGTCGCAAGCCGCTCCGATTTTCAGCGCGGAGCCAGATCGCTGGCTTTTGACCATGCCGGACTGGAATCGCTACGGAACGGGTGGCGAGCATCCCTATGTGAAAGGAAAGTTGTGGGATCCTTTCGATACAAACAAGCTGAAAGGCGATGTGCCAATCCTCGGGCAGCAGACGTTTTTTAATTTCACGGCCATCAGCGACACATTTTTCGACGGACGCCGTTTGCCGACCCCGACGGGAGTGAGCACTGCGCAACCCGGAACTACCGGGTTTTTCGGAAAAGGAAATCAAGCTTTTGTGGACCAGGTGTTTTTGTTTTCCTTTGAATTGTTTCATGGGGACACTTCGTTCCGTCCGGTGGATTGGCGAATCCGTATCACTCCTGCAATCGGCTTGAATTATCTGGATGTGCAGGAACTGGGTATCGTCAATGTGGACGTGCGCAAAGGAACCACGCGTCTGGATTCTCATATCGGACTGCAGGAAGCGTTTGCGGAAGTGAAACTTCGCGACTTGAGCCCGAATTTCGATTTTGTTTCCGTACGAGCGGGCATTCAGGGATTCAACAGTGACTTCCGAGGATTCCTTTTTGTGGAAGAACAGCCGGGGATTCGGATTTTCGGGAATTTAGAATCAAATCGCTGGCAATACAATCTTGCTTATTTCAATTTCCTGGAGAAAAACACGAATAGCGGTTTGAATTCGATGGCGCTGCGGAACCAGCAAGTGATTATCGGCAATGTTTATCGCCAGGATTTCTTGTTTCAGGGCTACACCGCGCAGTTCAGCGTTCACTACAACAAAGACGACGCCACGATTCATTACGACGACAACGGTTTTTTAGTGCGTCCTGCACCGATTGGCGCGGTTTTCTCGCAGGGCATTCTGCACCCGCATAGCATTCACGCCGCGTATCTGGGGTGGACCGGCGATGGCCACATCGGTCCGATCAATCTGACACATGCTTTCTACCAGGCGCTGGGAAACGACAGTTTTAATGGAATCGCAGGGCGCGCGGTGACCATCAATGCGCAGATGGCCGCGCTGGAACTTTCTGTGGATAAGGACTGGATACGATTTAAAGGGTCGGCGTTTTATTCTTCCGGATCGGCTCATCCGGAAAGCGGGCGCGCGCGTGGCTTCGATTCGATTGACGATTTTCCGGAGTTCGCGGGCGGAATTTTCAGCCTATGGAATCGCGAGAGCATTCGCTTGACGGGTACCGGTGTTGCACTCAACTCCGGCAATAGCCTGATTCCGGATTTGCGGTCGAACAAGGATGAGGGGCAATCGAATTTCGTGAATCCCGGGATTTTTCTGGTGAATGCGGGAGCTGATTTTGATGTGACGCCAAAACTCCGCGGATTTGTGAACGTGAATTATCTGAGGTTCATGGATACCGAGCCGCTCGAACTGGTGCTTTTCGACTCACCGATTCACCATGCGATTGGGACTGATTCAAGCGTGGGCGTGCGATACCGCCCGCCGCTCACAGAGAATATTTCCATTACGGCGGGCGCCGCAACGCTGATCCCAGGGCAAGGCTTGCGCGATATATACACTGGAAAAACACTATTTTCATTTTTCACGGATATTCGATTTCAATTCTGAGAAATTAAGGCGAGTTATCGGAGCTTGGATGGTCTTGCTGGACATTAATAAAAACTCGTGGAGGCGCCTCTTCGAGAAGCGCGTAGCTGTTTGCTCGTTTTGTATTGTTTCGGCGCTTTTCGCCTGGCTAATAGCAGGAACGAATGCGCATTCCCAAACGCAACAGGACAGTCTGATCAGGCAGACCCAGGCGGAAGTCGATCGAAAAAATACTGGTTGCGTGAGTTGCCATGTGAGCACGGATGAGCCGACCATGCATCCGACGCGGACGGTTCGTTTGGCCTGTACCGATTGCCATGGTGGTGACTCGAACGCGAGTGTTCCGGCGGGTACCGCTCAAAACTCGCCGGTGTATGAAGAAACAAAGAAGAGAGCACATCCTCAACCACACGAAGCCGAAGCTGCGGACAGTTCAGCCAATCCAGCGCGTCCTTACACAAAATGGCTGCGCGAAAGCTACGAGTACGTGCGCTTTGTGAACCCGGGAGATTTGCGCGTTGCGGCGCAAACGTGCGGCACGGCTGGGTG
>Ga0209009_1000248_pt1 | contig 21443 bp, 20 predicted proteins | sample BlaSpr_A8_OM3_M2_FD_187979 | JGI IMG/M metagenome (GOLD analysis project Ga0209009, IMG submission 187979) | Forest soil microbial communities from Thunder Bay, Ontario, Canada - Black Spruce, Ontario site 2_A8_OM3_M2 (SPAdes) (version 2) | ecosystem: Environmental > Terrestrial > Soil > Boreal... | reverse complement strand
CCCGCCGCGAATCACAACGGTGTAAGACAATTTTGGAAATCCCGGCTCGGACACCAGCCACACAGTAAGTCCGTTATCGAGCCGCGCGATTTTTACCGACGGCGCCTCGATCGGTTTCTCCGGTCCGTACGGTGGAAGATCCTTCGGCAACGGCGCCGGTTTTTGTGCAAAGGAGCACGGCGCATACAACGCCACAATCGCAACTATTTTCAGAAACCTCACTGTGCACCTCCCGAGTTCCCAGCGTCCGGACTGGCAGGCGCCGGAACTCGATTGATAATCGTTCTGTTCGTGCTCACCAGATACTTCGCGGCAAACTCGCGCACTTGATCCGGCGTCACCTTTGTAAGTTCGTCCGGCATGTTGAACACGCTCTCGAAGCTCCCGGTGAACAGCACCGCGTGTGAAAGCGCCGAAGCCCGCGTAATCGGAATTTCCAGCTGCCCGTACGAATCCGAGCGCATCTTAGTGACCACGCGATCCAAATCCTGTTGGCTCGGTCCTTTGGTGGACAATTCACTGATGGTCGCATCGTACGCGGCAAGCAACTGGTCTTCCGTCACGTTCGGCGGATACACGATGAACGAAACCATCAGCGTGGGCCCGTTGTACTCGAACGGATTGCCCAGCGGCCAGTTCACGCCGCCATCCACGGAGAGCGCCACTTGCTTTTCTTTCACCAGTGCTTGGTACAGGCGCGATGCCTGCCCGTTATGGAGCAGTTCGCCGGTCACGGCGGCGGCCAATGAGCTTGACGAACGTGGCGGCGGCATGCGGTAACCAATCGCCAGGGCCGGAACTTTCGCGAGTTTGTCCGTTTCTATTTCACGACGTTCCGCGGTCTGCGGTTTTTCTTCCATGGTCGGCCGGGGAGGTGTTGGCCGCGACGGAATACCGCCGAAATATTTCTCTACTTTCTCATAAACTTCGTTGGGATTCACATCTCCAACGATCGCCATCACCGCATTGTTCGGCGAATAGTACTGTTCATAAAATTTCTGGACGTCCTCGATTCTCGCGGCATCGAGATCCTTGAAATCTCCGTAGAAATTGTGCGCATTGGGATAGGTGTCGAAGGCCTTGCCCGGCAGATCGATGGCGAAGAAAAACCCGTACGGCCGGTTCATTACGTTTACGCGGACCTCTTCTTCCACCACGTTCCGCTGGTTTTCCAGGTTCTTGGTCGAGAAATCCAACGTCTTCATGCGGTCCGCTTCCAACCAAAGCAAAGGATCCAACGCGGACATTGGAGCCGTTTCGATGTATTCGGTGAAATCGTAACGAGTATCGCCATTGTTCGCGCCGCCGCCGCTTTCAATCACGCGGTCAAACACCCCCTTCGGCGAATTCGGAGTGCCTTCGAACATCATGTGTTCGAAAAGATGCGCAAAACCTGTGCGGCCTTCCGGCTCCAGACGAAACCCTATGCGGTAGCTGACGCATATTCCAAATGTCGGCGCGGAATGATCTTCGGAAACCACCACGGTCAGGCCATTTGGCAGCTTCTTCATTGAGGTGGGCGGCTTCCACTGTTGGGCGCCTGCCGAACTCGCGAAACATAAAACAGCACACAGAACGAATAAGCAAAACGAACGTTTCATAATTTCTGCCCTTCCTTTTGAACACGGCGTCGCCCCGCCAGGCCGCAAGGTTTCACGCTACAAGCGCACGGTATATTACCGCGCACCGGACAACGCCGATGTAAATTCTTTGTCTCCTATGATACTTTCGCGGCGCACTTCGCTAGGGGAAGTTCACACGGGAAAGGTTGACGCAACCATGATTCGATTAAGAATGCGGGCAGTCCGCAAGACTTCACTGGCCGTATGGTTCCTCTTAATGCTGGCGCTGCCGCAGACGCCTCTTTTCGCCCAAACACCATCAATCGTGAAGTGGGAAGAGCTGACGGCATCCGACTTCGTAAATGCCATACAGCGGGCTCAATTCACTTGCATACTCCCAATTGGCATCCTCGAAAAACACGGTCCCCACCTCCCTCTCGGCGCCGACCTGCTCAATATCAGGCACGTTGCCCTCGCCGCCGCGCAGCAGGAGTTTGCCATTGTTTTCCCCGAATATTATTTTGGACAGATTTTTGAAGCGCGCCACGAACCTGGCACGGTTGCTTACAGCGCAAAAATTCAACTCGAGCTTTTGCAGGAAACTACCGACGAGATGGCGCGAAACGGGTGCAAGAAAATCGTTATTGCCAATGGCCACGGCGGCAATGAGGACCTGCTTCCCTACTTTGCGCAAACCCAACTCGCCACGCCGCACGATTATGTGGTTTATGTCTTCCCGTTGCCGGAGCACCTCGACCAGCCCGGCCGCCCCTCGGTGAAAAATCCGGCTGACATGCACGCGGGCGAAACCGAAACCTCTCACATGATGATCTCCCGCCCCGATTTAGTTCACATGGACCGCGCTAAGGACGAATCGGGCGCCGATCAGCATCGCCTGAATCTGCCCGACACGCTGTACACCGGTATCTGGTGGTACGCGCGCTTCCCCAATCACTATGCCGGCGAAGGCGCGGCCGCCACCAAAGAACTCGGCGAATTCGACATGAAGGAATGGATCAGCGAACTTGTAACCGCGTTGCATGCGGTGAAGTACGATACTGTAAGCCTCCCGTTGCAAAATGAATTTTACGAGAAGGCCAAGCATCCGCTTGCGACTAAATGAGCCACTAAGAATTCTGGAGGAGAGAAAATTGTGAAGCGCTTTTTGCTCGCCTACGTTCTTGCCGCTCTGATAGCCGGCACAGCGGGGACGCCAGAATATTCGATCCAGGCAATACGTTACGCCACCTCGCCTGATGTGCCGGTGTCTGAGCTAGTGATCGGCGCTCATAAGGACGAGAAAATCGACATCGCCATGGTTGTTTGGCTGATTCGCGGGGGAGGCCACAAGATTCTTTTCGATAGCGGCTTCCACCGCGACACTTTTATAAAGGATTTCCCGATGAAGGATTATTTGCGGCCTGATGAAGCCGTGCGCCTTGCCGGCGTGAAGCCCGAAGAGGTAACCGACGTTGTCATCAGCCACGCGCACTGGGACCACCTGGGCGGCATCGATCTTTTCCCGAGGGCGAATGTGTGGATTCAGAAGGACGAATATCGCTACTACACCATGGACGCATGGCAACCCGGCGGAGACCACGGCGGCATCGATCCAGAAGACGCCAAGCAATTAGTGCAATTGAACGCCCAAGGACGCATCCGTCTGGTGGATGGCGACAACGTGGAAATTTTCCCCGGCATTTGGGCGTACACCGGCGCGCGCCACACTTACGCTTCCCAGTATCTGCGCGTCGAAGGAAACCCCACCTTCGTCCTGGCCTCTGACAATTGCTATCTGTATCGAAACTTGTCGTCTCATATGGCCAGCGCGACTTTCACCGATGCCGACCACGCTGCAAATATCGCCGCGCAATCGCGAATGATAGAGCTTGCCGGCTCGCCTGATCGCGTGGTGCCCGGCCACGATATTCTCCAGTTTCAGAAGTTCCCCACCGATGGACGCGTGGCCACCATCAAACAAGCGATCGATCATTAAGCAATGAAAAGACTATCGTGCGGGATGAAGTTGCGTGCGGCCTGAAGATGGAATTGCGCGCGCCTCAATCAGCCGCTGCGAGCGAACGTGACGATGGCGTTCCAGAAGATGTTTCTGCGCGCGGCGTCCCCACGAGCGCACAAAATAATAATTCAAAGTGCCGCCAAAGCCCGCGCTAAGAACAGGAATCAGTCTGCCTGACCACTTCTCAGCCACTTCCGCCCCGACTTTCACCGCGATGCGATCGATAATTCGCGGAACCAGACGCTCGATGGCTTGCTTCTCCACAAAATCACGTCCCAAGTCGAGTCCCGCCGCGCTGGCTGCGGCGATCCACAGGCTGTTCACTTCGTCTTCCGTGGAATATTCGAACCCGTACACCAAACTTAATTTCTGCAACATCCGAATGGTGATGGCCGAAAGAATTCCCGCATCCGGGATGATCGTCAGCATCCCGCCCATTCCCAAACCCAAGCCCTCCAGCGTCGCCGTCCTGGTGGAAGACTTGATGATGCGGTTGGCGATCGGCGTAATCACTTCCTCGCCGAGATAGAACATGTCGCGCCAGGACTCAATCGGCAGCTTGTGCGCGCGCTTGATGTGTTTCAGAAATTTTTGCGGATCAACTTGGACCGTTTCGTAAGCTTTGCGAAATCCTGCAGCGGTAGAAGCCTGCATCAACCGGGCGAGCGCTGAATCTTTTTTTCGTCGTGGCATGCTAATTTGATGCGCCGAGCGGTGCACAGGTAACGCAGGCTCGGCCACGCAAATTCAGCATAGCAGGTTTGCGCCCGCCGTTACAAAATCCGTTATGACATGCGGCTTTGCGCGCACTGCAGCCATGAGGCGCAACGACCTATAAACTTGCTCGCCCAATCTCAGGCCAACCTCTTACCAAATAAACTTCGCGCCTAACTGAATGTGCCGGGAACCTCCGCTACCGAGAACCGGATTCGAAGCGCCTAGGTCGGGAGTAAACGCGGCGAGTCCCGGGTTGGAACCTGCCAGGTTATTGTTAATGCCTGTAAAATTGGGATGGTTGAGAATATTGAAAAACTCGGCGCGAAGCTGAAGTGTCACGCGCTCGCCCAACCTTGTGCTTTTGCTCATAGAGAAATCCCAATTGGTGAAATCCGGCCCGCGGAATATGTTGCGGCCGGCATCGCCGAACGTTCCATTCGCGGGCGGGGTAAGCGCGGTAGAGCCCGAAACGTAACAGCCATACACTGCGAGCTGGTTCACCGCGGCCTGGCTTCCTGCTGAATGTATACACTGCAGGTTGCCGCCGGTCACATTCCCCATGCTATCGGTTGTAAAGGTGCTCGGGTCAACGAACGGGATCGGAGTAGTCTTCGACCAGTGGATATTGTTGGGACTGCCGGTAATGTTCCAGCGGTCGTTGAATTCGCCGGTAAAACTGATGTCGTCGTCGAAATCGTAGAGCGTATACGGCATCCCGCTCTCGAGAATTACGACTGAGTTCACCTGCCAACCTTGCAGAAGCTGGGCAAAACTTTCGCGCCCCGGAATAGCGTAAGTGACGGCGAACGTAAAACGGTGCCGGAGATCGTAATCGCTGTTACCGCGTTCCGCTCGAACGTCCAGGCTATTCTGCACATTGAAATGCCGGTTGCTTGTGGATTCGTCAATCGAATGGGCGTAGGTATAGCCTGACACAATGTTCAGACCTTTCCACGAGCGCGTTTTATAAGTCATCTGCAGGCCGTCATAGCTCGAGTTTTCTGCGTTTCCGAATTCCGTGGTCTCCCCTAGGAACGGAAACTTGCCGAAGTAGGGACGGTTGGTCTGTTCACAGGCGAAATAATCGCCTCCGCCTTCGAAACAAGCAGCCGCGGCTGGTCCATTAGGCTGGTTTATATCGAGCAGGCTAAAAAGTTTTACGCCGCGCTGTCCGACGTAACCCACTTGTAGCGAAGACCAATTTCCGATCGCTCGCTGCACATTCAAATTCCAGAATTCCGTGTAAGGCGTGTCGAGGTGATTCCTGACTGAGGTAATGCTGCAAGGCTGCCCAGCATTGCAACTGATTGGCTGCCCTAAGAAAGGAAATACCTGCGCCGGCGGCGCTTGCCAATTCAATTGATCGCCATTTGGAAATACCACCGCTGCTGTGATCGAGCCCCCTCCCGGGGTGACTCCTATGGCGCCGGTGGGAATCGTGTTGAGCCCAATTCCGCCGCCGGCCGTTTGGCCTATGAAATCAGAAATCGGAGCCATTTCGTACATTATGCCCGCGCCAGCACGAATCACAGTCTTTCCGTCTCCCCAGGGATCCCACGCGATTCCGAGGCGGGGAGCGAAATTGTCGTGTTGTACGTGGTAGGGCGTTGAAATTTGTTTGCCTACTTGAGCAAGACCGATACTCGGCTCGAAATTAGCTAACAGATCGTTCTGTTCATGGATAACTCCCGAAACCTCGTAGCGCAGGCCGGCAGTGATAGTCAGCTTGGAGCTGTAATGAAATTCGTCCGCCACATACGCAGCGAAAGCATTTTGCGTGATGACCCGGTGTGTGTCCCCCACGAGGACCTCTCCGTTTTCCGGCCCGCACGGATCTTGAGAACAACCGGGGTCTAGCGCAGTGCCGTTGCCAAAGTCTGTCGATCCGGCCTCTAGGAAATCCTGAAGACTCTGGAAGAACACTTCGCCTTTCGCGTGCCGGTTGCGAACATTGTCAACTCTCCCGTGGCGTATCTCACCCCCGAAGTGCAGATTGTGACGCCCTTTCAAGTATCCGAGGCCCTCGGTGAACTGATACGTTTCCGTCGGAGTGGTGAACAATGGATATCCATTGCCTCCGCCGAGTTGATAAAAATTGCCGACATCAATCTCCGGAAGGCCAAAATTCAACGGGTTGGTGACGCCCGTATTGATCCCGTATGTGATGGGATTGACGTTGTGGTCCGCCGAGACAATTTGCTGCGAAATTCGGTTGTATCCAAAACGCGCTTCGCTCACCCACCGGCTATTTGGCGTGTAGGTCCAATTGAACCCCACGATTTGGGGACGGGTCTTTGCTCGTGAAAGAAATTGCGGCAAGAGATATAAGCCGTCCTCTTCCGTTTGCGTGCTGTCGGCAAAGAAATAGCGTCCGGTAAACGTATTGTTGCGCGAAAAATGGTAATCAACTTTGACCATTCACGCTTTTCAATCCGGCTCATGATGAACGCCGCCAGAAATGCCAGCACCGTCTGTGAAAATTCCGCGACGAATCCGAAGGTAGGAGTAATGACGCCCGCTTTCGCCTGGTTCCCCATTGCAACGAACGCCAGGTTTTTCGCCAGAATAAATTGGAGGCCAGTCTGCATCCCCACGAAAAGCGCCACAAAAATCAGGAAGCGCCAGCCCGAGCGAATCCCGTTCGGCCCCACAAATATCGTGCGCAGCAAAGACTTCCGCGCCGCAGAATTTATTTCGGTGGTATGTGGTTCTGTCATCGTCTCCTACCCTTGCGCCGTTCGCTGTCGCGCCGCAGCATAATTCAACTCCAGGCACTCCGCAAAGACCGATACATTCGCCCTTGCAGAGTCGCCAAAGCGCCATGAATAATTCTGAATCTTGCCGGAAATCCAACCCGCCCGCTCGTCCTTCGTTGTCAAAACGATTGCAGCGATCCTTCGCAAGGTTCTCCGAGCGCCGCCCTCCCGCAGGAAACGGATTACTCCTCATTGGGGTGGAGTGCCAACGGAGACCTCTATCTGCCGGAGCAGGGAAAGCTGATTCGAATTTCACCGGATGGCGGCAACCGCGCTATCTTCCTGAATCAAGTCGCCATCGAGCCGGTTACCTGCGGAAGCGAGGCTTCCGGAGCGCGCAAGCCGCTCCCCGTTGTATTCATTAACGCCGAGCACTCCCCCTTCGGGATCGCCGAACGAGCTGTGTGGCGCGTTGATGCAGACGGCACTAATCCAAGGGAGCTTTCCGGACACACTGGCGGCGCTTTCGGTCCTAGATGCTCCCGGATGGAAAGTGGGTCTATTACAATACAATGAGGACCAGACGTAAAATCTCGCGATCCGTTTCGCCGCAAGATTTCACACGACCTGTTGCAATTCTTCTCCTTCTTCCTTTAGCATCGGTCGGGGCACAAGAAAAAGTGCTCAGGAAAGATGTAAACGTAAGTGAGCTTCACCAGAAGCTCCTCACTCCCAAATTGGGAATATTGGAGAGGAAAACAGGATGAAAGGATATCGGATTGGACGCGGCGCACACTCCTTCCTAGCATCCATGTACTACAGAGCGATGCTCGTCCTCGCGCTCGCGACCCTCGCTGCCATTCCCTCCTACGCGCAAACCGCGAAGGGCAATAACTGGGCGGCCTACAGCACCCCAGCGAAAGACTCTGACGTGGCAGCGGCATCCAAAGCCACCAAAGCAACCCAGGCGCCCCGCTTTGGCGCCGTCCTTCTCGGCGGCCATGGAGATGTGGACGAGGCCACGAACTTCCTCTGCGAGCACTCCGGAGGAGGCGACCTCGTGGTGATCAGCGCCTACGGCGCCGACGAGTACAACTCTGATTTTCACGCCGCCTGCCCGGAAAATTCAGTCACTACCCTGGTGATCACTTCGGCGGAAGCCGCCAACGATCCCTTCGTAGTCGATACAATTCGCAACGCGCGTGCAATTTTTCTTTCCGGCGGTGACCAGTCGCATTACGTGAATTACTGGACCGGCCAGGCAGTCCAAAAAGAAATCAACGGCGACCTGGCGCGCGGCGTCCCGCTCGGCGGCATCAGCGCAGGCCTCGCAGTGCAAGGCGAATTCGTATTCACCGCCATGCTCGATACAGTGAAAAGCCCGGAAGCCCTGGCAAATCCTTACGACCCCCATGTGACCCTGGTCCGCGATTTCTTGTCGATCCCAGTGCTAAAAGGTGTGATTACAGACAGCCATTTTTCCCAGCGCGAGCGCATGGGACGCTCCCTAGCGTTTCTCGCCCGTATCGTGCAAGACGGCTGGACCAAAGAGGCGCACGGAATCGGCGTCGACGAAACAACCGCGGTCCTGGTAGAAGCCGATGGCCACGCCAAAGTAGTAGGAAAAAATTTAGCCTACTTCATGACCCTGGACCACCGCCCGGAACTGTGCACCGCAGGAAAGCCTCTCACCGTGCTCCACATAAAAGTCATAAAGCTAAGCGCCGGCGACAATTTCGACCTAAAAACCTGGAGCGCTACCGGCGGCACGGCCTTTGAGGCAAACGTGGTGGAGGGCAAATTGATTCGAAGTGACCAGCCAAGGGACAGTCATGAATAGCGAAACCAGCGCCGCCTCAATTCATATCGACAACCGGGCCAGGCGCCCCATGACAATTACACGGGGCCTCCAACACAATCCACGCCGGTCGTCCCCCATTCCGTCACTTGGCGCACCACAAAATGTCAACCGTCTTTCAGTTAACTTAAATCGCCAAATTGCGGAATTAAGATCCCGCGTAAGTTGTAGAAAACAAACCCCGACGAAATACTCAAATCGCAAAAATGTCAAAAATGCAACCAACCATTTTCGCGACGAATTTGTAGGAGATCACCTTCAGGAATTGAGGCGGCGTGGACCACTGACAAACGGATTACCACGCTCGTAAAAACGAAGAAGCCTGTGAGCTTCCACCCTGATTCCAATGCGCACGCTGACTCCAATCTCGCCCGGAGGTTTCGCTTCAGTGCCCAACCAGAGCGGACCTTTAGCGCACAAGTCCACCCCGTCCAAACTTCGAGTAATGCGCAACGCCGCAGCCAGCCGTCCAGGCCCGCGCGAAAGTTCCGTCAGAGGCGCCGTCGATTTTTTGTCGGCGCTGTCGGCCAATCTGTTGCCACGCCCTCTTCTCGACGGTTTTTCGGCGCGATGGAGCTGCATCCAGTCGATCCCTTCGAGCGGCTCCAGCCCGCGCAAAAGAATCCCTTCGCCGATTCCTTCGCGCTGCCCGGAAACGTTCAGCATGAAATGGTTGCCATAAATAAAATATACGTACGCGTGGCCGCGCTCCAGAAAAAGCGTCCGGTTGCGCGGCGTCACTCCGCGAAAGGCGTGGCAAGCCGCATCGCCGACGAGGTAGGCTTCGGTCTCGACGATTCGCCCGCTAAGCCGCACATGCGGCAAGTCATGCACCAGCGTCTTCCCGATCAGGAAACGCGCCAGTTCGACGGTATCCATTGGCAGCTCGCTGCGACGAAGGCGGCGAATGCGAATTTTAGTGCGCGCGAGCGTCATGCGTTTCGTTCTATCATACGAACTGTTCGCGCGCGGCTCACATTATTTCTGGATCCCGCTGGTGAGATAGATGAACGACAAAATCCCAGATAAAGACCAAGCTTGGCCGGCGCTCCCGTTTGCGGAGTGGAAAGATACTTGCGCTACTCTGCACATGTGGACGCAGATCGTTGGAAAAGTGCGGCTGGCGCAAAGTCCGCTAATCAATCACTGGTGGGAAGTTCCGCTGTACGTTTCGGCGCGAGGGCTAACCACGTCGTCGATTCCCCGCCCCGGAGGAAATTTCGAGATTAGTTTTGATTTCATCGATCACCGGCTCGATGTCCGGACCAACCTCGGCGAGTCGAGAACGATTTCCCTGTATCACCGGACAGTAGCCGGATTCTATCGCGAGTTCATGGAGATGCTGCGCTCGCTGCGTATCGACGTAAAAATCTGGCCGATGCCCGTAGAAATACCGAACCCCATCCGCTTCGACCAGGATGTAACCCACGCCCGCTACGATCCCGCCTACGCCAATCGCTTTTGGCGGATTTTGGTCACGCTGGATTCGATATTCAAAGAGTTTCGCGGAAAATTTATTGGCAAGGCCAGTCCAGTGCATTTTTTCTGGGGAAGTTTCGACATGGCGGCCTCTCGTTTTTCTGGCAGGCGAGCGCCAGAGCGTCCCGGCGCGGACAAAATAACCAAGGAAGCGTATTCGCACGAAGTGAGCAGCGTGGGATGGTGGCCGGGCGGAGGCGACGTAACGAGTCCGATGTTCTACAGCTATATCGCCCCAGAGCCGTCTGGATTTCGCGAAAGCGCTGTGCGTCCGTCCAAAGCGTTCTTCGACGCAAAACTCGGCGAATTTTTGCTTTCGTACGACGACGTCCGGACGGCGACTGATCCCAGGGCAGCACTGCTCGATTTTTGCCAGAGCACCTACGAAGCCGCCGCCATAAATGCCAAGTGGGACCGCGAATCCCTGGAGAGGAAACTCACCTAAAGCAGCTTCATGTTCCTATCGTATCTTCAGAATTGTCGCCAAAATAGTACTAGATACTCTTTCCCTACACGCTCCACGCTAGTCATAGATGTTAGCGCGGCCGCTCTCTTATGATTCAAACAGCAGCGCCATGGAGCAGCCGACCAATCCGGGTAGAGGTGTCCCCAGCGCAGGTGCGCCTACGTCGCACGATTCTCGCCGCCCAAGCGGGAGCCACGATACTGTTTTGCTCAGCGACGCCCCCGAGAATAATTTCGCCGAAACCGTAGTCGCCCCCGTAACGCCATTCCAAGTTGCAAACCTTAGCTCCACCGCCCTTGCCGCGCTCAGCAAACGCTACGACATTTTGGGCCAAGCCGGACACGGTAGCATGGGCAACGTTTACAAAGCGCGCGACCGCGAGACCGGGGAAACCGTCGCGCTGAAATTGTTGAAACCAGAGATCGCTTCCGACCAGGCCATGATGGAGCGGTTTAAGAACGAGCTTCTTTTCGCGCGCAAGATTACACACAAAAATGTTTGCCGCATGCATGAATTCAATCGTGTAGGCGGCGTCGCTTACACCTCGATGGAATTCGTGGAAGGCGAGAGCCTGCGATCGGTGCTCAACCGATTTGGCGGGCTGCCTCAGCGCAAGGCCGTGAATCTGGCTTTGCAAATTTGTTCAGGGTTGAAGGAAGCGCATACGCAAGGGATCGTCCACCGGGATTTAAAGCCCGAAAACATTATGGTGGACGCCAACGGCAACGTGAAGATCATGGATTTCGGCATCGCGCGTTCGATGGAGGCGGTAACGCGTATGACCGGATCAATGGTCGGCACGCCGCAATACATGGCCCCCGAGCAGGTAGGCGGGAAACCAGTCGATTACCGCACCGATATTTACTCGCTGGGATTAATTTTGTACGAAATGTTTACGGGTTCCGCGGCCTTTCAGGCCGATAATCCTGTCGCGGTTGCGCTGAAGCAAATGCAGGAAGAGGCAGTTCCTCCACATGAGATCGATCCGGCAATCCCTGCATACATTGAACGAACGATCTTGAAATGCTTGTTGAAAAATCCCGCAAACCGCTTTCAGACGATCGCACAACTGGAAAACGCGCTGAATGGGTCGGAGGGGCAGAATCCGGCTAGCGCCGCGGCGCCCGTTCGAGCGGCAAACGTGCAAAGAGTTGTAGGCGCGCCTGCAACTGCGCGCATCGCGACACCTTCGCTGCCGCCAGCAGCAACACAACGTAGAGGAGTTTCACCGATTGTTTGGATCCTGCTGGGCGCAGCAATGGTCTTAGGCGCGCTCGGAGTTTTAAACGGTATCGCCAAGAGAAAAGTGGCCGTGGAAATGATTCCGCCACCGGCTGCGCTTCCTGCGCCGGTCCCACCAGACTTTGCTTATGTGAGTTCGCCGCCGAAAAGCTCGACGGTTGTTTCAAAAGTGAAGCCAGCAGACGCAGAGCCCTCCAAGTCGACGTCGTCTGCCGACCCCGGCAGCGAACTTACAGTTGCTCCGTACACGAATTTCAAACCCGAGGTTGCGAAGAACAATGCAACACCGGAGCCAAAATCGGAGCGCCTGCCCCCGGAAGTTTTCCCGCGCATGGAAACAGGGCCGGTCAAGAAACCCTTTAGACCGTCGCCTGACGCGGCGGCCGCAACGCTGCGCGCCGATGCAGCCGCGAAAAACAGTGGAAAGAATCCTGCAGCAAAGAAATCGGCGCAGCCTGCACCTTCAAATTCACCCGTTACGGGAGCTTCCACGGCGGGAACCTCGAAAGCTTCGTATTTATGGGTGGGCCGGTTCCAGCGAGAAGATCGCGCCAAAGCAGCGGAGAAAAAGATCTCTGCGCTGGGCCTGCCTGCAGCGGTGCTCCCAAAGCATGGTGACAACGGAGATTTTTATATAGTTTACAGCGGACCTTATCTGAACGAAAAAATTGCAGGTGCGATGGAACAACTCGAAGCGAAAGGTTTCTCTAACGTGCGTGCAGTACCTCTTCCGCTGGCCGATAAGAACGCGAAACAATGACGACAGTAAGCTTACAGGAGTCAGCGACGATGCAGATCGCATTCGGAGCGCGCAGCGATACCGGGCGTGCTCGCGGAAATAACGAAGATAGTTTCGCGCTCGCTCCTGAACTGAATCTGTTCGTGCTCTCGGATGGAATGGGCGGCCTCGCAGCGGGTGAGGTCGCGAGCAAGTTGGCCAGTGAAACTGTTATCGCTCATTGCCGCGAAGCGGCAGTAAATCCGTCGCTGCCGTTGAACGGAGAATACCTGGATGGAATGTCTGCGCATTCGAACAGATTGGCCAGCGCGATACGCACCGCAAACCGCGTGGTGTATGCGGCCGCTCAAGGTAGTGAAAAGAAACGCGGCATGGGCGCAACAGTTGTGGCTGTGTGGTTCGTGGACGAAGTGCGCGTAAGTATCGCGCACGTTGGTGACAGCCGGATTTACGGGCTGCGCGGCGCCGATTTCGTGCAACTCACCGAAGACCATTCGTTCGTAGCGGAGCAGGTCCGGCGCGGCATGATGACCAAGCACGAAGCCGAAAACAGCAAGATGCAAAGCGTGTTGTTACGCGCTCTTGGTGTAGAGCCGGAAGTGCAGGTCGATGTTTCCGAAAAAGATTTGTTGGAGGGTGACACTTTGCTGCTTTGCTCTGATGGGCTGACGCGAGAGCTTTCGAGCGCGCAAATTTCCGCCACGTTGGCAGAAATCGAAGATCCTCAAGAGGCGGCCGACCGGCTGATTGAGATGGCGAACGAGGCGGGCGGCGGAGACAACATCACGGCGGTGGTTGTCCGGTATGCGCCAAAACCGCGAGGGGCGTTCAGGCGAATCGGGAAATGGTTTAAGCGGTCCGAAAATCGGTGATTGCGCAGCACTCGGAAGCGGGTGCGCGAGGATTGAAAATCAGGAGGGCGCTACAATGTCAAAATTAGTTCTTAAATTCGAGAGTTCGGTACTGAAAGAAATAGCTGTGGGGACAAAGGAAGTGAGCATCGGTCGCTCGCCAGAGTGCGGAATCGTGATCGACAACCCAGCGGTGTCGAACTATCACGCGCGTGTGTTCAGCGAAGAAGGGCGCATGATGCTGGAGGATTTTGGAAGCTTGAACGGAACCTTTGTGAATGGGCAGCGGGTGAAGATGGTTACGCTGAAGCCGGGCGATTCCGTTGCCATCGGAAAACACACTATCGTTGTTACGGACTCGAGCGAAATCAGAGGAACCGCGCCGGGCGGTTCGAACGGCAACGCCTGGCCCACGGTTCCGAAAATCAACGAAACGGTGATGCTAGATACGAAAGAGCGTCGCGAGTTCTTGCGTCAGGTGGCGGCTGTGGGAGAGAGCGCACAGGTAGCGCCCGGCCGATTTAAATTACCGACACTGCTGGTGCGCAAAGGCAAGACCGATTTGAAGGAGTACACGCTCAGCGACAAATTGACCGTCATTGGCAAATCCGCCATGGCGACGATCAAGCTGAAGGGATGGTTTGCTCCTAAAGTTGCAGCGCAGATTACTCGCCGCGAGGACAATTCGTTTTATATCGGCAAGGCTGAGAAGATTCCGACGGTGAACGGCGTTTCGATTTCGCAACCAGCCAAACTGTCGTCCGGCGACGTGGTTGAGGTTGCGGGAATCGAGCTGGAATTTATCTTCCGCGACTGACGCGAGGCTCGGAAACCGTTTTTCATCTCGGGGCGTTCTGTGCCCCCAACTTCAGTTACGTTCCCATTGGTACTACGGTTCTATAGGCATCGCCTTCCGCGCCCGCTAAATTTGGTATGTTAAGGGCCCCTCACTGATCGAGACTTGGGAGGTCAATCCATGGCCACAGCTACACTAATCGCGCCTGAGCCGGCCGTTTCATCTCAGCCCAAATCGGGTCGGAATTTGCGACGGCGCGAGCGGCTGAAGATATCGTTGCCTCTGGAAGTCCGACCATTCGACGCTCGATTTGCAGAGATTGCGGATGTGGGCGAGGTGCTGGACTTTACGCGCGATGGACTCTACTTTGCGACCCGTATGCCCCATTATTTCAAGGGGATGCGTCTGCTTGTCACCTTCCCGTTTGGCGAGAAGATCTCAGCACACAAAAAGTTTCTGGGCTCTATCGTGCGGATGGAGAATCGCCCAGACGGGACCTTGGGAATCGCCGTCCGATTTCTGCTTTAAATCGTCTTCACGTTTCCGTTTAGACATCGCGCCGGGGATAGCGCTTGTACGTCCGTCTCACCGCAGGGACAATATTAATCAGCAGCCTAACGGCCGGCGCTTGGGAACGTAGTTCAGCCGAGCTGTCGCCGGACGCAGAAAGCTAAGGACACGGTGATGCAAAGTTCAAGTGACAAGAAGAAGGGTCTTGGGGCTCCTTCGCTCGCAGTTCAAGAAGCCGAACGGCGCATTGCGGAGCGCCACATGTTTACGGCTGGTGCGGAGGTTGTCGAGCTGAAGTCAGGAGCGCGCTTCTCGACGCGTACGACTGACCTTGGACCAGGTGGCTGCTTCGTGGACACGACAGTTCCCTTCCCAATCGGGTCAAACGTTCGGATCACTCTGAACAAGGGCACCAAAGCATTTGCGACACCGGGCACGGTGGTTTATTCGCAGCATGGATTGGGTATGGGCATCGCTTTCACCGAGCTGGATGCGGAAAAGCGACTGGAACTGGCGGACTGGATAGCGGGCGTTACTGGCGAGCGTCCCGCGGCGCATGAAGTGGCACGCGCGCCAAAAGATTCCAATCCCAGCAAGGGTCGTGAGTTTGTTGCGCTCGTTCGGCTAGTTCGACTCATGATTGGAAAAGGCATTTTGACCGAAGCAGAAGGCGCTTCTGTCTTGCACGATCCCGTTCTGTAGTCACCGCGCGGTAAAAAATCCGGCTTGGCGACCTTGGGTGAAGCTCCAACCCCGCCTAAATGTTCATTTTGGGATTTTTTGACGATTCCTGCCGACTCAGGAAAGAAATGCTTAGTTCACGTCAGATTTACATTCGGTTAGTATATTAAGTGCTTTATTTTGTTTGTCCTCCTCGCCTAGGCGATGGCAATTGGAGTGCAGCCCGTGACCGGGGGTACCAATGGGAGAACGAAGAAAAGCAAGGCGATACGAGCTTTACCTTCCGGTACAAGTCTGCCTCCCACGCCAACGGCCGGTTGAATTTTATACTGGCCAACTCCGCGACGTCTCACGCTCAGGTATTTTCTTCCATTCTCATATTCCACTCGATCATGGAGCCGCCCTAGAGCTAACTTTTTCGTTGCCGGCTGAGAGGGACCGCGGGACCTCAGTGTTAGTGCGTGCCAGTGCGAAGGCGTTGCGCGTGTCGGAGTTGCCTAGCGATGGCGTGCCGGTGTATGGAGTTGCGGCGACCATCGACCGGATCGATTTTGTGCGGCCGGTTGTTTCAAGCGCAGCATAATTATCGGGCGTTTCATTCTACTGAAATTGATTCCTGGAAAAAGAAGGCGCGGTTCTTCGGAGCCGCGCCTTTTGTTTTGTCGGCACTGGCGTCGGGAAAACTCAGGTCACGTAAATGTCCTTCAGACTCTGCAGTGCGGTTACAATAGAAATCGCCATCGGAAGATTTCATGCCCAAACCAAGCGAAGCGCAGCGAGTGTTTGAGTTAGAGCGCGAAACCTTGTGCGCACTTTGCATACGCGGAAGCGCTAACGCGCGGGAAACTACGGTGATGCGCGAATTGTCTAATCACGTCTGGCAGGATGCCGAACACCGTGTGGTATTCGAAGCGATTCAAAGACTCAGCAGCAGCGACCCGAAACTTTTGCAAGAACAGCTCCCGGCGCAAGCTACGCGCATGGGGTTTCCGGATGTGAGCTGGGACCACTACTTCGCGCCGCAACCAGAAGCGGAAATCGATTTCGTTTCGTTGGTAGGTGAATTACTTGCTGCGCCGAAAGAAAAGAAATCTTAAACAAAAGAAGAAACACCCGTGTGAAGCTCTCTGCGGCGGCTGGCGCTCCGAATCGCTTATTTGCCGGGTAAGCCGAAGGCGCGGGAATGAAATTCCAGCGATGCCGGAAAATGGTCCGCCACATAATTCCAGTCATGGCCGCCGGGATATAAATGGAATTCGTTGGGGATGTGGCCCGAGTCGAGTAGTCCGTGGAACGCTTTCGCTCCGGCGTCGAATCCGTAGTCGTCTTCCGTGCCGCAATCGAAATATATTTTCAATCCAATCGGGCGCGCGCCATTCTTAACAATAGTGAAGGGATTGTTTTGCCTCCAGTAAGCAGCGTCGGGCGGCGAACCGAAAGCACTGCCGAGAATGCGGTTGAGGATGGCTCCCTGATAGTCCGAGGCGCTCACGGTCGGAAGAGTCGCCAACAGCGCCGCGCTATGTGCACTCACCGAACCAAATAATTGCGGGTAGCGAAACGCAAATCGAAACGCGCCGTAGCCCCCCATGGAAACTCCGCCCACGCCGCGATGTTCGCGACCGGCCTGAACGCGATACTGCTTCTCTATAGAAGGAATGAATTCGTGAATGAAAAAATCTTCGTAGCGCACTTTTCCGTCCCGCGAGTTGATATAGAAACTTCGGCCGGCATCTGGTGTGACGATTAGAAATTCGCCGATTTGCTCTTGCGACCACAGATCGTTTACTAAATCCATCCCGCCTGAATTAATCAGAATTTCCGAATTGGAGCCCAGGCCGTGCAGGAAATACAGAACTGGATAATTTTGTTTACTGGAATCGTAACTCGGCGGAAGGATGACGCAGTATTGAACGGGGTGGCCGAGTATTTTACTCGGCATTGACCGGCATTCGCCGCGTCCGAGCGCAGCCGCTTGCGTTGTCGAGGAGATCGCGCACCAGCCTGACAATAGAATTAAAAAAGACCAGAAGACACTGGGCTTGGAAACTATTCCGCGATGGCGCGCGTGAGTTGTGTGCGCACAGCTACTCATACCTTAGAGCCTCGACGGGATTCAGTTTTGCGGCGCGCGACGCCGGATAAATGCCAGCCGCGAGACTGACTACGATCGAGAACGCGATGGCGCTGGCCACCATCCACCAGGGCACGGAAGATAAATCGATCGGAGGGAGATCGCGTTTGTGCAAATACACATTGGTCCCGAATGTAAGCGCAGTACCAATCAGCCAGCCAAGTGTGACGCCGAAGATGCCGCCGAGAAGTCCCATCACGCCGGCCTCGGCGAAAAACAGCCGGCGAATATCGCGGTCCGCGGCGCCTAGAGCTTTCAGAATGCCGATTTCGCGGCGGCGTTCGAGAATCGCCATCACAAGGGTATTCACGATGCCGAGCGACGCGACAGCCAGCGCCAAGCTTCCGAAAATTCCCAGGAATAAATCGAAGACCGCGAAGACTAGCCGCAAACTTTTTGTAGCATCGAGAAGCGAAAAAGTGCCGTAGCCCATTCGCTGGATCGCGTCTTCTACGCTTTTCACTTGCGAAGGACTTTTCACGCGCACCGTCAGGCTGTCGTATGTTTGTTTGGAGCTGGAGCGCCGTAACAGCCCGCGCAGGTCATTGGCTTGGGCGACGCGCAGAATTTCGGCGACTTGCATCGGAATCAGCAGCCGTCCGCGGCCAAATGACCCCACGCTTGTGGCGGGTTCGGTCTCGACAATGCCGATGATGTGGAAAGTCTTTTCGCGCGGAACGATCGAAAATCCGGGCGATTGTCCGGTAACTTCATCCGTAGGGTTTGCAGGTGGTTTGCCAGCGTCACTTTTCTTCGGACTTGGCTCGGCGGGCAGCGCTTGACGCTCCGCGTAACGCAGTACGAGGTTTTTTCCGATCAACGAATCAGGCTGGTTGGAAAGATCCTTCGCGAATTCGATCTGAAGAATCGCCTCGCCGGCGTCCGGGCTGGAAAAGAAATTCCCTTTCATGCCATCGAAGGCGCCTTCTGTTTTTGCCGAGGGCGGAATTCCAGCGACGGTCGTGGAGTACGGCTTGCCTTCAAATTGTATTTCGGTGGGAAAACGAATCTCTGGATAAACTTCCACGACATTTGGGAGGGCGGCGATTTTCTGGCGCGCTTCGTCATCGAGGATCTTCGCCGCTTCTCGGGTTGCCGTTTCGGACTGCGCGGGGCGTCCGAAGCCTCGCTGATTCGCGCGCGAACTTACAAAAACCGCGTCGAACAGGCCCGACTTCGACAGCTTCTTGTTAGCGAGCTCCTGCAATCCGACTCCGAGCGATAGCATGGCAACGAGCGATGCGACGCCTACAGCGATGCCGAGCGTGGTGAGCGAATTCCTCAGCAACGCTTCGCGGAGGTTGCGGGCGGCCAGTTCGGTGAGGTCGCGCGTCTTCATATTTTGTTTCCGTCACTCAACAGTTTTCCGTCTCCCATGGTGACAATGCGATGTGCATACCGCGCCGCACGATCGCGATCGTGCGTGACCATCACAATGGTCATGCCAAGCGATTCATTAATTTCCTGCAAGAGATGAAGGATGGCCTCGCCCGTAGCGCTGTCCAGATTTCCGGTGGGCTCGTCGGCCAGCAGAATTGTGGGGCGGTTTACGAGAGCGCGGGCCAGCGCGGCGCGCTGCTGTTCTCCGCCGGATAATTCACTGGGGCGATGCGTCAAGCGAGCGGACAGGCGTACGCGTTCGACCGCTTCGCGCACACGGCTGGGGCGTTCGTCGCGATCCACTTCAGCCAGACGCAGAGGGAGTTCCACATTTTCTTCCAGCGTCATGCGCGGAAGAAGATTGAACGCCTGAAAAACCATGCCGATGGTGTGGTTGCGATGTTGCGCGAGGTCTTCAGAGCTCATTTCCGCGAGATTGCGCCCCTGCGCAAAAATCGCGCCGGAAGTGGGACGATCCAGTCCCGCCATCAAATTGAGCAGAGTGGATTTTCCGGAGCCGGAACTTCCGAGCAGCGCTACGAATTCTTTTGGTCGAATGGCTACGGTGACGTCATCGACCGCATGCACCAGCGCGTCACCCATTTGATAACTTCTGGAGACCCGATCGGTTCGGATTGCAACTTCATTGACTGATTCCGTCATTTTCCCCGCAACATTATTAGTACGGATGGCCGCGCAGATTAGTTACTTCAATCTTCTAAGAACACGCAGGTGGGTTATAGATTCAGATGGCCGTATCGCTCCGTCGAGATGGTTTCCGCTTTCTGCAATATTTTCGCTGGCGTCGCGCCGCGTGGATTGCTCCACCGCCCCGGTATTTTCAGGTTGCAATTGGGGCAGTGGCCGTCTTTCAGGCGGTTTTGCTGGACCTCATGCCAACCGCGGCGGATAAGGAGCATCTTGCAAGAGGGGCACGAGGTGCTCGCCGCATCGGTGTGAATGTTTCCCTCATACACGTAGTGCAGGCCGGATTCCAGCGCGATAGCACGGGCGCGGTGCAGTGTTTCCGGCGGCGTTCGCGGCTTGTCCTGTAACTTAAAATCGGGATGAAAAGCGGTGAAATGCAACGGCACGTCCGGCCCCAGATTCTCCGAGATCCAGTCGGACAGGCGGCGAAATTCGTCAGCTTCATCATTAAGTGTAGGGATTATTAAATTTGTAACCTCAAACCAGACGTTCGTCTCATTCTTCAGCCATTTCAGCGTGTCGAGAACGGGCTGCAGGTGCGTCAGAGTAATGCGACCATAGAAATTTTCAGTGAAGGCTTTCAAGTCCACGTTGGCCGCGTCAACGTGGTCGTAAATATCGTGGAACGCGTCGTAGGTGATGTAGCCGTTCGTCACCATGACGGTGTTTAGGCCGTGCTTTTTCGCGGCGTGACATATATCGATGACGTACTCGCCCCAAATAGTCGGCTCGTTATAAGTAAATGCGATCGACGGGCAATTATTTCGAATAGCAAGGAGCGCAACATCTTCAGGCGAAACGTGCGTGGAATGCACCTGGTCTGAGCGGGACTTTGAGATGTCCCAATTCTGGCAGAAGAAGCAACCCATGTTGCAGCCGGCCGTGCCCATGGAAAAGACGCGCGTTCCAGGCAGAAAATGATGGAGGGGCTTTTTCTCGATGGGATCGATTTGAATAGCAGCGGGCGAAGCATAACCAAGACTGTACAGTTTGCCGCCTTGGTTCACGCGAATGAAGCAGAACCCCGCCTGACCATCGCCGATATGGCAATGCCGCGGACAAAGATAGCAATGCGCTTTGTTGCTAGGCTCGGCTTCCCACCAGCGCGCGGCGTGAAGTGAGGCGGTTTTTTGAAGGATTTTTAGATCTTCCATGGCATGGCGTCGACTCAGGCGACGCTAATGTTTATTATACGCCACAAGCGCGGTTCGCGAATTGCGGGTAAATCGCCGCGGAACAGGGATAATAGGAGCATGTCGGTGTGGCTACCGCGCTTCGTGCAGCGAACAATCTTGCGAGTCTTGGCAATCAGCGCGGCATTGCTGATTTTGCCGAGCGCCTTTGGCCAAGCTCCCCCACCGATTGTGGAATACAAGGAAGTGATTCCGATCACATCAGGCCAGATCCGCGACGGAAAAACTTGCATCAATTTTAATCCGGTAATGGCCGCCGGAGATTTCTTCGACGGTTTACAGCGGCGCGAAACCGCGTCGGGCGATGAGTTCCTAAAGAATTCGCAGATAGTCAGAAATTTCCCCGAGCAAATTACCGTGCAGGTTCAGACGGCCATTAACATTTGCGACGCCGACATCTACACGGCCGCA